>Ga0302233_10001324_pt1 | contig 17304 bp, 14 predicted proteins | sample II_Palsa_N3_1_FD_193516 | JGI IMG/M metagenome (GOLD analysis project Ga0302233, IMG submission 193516) | Peat permafrost microbial communities from Stordalen Mire near Abisko, Sweden - II_Palsa_N3_1 | ecosystem: Environmental > Terrestrial > Soil > Palsa > Peat permafrost | place: Sweden... | reverse complement strand
CGCGATCCTTTACTGCACGCATGGCCATCTCGCGGCGACGAGATGGCCTCACCACTTTTTTTCAAGCGCCTCGCGCACCACCTCGGCCTTGAGTCGCTCTTCGGCGTACATCTTCTTGAGCCTGGCGTTTTCCGTCTCAAGCTCCTTCATCCGGCTCATCAACGCTGCGTCCATGCCGCCGTATTTCGAGCGCCATTTGTAGAAGCTCGCGCTGCTCATGCCGTGCTCGCGGCACAACTGCGGAACCGGTGTTCCGGCTTCGGCCTGCTTCAAAATCCCGATGATCTGGCTTTCCGTGAATCTGGACGTCTTCATGCAAAATTCCCTGTCGATCCTGCTGCTAGAAAATTCTACCTTGAACACCCGTTAATTCTCGGGGGGACTACCACGTGAGGCGACAAGGTAATAAGCAGAGACGCGGTGGACAGTCGCACTTTCCGAAATCGCATCAAGGATGCAGACTGCCACATTGAACCGATATGGTCTGGACCGAGTGAGCGATTGGCGGTCAAAGTCTTATGCATGGCCGGTACATTCACGCCCATCAATTCGCGTGCTTGGATTTCACCATCCCACGTGCTCGGTGCCACCAGGGAGCCGCCGAGGAACGGCCTCGCGCAAGGGGGCGCAGCCTGGGCAATTCTCAAGTGTACTTCGCCCTTGAAAGCGGGATTCAAGGGTGCAGTCAGCAGCGAATCGAAATGCCGCATCGCATTATCCGCCGCTCATGCAGACCTTGATCCTGCAATCTCACATTTAAAACAGGACGTCTGTACGGTGACGGTCAATTGCCACGCAGCTTGCTGGTGTGTCAAGCACACGAGTCAATCGTGATTGTGCGGGATGATCTGAGTAGTTTCCGAGACTACCGCTTTGGCTTTCGGATTAGTAGTCTTCTATATCTGCTCAGGCATCTTCGGATACTCATTATGATCACGACCAGCTTTAGTCGGGCACCTCGCGAAACGGTCTGGCGACAGCGCCAGTTTGACGGAATCGCGGACCCCCCCGGGATCCTGATCGCGGACGACCATCTCGAAACAGCCGCAGCAACAGGACTAGCGCTGGGAGCGGAAGGATTCCTCACGCGCTCGGCCGGTACGGGTATCGATACTATCCGACTAGTGCGTAGCTGGAAACCTCATGCATTACTACTTGATCTGTCGATGCCACTAGGCAGTGGATGGGATGTCGCAGACGCGTTGCGTGGCGCAGGAAACGAATGTTTGCTGGTTGCGTACACGGCGTTTTCTACCGAGAGTGATCTGCGACGGTCGGAACGCGCTGGGTTCGATGCGTATTTTGTTAAGCCATGCGATCCCAACAGGTTGATGCGAGTCCTGTTTGATTATCTCAATTGGACGGACAGATAGCAGGCTCGCGCCTGAGTGTTCCTAAGCCGTCGCTGTGCCAGGTCAATGGTGTTTGTGTCTAGGGAGTCAAGCGAAGGCCTGCACGACAAGCAGCGAACGGCCCGGCAGCACCTCCGGCATTGCCGTCCTGCATGGCCGTCTTCCGAAATGTCTGGAGAGGTGAGGGCCGCGACGCAACCGTCGCACGACTCGCAAACTGTCGGGCGCGACAGCTGATGCTCGCGCGTGACAATCACGCGAAATATAAAGGAGGGCGCCATCATGCACGATTTTCTGGCGGACAACTGTGAAGAGTCTGATCGATCGCTCTCTCTCTCGCCGAAGTCCGGACAGCTGTGGGAAATCCCGCACGCCGTCACATTTTTTTAGTTGCTGGCTTCATCACGGAGGTCAGACACGCGGCAAACCGTGAGGCGCACGCCCGCGGGTGCGTATTGACGGTTTCTGGCGTCGACCCGCGACTTGCCGTCAACGCAGACCGCGACCTTCTTCTTTTGGCGATCGGAAACCTAATGCAGAACGCCTTCAAGTTCACACATCTTCATACTGAGGTGACCTTGAACCCCTATGCCATCGCTGATCGCATCCTGATCGATGTTAAAGACAATTGTGGGGGATTTTGCCAGCCGATGCACGCAAGATGTTCCTGCCTTTCACCCAGACTAGCGAAGACAGGAGTGGGCTTGGTGTGGGCTCTCAATCGCGAGGCAAAGTGTAGAGTCGAACGACGGCATTCTCAGTGTCCGCGCTGTTCCGGGCACCGGTTGCGTGTTCACTATTAACCTGCCCCGAAACTTGATGACGGATGGGGGAGAGCGCAGTGTGGCGCGCGTGCTCGGCAGAGGAAATGAGTAGTTTCCGAGCCTACCTTTCTGAGCTCAGATCACTAGCATGGATGACAGGCATCACTCACCCGCAACTAAACGAGGTTATCCATGAGCAGCGTGACGAAAGAGGAAGTAGCGCCGAAGAGCCACGGACACAAAAACCATGAGGCGCACTGGAAGTCAAATGGAGAAGCGCACAACGGCGCGCCGAAATGGGCAAAGTACCACACTGAAATGGCCAGTGAATTTCCATCGCCGTTTCGCGGAAAGAAAGACGCTCTCGCGCGTCAGATTGAGAAGTTTGTCGAGAAGATCGACAAGCTTCGGCCAGTAGAGGGCGGGCCAGCCTTCCTGGGAAAGAGTGGAGAACTTTCCTATAGCTACCCTGACGTCAAGAACATCAAGATTAACCATAAGATGGGCGAGCTCGATGCGGTTCTCGACGATGTCGTAGACCTGTTCAACGGCGCTCCGAACTGGGGCAGCCCATTGACGATGTGCAATGTCATCCCGCAGGCCAATACCGCGGCGATCATCGCATCGATGCTCTCACAGGTATTCTCGAGCAACATTCTGGAAGGTGAGTACGCGTGGAATGTGCATCGCGCCGAACTGGAAACGGCTGGAATGATCGCCAATCTGGTCGGCTGGAATCCCGTCAACACGGGTGCCATCTATACGTACGGGGGCGGCGGATGCTGGACCTATGGCGTCAAGTACGGGCTGACACGCGTGCTACCCGATTCGCGTCAGAAGGGTGTGCGCACTGACGCCAAAGTCATCTGCTCGCAGCAGGCTCACTATGTTCAGCAGAATGCAACGGACTGGATGGGATTGGGGATGGACAACATTGTCCACGTCAGGACCGACGCCGCCACCAACCAGATGGATCTGGGTCACCTTGAAGAGATCCTGAAGGATTTGACCGCGCAGAAGATCCCGGTCGCTACTGTGGTGTGCACCATGGGGACGACCGACGCGAGCGCATTCGATCCGATTGGAAAGGTACGCGAGTTGATGGATAACTATCCCAACCCGAAGGGATATGGCAAGGCTCTTCTCTATGCCGACGCCGTGGTTGGTTGGTCGTGGATCTATTTCAAGGATTACGACTTCGAGAAGAATCCCCTTGAATTCTCCGAGCATATCTTGCCTGTTCTCAGGAAGAACGGCGAGGCAATGAAGGAGTTGAGTTTTGCCGATGCGGTGGGAATCGACTTTCACAAGGTAGGGTGGGCACCCTACGTCAGCAGTTGTTTCCTCTATAAGGATGCGACGGAGTTCGAGTCTATCCATCGGCGCGGCGCTGATGCCTATCTTCAGGCCCGGACTCCGTATAACCCCATGTACTACACGCTGGAGGTCTCACGTACGGCTTCCGGCTCGCTCGCCGGTTGGGCTACGCTCAAGTACTTCGGCATGGAGGGCATGCAGGCGATCCTTGGGGGAATTCTCGAGTCCAAGTATTACTTCTATGATCTTCTAAGTACGAAGACGGACATGGTGTGTGCCAATCCTGACGATACCGGCCTGATTACCCTGTTCCGGGTTTATCCAGAAGGTGTGGACGCGAAGGCGCAATTTGCACGAGATCTGAACGACCCCAAGCATCGCTCGGACCTGATAAAGCATAACAAGCTCACTGAAGCAGTCGGCAACAAGCTGTTCGAGTGGTTCCGTGAGGGCAAGAAGATTCACGGAAAGCATACGCCGTACATGAGTTTCAGCACGGGGTTTCGCAATGCCAACTACAACGTGGACGGCGAAGACGCGGAGGCCGTGGTATACGCACTCAAGTCGTTTCCGATGAACGTCTTCATTACCCCGGAAATCATGAAGTGGACGCTTGACTGCGTCCACGCGGCTCGCGACGAGGTTTTGAACGCCTGAAGCAATCCTTGCGGCGGCTGGACGTGAGGTCCAGTTGCCGCACCTACTGGGCAGGGGGTATAAAAGATGTCCACGTCGAACGCCCCGCGAGGCACGCCAATCGGCGAGCCGAAGAATACCGTGGCTGGCTGGTTGGCCCATGGCGGCAAACCCAAAGCCGCCAAACAGACCGCAGTGATCAGCATGATGGCGTTCGCGATTATGAACGTCACGACCATTGTCAGTCTGCGAGGAATGCCCGCGCAGGCTGAGTATGGGCTGGTATCGATTTTTTACTATGTATTTGCCGCTGTGGTGTTCCTGATTCCCGTCTCGCTCGTTGCAGCAGAACTGGCTTCGACGTTCCCGAATCAAGGTGGGGTGTTTCGTTGGGTTGGCGAAGCCTTCGGTCCGAAATGGGGGTTTGCTGCCATCTATTACCAGTGGCAAGCTATTGTCATCTGGTTCCCAACGGTTCTGATTTTTGCTGCAGCTGCGCTTGCCTATATCTGGTGGCCACAGAGCTTCGATGAGGCGTTGGCCAACAATAAGCTCTATACGATCGTCGTGCTGCTAGCCGTCTACTGGCTCGTAACCTTGTTTTCGTTTCGAGGTATCGGCGCGTCGTCGCGATTGAGTTCGATTGGCGGGCTATTCGGCACGATTATCCCGGGCACGATTCTCATCCTGCTCGGCATTGCGTATCTGGCGATGGGCAAACCCATCCATCTCGCCCTGAATGGGCCGCTCCTGCCGGATTTCAGTAATCTGCATAGTCTGGTCCTGGCGGGCGGCATATTCCTCTACTTTGCCGGCATGGAGATGCAGGCGGTGCACGTCCGTAACCTCAACAATCCGTCGAGGAACTATCCGCTGTCTGTCCTGATTGCTACGGTGCTGGTCGTCTTCATCTTCGTGCTGGGAACGCTTGCCGTAGGTCTCGTCGTCGCAAAGAAGGATATCGATCTCAACCAGAGTTTGCTGGTCGCGTACCGGGATCTGTGGTCCGCATTTGGCGCCCCGTGGTTGGGCAATGTAATGGCGGCGATGCTCGCATTTGGCGTATTGGGACAGGTCAGCGTGATTGTGGCAGGTCCTTCCACCGGTCTTCTGGCAGTCGGCAAAGCGGGCTACCTTCCGCATATCTTGCAGCGGACCAATGCGCACGGCGTTCCGGTTGTCATCCTGCTGCTGCAGGGCGGGCTGGTCACCATTCTTTGCGTGGCCTTTGCGGTGTTGCCTTCTGTTCAGTCGGCCTATCAGATCCTGAGTCAGATGGCGACGATCATCTACCTGATCATGTACGTTGTGATGTACGTCGCTGCGTTGCGTCTGCGCTATTCGCAGCCGGACAGGACGCGGCCGTTCAGAATTCCTGGCGGTAACGTCGGGATGTGGATAGTCGGCATTGTTGGGCTGGCGGGCGCCTTGATTGCCACGGCGATCAGCTTTATTCCACCGAATCAGGTGAGCACTGGTAGTCCGGTTATCTATATCGGCATATTGATTGTCGGCACGGTGGTCTTCGCTGCAATTCCCTTCGTCTTCTACGCGTTTCATAAGCCTGCATGGAAGGCGATCGACTCTGATTTCGAACCCTTCGAAGCGGATGTGAAAACTCAGGTCGCGGGCGGATCGACAGTGAAGGCGGGAACGCCCGACGTCATAGACGCATCGACGTTGCCGCCCGTTACGCACGAGTCGTGACCGCTGCATAAAGTAATCGCGCACCCTCGCATCTTGCCCCAACCATCCGCATCTCCGGGAGAATCAAGTTGAAGACTGTTGACTATGCCGGCCTCGCGGCACTTGGGCCGTTTGCACTTAAGGACCAATTGATGAGCATGGCATCCAGCCATGCTGAGCGGTTGATGTTGAATGCTGGGCGTGGCAATCCGAATTTTCTGTCGACGATTCCCCGGCATGCATTTTTTCAGCTTGGGCTGTTTGCCGTGAAAGAGTCGGAGCGATCCTATTCCTACATTCCTGGCGGGGTAGGAGGGCACCCGGACACAGAAGGGCTTGAGGTACGGTTTGACCGTTTTTTCGAGTCGAATGAGAATGTCCCCGGCGTCTCTTTGCTGCGGGCGGGGGTATCCTATGTGCGCGATCAGCTAGGTCTCTCTGCCGCTGAATTTCTGAACGAAATCACGGCCGGAATTCTTGCCTGTAGCTACCCGACACCGCCCCGGATGTCACCCATCACGGAGCGTGTTGTGGCCCGCTATCTGCGGCAGGAGATGATGGGCAGTGAAGCCCCTTCAGGAAAGCTGGACCTGTTCGCCGTTGAGGGCGGAACAGCTGCGATGACCTACGTTTTCAACTCGATGCGTGAGAACCGGCTTCTTTCACCGGGTGACAAGATCGCCATCGGCATGCCGATCTTCACGCCGTATATCGAGATCCCGGGTTTAAACGACTACCAGTTGGTTGAAGTTCATGTGGATGCCAACTCTGAGCAGGGATGGCAATACCCGGATGCGGAACTCGACAAACTGGCCGATCCGGCAGTGAAAGCGTTTTTTGTTGTGAACCCCAGCAATCCGCCGTCAGTCAGGATCAATCCCGAAGGCCTTCGCAAGATCGCGGATATCGTCAAGAACCAGCGCCCCGATCTTGTGATTCTGACCGACGATGTCTACGGCACCTTCGCCGACGACTTTGTTTCCCTGTTCGCGGTGTGCCCGCACAACACGATTCTGGTTTACTCCTTCTCGAAACACTTTGGGGCAACGGGGTGGCGATTGGGGGTCATCGCCACACACGAAGAGACCGTCCTGGATCGCCTCATCGGTCAATTGAACGAAACCGATCAAACCATGCTGGACCGCCGCTACGGAACTCTTGTCATTGAGCCGAGAAAGCTCAAATTTATCGACAGACTCGTAGCTGATAGCCGCACGGTCGCATTGAACCACACTGCTGGCCTTTCCACGCCGCAACAGGTTCAGATGGCGTTGTTCTCGTTGTTCACGCTCATAGACGAATCGGCGATTTACAAGAATTCAGTCAAAAAGCTCCTTCGGCGCCGTGAGGCAGTGCTCTTTCAAGAGCTTGAAATTGAGACCGATCAGGGTGGAAACGGTACGTATTACTATACATTGCTAGACCTCGAGTCGATTTCGACTTCGCTATATGGTCGTGAGTTTGCTCTCTGGATGCTCGCGCGGAAGGAGCCTCTGGAAATGCTGTTTCGCCTGGCGGATGAAGGCGGGGTAGTGCTACTTCCAGGCAAGGGGTTTGGCGCCCTGCATCCGTCGGCACGTGCGTCATTGGCCAACCTTGATGAGTGTGATTACATGAAGATGGGGCATATCGTTCGAAAGATCGCTGACGAGTATTACAAGGAATTCAGCGATATCCATATGTCGCCGCGCGAGACCTAACGAGGGAGCGTAAGTCATGATTCAGACGCTGTTGACCGCCCGGACGATCGTGCAAACGCTGCTGTCCTCGCGCCCGGAAGTCGCGATTTTTGCGGCGTTGGCAATTGGCTACGCTTTGGGCGCAATCAAGCTGGGGCCTTTCAAACTGGGCGGGGTCGCGGGGACGCTCATTGTTGCACTGGCGATTGGTCAACTCGGTGTACTGATTGACCCAAGTCTCCAGCGTTTCATGTTCACCTTGTTCATCTACGCGTTGGGATTCTCCGTTGCCCCCCAGTTTTTTGCCAGTGTGGACCGAACGACATGGACCTGGAGCCTGCTGGTCGTGGTCGAGGTTGTGTTAATTGTTGTCGTTGCGTTCGTCGCAACATGGATATTCAAACTCGACGTCGGAACGGCAAGCGGCCTGCTGGCAGGGTCGGCCACCGAATCGGCAATGGTGGGAACCGCGACTGAAGCAATAGGAAAACTCGGGCTGTCTGCAAGCGCGATAAAAGTACTTCAAGGCAACGTCGCGACCGCCTACGCGTTGTCCTATATTTTCAGTCTGATTACCATCGTTCTGTTTGCCAGCCAGATCGCTCCGAAGCTTCTGCGAATTGACTTGCGCAAAGAAGCGCGTAGCGCGCTGGCGCGCCTGGGCGGGGCGGACCTCAATCTCGATCCCGACCAGCGCTTCTCGTTCCCTTCGTTAGTTAGCCGGGGTTACATGGTCACGACCGCAGCGGGCAAGACCGTTACGGCTGTGGAGGTTGAACTCGGGGATGGTGCGACCATTGAGGGTATCCGTCGAAATGACACCCAGGCGGTCGTAGCCGGCGCCTACCTGCTCGACAAGGGCGATGAGGTCGCTGTTGCGGGTTTGCGCGCGTCGCTGAGTGGCGCGGTTCAACTGATCGGACCGGAGGTTGGTGACCCAAAGGAGGTCAACTTCGTCGTCGAAACGCGGGATGTTGTACTAACCCACCGGCCTATGCATGGCTCGACGGTTGCCTCAGTTGTCAAATTCCTGAGAACCGCAGCGTGTCACGGCGTATTTCTGTCTGGTATCGAGCGCTTGGAGCGAAAGCTTCCAGCGCTTCCGCGGGCAAAGGTGCGCATCGGCGATGTGCTGCAACTGTTCGGCAAACCGGCCGACGTCGCACGGGCTGCACATCTGCTGGGTGAGGCCGAGTCGCCCAGCAATGTCACCGACTTCATCTATCTCGGCGGCGGTCTCGTGGTCGGTATTCTGATCGGCATGATCACGGTGCCGGTCGCCGGGGCAGCGTTATCGCTGGGCAGCGCGGGCGCACTATTGTCAGGCTTGGGTTTTGGCTGGTTGCGTTCGCTGCGTCCAACCTTCGGCAGGTTTCCTTCGGCTGCCACGCAAATTCTGAAAGACCTTGGGTTGGCCGTATTCATCGCCTGTATCGGTCTCACGTCAGCGCCTAGCGTACTGAAGCTGTTGGAAACACGGGGTTGGGAGCTGCCTATCGCCGCCGTCTTGATCTCGCTCGTACCAACGGTAGCGGCATTGTATGCAGGCCGCTATCTGCTGCATATGGAGCCGAGCATCCTTTGCGGGGCAATCGCCGGCCAGCAGGCCAGTACCCCTGCGATCAACGCAACAGAGGCCGTCGCCGGAAATACGGTGCCGGTGATTGGTTATACCGTTACGTACGCGATTGCTAACGTTTTGCTACCGCTGTTAGGGCCCATTTTTGTAGCGGCGTTCGCGGCGACACATGCGATCACGCATTGAAGGTTTGTCTGACTTAAAAATGGGTGAGTGAGTACGGCTTGTGTCTTAATATTTGTGACTTCGCGACAAGAGCGGAACATGCTCTCCGCGCTTGTGACAGCGTAGTCAGCTCGGGGTAATTGAGGTGGTCGTTGTCGTGTGAAGGCTTCGTTTACGACTGAAACTGAATTGCTAAAAGGCGACTGGTTCATTTTCCCTCGACGTGCGTGAACGTAATGCATCGACAGCCTGAAGATGAGTAGTTTCCGAACCTGCCCAGTCAAACAGGCGACGCCTATCATCAAGGATGATAGCGTTCCAATTGGACGTCCGCCGAACAAACAGTGTGAGACGGATCCGGGTGAAACGCTCGCGGTTGCCTCAACAGACCTCCCAGGAGATTCACTGTGCAAGTAGGAATGATTGGACTTGGCCGCATGGGAAGCAATATGGTTCGCCGCCTTCGGCAGAAAGATCAGGAATGTGTCGTGTACGGCTCTCACGAGGACGTAGTGAAAGAACTTCAGACACTCGGCGCTGTTGGTGCGGACTCCTTGGAGAACTTTGTTTCCCTCTTGACCAAACCGCGCGCAATCTGGCTGATGGTACCCGCTGCGGTGGTCGATCAGGAGCTGGCTAAACTAGCACCGCTGCTCGATTCAGGCGACATCGTGATCGATGGAGGGAATTCGTACTATCGCGATGATATTCGGCGCAGCGTGGAGCTGAAATCCCGTGAGATTCATCACGTCGATGTAGGAACGAGCGGCGGCGTCTTTGGCCTCAACCGCGGCTACTGCCTCATGATTGGCGGAGAAAAAGACGTCGTGCAGCGTCTCGCACCCTCAAACGAGCGGAGCCGGATTTTTGAACTGGCCTCTAAGAGAAGAACGCCGTTTTTTCTCAGATGACCGTACTATTCAAGATGAAGCTCCGATGGAACTCGTGTTTCGCCGATGAGCGTGCTGGGCAACGAACGGGTTCTCCGCCAACTTTACGATGAATCGATCAACGTTGATTGCCTGCCCTCGGTCTGAGTAGTTTCCGACCCTATCGTTACTGTCTGTGCGCCAGTAGTCTGCCTATAGAGTGAAGTCCGTCTCGCGGACGACGATTGAATGCGTGCGGGGAGAACTCGCTACCGCGACCCCCGTCCGCAAAGGTTCTCAACCATGCATATAAGCGAGTCTCCAACGCCTAACGCAGAGGTGACACAGAGGCTCTCCGCAGTCATTGTCGACGTTGATGGACTGCTGGTGGCTTGGCCTCACGAGCGCGCATGGCGCGAAGCCCTTGACGACTCTGGCGAGAAGGCGCGTTTTAAAACTAGGATGTACCAATCGCCGGTGGCGGGTCCGCCGCGCTTGAGCGGCGCATTGGCCGCCCTGTGGGCATTGGGCGTGCCCAATTCCGAACAGATGGCGCCCGTCTATGCGGAGGCAAAGCAGCGGCGCCCCGAGCAAGTGATTGAAGCGGGCGCGATGATCGCCTTCCCTGATGCGATCCGGTTGGTCGTAGCGGGAAGGACGCTCGGATGGCCTGTTGCGGCGGCGTCCTCATTGAAGAATGCCAACGCCATGATGCGGCAGATTCGCCTCGATGTGGAGCACTCTTTATTTGATGCGTTCGGGGCTAACGTCTGCGGTCGCGATTTGCCGCAGGGCAAGCCGAACCCCGAAATTTTTCTGCTCGCAGCAAAAGAGCTGTTGGAAACGCCGAGCAGCTGTTTCGTGGTGGAAGACGCGCCAACTGCTATCGAAGCTGCCCGCGCTAGGGGTATGGCGGCGCTTGGCGTGGCACCCCTTGCTGACGCTGGTCTTCTATCCGCTGCCGGTGCCACGCGTATCGTGACCGCTCGCGATGAAGTCGTTATCGATCAATCGTCTAAGGGCCGGCTCCGCCGGAAAGCGCCGTGACAACCCCGCAGAGTATGGACCAGACACTGACGCCAACCAGCAATCGAGACTGGATCATGGAGGAGGGCGGCTACGATCCACTGCGCGAAGCGAGCCGGGGAGCGCGTTTTGCCATCAGCAACGGCTTTCTGGGCGTGCGAGGTGCGCGGGCAATTCATCGCGGCGGTCGCTGGGTAGACACGTCGCGTACGCTGGTTGCGGGGTTGTTTGATACGCCGGATGACGAACAGGCCATACCCGGGCTTGTCGCTACCCCTGACTGGCTTCAAGTGCATATATTACTGGATGGCGAGCCGCTCGTGCACCGACCCGGCGACGGGGATTCGCAGCGACGAATTCTCGACATGAGGCGGGGTACGCTAATTACCGAGGACCGTCTCTCGAACTCGGCAGGCGTAGGCGTGCGGCTGCGCAGTGCGCACATCGTCTCGCTCGGCCAACGCTCTATCGGCCAGCAACTCCTCGAGTTGGAGATCGAGCAGGCAGGGATCGAGGTCACACTCAACGCATCTTTCGAAAGCCTGAATATCGGGCTCAAGTCTGAACGGGTCGAACCCGGGTTGGGCATATGGCACGCGATCTCTACCGGCAAGCATCTTGCGATTGCTGCGGGGTTGACGCTGCAGTTCGACGGGCGGGATGTTGCCGCTACCTGTTCTGCACCGTTCGCATGGTCTTGGACCTGGAAATCCCAACGAGGACAGATCGGGTCGCTGCAGCGTCTGGTCGCCATCACGCGGGGCGATATTGAAAGCGTCGACTCGAGCCAGGAGGCGCAAGCCGCGCTTGATGTTGCACTTAAGCTGGGTTGGTCTGGTGTCATGGCGGCTCATGAGGACGCATGGGCGGCCCGTTGGGACGCCAGCGATGTCGAGATAGAGGGAGATTCCGCCGCGCAGCAGGCGGTGCGGTTCGCGCTTTACCACCTGAACGGAGCGGCAAACCCCGCCGACGATCGTGTCTCGATTGCCGCACGCGCGTTGACCGGCGACGACTATCGGGGGCACGTGTTCTGGGACACGGAGATTTATCTGCTTCCGTTCTACATTCTGACCTGGCCGGAAGCGGCCCGGGCGCTGCTCATGTACCGCTTTCGCACGCGTGACGGCGCGCGGTCAAAGGCCGCCGGAATGGGTTGGAAAGGAGCGCTTTACGCATGGGAATCGGCTGACACGGGCGCCGAGGTATCCCCATCGAAGGTTATCGGCCCGGATCGTAAAGTTGTCGACGTGCGGTGTGGCAAGGAGGAGCAGCACATCAGCGCGGATGTCGCCTACGCGGTCTGGCAGTACTGGCTGGCGACTGGCGACGAGATTTTTCTTCGCGAGGCCGGCGCAGAGATCCTCTTTGAGACGGCGCGTTTCTGGTCAAGCCGCGCAAAGGCAGACGCAGACGGTCACTGGCATATCCGGTGTGTGATCGGTCCCGACGAATATCATGAGTCGATTGACGACAACGCATTTACCAATGTCATGGCACGCTGGAACATTCGACGCGCGCTAGACACCAGCGCGTTTTTGCGCGAGCGTTGGCCCCAAAGTTGGGAAAGTCTCTCGGGCCGCCTCGGGTTGGACGAGGGCGAGCTCAAGCAATGGCGCATGATTGCCGACATGCTGGTGACGGGCTTTGATCCATCGACTGGACTTTTCGAACAATTTTCAGGTTTTTTTGCGCTCGAAGACATCGATCTCGGCAACTACGTGGGGCGTTCAGTACCGATGGATGTGGTGCTCGGCCGCGAGCGCACCCAAAAGTCGCAAGTGATCAAGCAGGCAGACGTCGTGGCACTGCTGGCGCTTCTTCCGGACGAGTTCAACGGCGACTCGGACGCGAAGAACTTCGACTACTATGCCAAACGCTGTGGTCACGGGAGTTCGTTGAGCCGTGCCATGCATGGAATCGTCGCCGCCAGGCTTGGACAAAGCGAGGTCGCAATGGATTTTTTCAATGGGACGGCGGCAATCGACCTTGACGATAGCGAGGCTGCCATCGATGGTGGCGTGCACATAGCGGGTTTGGGTGGGATATGGCTCATGGCCATATATGGTTTTGCCGGTCTATCGTTTAACGCCGATCACCTCAGTCTGGACCCCAGACTTCCGCCAGGTTGGAAAAGGCTTGTGTTCAGGGTGCAGTGGCGCGGCCGACGTCTCCACCTCGGGATTACGCAGGCTACGGCAAGTCTTGAGGCTACTCTGGAAGAGGGGCAGCCAATGAAACTTATCGTTGGCGATAGGGAATTTCAGCTCAACTCTTCGGAAACCCTCCGGATCTCAATTGACCCGAAAGGTCGCGAGGCACCGCGTCAGAATCCGCCAGCCGATGTGCCTGAGACGGTCGCCCGTTAACATTCGCGATTCTTTGGGCTTCACTTGGATAACTGGGCGCTCCAATATTTATCTATTTTCTGACTCTGCTGCTGGAAATTCCCGTGCGCCGCGAATCCGTTTTTCTTGACCTCGGGGGCCCCGTCCATTTTTCCTTTAGTCGTATCGAGCACCAGCATGGTGACCCCCGTGGTTGCCTTGAAATCAGCCCACGGCACGGGAACATTTTTTTCGTCAATTCCGAACATGCCGCCTCGACCTACTACAAGATACGCAATCTTGTCTGTCTGCGGACTCAGAATAATGTCGTTGATGCTTCCAAGATCCTCACTTTGCAGGTTGACCACGCTGGTGCCAATCAATTCAGCGGAGCGGAAAGAAGTGCCAACACCTGCGACGGGTTGGGCACTTGCAATCTGGCGAATCCTCCAATCCGGCGTGCCACCTGCCGAACTATCCCCGTGGCCCATATCCGCCGAGTAACCTTTGTAGATCGCGCGGCTCGCCGTCAGTAACGACTCGCAATCCTGTTGCTCGCCACGTCGCGCGAGTATGTTGGCCGATGTCATCAGCGTTCGTACTTCGTAAGCGGGGCGAACTGACCGGTAGGAACCGTCGGCCGGAAGACCGTTTGGAGTGCTGACGGGGCTTGGTGGCAACGTGTCCGGTTCGCCTGTGCCGTAGCCGTACATCGGTGACCCATCGCCATAACCGAAGCCGTAACCGCCCCCGCGTAGCCAATAACCGTTCTTTATCATCTGGCTGTCGAAAGCGCGCAGATCGTTCAAACATTTTTGCGCCGGCTTCATGTCCGGCCTCGAGGTGCTTGCGCTTTTCTGGATTGGTGCGGCGCTGGCATCTGACAGCTGTGCGGCGAGTAGCGAACCAGAGAAGACCACGCACGCGCAAGCTGTCACTGACATAGCCAGTGTCCGGCGGCGAGCGAGTGCCGATTCTTTTATGCTGTTCATGGTGCAACCTCCTTGCTTCGGTTAGAAAAGTATAGTAAGGAGCGCCTCCATGAATCGCGTCAACCGAACCAAGGCGGAGACACACCCGACCGGCGGTATGTCGTCTTTCGGATCGCAGGCGGCGGTCTGTCGAAACGTTCGCTTTTTATAGAGTCGAGGCAAACCAACGGGACGAGGATACTGTCTCACGTAAGGCGCGTTTGCTCTGTACGTTAGTGTGCAGTGACCTCCGGCAGCCCGGTACACCGCCACTCATTGCATGAAGGTGGCGTCGCTGACTAATGCTATGAAGTCACGTCAGATTGGATGCCCTGCCAGTGATTCTGGCGCCTGTGCGAAAGTGCCTGTCATGAATCGAGTACAGCATCACAGCGATTTCTCCGCCAGGTCCGTCTACGCTGTCTTCTCCCGAAGGAAATTCGTTCCGATAGGTTTTTTCTTCATCACGGACTGTCCGGTACTGGACAGAACTCGCCGTTGGAAAAGCGGATTATCCCATTGTGGATGTTTCCGCCACCATGGTTTGATCTATCAGTCAGCCAGCCATTTGCACGAGAGCGGAAAGTCCGCGCGCAGGGGAGCCGATTGAAGTTTCTAATGTGTTGTGCCCCGGTGACCAGGGACCCCCTTCACATCGTTGCCCAGCGCTTGCTGGATACTAAGGAGATACAAATGTCACATTATTACTGGAACGACTGGTATTTCGGCTGGGGTTGGTTTTTGTGGTTCGCCGTGTTCATGCTGATCTTTTCAAGCTTCGGGAATTGGGGCTATACCTATCGCGCTCACAGAAACTATGGGCTACAGCCACGTAAGCAGGCCCTCGATATTCTCAATGAGAGGTACGCCCGCGGAGACATACAGCTGGCCGAATACAACGCAATGAAGTCCGAGATGGCCAAGATATAAGGCAGCAGAAACCGTGAGCTTGCCGTGACCAACACATCCGCTGCAACGCTTTGTGGTTCTGGCTGAAAGTTTCAAGGGCGGAGATCGATCCCCGCTCGCTACCAACACCGGAAGCCGCAATCATGAAAGCACAGACGTTGACGCCTGAACAGATCAGAGGTTTGGATTGTTACTGGCGCGCTGCCAATTATCTGTCTGTCGGTCAGATCTATCTTTATGACAATCCATTGCTTCGCGAACCGCTCAAGCTGTCGCACATCAAGCCGCTGGTGGTTGGCCATTGGGGAACCGTTCCGGGCCAGAACTTTATCTATGTGCATCTGAACCGCATCATCAAGAAGTACGATCTGAACATGTTCTACATCGCGGGGCCTGGGCACGGGGGTGCGGCACTCGTCGGCAATGTCTACCTTGAAGGAACGTGGAGTGAAGTTTATCCGGAGGTCACCCAGGACGAGGCTGGGCTCAAGAAGCTGTTCACACAATTTTCATGGCCCGGCGGCATTTCCAGTCATGTCGCGCCGACGACCCCCGGATCGATTCACGAAGGTGGCGAACTGGGCTATTCGTTAAGCCACGCATTCGGAGCCGTGTTCGACAATCCCGGGCTGATTGTCGCTTGTATAGTCGGCGACGGCGAGGCGGAGACGGGACCGCTGGCGACGGCGTGGCAATCCAACAAACTGCTCGATCCGGTCACCGACGGTGTGGTTCTGCCTATCTTGCACCTCAATGGCTACAAGATAAGCAATCCGACTTTGCTAGCTCGCATTGCAAGTGAGGAATTGGACCAGTTCTTTCGTGGCTGTGGATGGACGCCTTACTTCGTTGAGGGTGACGAGCCGGAGAGGATGCACGAGGTCATGGCCACGACCCTGGAAAAGGTCGTCAGTGACATTGAGGCAATCCAGAGGCATGCGCGGGAAACGAACGACGTCGCACGTCCGAGCTGGCCGATGATCGTTCTCAGGTCCCCGAAGGGGTGGACCGGACCCAAGGTCGTTGACGGATTGCAGATCGAAGGCACTTTCCGGTCGCACCAGGTTCCGCTACTGGTGGATTCGGAGCATCCTGGTCATGTCGAGTTGCTCGAAAACTGGATGAAAAGCTATAAGCCCGAGGAACTGTTTGACGAAGGTGGCCGACTCATACCAGAAGTGGCTGAACTTGCGCCGAAAGGGGACCGGCGAATGGGTTCAAACCCGCATGCCAACGGTGGCCTGCTATTGCGTGACTTAAGAATGCCGGATTTCCGTGTTCATGCCGTAGACATTCCTGCCCCGGGTGCCCTCAACGCGCAAGATACGCTGGTGCTCGGAAAATTTCTGCGTGACGTGGTTAGTCTGAATGAGGATCAACGCATTTTCCGTGTGCTGGGGCCGGATGAAACACTGTCGAATCTGCTTGGCTCTGTCTTTGAGGTCACCAAACGACAGTGGGACGCGCGTAAGCTGGGTAATGACGAATTTCTTGCGCGTTCCGGTGGCGTGCTGGATTCGATGCTCAGCGAGCATCAGTGCGAAGGATGGCTGGAAGGCTATCTGCTAACCGGAAGACATGGACTATTCAACAGCTATGAAGCGTTCATCCGGATTATCGACTCGATGTTCAGCCAGCACGCTAAATGGTTGAAGGTCACCCGGGAACTGCCATGGCGTCGCCCGATCGCCTCGCTAAACTATCTACTCGCCTCGCATGTCTGGCAGCAGGACCATAATGGTTTCACGCACCAGGACCCAGGGTTTATCGATCATGTAATCAACAAAAAGGCTGACATCGTTCGCGTTTACCTGCCGCCCGATGCGAACTGTCTGTTGTCTGTGGTTGATCACTGTCTGCGCAGCCGAAACTATGTCAATGTGGTGGTGGCCGGCAAACATGCGTTGCCTCAATGGCTCACGATGGAGGCGGCCGTCGTGCATTGCACGGAAGGCGTGGGCATCTGGCAATGGGCGAGCAACGATCAGGACGTCGAGCCAGATGTTGTAATGGCCTGCTGCGGC
>Ga0302233_10001319_pt1 | contig 17365 bp, 20 predicted proteins | sample II_Palsa_N3_1_FD_193516 | JGI IMG/M metagenome (GOLD analysis project Ga0302233, IMG submission 193516) | Peat permafrost microbial communities from Stordalen Mire near Abisko, Sweden - II_Palsa_N3_1 | ecosystem: Environmental > Terrestrial > Soil > Palsa > Peat permafrost | place: Sweden... | reverse complement strand
GGTCGCCGAGCTGCGCCATGCCCCGCTGGAAACGCCCGGCGCCTTTCCCAAACGACTGGCCTGGCTCCGACAGCAAGCTCGCGTCTATCTGTTGCCGCCACGACGACAACGATCGTGTCCTCGTGAAATCAAACGTCGACCCCACAAATACCCCACGAAAAATGCCAGTCAGCTTAACTGACTGGCATTAGGTCATGCCGGGGGTTTTTTGTTGAGGTCTGGTACGTGTTGCCTGATCAATCGAGGAAGCCTCGGTAGTGGAAGCCAGCCGGGGCACGCGTTGGCCTTGAGTGCCACACTGCTGTTCTGCGCACGCCACTCAAAGGCACGTCTTGAGCTTGCGTACGCCATCGCGAATTTCGTGCGCGGTCGCGTTACCGTAACCAAGAATCAGGCCGCCCCTGGCTGGCGGGTTCAAGCAGCACGTGGACAACGGTCGGGCTGAAACGCCGCACAGCGCTGCCTTCCTCGAAACCGCTACATCGTCGACACCGGGTTTAAGCAAAGCCACCAGTTGCATGCCTGCCTCGGCGCCAATCACTTCGAGCCGGTCTCCCATCTGCTTGCCGATCGCATCGACCAGCACCGCCCGCCGTTCCATGTAGAGCACCCGCGTCCGACGGATGTGCCGAGCGAAATGTCCCTCGCGGATGAAGTCGGTCATGACAACCTGATACAGGGTTGAGGAAAAGGTGTCGATCGCATCGCGCATGGCGGAAAACGCAGCCACCAGATCCTTTGGTACCACCACGTAACCCAGGCGCAGCGCAGGGAACATGACCTTGCTGAAGGTTCCGACATAGATGACACGCGCATCCGTGTCCAATCCCTGAAGCGAGGCAATCGGACGGCCTCCAAAGCGATATTCGCTGTCGTAGTCGTCTTCAATAATCCAGGCGCCATTGCGCACCGCCCAGCTCAGCAGCTGCATGCGCCGCGTGGCACTCATGGTCATGCCTAACGGGAATTGATGTGATGGCGTGATGTAAACAGCGCGAGCGCCTCGGCCCCGGCGCATGCCCGCTGTCACGTCCATGCCATCCTGATCGACGGGGACAGGAATCAACTCGGCGCCGGCCGTCATCAACGCCTGATGGGCTCCGGGATAGCCAGGCTCTTCCATCCACACACGTTCCTTGGGATCGAGCAGGACATGGGTGGCAATCTGTAGACCCTGTTGTGATCCGGTCGTCACCAGGATCTGCGATGCCTCGCAGCGGACTGCGCGAGCCGTGCCCAGGTATTCCGCAATGGCTTCGCGAAATGGCATGTAGCCCATCGGGTCGCCGTAGACCATGGTGTCGATGGGCGGCTTGCGCGTATGTCGATTCACGAGTTTCGACCACACACCGGCAGGGAATTGGTCGAGTGCCGGCACCCCTACGCGAAAAGCCTCCAGATTGTTCAACCATGATTGCGCTGGTGCGTGCATCAACGCCGCGCGGTGGGAGATCCTGCGTGGGGCTCTTTGTTCGAGGATTTCCCGCTTCGCGTTGGCTGCCTTCGTGTTCGCCGGCTTCAATGTCTCGTCCGGTATGGACCGGGCAACGCAGGTGCCGGCGCCCACGAAAGTCTCCAGGTAACCCTCGGCATACAGTTGTTCGTAGGCACTGAGCACCGGTATGCGAGATATCTTCAGTTCGCCAGCGAGGCTTCGCGACGACGGCACGCGTTGCCCTGGTCGCAGTTGGCCGTCGATGATGGCGCGCCTGAACCAGTCAGATAGCTGGTGATACATCGGCGTGTCACTGCTGACATCAAGCGCGATCGGTGGCAGAAAGCTGGCGGAGAGGCGTTTCATCCGAGTAACCCCAAAGTGGTTATGTCGAATCGTATCAAAGTGGCTATTTTATCAAACCACTGGCTAGCATAGTTTCTTCCGCAAGCGATCGGGTATCGCGGAGATGTGAACTATGACGCCATTCAAAATGACCAGGCCTTGCTGCGTATCTTTTGCCGTGGCTCTTGTCTTCTGTTCCGGCCAGACCTGGCAGCCAACAACATTGCAAAGCTGACGCGGGAGTGCAGTGAAGACGAATCCATGCAGATCATGATTCCGCTTCGTCGCGCAGGGGCTCTCTTTCTGTGGTGCATGATGCTTGGCTGTCTCGAGCAGCCCCCGGCGTTTTCGCAAACAGCGCCAAGCGCATCCGGGACAGGTGCGGTGGCCGGCGCTGGCGATGTTGTGGGTGCCCAGGAAACCACGTCACCATCCTTGACGGGCTACGAGTTGCAAGAGGATGCCTGGTGGACCGGGCCCATGCTGGCGAACTCGGCCGGGACGCTACCGCCGGGACACCTTCTGCTCGAACCGTATCTCTACGATGTATCCGCGGCGCATTCAAACAGCTACGGCTCGCGCACCTATGTGCTCTACGGACTCGCCAATCGACTGACGGTCGGGATGATCCCTGCGGCGGGCTACAACATGGTGAGCAATGGCGCGAGCAGCTCGGGCGTTGGGATGGGCGACCTTACCTTGCTGGCCCAGTATCAACTCACGCAGTTTCATCAAGGCAGCTGGATTCCGACGACGTCCATTGAAGTGCAGGAAACGTTTCCAACCGGACAGTACGATCAGCTGGGCAACCGGCCGACCGACGGCTTTGGCAGCGGCGCCTATACCACGACGTTGCAGTTCAACAGCCAGACCTATTTCTGGTTGCCCAACGGCCGCATTTTGCGCATGCGCTTCGACTTATCGCAGGCATTTTCCAACAACGTGAACGTCGACGGCGTCAGTGTCTATGACACAGGTGCCGGATTCCGCGGGACTGCCAAACCCGGCAGCGCTTTCTCCGCCGACGCAGCATGGGAATACAGCATGACGCGAAACTGGGTGTTGGCGCTCGATGTCACCTACAGCCGCGAGCACAACACCCTGGTGACTGGATACAACACGCTTGATCCGAATGGCTTGCCGTTTCCGTCGAGCATCCGGATCAATTCCGGCTCCAGCGTAGCGTTCGGCTTCGCCCCAGCGATCGAATACAACTGGAATTCGAGCGTTGGCGTACTTTTCGGCACCCGCGTCATCGTGGGTGGCCACAATACTGAAACCACTGTCACTCCGGCGGTGGCGCTCAACGTCGTCTACTGAGAAAGGTCATGAACACGCTCAAACATAGTCGGATTTGTCTCTTCGTGTGCGGCCTGATAGTTATCCTGCAACCGCTGATGGGAATTGCACAGTCGAACCCGGATGCATCGAAAACAAGCGTTCAACACGCTCCCGTGCAACGCGATGGGCAGCACGATTTCGACTTCGAGACGGGTAACTGGAAGACGCACGTTTCGCGTCTCGTGCATCCCCTGACCGGCTCGACCACCTGGGTCACGTACGAAGGCTCGACTGTCGTCCGCAAGGTATGGAATGGCCGCGCCAATCTAGGCGAGCTTGAGGTCGATGGCAGCGCCGGCCACCTCGAACTTTTGTCCCTGCGCCTCTACGATCCTGCGTCACGCCAGTGGAGCCTCAACGTTACCAGTAGCGGCAGTGGTACCCTCGGCGTACCCACCATCGGCGAGTTCAAGAACGGACGCGGCGAGTTTTTCGACCAGGAGACATTCAACGGTCGAGCTGTCCTGGTTCGCTTTGTCATTTCGGACATCACTGCGAAATCATGCCACTTTGAACAGGCATTTTCGGACGACGGGGGCAAGACCTGGGAAGTAAACTGGGTCGCCACAGACACACGGATGCCATAGGAGAACTTACTGATGAAACTTCACCATTTGGTTGTCGTTGCCGTTGCTCTCGTCGCATGCATCGGTGTCCCAGCAAAGGCAGCATCTGCAATACCCGCGTATATCACTCGTGCAGTGGCCGATCCGGCACGTCCGCCTGACGACAAGGCGCAGGATGCGAATCGCAAGCCGGCTGAAGTACTGGCTTTCGCCGGTATCAAGCCCGGCGATAAAGTTGTCGACCTGATGCCGGGGTCCGGATACTACACACGTATCTTCAGCAAGATCGTTGGTCCCACGGGCGTCGTATATGCGTTGCAGCCGACCGAGATGGATAAGGTTGCGCCCAAGCGGCTGCAAAGCCTGAAGTCGTTTGCAGGCACACCGGCTTATTCGAATGTCGTGATATTGGTTCAGCCAATAGCGGCCATCGCCATTCCCGAGCGTGTCGACATGGTTTGGACATCGCAGAACTACCACGACCTGCATGATCCCTTCATGGGCTCGCCTGACATGGCGCATGTCAACAAATCCATCTTCGATGCCTTGAAGCCAGGCGGCACGTTCCTGGTGCTTGATCACGCGGCCACTGCAGGAAGCGGCGTCTCCGACACCAATACGCTGCATCGGATCGATCCGGCTGCAGCAAAGACCGAAGTCACCGCGGCTGGCTTCGAATTCGTCGGCGACAGCGACATCCTGCGCAATCCTGACGACAATCACTCGCTGCCGATTTTTGACAAATCGATCAAAGGCAAAACCGATAAATTCATCGACAAGTTTCGCAAACCATCGCCATGAAACCGCGTCGATCGGACTATCGCCGCGATCGCAGTATCGCGTGGAACCAGCTTGGTTAGAGTTGCGGCGCTGTCCCTTCGGCGCCGCAAGTCTCTTGGATGATGGCAACCGTGGATAGTTTTGCGATGAAATGAAGCCGGTGGATACGCGCCTTTGGCGTTGCATCCAGGCTGTCCCGCACTCAGTTCAGCGCAGTGCCAACGATATCGGCACGAATCTGGCCTGGGCAAACACCACTGACGCGCTTGAAAAGGCGTCGGAAAGCCGCTTCGCTGCTATAGCCCATCTGTTCGGCAATGCAGGCCACAGATTGCTGCCGGTCGCGCAACAACTGCTCGGCGACACTCACTCGCCATTGGGTGACGTATTGCATCGGTGGCATCTGCATCAAATGTGTAAAGCGTTCTGCAAAGGCCGAGCGTGACATGCAGGCGAGCCCAGCCATCGATTGCATGGTCCACGGCCCCCCAGGACTCTCATGTACCGCCTGCAGCACTTTACCGATGCGCGAATCGGCTGCTGCGGCAAACAGTCCGCGTCGATCACCGGCACGCTGGGCGTAGTCGCAGACAGCCAGCGTAAACATGGCATCAGCGAGCTTGTTCAGCAGTACCTGGCGGCCATCCTGGCCCGCATCAACAATGTCCACCATCATGGCCGACAGCTGTTGGAATGTGCTTCCTGCATCCTTCGATCGCACGACGAAACAGGCCGGCAATGCGTAGTTGAGCGGATGATTGGTGGCGCCGAAAAATCGCATTTCGCCGCAGATCAGGCTCGTCCTTCCAGCATCTTCCGGGTCCGTTTGCCCATCGACGCTCAGTCGATGTGGATCACCCTGCGGAAACAGGACCAGATCTCCGGTCTCCAACTGCATGGCGTGCTCCAGCGCGGAACATTCGACTTTGCATTGTCCAACGCCGACAAGATGGAACAGCCCGCAGTGATACCGTGGTCCATCGAGGAACCACGAGCCACAACGGTGCAGCTCGGCGACCACCGTGACTCGTAACATCGATTGACTAAGCAGTGACTCAAGAGCCGGTTCGACCAGCGGTGGGCGAGGCTTATCCGTGAGAATCGGGTGGGGTTCGATGTACACAGGCGATCCTCCGGCGATGGGCTCCAATAACTTGTTTTCGCCGAAGACACACCAGCGGTTACATCAACCGCGAAATCCGACAACTGGCCGACAACTGGCCTCAGTTCAATAGCCGGCAGCTGATGAGCCCGCTGGCCAGCCATTGATGCAGAAGACTGGCGGTAAGCGGCAACGCCTCCGCCGGACCGTGATGCTCGCAAAGCCGTTCGCATAGGGCAGAGAAGGGCTCTCCATGGATTGCGCCGGTCAATGCCGATACTTCGTCTACTTCGATTGAACGGTAATGCACAGTCAGCGATTTTCGCCAGACCAGCAAATGGCGAGCCTTGTCATAACGACGTAGACGCGGACGTTTGACGTTGCGATCCGCAGCGCGGCGAAAAGCCTCGATATTGTGATGGGTCGAAATGATTTGCAGATGACTTTGCGGACTGAGGCGTAAGTTCGCCCAGGCATCGGCGGGTACGTCGGCCAGGTCAGCAGCGGCGAGCACGGGCTCGTCAGGCGCATCGAAAGATGTCGAGATGGCCCAGTCCAGGCGCGCCATCTCGGCCAGCTCCGGCTTGTTGCGCCAAGGCAAGCCGTATTCCAGGAAGGCCGCGACGCCTGCGCCGTGCCAGCGGATGTTGTAGTGCCCGGACGGATGCGCTTCGACATAGCTATCCAGCAGTGTGCTAAAACGTCGGCCGACCAGCGTACCCAGACCGGGAAACTCTGTCGCCAACGCATCACGCAGGCGCACTCGATAGCCGTTGCGATAGATGGCCAAACGTCTCGCAGCATCGGCGCGGCGATCGTTATCGAGCTCACGCGGTTGCGGTAACTTGTCGGCAAGCACGGCTTGCAGCATGTGTTGCTGAAGCGCCTGCAGATGGCTCATGCCGCTACTCTCATCAAGGGGGTGGCCAGCGCTCGCGCGTAATCGAGTTCAGTCAGCAGTTCGGCCAGCGGCGGCATATGGTCGTCGCGTTCGATCATTGTCGAGACCCTGCCGTATCGGCGCACCGCTTCGACATAGAGATGCCATACGTCATCGATGATCGGCGCATCGTGCGTGTCGATCAGAAGCTGTCCGCTGTGTTCATGGCCAGCCAGGTGGAACTGTTGAACGCGCGACGCCGGAATGCCGTCAAGATAGTCCAGCGCGGAAAATCCGTGATTGTGCGCGCTGACATGGATGTTGTTGATATCCAGCAGGATCAGGCAGTCGGCGCGTTCGGCCACGGCCGCCAGGAATTCCCACTCGGTCAACTGTGCGTCGGCAAAGCTGATGTAACTGGATACATTTTCCAGCAGGATGCGCCGGCCAAGCACGTCCTGTACGCGGCGCACGCGGTCGACTACGTGTGCCAAGGCCTCTTCCGTATAAGGCAGCGGCATCAGGTCGTGCAGATTGATGCCTTGTACGCCAGTCCAGCACAGATGATCGGAAATCCATGCCGGCTCAACACGTCGGGCCAGTGCAGAGAGTCGCGCAAGATAGCCGTCATCCAGCGAATCGGTACTGCCGATCGACATCGACACGCCATGCATCACCAGCGGAAAGCGTTCGCGGAATTTCTCCAGCCACACGAGCGGACGTCCGCCGGGAATCATGTAATTCTCGGAAACGATCTCCAGCCATTCGACATTGCCGGGTTCGTCGAGCAGGCTTTCGTAATGCTCGGCGCGCAGGCCCAGGCCGTAACCCAGATAGGGTAGCTGGTGCGTAGTTGTCTCGATGGCCATGGTTTCAGGAGACCGTGGATGGGGAAATGAAGAGGGGCTTTCCGGTCATCTGGACCAGAAAGCCCCGCCTGTTGAATCAGGAAGCCTTGTTCGTTGCCTGGGCCGCGTCGCATTCCGCCTGTGTCTTCTGCATGGTGAAGCCCTGGCCCTTGCAAGAGTTCTGACCCTTGCACGAATTGGTGGCCTGCTTGCATGCGCCATGGCCTTTGCAGGATGACGAGTTCATGCATTTGACCGTGGCCGTATCACTGGCGCCGCTGGGCGATGCAATCGCGGACGACATCGAGCTCATGGCAAACAGGCCGGCAACCATGACAGCCATCGCGGCACCGTTGAGTTTGTTGGTCTTCATAAAGGTAACTCCAGTAAGTCGTTTGGGCCGCAATCACTGCGGCGTGGGAAATGTCTCGTCGGGTGCGCTGCCATATCACCTTGAGCCGTTCCCGACGATCGCATTTTTGACAGACGCAGGCAGTCCTGACTGTTCCCGAGCATCCCGTTTTTATGTTCGATCGTCCGGCATCATGTGATCGAAAGTCGGATCGGACGCGTAGCAAGAAAGCATGGACGCACGAACATGGCGTGGGCTCAGGTGCGAACGCATGATGCCGACTCGTCACACTCAAAGGACTCAACGATGCGCCAGTTCATCGCCGACAAGGCTTCGCGCCTGCTCGAATCACTTCATGCCAGCCGTTGGGTCGGCCCTCTCGTGGTGCGCCTGGTATTCGGCTATTTCTGGCTCGAGACAGGCATCGCCAAAGTACAAAATCTGGACGGCTTCACTCAGCGCTTTGTCGGTTGGCACATTCCCTATCCGGCCTTCAATGCGGGGCTCTCGGCCTGGACCGAATTGCTGGGCGGCCTCTTGATCATGCTTGGATTATTTACCCGCATCGTCTGTATTCCGATGATCATCAATATGGCCGTCGCGGTCACGCTGGTGGTGTCGGCGAACTTGATGGGCCTGGACGACTACGTCGAGGCGGACGAGGTGGTCTACAGCCTGATCTTCTTCTGGCTACTTATCGCCGGACCGGGCAAGGCCAGTCTCGATACGTTGGTGGCGCGTTGGTTCGGTATCCGTACGCACGGCTGATTCATCCGCGCTGCACATTGACAATAATTCACGAGGGCAGGTGTCGCCATGAATAAATATCTTTTAAGCATGCTCCTTCTGCCGCTGGCATTCAGCGCGCTGGCGGACGAGGTGTCATTCAATCAGGCGAAATTCGATCAGGCCAATGCAGCCGGCCAACCCGTAGTGGTCTATTTCCATGCGGACTGGTGCCCGACCTGCCGTGTGCAGCAGCCCATCGTGGCCCGGCTTGCCGTGGAACCACAGCTCAAGCCGGTGACGATCTTCGAGGCTGACTACGACACCGAAACCGCGCTGGAAAAGACGCTGAAGGTCGGTGAGCAGTCGACCTTTGTTGTCTTCAAGCATGGGCGGGAAGTTTCGCGTTCCACGGGTCAGACCCAGGAGCCGATGATCCGCGCCATATTGCAGAAGGCCCTGTAATGGATTTTGGCATCGCTACCTACGCGGTGGCTTTCCTGGCAGGGGCAGCTTCGATCCTGTCGCCTTGTGTGTTGCCGATTCTGCCCATCCTGATCGCATCAGCACTATCCAGGCACCGTCTCGGCACGGCGGCACTGGCGCTCGGGCTTGCGCTATCGTTTGCGGTGGTGGGGATTTTCATCGCCACGCTGGGCGCATCCATTGGCCTGGGTACGCAGACGCTGCGCAGCGTGGCTGCCGCGTTGATGGTGCTGTTCGGTGTGGTGATGCTGTCGCCGCGACTGCAGGTAGCGTTCGCCACCATCAGCTCCCGAGTCGGCTCAAGCGGACAGCACGCACTTGGTTCGATCAAGGGCGAAGGCCTTGCGAGCCAGTTCGCCATCGGATTGCTCTTGGGCCTTGTCTGGAGCCCGTGCGTCGGGCCAACGCTGGGTGCCGCATCCACGCTCGCGGCACAGGGACGGGATCTCGCACAGATCGCCTTGCTCATGCTCGTATTCGGGTTGGGCGCCGGTTTGCCGCTGCTACTTTTGGGTGGGCTATCGCATGCCACCATGATGCGGGTTCGTGGTTCGCTGTCGTCGATCGGGCATACCGCAAAAGCATTGATGGGCGGCCTGTTCGTGGTGCTCGGTATGCTTATCCTGACCGGCTTCGACCGCAAGCTCGAAGCGATCATTCTCTCGATCAGTCCGGACTGGCTGACAAGCTCGACGACATCGCTGTAACGGACAACTTCGCGAAGACTCGCCCGTGATGGATAAGCCTCGCCGCGGCAAGACCAAGCAGGGATGAGTGATTGAATGATAGTGCGATGGGACTTGGCACTGATTCATGCAGGTGACTGGAGTCATCGATACAAGTTCGATCAACGGCGGGGCGTCATAGCGAACGGCCTTCGTCCTGGCTAGCGGCGCCAATCTTCAACGAGTACAACCTTGTTCCAGCACACGCGTTGCGATGCAGACGCGATCGTCACACTACTTAGCGGACGCTGGCACCAGTCGGCGCTGGCAGATATCTGTCTCGTCAGGAGGTGACGCAGCCGACCAGCAGATGTATCCCTTTTACTCGGATCAAGATGATCCGAGTCGTCTTAGTCAATGAACTTGGGGGCAGGTAGATCCTGACCCTGACGGTCGTGCGGAGAAATCATGAAACGATTCCAATATTTTGTTCTGGCAGCTATCGCCGGAGCGTGCTTCATAACGACCGCTCCCAAGGTAGAGGCCCAGGTCGTCGTTGCTGTCGGCGTCGGCGCTGCTCCTGAGTGTCCCTACGGTTACTACGACTACAATCCCTATCCCTGCGCTCCTTACGGTTATTACGGACCGGAATGGTTTACCGGCGGCGTCTTCATCGGCGCTGGCCCGTGGTTCCACGGCCACGGTGACTTCCACGGTCATGTAGATAATCACTACGATGCTCAGCGCGGTTATCACGGTCCGATGCCTGCGCGTGGCGAGCGAGCCGATCCCTCAAGGCACCCGGAACGGGTCGCCAACTTCAAGGGAAATGAAGTGCGCGATGGACGCGGTCATGTCAGCAATGGCGGCGACGGGCACGACGAAAAGCACTGAGAACAACTGGCGCGAGTGATGCGCTACGGGTGAAAGCCCGGCGATCCAAAGCGGACCCCCAGCATCTTTCGGCATAGCCCGAGCTGCGGGGTCCGCTGTCGCACGATCAGCGTTGGGGCGCGACCGCGGGAATCGGCCCGCTTGCGGTTTGCAGATGTCATTTGCGGACGCGTAGCCCCACGGCACCGCAACGATGGGCAAGATCACCCATGGAAACGCCGACGTGGTGTCTTCCGCCGGTGAACCGGCCACCATGCCGCAGACGGCCGTTCGGCCGTCCGTCAGATGCATCGATAGTTTACGCTGAGCCCCTCTGAGGCCGAGGAAACGGGCATGCGTGCCAATTTCGACAAGCGGACAGCGTGGCTGGCGACTCCATGCATCCTGGCATTGCTGGCCTGCACGGCTGCTGCGCGAGCGATGCAATTGCCCACTCGCGAAACTGTGGTGATCACCGATGTGACTGTCGTGGACGTCGAGGGAGGGCACTCGACGGGGCCGCGGACAGTTCTGGTCGACGATGGGCGCATCGTCTCCATCGAGGCGCCGCAGGACGCTCATATTCCTTCATCAGCGCAGCGCGTCGACGGCCACGGACGGTTCCTGATTCCGGGCCTGGTGGACATGCACGTCCACCTATTCAACCTCTCCTCGCATCGTCCACCGAACGACTGGTCGTTTCCGCTCTACGTCGCCAATGGAATTACCGGCGTGCGCGAGATGCGCGGGGACGCGCCGTCGATGGTATTGGTAAATCGATGGCGCAAGGCGCTGGAAGGTGGCGAACTCATCGCGCCGCGCATCCTTGCTGCCGGTATTTCTGTGCACGGCAGTTCGCCAGACGATGCGGCCCACCAGGTCGATGCAGCTGCCGACGCGGGTGCCGATTTCATCAAGGTTTTCTCTGACGTCCCGGCTTCGAACTGGCGTGCCATTCTCGCTGCCGCGCACGGGCGCTCGCTGCCCGTGGTTGGTCATGTACCTGCGGGCGTACCGCTGCTGGTCGCTGCCGCAGCGGGCCAGCGCAGCAACGAGCATCTGATGCAGGCATATGAGGCTTGCTCCTCTATCGAAGCGCAACTGCTCCAGCAGCGTCGCGACATCGATGGCGACGCGTTGACTGAGCGGCGCGATACGCAAGAAGCGAGGACGCTGAACGCGTTCGATCCCGCTATCTGCCGTGGTATCGCCAGGTCGCTTGTTGTCACCGGACAGGTGCAAGTTCCGACGCCGGTGCTCGCCGATGAAGATTCGATGGGAAAAAGCGGTTCGCCCGGAACAGACCCACGCCGGCAATTTCTGCGCGCGGACGAACGCATGCGTTGGCAGCGATTCGTTGCCAGTTACACGGCACAAGACGCCGCGCTGGCGAAGCTGCGCTGGCCGATCGCCCACCAGATCGTGTCCTTCATGCACCAGGCCGGCGTGCCGATCATGGCGGGAACCGACTCGCCCATGCCCGGGGTCTATCCGGGCTTTGCCCTGCATGAGGAGATGGAACTGCTGGTCGAGTCCGGACTCACACCCCGCGAGGCGCTTTACTCGGCCACGCTTGAGCCTGCGAGATTCCTTGGCATCGCAGACACCAGTGGCTCGGTGGCGGTTGGCAAACGCGCGGACCTTGTATTGCTGGACGCGGACCCTACCCGAGATATTCACAACGCCAGACGCATCAACGCCGTGCTGCTCGACGGCCGCCTGTTGCGGCGTGCTGACATCGATGCACTGCTTAAACAGGCGGCCAGCGTGCAGGCACCCTGAGGGAAGTACGGCTAACGTTTGAGTTCAGCGGCCCGCCGCCTGGCTGGTGCAACTTCAGACGCGTTAATGCTCTTCACAGGGTGACGCTGCGGTTGAGGCATCGCGGCCTCAACCAGCGATTGCCTCAAGCATCGCCTCCGCACTGGAGACGCGAAATTCGCCGGGTGCATCGATCTGCAGCAGACGCACGACGCCATCTTCTGCGTAAAGCGCGAACCGGCGTGCCCGCAGGCCCATGCCAAAAGCAGTACCGTCCAATTCCAGGCCCAGGGCGCGGGTGAAACTGGCATTGCCGTCGGCAAGCATCAGCAGGCCGGCGGGAACCTGCTGGGAAGCACCCCATGCCTTCATCACATAGGCATCGTTGACTGCCAGACACATCACCGTGATACCGCGTTCGAGGAAGTCGGCGAAATGCTGCACATAACCGGGCAGATGCTTGTTCGAACAGGTTGGAGTGAACGCACCGGGCACGCCGAACAGCACCACCTTTTTTCCGGCGAACAGCTCTCCGGTCTGGCGTGGTTGCATGTCGCCGTCAATGACCTGAATGGAGGTGTCGGGGATGGTGCTGCCGGGCTGAATGGTCATGCGGATCTCAAACGGGGGATAGGGGACCCGGCCATCCTAAGCCGCCCGAGGGCAACTGTCGCCTTGAATCGTCCGTGGGCGCACCTATTTTCTGTCACAGGCGGTGATTGCACCGCAATCCATTCGAGGAGACAGAAATGCATGTAGGTCGTCATTCCATCTGGAACAGCAGCAACAACCTGCCCGAGGAAATCCGGCAGGCGTTTGAGCGATTCCTGCAGCCGCAGGACAGTGATGCCTCCAGCGTCGTGACCAGCCAATGGGCGCCGCGGGTGGACATCCGCGAAGACGAGCAGCGTTTTGTGATCCTGGCCGATATCCCGGGCGTGGATCCTGCGCAGATCGAAGTGAGCATGGACAAGGGCGTGCTCACCATCAAGGGTGAGCGCAGCGACGGGCTCGCTACTGGCAACGGCGGCCAGGACGGTAAATTCACGCGGGTGGAGCGCGCTCGTGGCGTATTCCATCGCCGTTTTGCGTTGCCGGACAGCGCCGACGCCGAGGGCATTACCGCCAACGGCAAGTTAGGTGTGCTGGAAATCGTGATACCCAAGAAAGCGCTGGAAGCGCCGCGACGCATTACCATCAACAGCGGCCACTGAGCCGAGGTAGGTTGTAGGACTCCCCGCGGCGGATAATCATCCGCCGCGGGTTTGCGTTAGAGCCTGTTTATGACCTCCCCTTCGGGACGGGTCTGTTTGCGCGCAGGCCGGCGTCATCATTCGGTCGTGTACGGACGTACACTCCCTCATTCTTCCTTGGCCTGCGCGCAAACAGATCCCGGCGCGGGCTACGGGGAGGTCATAAACAGGCTCTTGGGGATTGGCAAGTGGAATTCAAAGACTATTACGACATTCTTGGCGTGAAGCCTGATGCCAGCGAGACCGAGATCAAATCGGCGTATCGCAAGCTGGCGCGCAAGTACCACCCGGACAAGAACAAGGACGCCGGCGCCGAGGAGAAATTCAAGGCCGTCAATGAGGCCAACGAGGTGCTCAAGGACACCGAGAAGCGCCGCGCCTACGATCAGGTGCGCGCCGGTGGCTACCGGCAGGGTGAGCAATTCCGTCCGCCGCCGGGCTGGCACGGGCACGAGCAGGGTTTCGGGGATGCCGGGGACGGCGATTTCAGCGATTTCTTCGAGAGCCTGTTTGGCCGAAGTGCTGCCGGTGGCCAACGTGGCGGCCATCCGCGTCCACGGCGTGGCCATGATATCCAGGCGCAGGTGCAGATTGACCTGCAGACGGCATTTGATGGCGGTCACACGCGTCTGTCGATGCAGGACTCGTCGGCTGGCGAACGCGTGCTGCAGGTAAAGATTCCCGCGGGCATCAAGCCAGGGCAGGTGATTCGCCTGTCAGGCCAGGGGCAGCCAGGCGCGGCCGGTGGCCCCAACGGCGACCTGTTGCTGGAAGTGGGAGTTCGCGACGATGCGCGCTTCCGTCTGGACGGCCGCAACGTGGTGCACGTACTGCCGATTGCACCGTGGGAGGCGGCGCTGGGTGCTACCGTGCCCGTACCGACGTTGGCCGGCACGGTGGATCTGCGCATCCCGGCGGGTTCGCAATCGGGGCGCAAGTTGCGCCTGAAAGGCCGCGGCATGCCGGGAACGCATCCGGGCGACCAACTAGTGGAACTGTCGATCCGTGCGCCGGTGGCGGAGAACGATACTCAGCGCGATGCTTACGAGTCGTTGCGCGATCAATTCAAGGACTACGATCCGCGCCGGTGATTGATCTCGGCCTGGCTGGAAGTGCGCGAATGAAAGGCTTGGAGTGAGCGGCCTTTAAATGAAAAGCGGCGCCCATGGGCGCCGTCTTCACGAACCGGAGTCGCTGCGAAATCAGGCCGGCAGAAATTCCTGCAATGCCTTGATCAGATCCTCTTCTTTGATCGGCTTGGTCACATAGGCCTTGGCGCCCTGGCGCATGCCCCAGACCTTGTCGGTCTCCTGATCCTTGGTGGTCACCAGGATGATCGGAATATGCGCAGTGTCCGGATTCTTGCTGATCGTGCGGGTGGCCTGAAACCCATTGAGGTTCGGCATCACCACATCCATCAGGATCAGATCGGGCTTCTCCAGCTTCGCCACCTCGACGCCGGCGGCACCATCTTCGGCGGAGAGGGTCTCATGGCCGAGTTTTTCGACGATACGCTTGATGCCCAGCAGTTGGGACGGCGAATCGTCGACGATCAGGATGCGTGCCATAAGGTGATATTTCCCAGCGAGTTTCGTTGATTCTAAGCGGTGGCGACGGGACTTCCAAGCACGGCTTGGTCAAAGCGTGCTATCGACGCGCACTATCGTGCGGCCGAAGGAGTTGCCAGCGAGCATACGCTCGAACACCTCGGGTAGCTCAGCAAGCGTAACTTCACGCGTGGCGATACGTTCCAGGTGCTGTGGTTTCCAGTCACTGGCCAGGCGCCGCCAGACTTCATCACGGATATCCCGGGCGGTGCCGGCGGTAGCGATGCCGAGCAGGCTCGCGCCGCGGATGATGAACGGCATGACGGTGCTGTTGAGCGCGATGCCGCCGGCATTGCCGCAGATCGCCACGTTGCCGTAGGGCGCAATCTGCGGCAACAGGCCGGCCAGCATCGCGCCGCCGACGTTATCCAGGGCGCCGCCGAAGCGGGTGGAGTCCAGCGGCTTGCCGCTGAAGGCGAGCTGGTGACGGTCGATGCATTCCTCTGCGCCGAGGTTACGCAGAAAATCGAAGTGATCGGCCTTGCCGCTAATGGCGTGCACCTGGTAACCGGCGCGGGTGAAGATATCGATCGCCAGCATGCCCACACCGCCGCTGGCACCGGTCACCGCGATCGGTCCCAGTGCCGGCGTTTGCCGGTTGTCCTGCATGCGCAGCACCGCGAGTGCGGCCGTAAAGCCGGCCGTACCGATGATCATGCTTTCGCGCAGGCTCAGGCCCGATGGCAACGCAATCGTCCAGCGCGCCTGCAACCGCGCGTACTCGCCGTAGCCGCCATCGCGCGTCTCGGACAGGCCCGAGCCGGTGCACAGTACCGCGTCACCTTCCTTGAACCCCGGATCGGTGGAGGCGACCACATGACCGGCTACGTCGATACCGCCGTTCAGCGGAAACTGGCGCAGGATCTTGCCCTTGCCGGTGCCGGCCAGCGCGTCCTTGAAGTTCACCGATGAATACGCGGTCTTGATCAGTACTTCGCCGGGCGACAATGCATCGACACTGATCGACTCCCTCCCGCTGCGATAACCGGCGTCGTCATTGTGAATGCGAAACGCTTGAAACGTGCTCATGTCGAATCCTCCGGTTGAAACGCTGTGCAGACTGGAGCTTGTTAATGATCTTTCGATGGCGCCGAAACTAACCCGCTTTGCTCCTCCCCCTGCTTGCAGGGGGAGGTTGGAAGGGGGTGGCTTTTGATCTCCTGGACGAAGAGCAACCCCACCCCAGCCCCCCTGTTCCAGGGGAGGGAGCACGGCTCAAGCGTGGACGCTGCTCTCGTCGATCCAGTGCGCGACCTTGTCGCCCTGGTAACCCTGCATCCACTCGAACAGCTGCGTCATGTCGTCACCGAACCATACGCTGTCTCGTTGCGCCGAGCGTACAAAACCTTCGTCTACCATGTGATCCATCATCCCTCGCAGTTGGCTGTAATAGCCGCGTACATCGAGGAAGGCGCAGGGATAGCGATGCAGTCCGAGCTGCGCCCAAGTCAGCATCTCGAACATCTCGTCCATGGTGCCGAAGCCGCCGGGCAGGGCGACAAACGCGTCGGACAACTCATACATACGCGTCTTGCGCTGGTGCATGGTTTCGACCACGTGCATTTCGCTCAGGCCGGGATGCGCGACTTCGCGCTCCACCAGCTGACGTGGAATGACACCGATCACCTTGCCGCCTGCAGCCAGCACGGCATCGGCCACGGTGCCCATCAGTCCAACCTTGCCGCCGCCATAAACCAGCGAGATGCCACGACGCGCCATTTCAGTGCCGAAGGCGTGTGCCTGCTCGGCGTATTCGGGGTGCCTGCCACTGCTGGAGCCGCAGTAGACACACAGGGAAGTCACTTCAGCCACGCATACCTCCAGAAACGCGAAACCCGTCCCGAGAGCCTCGCACAGGTTCTCGGGACGGGTTGTGAATCATACGTACAGGTCGTGAAAGTTCACGTCTGCCGTCATTAATTGCCCTTGTGAATGGCGCGCTTGTCGACCGACAACGCGGCCTCGTGCACGGCCTCGGACAGTGTCGGATGCGCATGAACGATGCGCGCCAGATCCTCGGCGGAGCCCTTGAACTCCATCGTCACCACGGCTTCGGCGATCAGCTCGGATACGCCCGGGCCGACCATGTGCACGCCAAGCACGCGATCGGTATCGGCATGGGCAATCACCTTGACCTGACCGACAGCTTCGTTCATCGCGACCGCACGACCGATGGCAGCGAACGGGAAGGTGCCGATCTTGTAGGGAATCCCGGCGTCCTTGAGTTCCTTCTCGGTCTTGCCGGCCCACGCAATCTCCGGTTCGGTATAGATCACCCACGGAATCGTGTCGTAGTTCACATGGCCAGCCTTGCCGGCAATCCACTCGGCCACTGCCACGCCTTC
>Ga0302233_10001317_pt1 | contig 17373 bp, 12 predicted proteins | sample II_Palsa_N3_1_FD_193516 | JGI IMG/M metagenome (GOLD analysis project Ga0302233, IMG submission 193516) | Peat permafrost microbial communities from Stordalen Mire near Abisko, Sweden - II_Palsa_N3_1 | ecosystem: Environmental > Terrestrial > Soil > Palsa > Peat permafrost | place: Sweden... | reverse complement strand
GTTCCTACGTCAAACAACCCCGCCGGAATCGCCACGAGCACACCAGCGACCCAAGTCGCAAACGCAGGCGTCCGGAACTTCGGATGCACCCTGCTGAAGATATCCGGCAGCAACCGGTCCCGCGACATGGCAAACCATACTCGCGCCTGACCCAACTGAAACACCAGGATCGACGAGATCATGCCCACCAGAGCACCGATCAGCACCGCCAGCTGTACCCAATGCAGCTTGTGCCCCCCAGGCGTCAAAGCCACTCGCTTCAGGGCGTTCACCACAGGCGCAGCGTCTCCCGCCACTGACAGCCATGGCACCATGCCCGTCAGCACCACCGCAACACCAATGTAGAGAATCGTGCAGACCAACAGCGTCGCCAGGATTCCAATCGGCACATCACGCCGGGGCTGCTTGCACTCCTCGCTGGCCGTCGAGACTGAATCAAACCCGATATACGTAAAGAAGATGATCGATCCGCCCGCCAGCACACCCGACCACCCATTGGGCGAGAAGGGTGTGTAGTTTGCCGGATGAATAAAGCTCAAACCGAAGAAGATGAACAGCAGAATCGCCGCGATCTTGACCAGAACCATGATGTTGTTGGTTCGCGCCGACTCCCGAATGCCGCGCACCAGCACAACCGTCAGGAGCAACACAATCAGAAACGCCGGAATGTTGAATCCAGCGTGCCATCCGCTGGCGTAGATGTCCTTACCCTGCAGGTCCTGCAGGCCAAGCGGCAGGTAAGCCGGCGACAACCACATCGGAGACAGCGGTACTCCAATCCAATCAAGCAGAGCCACCAAATGGGCCGCGAAGCCTACGCTCACGCTCATGTTGCTGAAGGCGTATTCGAGGATCAGGTCCCACCCAATCACCCAGGCGATCAACTCTCCCAGCGTCGCATACGTATACGTGTACGCCGATCCCGCAATCGGAATCATCGACGCTAACTCTGCATAACAGAGCCCCGTCAACGCGCAAACGATGGCCACCAGCACCAGCGACAGAGCCAACGCTGGCCCGGCACCGGGACGACCCGCCACTGCGCCGCTTGTGTGGTGCAGCCATCCGACGATCAGGTCAACGATCGGCGAGCCCTTCCAGTCTGCAATCTTCGCAGGATTGCCGCCAATCGCCGTGCCGATCACCGTGAAGATGCCCGACCCGATCACCGCGCCAATACCAAGCGCAGTCAACGAGACCGGACCCAGCGTCTTCTTCAACGCGTGCTCCGGCCGCTCCGATTCAGAGATCAGCTTGTCGATCGACTTGGTTGCAAAGATTTGCCTGGCCAGCGCGCTCGCTCCTGCTTACAGATGAATTGGTGCGGGGCGATTCCGACTACACAATGCGATTTCAGAAGACTTCAATTTCAGGCCGGGGTCACGCTGCGCAATACCATTCGAGCGACCCCGGCATGGGACTACCGCTTGCTTTGACCGCGAGCTGCCTTCTTAACCTTTTGCTTGTTCTCGCCACGAGCACCGGTGCGCGGACCCTTAGCTGGTGCGGCTTTGCGTGCTGCGCGCTTTACCTTCTTGCGCTCCTGTGTGTCGGTGATGCTCTTGGTGTTTGCCATGTATCTTTGCCAATCTTTCTTATAGATGCGATTTTTCGAAACTTTAGAGGCGCTCCAGCTGGGCAAACTTCTCCACCAGCTTCTTTACGCCGTGCTGTTGAAATTGTACTGTAATCTTCGCATCATCCCCATCGCCTTCGCGACGAAACACCGTGCCTTCCCCATACTTGGGATGCCTGACCCGCGAACCCTGCTTCAACCCGGTCTTTCCAGCCTGCTCCTGAACTTCCAGCTTCGGACGCGAAATCTTCTGTCCCCGTGCGGCGAAGAAGCTGGCAATGTTATCCATCGATTGCCCGGGGGGAGCGCTTTTAGCGGTGTAGCCGGCGCGACGGTTCACTCCGGGAAGCCCAGATGGCCGTGCCGGAGCTCGCTCACCGCTTTGATCTTCGTCTTCATAGCTATAGTGGCGATCGCCCTGCTCGGTACTCGGACGGCCAAACCTGTTTGCCTTGGGATAGGGCGTCGCATATCCCTCGCCGTAACCCGAACCGTAACTCGATCCCGAAAACTGTGGACGCGCAGGCGAACTTCCCAAATCTTCCACCAGTCGGCTTGGCACCTCTTCCAGAAACCGCGAAGCAATGCTCGACTCCGGCATATCGCTTCCGTATCGCCGCCGATATCTGGCGCGAGTCATTATCAGGGTATCCATCGCCCTTGTCATTCCGACGTAGCAAAGACGGCGCTCTTCCTCCAGCCCGGTTGGATCGGTCAGAGTTCGAGAGTGAGGGAACAGGCCCTCTTCCATGCCACTCAAAAACACCAGCGGAAACTCCAGGCCTTTGGCAGCATGCAACGTCATAAGCGTTACCCTGGCCTCTTCGCTGTAACTATCTGCATCGCTGACCAACGCGGCATGATCCAGAAACTCATGCAGTGTTTCGCCGCGCTCTTGTGCGTCCTGTGCTGCGTTGGCAAGTTCCTTCAGGTTTTCGATCCGCGAGAAAGACTCCGGGGTAGCCTCTTCCTCCAGCGCGCGAATGTATCCACTTCGGTCGTTCAGAAACTTGATCAACTCCGGCAGCGTGGCGGCATCTCCTGGTTTGCGAAACGCCGGCTTTTCGTCAGCCATCTTGATTTCAGCAGCTCTATCCGCTGTCGTCCCTGCGGACTTCTTGAGTCCCACCGGTGCAAATGGATTGAAACTCGTTGAATCGATTCCGTGCGCAGCATCCGAGTCAGAAGAGTTCTCCGCTGCAATGGTGGAGACCTCTTCGCTAGGACCAAAGTCGAAGCCAAAGTTAAAACTCGTGTCGAACGAAGTATTCGCACCCGTGTCCTCAGATTCCGGATCACCAAACCCGAACGAAACATCCGCTTCAGCATCTTCTTCAACAGTCTCGGAGAGCTGGGAAGCATCGCTGTCGTGTGCGAGATCTTCCGCCAGCTTCTCTGCAAACCCAGGTCCCAGCATTGCCCGCGCGTCTTCAATCAACCGTCGGAAGCTACTCAGAGCCTGCAATGCTCGCGCTGGTAGAAGCTTATCTTCAATGGCGTGTCCTATCGCGTCCCACGTGCTCATGCCGCTTGACAGAGCCATCCGTTCCAACGTCTCCATCGTTGTTTTGCCGATTCCACGAGGCGGGGAGTTCACCACCCGTCCCAGCGCGACCGAGTCATGCACATTCTGCACCAGCTTCAGATAGCTCAGAATGTCTTTCACCTCGGCGCGGTCATAAAAGCTGAATCCACCCACCATGTGGTACTGAATCTGATATCGGCGCAGAGCCTCTTCAACGAGCCGCGACTGAGAGTTGGTTCGGTAGAGTACGGCGCATCTCGGCAGATCAACCTGTCCCCCGGCCTCGCGCAGATACCGCTGAATTCGATCGGCAATAAATAATGCTTCGTTCTCGCCATCGGGAGCTTCGTAGTAGCCGATCAGACTTCCACCCTCTCGAGTGGTGAACAGGTTCTTGCCCTTACGCTGCGTATTCTGTGCCACAACCGCTCCCGCACCTTCCAGGATGACCTGCGTTGAACGGTAGTTCTGCTCGAGCCGGATCGTCTTGGTCGCGGGGAAGTCCTTCTCAAACTCCAATATGTTTTTAATGTCTGCGCCGCGCCAGCTATAGATCGACTGATCCTCGTCGCCCACCACGCAGACGTTGGCATCAGGTCCGGCCAGCAGCTTCATCAGCTCATATTGAGGCCGATTAGTATCTTGATACTCGTCTATTAGAAGGTATTTGTAGCGCCGGTTGTATCTTTCTCTCGTCTCCCCCGACGACTTCAGCAGACGAACAGTTTCCAGAAGTAGATCGTCGAAGTCCAGCGCATTCGCTTTAAACAGCTCCTTCTTATAAATCTCGAAGATGTGAGCAATCTTCTCCTCCATAGGGTTAGTTCTCGCAAGAAAATATTCCTGCGGGTCAATCATGTGGTTCTTCGCCCATGAGATTCGCCCAAGCGCAACACGCGGCTTCAGAGACTTGTCGTCAATGGCAAGCCGCTTCAGTGCCTGCTTCACTACCGCCTGTTGATCGGTCTCATCGTAGATTGCGAAGGTCTTGGTCAACCCAACGTCTCCTACGCGAAGCGCTTCAATATCTCGCCGCAGCACGCGGACGCAAAAACTATGAAACGTGGCCAGCATTGGTTTAGCCAGACTGCTATGCCCCAGAATCTTATCTACCCGCTCGGCCATCTCTTTGGCGGCCTTATTCGTAAAGGTCACAGCGAGAATCGCGTCGGCTGGTACACCCCGCTCCTCAATCAAATAGGCAATGCGATGTGTAATGACGCGCGTCTTGCCAGATCCTGCGCCCGCCAGCAAGAGTACTGGTCCGTCCACAGAGCGTATGCCTTCCTGTTGCTGCGGATTCATATTTTCTAAAAGTCGACTCAACTGCATACACTCCAATATCTATTTTAAGCTCTTTAGATGGAGGCCCTCTGCAACTTTTCGAAAGCTGCACAAAACCCTTGTATTTATTGTTCATTTGCGAACAGCTTGTCCACTCGTGGACAGGAATCGAATCGATTAAGACTGCAACGTAAATTCAAAAGATCAAATTGATTTTTTGGGGAACTAGCTTCGTCCAACTTGCGTAACTCAATCCACGACGGGCTCCCTGATCCATGGCAGAGAACTTCAGTCGAAATCTTGAAGTAATGGAGCGTAGTATGAAACGTCACAATCTCTTGACCGTCGCAGTTGTCGCTACCTCTCTTCTCGGAGCTCCGGCAATATATGCGGCTCCTGCAAGCATCTCATCTCCTGTTCACGCGATGTTCGGCAAGACGAAGACCGGCACAGTGAAACTCAACCTTCGCAATGACACCGGCGCTTCTTTGCAGGTTTTAGTAGGGGATAAACCGATGACCCTTGAGCCCGGCAAACTAGTCAATCTTGACGTTCCCGTGGGAACTCGCATCATCGCCAACAGTGCTACGCCTAACCACGCAGTAGGGTCGCTCATCGAAGAGGTGATCAAAGATCATAGTGGTGCCACCATTGCAATCCGCTGATGCCTGCGGCATCGAAGATATAAGCGCACTACGTCCGAAGGCCGACCGCCATTGTTCGACTCGGTCGGCCGGCGGTCTTTTACCTCTCTTCTGCATTTAGTTGATTTGAGGGACGGGATGTCGGCGATGTGCTTGATATTCTCGTCAGTATGATCCAAAATGTCGCAGTCTTTTGTGCCTCCTCAAACGGTGTTCACTCTGCTTACCGAACGGCGGCCGAACATCTCGGCCGCGTTCTGGCTTCCCACAATATCGGTGTAATTTACGGCGGCGCCAACGTAGGTCTAATGCAGGCAATTGCTGAGGCGGCTCTATCCGCTGATGGTACTGTCGTCGGTGTCATTCCAGAGGTACTCGTGGATCTTGAAGTGGCATATCATGGCATCACCGAACTTCATATCACCAGCTCTATGCATACGCGCAAGGCTCTCATCGGAGAAAAAGCTGACGCGTTCATAGCGCTACCAGGAGGTTTCGGTACCCTCGAAGAACTTTTCGAGGTGCTCGCTTGGCGAACTCTCGGAATTCATACCAAACCTATAGTGCTCCTCAACACAAATGGTTTCTACGACAAACTTCTTGTCTTCCTCGATCACTGCGTAGCTGAGGGGATGCTTAAGATGAAAAACCGTCAACTTCTTCTCGTTGCAAAAACTGTGGAGGATGCACTTGAGATATTGGAGGTAGGCGGCCAAAGATCTGTCAATGGGTGAGTTCAACGAATCTAGCTACGGTAATGCCTGCATCATTCGCTTTTCTTTCAAGATACGCTCAATCCCATCCCAGAGGACGAGCCTCGCTTGCAGCGCGATCTCCGCTGCTTCGCTTGCTTCATCCCACTTTACGGCATCATCTCCGCAGAGTTCGGAAACCATTTGCAGCGCCATGGGCCCATGCTCTTCTCCATCCACTTCAATATGACGTTCCATATACCAGCGCATAAGTTCAAGTTTTCCATATAGACGTTCATTTTGATCTCGAATGAAGCCGCGGAACATATCCGGAATCAAGTCTTCGCGTCCGAAAGTAAATGCTGCCGCGGTGGCATGGAGACGGTTCCCTTCAACGATCGCGAATGTATTACGCACAAAACTTTGCGCTGCATCGGGAGCCCCACTTTTTATAAGTGCCTCTTCCCAGGATGACCCGTTGCCCAAGCCTTCTATCAGAGTCTCAATTGCTATTGTGGATGCGCCACACTTACGCATTGCCCGCAAGTAAAGTTCAAAGTGACTCAATGTTTCCGCCTGATAGATGTCACTTGCTTCGCCTAGTACAATCTCGTTAATCAATCGGCGACTTGCGGCAAATTTGCTCGGAACCCAGGGTATCTCCATGCAGGTTAGTCCGCGCTGTAGAGTTTTTAGTAGCGACATAAAATCCCAGACGGCAAATACGTGCACTTCCATAAAGACATGCAGGTCTTCTACGGTTTTGAATGATCTATACAAAGAGTGGCTTGCCAAGCGTTCGCACAAGGGGCGTAGCCGCTCCGCTAAGATCTGCAACCGCCCTGTCTGTACCAAAAGATTCATCGAACTCTCCTATAGCCCTTTGGGCACGCAGGCGTGACAACGGCACACGCGTCGGAGGTACTCCCAGGAGTAAATTCCACTTTCGTGCCCGTCGCTCCATTTGAATTTTAATGCGTATTTGCCTATTGGTGTAACATCCAGCGGAGTTACTGGAGCTTTGTACATCTTCAGCAATGTCGGCTCGCTAGCTTTTTCTTCTCCTGGGTGTCTGCCTGTTTTCTCCCTGTCCTCGTGGCACGTGGCGCACGGACATGCATTCCGCAGCCATATGAAACTCCATGCGCTTTCGTGTCCGTCCTTCCAATCGATCTCCACTCCTGTGCCCTCGGTTTTTTTCACCCTTACCTTTTGGGGAGTTACCGACTCCTCTGACATCTGCGCATGCTCGAGGTCTTCCCGCTGCGCCTGTTCTGCGCTGACAATACGTATACCTTCATGACTCATATCGTGCTCTCCTAATGCTCGCTTCGTCGCCAAGCCACGACTCGGTTTTCTTTGCGTTCGTGCTCCTACGAACCGCTCTTCCAGAAAAAATAAGCAGCCATAACGCATCCCGTAATTACAACAATAGTCCGTAGAGCATTCGCATTCATTCGCCGGGCGTACCTGGCTCCAACGTAACCACCTGCAGCTGCAAATACCATTGAGATAAGGCAGTAACGCCAGATTATGGCGCCGTTGAATATAAACGTAATCACGGCGCATAAGTTTGACAAACAAGCGGCGAGTACTTTCAGTGAATTAAGAGCGTTCATCTCCTCCACTCCGAATAACGCTAGAGCGCTCATGATCAAAAAGCCCGCGCCGGCCCCAAAGTAGCCGATGTAAAAACATACTGGCAACAGTACGAAAAATAGCGGGATCAGTGCGGGAGTTTTCTTTATATGAGGTTCAGTTGATCGCTTTCTTAACCATCGCGAAATCGGACCACTAATTCCAAATAAGAGAGAGGCGATTAATAATAGCCAAGGCACCAAATGCAGGAACGTGATCTGCCGAGTATTTAGCAATACAACAGCCCCGCTGACTCCGCCCAAAATTGAAGCTGCACAAACAACTGGCAAAAAATCTCGGGTTAGGTCTCCACGCAAAGCAGCAACCGACGTCAGTTGCCCAGGCCAAAGAGCAACCGTATTGGTGGCATTTGCCTGAATGGGAGCCACCCCAATTGATAGCATGGCCGGAAAGGATATGAACGACCCACCACCTGCCATCGCATTCATTACTCCTGCGATGGAAGACGCCACAACCAGCCAAATGTAATGCCAATGCGAACTAGGGCTTGGAATCATCCATCTTCCATTGTATCGAGTCCTCGCAGACAACGCTTAGCTCTAGGTCATAACTGGATCTGCGGAGTTGCCGCAATCAACCGGCGGGTGTATTCGTTTAGAGGCGCATCACAAACCTGGCTGCAAGCTCCCGACTCCACTAGTTGACCGTGCTGCAACACTGCAACCCTATCGCACAGATAACGCACTAATGGCATTGAATGAGAAATAAACAGATATGTCAGCCCATGTTCCCGTTGCAAGTTCTGCAACAAATTTAGGATTTGTGCAGCCACGCTTACGTCTAAGGCACTGACAGGCTCATCCAACACTACAAACTCGGGTTTTAGAGCCAGCGCACGTGCAATGTTGATTCTTTGACGCTGGCCACCGCTGAACTCATGAGGAAACCGTTCTAACACTGATTCATCCAATCCAACGGACCGCAACATCTCCTTCAGTCGCGAGGACAGATCTTCCGACAGGCTTTCCCTATGAATCTCAAATGGCTCGGTCAGTATTTGCCGAATCCGCATCCGTGGATTCAAAGCAGCATAAGGATCCTGAAACACGATCTGCATGTTTCGTCGCATTTCACGGCTCTGATGTGATTGCATAGATTGCAGGTCCAATCCTTTGTACTTCACGACACCTGCAGTTGCTTTCTCTAATCTCAACAAGAGGCGCGCAACGGTACTTTTGCCAGATCCCGATTCGCCAACCAATCCTAATGTCTCCCCTCGTCGGATAAAAAGCGAGACGTTATCTACTACGCGTGCTTTTCTATACTCCTTCACTAAGCCCCGGGCTTCTATCAACGCGGTCGCATCCATAGGTATAGCCAGATATTAACATCCGCCGCCGCCCAGTCATAGATGGCTGGCGTGTCGGGGAGGTGCTAGTTTTCGTCAAGCTGTTTCGATCTCGGACGCTCTCGCCACCAGACGAGCGGAATCGTACGATCGCTAATATGTCGTCGCGGAAGGCTCTATAGGTATACTTCTTCGGGGAGATAGATCAACCTCTCAATTCCGCTGGAATACGAATGTTCCACAGGAACCAATTTGGGCTCGGAGCTCTAGAAATGTTCATGCGTAACCGTTCTGCTTTTATGTATCGCGCCATCGCAGTTGGTGCCGTTCTTCTCGCGAGTCTCTCTAGTTCTGCACAATTTATTGGCAACAACACGCAAGATGTCGACAAGCGGTTGGACGATCTCCTCGCCAAGATGACGCCCGATGAAAAAATAGACCTCATTGGTGGCGATACGCCATTCCGCACCCATCCTATCCCCCGCTTGGGTATTCCTTACTTCCAGATGGCAGATGGACCTGTCGGTGCACACATTCCCGCACCAACAATCGCTTACGCCGCTGGCATAGGTTTAGCGGCTTCTTGGGATAGGTCACTCGCTCTGCACATTGGTCAGCAGTTGGGACGCGACTCGCGCTCTCGTGGTGCGTCCTTTCTCCTCGGTCCAGGAGTAAATATCTATAGAGCTCCTATGAACGGCCGTAACTTTGAGTATTTTGGGGAGGATCCTTTTTTGGCAAGTGCAGTCGCCGTAGGGTATATCGAAGGCGTACAGCAGGAAGGGGTTTCGGCGACTGTTAAGCATTATCTCGGGAACAATTCGGAGTATTTACGTCACGATTCTGACTCAGTCATCGACGAACGAGCTTTACGTGAAATCTATATGCCAGCTTTCGAAGCTGCCGTTAAGACCGCCAAGGTCGGCGCGATAATGGATTCCTACAACCTTACCAACGGCGAGCACATGACGCAGAACCACCGGCTCAACGTCACCGTTGCAAAGGAAGAATGGCACTTCCCTGGCATCATTATGTCGGACTGGGTCGCGACCTATGATAGTGCTGCAGCAGTCAAAGGTGGACTCGATCTTGAGATGCCCTTCGGCGTGTACTACTCCAGAGAAAAGTTACTTCCCTTGCTAAAGGAAGGCGCTATTACTCAGGCTGAAATCGATGACAAGGTGCGTCGAATACTGCGCGTGGCAGTTGACTTCGGTTGGCTCGACCGGCCACAAATGGACATATCCATTCCGCGATACAATCTCGACGGGCGAGCGGCCTCGTTACAGGGTGCCCTTGAAGGTGCTGTTCTGCTCAAGAACGATAGGAGCGCCCTTCCTCTCGATAAAAATGCCCTGAAAACGATCGCAGTTATAGGACCGACGGCAATTCAGACGATTACAACCGGCGGCGGTAGTGGAGAAGTAGTTAGCTTTGCCAATACGAATCTCCTAGTTGGCATTAGCAACGACGTTGGACCACAAACGAAGGTCCTTTACTCGCGTGGTTTGTACAGCATTAACCAGATGTCTCGATTAACGCGGTTCACCACTGATTCTCAAGGCACAATGCCAGGTGTTACGCACACCACCTTTGCAAAAGCGAACCTCGAGGGAGATGTGACTGGCACTGTCACAGAGACAGCTATGATAGCCGCTGGTTCGACCCGTCGCGAGCCCGAGGAGCAGGAACTTAATGCGCTTACTTCGCACAGAAGTGCATCTCCTTATGTGCGTACCACTACCAGTAGTCGTTGGACTGGTTATTACACCCCGATTGAAGCTGGCAAGTTCGCGATCTTCATCCAAACGGATGGAAAATATAGGCTCTCAGTCGACGATGCTATTGTCTTCGATAGCTCGGTAGTTTCTAAATACATACTCAATCAGACGAATCTAGAACTTACCCAAGCCCCACATAAAGTCGTTCTGGAACAGCTTTCTCAGCAGCTAGGGTCGGTTTCCGGCATGCGTGTCGGGATTGCTCCTCTCAACACAATCGTGGACAAAGATGCTCTTGAGATGGCTTCGCGCTCAGACGCGGTGATCCTTGCAGTGGGCTTCAATGCATCTTCAGAGTCCGAAGGCGGAGACCGTACTTTCGAACTCCCCGTTGGTCAAGAGCAACTCATCCAGCAGATTGCTGCCCTCGGTAAGAAGACGATCGTTTTCATCACTTCAGGTGGCAGTGTCGATGTTTCGAATTGGAAAGATAGGGTGCAGGGAATTTTTGAGACCTGGTACGCAGGAGAGGAGGGTGGTGTGGCAGCGGCTCGACTCCTTTTCGGCGAAGACAACCCGTCGGGCCACCTGCCTATTAGCTGGGAAAAGACGATAACCGATAATCCGAGCTATCGAAACTATTATCCAGATTCCGGCACTAACAAGGTCGTTTATCGAGAAGGCATTTTCGTGGGCTATCGTGGTTACGAACACAATCACGTGGAGCCGCAATATCCATTCGGATTCGGGCTCTCCTATACGACCTTTTCTTTCAGTAAGCTAAAGAGCTCTCCTTCAGGCGATGGTCACTTTACGGTGACGTGCGATGTTACAAACACGGGAAGCCGTTCAGGTGCAACCGTGGCGCAGCTCTACGTGCGTCAGGTGTCCCCTACGGTGGAGCGTCCCGTGAAAGAACTAAAAGGATTTGAACGAGTTGCTCTGCAACCTGGCGAGACAACGCACATCTCGTTTAGTCTCGATCCTCGCAGCTTTAGCTATTTCGACGTAACCTCTGCAACCTGGCGAGCGGAAGCTGGAACATACGATTTAACGTTGGGCGATTCGTCGCAAGACATTCGGCAAAAGATCACGATTCAACTTGCAAAGACTCTGACAACTTCTGTAAGTGAGTAGTCAACCCATTACGTGGGATTGCAAAAAATATTATCTAGAACTCTTCGTCGCGCTGATGGAAGTGGAAGCGGACATAATGAAAAAGGATGTCAGATAGGATCTGACGCAAAGCGTTCGTTGCTTGACCATTCTGGAAACGAGCGTCGTGAGGTCTTAGGTATTTGACACAAAATAAAAGACTTACTTCGTCGAGGGTATAAATAACGCGACCCTAGGCGTAGATTTCTGCTGTTCATTGTCCGAGCCGCGAAAAGGGCAGTCCTGGCGAAGCGAGCGATAGCTCAGTGCCAGAAATTCTTTATTTTTCAATTTAATGTGTTCTGTTCTAGCAAATTGCGACAGAGCGGTAGTACATTACCCTCCAAACACGCCGTGTCGCACACCTTGTGACCAAACCTATCGAGGCATAACCCGATAGGAGACGTCCATTTCGGAGAACGAAAGAAGCGACAGAGATCGTGTCCTTGAGAATCAACGAGATCTCCTGGGAAGTTGCCATTTCTAAGGTTTTCAACCATGTCAATTCCGTAGCTCAATTATGCTTTTGCATCTATAGTCATCGGCGCCATCAGTCTCTTCGGGTCATTGGAAGGTGTCCAGCAATGAAGTTCCCTTTCCGTCTATCGACTGCTCCTATATCAATCTGGCTATGTCTTATTGTTTTTTGGCTGATCTGCCCTGGCAATCCGCTCCAAGCGGCTTTCTTGGCTACTTCTACGGACATCCATCCACTTGAGGCCAAAGACTCCGCTTCTCAAAAGGGCACCGTTATCATCCCTGGCCCCCTTCGATCTTTTCTGCGAATGGCAGGAATTAGTCAAAAAGCCTCTAAAGATGATGTGTTGGCCTTGCTCGCCCGAAACGTTTACCTTCGTGGTTATCAGCAGAACAGCCCTACTGAATTCCTATTATTGATAGATCGCTACCTGAACCAAGCGAGAGAGCTTCAAGTTTTGGCGGGTAGTAACAGCATTATTAGGGTTGCCGGTTGCGACGACGCTGGAACCCTCGTTCAAATTCTAGGTTACCGGCTACGAGAAGGATGTGGACAAAAAGACTCTACTTTAGAGACCGCAAATCCGGAAAGAGCTTTTCTTACAATCGATTCAGGTTTTCCTCTAGTTGAACTCGAAGAAGCTCTCCAGAAAGGAATTCCTTTCTCATACCAGTACCAAGCTTCTCAAGTTCCAGCACTATTCCGTGAGGGCGACTGGGCTGGGCTAAGCCAAAATTTGAGGAGAAGCTCCGGTAGTTTGATAGACGTGTTGCTGGGAGACCCTTCAGTTGCTCGCCTTTATTGGGCGTTATCTAAAACCGACGACGAAACGAGCATTGCGTTGCGGAACTTTCCAGGCCTCAAGAAACTGCTTCCATTTGGCAGCATCTTGGATTTCTATGGGAGCCAGATCTGTATTCGCTCAGGACACGTTATCGTACCTGGGGGAGAAGGCGCATCTGCTGATTGGAAAGAGCTTGTCGGTGCTAGCCCCGATTCTCCGGGAGATTTCGTCGCAAAGCTACTGGCAAAGGATAGCGGCTGGTTGGCTGCCTACTTCGATGCTTTATCACGCGTCAGTCGGTCGCAGCAAGTGCACCTTACAGAATCGCTGCGACTGAAGCAGCTATACGACGTCTTTCAGAAAGGCGCTGCTGGCACGAACGCAGTGAGAGGAGTGTTCCCAAGAGCTCCGGATCTTTTGGTGCTATTTAGCAGAGTTCAATGGGAGTCTAATGGAGAGCCTCACGTACCAGGGAATCTCGAGGTTTGGAGGGAAATCGTCCTCCAGAAGTGCGACTCAAAGACTGTTCGAGGATGGGTAAAGCGTGCCAAAAGCTGGGATCGGCCAGAACAATTGCTCCAAACGATGACCGCATTGTCCTCAATTGACAGTGATATTGGACCGCTTCAGATTTACCTAACCTTGAGTGAAATAGATCGCGGACGCCCGTCTGGGAGTCGTCTATCGGTCGAAACGGTACGCCAGCTAGCTGATCGGTTTTCGAAGCTGAATAGTTGGTATCTAGTGTTCGCTGAGTTTCCGGCCTTGAATGATGTCGGAATCGACCGTTTCGTGAACGCTACCGACGTAATTGAAAAAATCCCTAACCAGACCCTTCGTGGAAACGCTCTGGGATCTTTTCAGGCGATCGTAGGACTCTGGCAGGTCCTCGCCCGACAAGGGCAAATTCCAGCTAGTGAAGTGAATATTTCTTGGCAAAAGGTAATTGAACCTTTCACCATAATTCCTTCTTCTACTCAGCTCTTCGATAGCACCCACAAATCCCTCCAGGAACTTCTACTCGCGGTTGATCTTAAGTCTGACTCATCTCAACAAGAGCTAGTTTCGATGATCGCTGGCCCGCACCAAGCGGCTCTGGACGGTCAACGCGAGCACACAGCGTTAGTCGGGAGAATCAATTCAGTGTTGGACGACCAGCGTCTAGTCTCTCTCGATACATTGTTCGCTCTTAATGATGGCCTCAAGGAGATGGCTCAAGGGAGAGGGCACCCCGACCTCCTGCTTCCACTTGCGGCAGAACTCCACGAGTTTGACTTGCCACGTCCGATCTTCACCAATAGCGAGAAGATCAGTTGGGCGCCTCCGAACTATACCGCCCATCACGCGGAACTCCAGGTGCGGACGGATCTGACAAAGGTCATCACTGGCCAGAGTTCACACGCGCAAATTGAAGCAGCTCGGGGTCAGCTTGCGCCTTTTCTGAGAGATACACTCGTCGGTTTGAACTATGCCTACTATGAACCGCCCGGCGCTCAAATGCTTCACCATAATCCACTCTTCGTTCGCTCTCACGATTTTCTTGGAATTTCAATACAAAGCCCGGATCGACTCTGGAGTGCTCCCATTTTGTTGGGCGCAGGATCGCCGGCGGGTGGCGGGGCATATCTGGTGGGATCTTTAGTTGATTTGTCTTTCGCGTTAGCAGCAACTGAACAGGATTTTATCTCTCCAGAGAACGTGCAAGCGCTGATCTGGAAAGACCTAGTGCCGGAACTTCTGGTTGGCGCTACGCTACCGCGATGGTGGAGCGTAACCCAGGTTGAACTTCACGCAGTTACCCTTTATCAGAAGTCTGGAGAAGAACTGTTGACTGCGTCCGCATCAAACCCCCTTCTTCGAGAAAGAGCTATCTCGATCCTTTCTGATCGTCTAACCTCTCAACGATTGGAACGAGTTCAACAATCGTTGCTTCGTTCGGAAGACGTGGCTGCGATACTCCCTCGAATGACCCCAGCCGAAACCTCGTACCTAACAGCTGAGTATGAAAGTAGATTTCCCGAAGACAGCGCATCGTGGGGAGCATCAGGTAAACAGCTTCAGGAATTTCGGCGACTCTACCCATCTGAAGTAAGCTGGGACCGAATATCGAGAGACTTTGGTGTGCCACACCCAACGCTAGCCAGAACGAATGGTTGTCAGTTGTTGAATGTAAAACCGTTCCCCTTCTTTGGCTCTTACTCCAGTCGCCTTTTCGGAGAGTCGTGGGAGTCCAGCAACTTGTATTGGGCTCGACTTGCTGATGAGACTGGTTATTCACCAGTCGCGCTAAATAGTCTAATTCCCGAGTTGAGTCGCCGTGCAGTCGCAAAGATTTTTGCGACGGAGCCTGACGACTGGCCAGCAATTCTTCGTGCCATCCAGGAAACCGGATATGAGTTTCTGCACAGCAACACTGCCACGCTCCCGAAGGGAGAAGACATCACTTCTACTATGTCAGAGCGGATGGGAAACAATGCGAATACACCTTAAGAAGACTATGGCGAAGCGACATCTTCTATTTCTTTGGCTACTGTCGTTTCCAATTTATGGCGGTGGCTATAGTGCAGCCCAGAATGACTCCTCACGCATTCGAGTAAGCGTCGTCCTTGTACAGTTGAATGTCGCAGTAACTGATGGAAAAGGGAACTATGTTAGCGGGCTCAACCCAGAAGATTTTTCTATCACTGAAGATAAAATTCCTCAAAAGACTGCCACCTTCGAAGAAGGAAACGAGCCTCTCCGGCGATTGATTGACGTTTCTCCATCCATCGGTCACTCTTTGCAGGACGTAGGCAAAGATTCGGTGACTTCTGTGCAGAAGGCTGCCGCAGAGGAATCGGTTAAGACCCCAGAATTGTGGGCTGGCGGTGCAAACGTTTTTATTCTTTTCGACACCAGCAACTACATGTACCGCGGCTTTGTATTCGCACAGGACTCTATTGCCGACTTCATCCGATCCCTTGAAGGTGTCAGCAAAGTGGCACTCTATTCTTACAGCAGGGATCTTTCTCGAGTGTCTGCGCTTACATCTGATCGATCGCAAACCCTACGTGGTGTGCGCAACACAGTTGCTGGAGATGATGCCGCACTCTATAACTCCCTCCTATTGACGGTCAAGGATGCCGCTCGGCTAACAGGGAAGAAAGCTATCGTTGTTTTTTCTAATGGACCAGACAATGCAAGTTTGGTTCCCCCCGAGGATGTCGCGGAACTAGCCCAATCCACTGGCACAATCATTTATATGATTAGCACGCAGCAAGCTGAAGATGAGCCGGTTTCTACAGCTGTCTTCGAGAGAATGAGCAAGGCTACCGGTGGCAAAGCCTACTTCTCGAAGAGTTGGAGAGATGAGAAACAGGCGTTTGCTTCTATACGAGATGATCTCGCTCATCTCTATACTCTCAGCTACTACCCACAGCCCAATCCAAATCGTGGGTGGCGCACGATAACAGTAAAGCTCAATGGCAAAAACATGCAGAAATATCATCTCCGAACTCGAGACGGATACCGCCTTCTCCAACAGACGCAGTCTGTAACCGATCTGCCATTGCCCAATTCAGATCCTATTTCGCAGTAATAGGACGTCGCGGACCCTGACGTGAGCACATCTTTTGCAGTCTTCTAGACTGCGATGCCTATGGTTGCCATGGTGCTTGCTACGTCGCGTAATACGTAATCTTTCGTAAGGTAGTCTGGTGAGAGCCTGAGCCGATTACCCCGCGCATCTGTTGTGATGCCACTACTTTCGAGTGCCCTTGCAAGAGATACCGCCGAAGAGCTCTCTATGGTCAGGAATCCGCCGTGTCTGTCGTCTGCTCCCTCTGATCCGATCCCAGCTTCAGCAAGATATTTTTTTAGGCGACTGAGACGGTCAGTGCAATACGTTCGGATTCGGGCAACCCCCAATTGGAGAGCGAGCTGCTGTCCTGCGCGAGCCTGATAGTAGGTCAGGATCGGAGGGGTGGATTCGAGGAACGCGTCTCCACCCTTTGCGAATCGTGGGGGATCAGGGCGGTCGTAAAGAAAAGGTTGATCTTTGGCGAACCAGCCGATGTCGATTGGCTTCAAATCACTTACGAGAGCGTCTGGGGAGACATAGAGGAAGGCTGCCCCGGGGCCGCCCCGGAGGTATTTGTAACTTCCTCCGATCATAAAGTCGGCCTTCATCTTGACGACGTCGACCGGGAAGACTCCGATAGCGTGGTAAGCGTCGACGAGGAGACGTGCGCCTTTCCTATGGCATTCCTCAGCCAGGAGATCGAGGTTGGTTACTATCTGGCTAGTCATAAACAGCACTTGTGAGACGACTACGAGATCCGCGCCGTCGTGGACTTTCTGCATCAACGGAGAGAGATCGATACTTCTATCCATGGCTGTGCACGAGACCAGTTGAAGGCTGATCTTTCCCATTGCTGCATACTGCTTCAGAATTACGTCGATTGAGTCGAACTCTTCTATGGTGGAGACGACCCGAGACATTGAGGGAAGTGCATTGAGTACTGTGCGCAATCCCTGTCCCGCAGAGGTTTTTGGCACGATGCAGTCGTACCTGGGAGCGCAGATGATC
>Ga0302233_10001315_pt1 | contig 17391 bp, 39 predicted proteins | sample II_Palsa_N3_1_FD_193516 | JGI IMG/M metagenome (GOLD analysis project Ga0302233, IMG submission 193516) | Peat permafrost microbial communities from Stordalen Mire near Abisko, Sweden - II_Palsa_N3_1 | ecosystem: Environmental > Terrestrial > Soil > Palsa > Peat permafrost | place: Sweden... | reverse complement strand
CCCCCCGCCAGCACAACACAAAGGAAAGGCAAGAGGGAACACACCTGCAGATCTGCCAGCAACCTTTCCAGCGTCACGACCGTTCTTTGCGCGCTGATGAACGCATCCACGTCAAAGTGGGTCGCGCTGAACGACGCCGGCGAGAAACTGTACTGCGCGGCAACCTGCTGCGGCTGCTGCGGCTGTCCCTGGACAAAAGGGTATGAGACGGTCGAACTCGATCAACGAGGTCTTACGTTTGCGGCCATCATTATGGAAATGAGATGCCCATGAATACAATTTGCAAAAAAAAAAAAAATTCTGCTACTGGCGAAGGGTCGCTGCCAAGGCGTCGTACGTCTTGAGGCTCTTCTTGGACACGGAGGGCTGGACTTTGGTGAGGGCGAGCTCAAAGTGGGCAAAGGTGACCTCGGTCGCATCGACGCGGATCGCTGAGATAGCAGCCTCGCCTATTACATGTGTTATTTATGTTACGATCATGCAAACAAAAGCGTACGGACGAGGGCGGCCAGATCCGCGCCAGAATAGTTGGTGCACTTTTCGCTAAGAGCAATCGAGGGCAGCTTTTCCTTGGCGTCCTCCGACAACGGTGTCTTCTTCACCAGTGTCCACAATATTTGCACTCGCTCGTCGGGAGTAGGGAGGGCGACGTACAGCAGTTTATCCAACCGACCGGGCCGCAGCATGGCTTCGTCGATCATGTCTGCGGGAAAAGAAAGTTTTTCCGTCAAATTTAAAAAAAAAAATTTTGTTGTTGTTTTTTAATAATACCTGGCCTGTTGGTCGCGGCGATACAATAGACTTGTCGACGGGCATTGAGGCCATCCATCTCTGTTAAAAGAGTGTTAACGACCCGCTCGCTGGCCTGGGAAGCCGAGTCTGCGCCGCGTCGGGGCGCGAGCGCATCAAGCTCGTCGAAAAAGATGACACAGGGAGACGATGTCCGAGCGCGTTCAAAAACTTGCCGCACGCCGCGCTCGCTCTCACCGACAAACTTGTTCAGCAGCTCCGGGCCCTTGACAGAGATGAAATTGCAGCGGCTCTCGTTGGCGATCGCCTTGGCGAGCATTGTCTTTCCACAACCTGGGGGACCGTAGAGAAGAACTCCCGCTGGTGTCGACAGACCCATGCGCTCAAATTTTTCGGGTGACTTGATTGGTTCCACCACCGCCATCTGGAGCTCATCGCGGACTAGAAATTATAAAATTTTTTTATATTTAAAAGCCGTCTTTTGCCGTTGCAAACCTTGCGTCAGGGCACCCACGTCCTGCCACGTCACGTCGGGGATTGTAGCAAAGCCCTCGCGCTTGGCCGACGGTTGCACAAGAGGAATGGCTTTCTCAAAGTCTTCCATCGTCACGCAGAGAGGCTCGAGTTGCTCGGCCGTTAGTGGATCGGTCATGGAACGAAGCAGATTGCTAGAGGCCACGCGAGCATCGTGCTCAGAGACGGCTGGGCTTCCAATGGCCGATGATGTTGCCGCAGCTGCCGAAGATGAAGACGATCCTGCTACCCCGGCGCTCGTTGTTGTCAAGATCTCCATTGCCGTCCCATCGCCATTGCCTTGGATGTCTTGAAAGATCCGCTTGACGGCAAAGTTGGCTGCCTCTTGAGTCAATGCCTAAAAAAAAATAATAATAAAAATAAAAAACAGAACCGGTTCAAAAAAAAAACACGTGTTTATCAAATAATCTACCTGAAGGTCGGCTCCAACAAATCCCGGGGTGGCCTTGGCAAGAGCCTTAAAGTCAAAGTCACCGGAAACGCGCAGCTTTTTGGTGAGGACACCGAGGATGTGTGCTCGTGCGTTCTCGTCAGGGCTGCCGATTGCGATCTCGCGATCAAAGCGCCCGGCACGTCGGAGGGCCGGATCAAGTGCATCCGGGCGGTTAGTTGCAGCAATAACGCACACGGGCTTGTTATCCGTGTATTCCATCGATAGTTCTTTCAAAACGGACTGTTTTAGCCTTCTAATAGTTTTTGCGTACCGTCAAAGCAAGTCAAGAGCTGGGCCACGATACGTCGCTCCATTTCTCTCTGGGCGGTGTCGCGCTTGGGCGTGACGGCATCTATTTCGTCGATAAAGATGATACACGGCGCCATGTCGCGGGCGTCGGCAAAGAGCTCTCGGATGCGCTGCTCCGACTCGCCAGACATTCCCGAGACGATCTCGGGTGCGGATACCTTGAAGAAAGGAACATCGAGCTCGCCGGCAATGGCATGGGCCAGTCGGGTCTTGCCGCATCCGGGCGGCCCGTGCAACAGGACGCCACTGAAAATAATATTGGCTTTTTAAGGTGCATTCAAAAAACCCTCTCATTCTTTTACCGTGGGGGCTCAACACCGAGGTGGACGTAGATTTCAGGGTGGGTCAGAGGGCGCTCGATGAGCTCGCGCACGTCCTGCAAGCACGATTCGAACCCGCCAATGTCAGAGTACCTCAAAGTGGGGCGGGTCGCTTGGGCCAGTTTGCCAGCCGTGGCACTGGTGCTGCTGCCACCACTAGAACCGGGCTCCTTGTCCTTCTTCCCAGTCTCTGCACGTAATTGAGCTAGCTTGGCAAGTTTGGCGGCCATGGCGGGCGATGCGTTCTTAGGGGCTCCCCGAAGCCTTCTCTTGGCATCAGGTGTGTTGATAATCTCTTGGACCGTCGCATTGCTTAAGGCGTCACTCTGTTGCTGTTCCTGTTGCGGTTGTGATGGCGGTGGTGGCTGCTGATACGGGTTGAGGCCGACGGCCGGGGCCTGATCGGCACTTTTCTGCTTGTACGACTTGGTCAGGGCCTGATTGAGCAGATTGGGATCCTAGATGTGACATTGTGCACTAAGTACAGGACAGAGAAAAGCAACAAAAAAAAAAATCCACGCGTACGTTCACTTGCATCATGCGGATCGGTTCTGATGAGCCCTTTTTGTAGTATAGCACACTGTCTTCATCCTCTTTCCCGCTCTCGCTGCCGTCGCCTTCCTCCTCGTCTTCGTCTTCGCCATCACCACCACTGCCGTCCCCGCTGTCGATCCCATCGTCGCCGTCCTTGTCGTCGTCGCCCCCGTCATTGCTGTTCTTGCGTTTGCTTCGGTGCAGCTGCTCGTCCTCGTCCGACCCGCGCACGCGCTTCCCCGGCTGCTGCTGCCGTTGCACAAACACGTTGAGTGCTAGATCGAATGGCACGGCCTTAGCTTCTCCTCCAAAACCAAACCAAACCAAGCACGTACCTCGCTCAACCGCCTTGCGCAGCGTGTTGCGCTTCTGCCGAGCAAGATCGCGGTGCTTGGCACAGAGCTGCTCGAGCGCGTCATCCACGCTGTAGCGCACCGCCCCGCTCGCGGTCGCCAGGGTGCGCAGCTGCGGCTTCAGCTGCTCCAGCAGCGACACCAGCCGCCGCTCAAACGGGCCCAGCGACGTCGACGGCGAGACGGAGCCATGTGTTGCTGAGGCCATATTTCCCAAAGTCAGTGATGTCAGGTATGTGATCCCCGGCGGCTTGCACCACTGAATCCCCCTTCCCTGCAAGCAGCGCTCAACACGGCCACAAACGAGCTGGTGACCAAGCTCAAGCGGCGGTAACGCGTCTGCTACTACTGTTGCTATACTAGTATAGATAAAAATCCGTGCTTTCCATTCTCTCAGGCAAATCGTCGGTGCGTACGCGACTGCCGTGCAGACCTTGGTCTTGCTGCGCTCGGCCGTCTCGGCGACGCGGTTCACGTCGGCCGACGGGATCATCGAGGTCATTCGCTCGATCGGGCGGACGCTCGTCCAGGCAGCGCCCCTGGGTGCGTGTTGCTGTCACTGGTATAAAGCTCACTTCCTCCCCCCAAAAAGAGCTGTCCATTGGCAACACGGTGCGCCGTGTCCTGCGCGTCATCCGCGAAGAGGCCAGCGATGCCGAAGAGGAAGTCGCCCACGAGACGTCCATGGACGATATCAACCGGACAAACTCGCTCCTGAGCACGCACACGAGTATGTACAACTTGCTCGCAGCCACCAACAAAAAGGCGTCGGAGACGCTGGCGCGCGCGCACTCGGATCTCAAGGGAGCGGTCATCGAGGCCCTCAACCAGATGCTCGACGAGCTCGAGAACGTGTACTCGTCCATCACCCTCCAGGCCCTCGAGCACATCCACAGCAAGTATGTATTTGTGAACACTTGGGCTAGGTGGTACTCAAACTTTGCAACAGCGAAATCATCCTCACCCTGGGCATCTCGCGCACTGTGACAGAGTTCTTCAAGGCCGCTGCACGCAAGCGCAAGTTCCAGGTGATCGTTGCCGAGACAGCCCCTTCGTACGACGGGCATAAGTTGGCCCTGGAGCTTGCCAAGGCTGGCATCGACACGACCGTGATAACCGATGCGGCGATCTTTGCGATGATGGCGCGTGTAAACAAGGTGATCATTGGCACGCACGCTGTCCTGGCCAACGGAGGCCTGATCGCTCGCAGCGGGACTCATCTCGTCGCGTCGGCTGCAAAGTACCACGCCACGCCAGTCGTCGTGGTCACTGGACTCTTCAAGCTCGCACCCGTGTATGCCTTTGACCAGGACACGTTTAACGCACTGGCCTCACCGGCGTCAACTCTGCCCTTTGAGGATTGTAAGTCGCTTTTTGCTTGTGATACAACTAATAAAAATTTTTGTAGCAATCTTAACTGACAACGTCGACGTGTGCGTGCCATTCTTTGACTACATCCCTCCAGAGCTTGTCAACCTCTTTGTGACCAACATGTATCAACCGCCTTTATCTCATTGCCGTCCAATCTAACCATTGTGCACCGTAGGGCCGGCCATCCCCCCTCGTACATCTACCGACTTCTGAGCGAGCAATATCACCCAGACGACTATGTGATCTAAATAAATGAAAGAACAAACGATAAATTACTAATGCACGTACAACCGTCCCCTTTCTCTCTTTCTCTCTTTCCTCTCTCTCTCTCTCCCTCTCTCTCTCTCTCCCTCTCTCTCCCTCTCGTGCCAACTCACGTAAAAACACCCACGACCAGCCCTTCTCGATGTCGAAGTGGCACCATAATTTGGTCTTTTACTGCGTGCTGGCTAGACTAAAGATCGCCGTTCGATGACTCTATCGCCAAAGTGACCGCGATCCAAGAGACAGATACGCGGCCGACATAAAAGTTCCCAGTGGTAGTTGAGGAGAGAAAGAGACGTTAGTAAATTTTCATCCCGGGTCGGCATGACGGACACACTCCGAAGAATAAAAAACACGACGACTGCAAGCGTGACGCGCTTGAGCTCGTCGGCCCAGTCGTTCCTCGCCTCCCCAAACACACCGACGTCAACGTCGTCGTTCCCAAGCAATGGTTTCAGCGCTTCTACAAGCACGGACGAGGTACTAGCGTCCGTCCCTCTCGTGTGGTTAAGGTGACATTCACCTAACAACAACACTGCAACCAGATCCTCAAACAGGGCGTCCTGCGCAAGCAAGGCGGCGAGTTCAAGTCGTGGAAGGAGCGCTGGTTTGTCCTGACCAAGGACTCGCTCTCGTACTACAAGAAGAAGGAAGTACGCTCTTTCAAAGAGGGGAGGGGCGGTTGCAGTGCTGTTGTTGTTTACTTACCAGCCTGGCTGTTTCTAGGACACGACGCCGATCAAGACGGTCCCACTCGGCGAGATGACCGACTGCAGGCCCGAGAGCGCGTCGTGGGTACTGGAAGCAAGGCGTTTTCCGTACCTGTTTGTGGTCGAGACGGGGCTGCGGACGTTCCTGATCAGCGCACGCAGTGAAGTCGAGCGCAAAGAGTGGGTCGACACCATCGCTGCGCTGATCAAGATGAACAACAGCAGTGCGGCTGCGGCTGCTTCCGGCCACACCGGGGTGAGCACATTGATCGACTGCCCCTTGGTTTGAGTACCCTAATAATAATAATAATAAAACAGTCATCGCCCGAGCCAAAGAAGGAGCTGGATGCGTCCAAAACAGGCAGCGTCCATGCGGACACCTCCTTTGTCGCGTCGGGGGAGACAGATGCCGGGCCAGTGCCCTGGATCAAGAAAGCCCGTGGATCAATGTCTGCTGCGGTCAGCAGCCAGCGGATCAGAAAGGAGTTTGACAACACGCTCTACACCCGACAGCTTAAGGTTCTCGTGCGCAATGAGGCCCTGAGCGACCTTGTCCTCCAGGTCGGCATCGATCTTGTGCCTGTTCATCGAGCCATCCTCGCTGCGCGCTGTCCTGTATGCTTGATCGTTCCCTAAAAAAATAGACTAATGCTTCTCCGTAGGTCATGCTCAGGTTCATTCCACCGGACAGCAACGTCCACAAGCCGGCCGTCTCTCTGGATGGATTTGTGAGCTCAATCGACTCGCTCAATCGCGTACTGGACTATGTGTACCTGGACGAGATCGAATTGACGGTGTCGACGGTGATGGACGTTCTGTACACGGGTAAACAGCAAACTGTTTTGTTTTTTTTTCCCCTTTACCATGTCTAACAAAGAGGGCGATGGGTGTTTGTACAGCCAACACGTTTGAACTGATACGGTTGCAGCAAATTTGCAAGGTGTTTATCCGCAACCGCCTCGACGTGGGCTCGGCTTTGGTGCTGCTCAAAGGGGCCAATCGGCAGCATCTGATTGAGGAGGAGCACTTTGTCTTGCGCTTCCTCAAAAACATGGACCACTACAAAGTCGTGCTGCAGCAACCAGAGGCTCAGCAAATGGTGGAAGAAAACAATCGTGCGTTTTTTTTTAATTCTTGCTCTCTCTCTCTTAAAATACTAAACTAGCTTTTAATTATCATCAGCGCTCTATGTCACGCTGACACAGGTCTTGGGCACACCAGACGACCAGCTGGCCTCCGAGTTGATCAACGTGACCGTGCTGCCATCCACGCACAAGGCTGACATCGAAGGTCTCATGCAGTCGCACAGCTTTGCAGATCTGCACGTCTTCACAAAGGACGGCATCATCTTTGCACACCGCATCATCGTCCAGGCACGTTGCCCGCTCTTTATGGACGAGGGCACCCTCGCTGTGGACGACAGTCTCCGGAATAGCCCAATTGGCAAGCCTCAGGTGCCCCCCACTTTTTTTTTCCAGCCGTTTTGAATGAACAGGAGTACTAATGCCTACTATTTGATAGACACTCAAATTTCCAACGCTTTGCGCAGAGACCGTCTTCACGTTCCTCCAGTACCTGTACAGCAACTCGATTGTCTTGGACTCGCTCGTGGAAGCGTACAACCTGATCGAGCTGGCTGAGCGTGTCTCGCAAGACAACCTCTTTAGTCTTTGCGGTACGTGCACATTGAAAATCTGGTCCAAACGTTGAAAATGATACAGAGGAAATGATGCGCCAATTCCTGAACAAGGACACTGCCCTCAAGATCCTCATGGTCGCGTCCGAGTACGAGCTTGTCAATCTGAAAAAGGAAGCCCTGGCGCTCATCATCAAACATGCGCCCGAGATCCTCAAGCGCCCAGAGCTTAGACAGGTGTTGTCCCAGTGGCCCTGGAACCTGATCGACATCATCCGTGCGCTGGCGTCACAGGATGCGTCTCGTTTGTCCGACGAGGAAGACTACTATGAGGACAATGACCAAGGTCACGAAAGCGACGACGATAAAATCCCCGTAACACCTACAAAATGATAACAAGCGTATTTAAGCCCCTCTCTCTCTCTCTATCTCTCTCTTTTTTCCCCACCCTCTCGCGTCTAATTGAGTTGCCACCACCAAAATGTATACAAAGTGTACATGCTTTTAATTGGGCTTAAAAATCGATTGGGTAAACAAGGACATTTTGTTGTGGCGTTACGCAGATCATTGAGTTGGCTGGCACAGGGAGCCAGTCAAGTTCGTCAAACGTCGTCGGCTCTGGAAGATGGAAATGCAATTAGAAAAAAGAAGGAAAAATAAGTTGTAGTTACCAGATGCAATGATCACAACATTTTCGCGTCGATCCTCCTTGACCATGCGGTAGTAGCCTGGCTCGTACGACTCGAATTTTGACCCTTTGTTTCGGGGGGCGGCATAAGAATAAAAAGCCACTTGGCATCGGTTCACGTACCGGACGAGTAAAACAGTGATGCAGACTCGGTGGCGTTGCGGTTGTTGTAGCGCGTGACAAGGACATACGAGCCTGTCGAGACGGCAAAGTTCATCAGACTGGCCTCCGTAACGCCGGCTTCATCCTGCCAACGGTTGATCTGGGCAATTGTTTGAACCATGGCGACGCGTAGCTCGTCCAGGGTAAAGTGGGCATCAAACGGCTTCCGCAACTGTTTTTTTTTTTTTAACCGCATTAGAACAAGACGCTTTATTGCCTGTCATGCCTGATTGAGGAACACGGCAAAGGCACTCTCCGAGTCGGTATTGCCAGAGATGAGCTGGTACAGCTCGTCCGTCAGGCTCTCGCGCAGACGTCGCTTGATCTTGGTAAACCCGCTCACAAACCCGTTATGCATCCACAGGAAGTTGCCGTACTGCCACGGGTGGCAGTTTGTCTCTGACACGGGCGTGTCGCTGCTGGCTGCACGCACGTGCGCAAAGACGAGGTGCGACTGTATTTTCTCGGCCAGCCGGAGCAGGTTTGGGTTGTTCCACGCTGGCATGACGCTCGTAAACACGCACGGCGTCGACGACTTGTTATTGGCATGGTCCCCGGCGTCATTCGGATCGTACCATCCCACTCCAAAGCCATCTCCGTTCAGCGGCCTCGCATCATCCACACGCAGCCGCGAGTCGTAGCTTTGCTGCAAAAACCAAATGTCAACAAACGCCAAAAAAAGGAAAATCCGACCTTTATGATTGAATGCACTGGCCGCGTGATCAGGTCGCACACGCGAATCGGATGCCTGACAACAAAGAATGAGCATTTCCACCAAGGCACAAGGGCGCCCGTACCGTCCTTTGTACACCAAAAAGCGGCACATTGGAACGTCACTTGAAGAGCAGACGGCTATCAGACGTGGGAGGCCACGTGGGCGTGATTTAGGAGCAAATTGGACACCATTTTCACACAATGGCGTCCCTATCTCCTGTACGTTGAGGCCGCCTAACGGCTGACCGGCCCCTCTCACTGTCCCTCCCCGTTTGTCTTAGGAATCGGTGGTGGACAAGCTCAGATCGGTCAACGACAGCGTCGAGAGCATCCAGACGGTGTCACACTGGCTGACGTACCACCAGAAGCACAGCCGCATGTACATTGACGTGTGGAAGGCTGAGCTCGCGCAAGGTAAGGAAGAGATAGCCTTTTTTTTTTTTCCCCTTGTCGGGGCTGGGAATCTAATGATGACACAGCGAACCCACCGCAGCGGCTGCGGTTGCTGTATGTCGCCAATGAGCTCGTCCAGAGCAATCGCAAGAAGCTGCCGAATCTCGTGAGCGAGTTCTTCCCTGCATTCTTGGAGACAATGCCCCTGGCGATGCGCGGGGCCGATGAAAAGACCCAAAAGTCGATCAGGCGGCTGGCGACCGTGTGGGAGGAGCGTCAACTGTTTACGGCCGCCAACGCGGCTCGTCTCAAGCGTGCCCTAGGTACAAACACGAAAAAAAAGAAAAAAAATGCAAATATTCATTGAAAAACGATAAAAACAGATGCTGTGGCCCCGGCGCCTGCGTCGGCGTCTTCGTCGTCATCAGCGACGGCGGCGGCCACCTCGCCTGCATCTAGGCCTGCGCCTGTGTCGGGATCCACGTCCGCTTCGGGTGGACCGCGCTCTCAGGAGACTCAGATTGCAGACTTGGCTCGACGACTGGATGAGGCTTCACATGAAGACAAACGCCTCGAAGCACAGCTGGAGCAGTCTTCCCAAGCACTGACATCGCGAGAGGGGATTATGAAAGCCAAGCGTAATTTTTTTTATTTTTTTTGAATCAAGAAAAAATTAAACATTCTCTTTGTTCAGACTTGGCCGAGATCGAAGAGCTTCAAAAAACCATTGAGGTGGCAAGTGATGTTGCATCCAAACTCTTTACTCGAACCCAGGCAGAGGTATTGAGCGTAAGCATCAGTTTTTAAGTTTTTCAAATCGTTGGGGATACAGGTCGCGGACCTCACCCTGCTTGTGGAAATGCTCTCCCGTTCGCTTAAAAAGCACGAGTTGCAATTGGCGTCGATCCAAGAGAAGCAAGATGTACCCCCAACAAAAACAGTCGCTTTCGCCGTCTCTCTAACGTTTTCTTCTTAAAACATTTCAAGGAATACCAAGAAAAGACATCGACGCTGAACGACCTCAAGCGTCTTGCCAAGGCCAAGGCCGACGAACTCACAGCAGGATCGCTGCTCCAGTCCAAGCCCCCGCCCGTCCTATCGGCGCACGACATCTTTGACAATGCGTACTCAAACGACCCTGGCACGCCTCCGTTTCCCCCGCCAGAATTTTCCGGCGGCGACATGTCCATCTTTCACACCACCGATCTGAGCGACCCCGGCAAGGCCCCCTCGAGCTACTCGATGAGCAATTCTCGTTTTGCGCCGTACTAGCCATGGCTGTTGTGAATGCGGAAAAAGAAGCGAGTCGGAATTGAGTATTGGGTGATGCATTTCATTGAAATGGCGGAACTCACACCGTTGGGTCACGCCGTCGCCGGCGGCATCAGCGGCATGGTCGGCTTGACGTGCACGTACCCTCTGGACCTTATCAAGACTCGCTTGCAGGTACTGTGCTGTCGCTTCCGAGGGAGGAGAGGGTGATCTGGCGGGGGGGAGTGGGGAAGTCGGGCAGCGAATCATCTGCACGTGCGGTTGCCTCCGCCTTAGTCCCGTCTCTGTTTGTAACCCCTTTGTGGCGTGCGCGCGTTTAGGCAAAGGGCACCGACTACAAGAACGCTTGGGACGCGTTCGAGAAGATTCTGTCCAAGTCTGGCGTTGCGGGTCTGTACGTGGGCCTTCCGTCGGGGCTGCTGTCGACCCTTCTGCACCAATTTGTTTACTTTTACTGGTACGAGTTCCTCAAGCCGGTCTACCAAGGGAAGAGCAAGGAGCCGCTGAGCACGTTCTGGCAGGTACGCAGAAGGTAGACAAAGGTGGGGCAGGGGGTGCTAACGACACTGCACAGTTGCTGCTTGGCGTCCACGCAGCGTCGTTCAACTCGGTCACGACCCTCCCCATCAGTGTCATCAACACACGCATCCAAACGACGCCACTCGGTCAGTCCAAGGTTGGCTTTGTTGTGAACAAACAATTGGAGGGAGGGGGGGTGCTCACTCGTTTTTTTTTTGGCCTCTAGGGTATTACAGGAACCTTCCAGGAGATTGTCAAGGAAGAGGGTATCCTCGGGCTGTGGAAGGGCATCCAGCCAGCACTCATCCTTAGCATCAACCCTGCCATCACCTTTTTGTTTTACGAAAAGCTCAAGAGTATGTAGACTATTCCGTTTCCGCTGGCTCCCCGTTTTTTTATTCACAGCATTATGAAACTAGGCACATGGGAAGCAAGCGTCAAGGCCAAGGACCCCAAGGCGAGGCTATCATCTCTGCAGTTTTTCATCATCGGAGCCATCTCCAAGACAATCGCCACCATCGTCACCTATCCGTACATCATGGCCAAGACACGATTGCAGTCAAAGTACTCTGAAAACAGCGGGGTTCCCAAGTACAAGGACACGATGGATGTCCTCGCCAAGGTGTACCAAGCCGAGGGCATCGTGGGCTGGGTTTCGGTACCGCCTTTCTTTTTTTTTTTTTCAAAAGGTAAATCCAAACCTATTCTTTGTGATGACAGGGTCTGGAGACACAAATTTTCAAAGCCGTCCTTACGCAAGCTATCCAGCTCATGGCCAAGGAGGAAATCGCAATGTACACTCTCAAGCTTATGGCATTGTTCAGTGCAACCAAGGTTGCTGCCGCTGCAAAAAAGTGAAAGTATAGACACAAGCAAAAGGGGCGTAAAAAACAACAACATCTTTTTAACTTGTACACGACTGTGAAGAGTAAGTTCATAACGAAGAAATCAAAGCAAAATTCTTATTGTAATCACTTGCGGAACGAGCGTAGTTTGATCTCCGAGATTACCGCATCGACGGCACCGTCTTTGCCGTTCTTCAGGGTCTGGCCGCTGGCAATGTCCATAACGATGCTCGAGTTGGGCTGCAAAAACAGGCACATTATTTCCAATCACAGAGTCTGCAAATTGAACATACGCGGGCACTCTTAGGCTTGGCAACACGAAGAACCTCTAGTTCTTTCAGGGCCTTCTTGTAGTCCTCACAGAAGCGGATCAAGAGGCCTGTATTGCTCATTGTTAGTCTCTATTTTTGTATAAATTAAAAATAAAAACGGACCAAAGAAATCGCTGGGCTCGGTGCGCTTGTCTTCGCCAAAGAATTCGAGGGTGGAAGAGTACATCTCACGTGCCTTCTTGAAGTCGGTGCTCAGGCCATCGCTCTTGCTCTTGCTTTGACCAAAGAACTTTTGTAGATCCAGGTTGTCCTGGGCCATCGATTCCTTTCCGGTCAGGGTCACTCCCATGACAATTTCTTGCACCTCCTCGTTCAGGGCCACCACGGACACTACGTCATAGTCCAATCTGATAAGTACATTTTGATTTTTTTCTTTTAATCATTATTTCATACGACTCGCGGCAGGAGGCAGGACATTGTTCAGGACAGCGTAAAAGTCACTCTGCTCTGGGAACTTGGAGGAGATGACATCGGCCACGTAGTGCAGCAGAGTCCATCCTCGTTGCGTCGAGCTCTTGACATCTCGGAGCTAGAAGATGATCAAAATATTTACAAAAAAAAAAAAGAAAAAGAAAAAGCTCTTCACATACGCGCTCGAGAATGGACATCTTGAAACCCCAGGCGCCTCCTCGTTTGCTGCTGTTCATCACGTTTCCGAGGGCGAGAATGACCTCGAGGACCTTGAAGAGCTTCTTGCTGTTTCGGACGGTCGTGCAAGCCTTTGTGAGCGCCTCCACTTCGGGGACGGCTGACCGGTAGGACTCATCAAACGTTTCCATGAAGAGCATTACTTTCAGCTTTTGGTCAACGCGCTCGATCGTCGACAACTGATACATGTACTGGTCTCCCTCCTGCGAAAGAAAGAATAATAAATTAAACAAGTCATCATGTACCGCATCCTACGGAGAGCTTGTCCAACTCGCTGGCTTTGTCGACGAGGGCCTGCGTCTCGTCTGGGGTCGGAATGACGCGCAAGAGCAGATTGACGAGCTCGCCTCGAAGTTTGCTAGTGTTGCACAAGTTGATGGCTAAAAGGACAACTTTAGTAACGCTCACCGTAAATTGTCTTTTTTTAAACCTTCTTTAAGATCGTCCACCTTTAGTCCAACACGGCGCTTGGCGATGACAGTGTTGCGGGAACGGTTGGGATCGACGACGTTGACCTCGGTGGGCTTAGTCTTTGTCGCGTTCTTCGGTGTGCCCTGCTCCACGTCCTCGGCACCTTTGAGGGCCTCCGTAGTGTTGTTGGTCTTGCGTTGGAAAGCCTTCTCAAACTCGGGCTGGTTGAGCCGCGCGAGCACTAGCTCGTCATCGATCTGCTTAAAGACGGTGTTGTCGACGTTGGTGAGAGGAGTCCAGTTCAGGATCGGCAGGGGCAAGTCGGTGACGATACGACGCTTCACGTTGGCCGCGAGGGCTGCTGGCAGACCGCCCATGCCTGGTGGTGGCGGTGCTCCTGGTGGCGGCGGTGCTCCCGGTGGCGGAGGAGGAGGAGGCGGCGGAGGAGGTCCACCACCAGCTTCTCCGGGCGGAGGGGGTGGACCCGGTGGCGGCGGCGGTCCCCCCGGTGGCGGTGGGGGACCCGGTGGCGGCGGAGGCGGCGGAGGCGGTGCGGCTGCGCCATCGTCCGATCCAGGCGGTGCAGGAGGAGCTGGGGGCGCGGGAGGTGCGGCAGACACACCAATGGAGGCATCGGCGTGCGCTGGCTTCTCTACAATCGCCTTTTGCGCCTCTCTGAGCTCGTTCTCCTTGTCTTCGATGCTCTTGCGAAGCTTGCTTGCTTCAGACTCCTTTTCGCCTACCGTTGCCTCCAAGAGATCCGCCTTGATGCGCAGGTCCGACAGTGCCTTTTCGAGGTCTGCGATGGTGGACTGTGCAGCCGCATGCTCGGCCTTCAGTTTGTCTTGCTCATCCAAAAACTCTTTGGGCACAACGCTCATCACGTTGTTGGCCGGGCCTGCGTTGGCAGGCGGCGGGCTCTTGCGCACGAGGCCGCTCGTTGACGTGTGCTGGCTCATCCCCAGACCCATCGACAGCATCTCCACGTTGACAAAGTTGCCACGGTAGCCGTCCAGGTGCAAGTTGAGCTGATCTGCATCCTGCTTTATGAGCTCGTCCAGGATCAGGTCGAGCTTTAGGAGCGTGAATTCGTACTGCAGCAAAGAACGCGAGTTTTTTTTTTTGTTTTTTTAATTTAGGTGTGCAAACAATGGGGTCGTGCGTACCTGCAGGAACACACGGAAGTTGAGATCGTCAACCGAGTGCACAAGCACGTTGATAAACGACAAGAGGGCAGCCTGCATGGACGACGGTTAGACATTACCAAACACAACGTGCGGGCAAACCTGAAGTTCCACCGGAGAGTCTGGATGCTGCAGGCGCTGAACGAGGGTGTGGAAGCGAGTGGGCTCCTGCATGACGGCCTTAAAGTTGTCGAGCGACGACAGGGTACGTGCGTGGCCGCCTTCCGAGGCGCCGACGAGGCAGACAGCCGTGAGCACGTCAAGCACAAGCCCGCTCGTTTTGGCGTCTTCCCAGCGTAGATTGTTTGTGATCGTGTTGATCGACTGGTCGTGCGCCATCACATGGTTGAAGCCATAGTCGTTGTTCACTGAAAAGAGATGTTGATCAGTGTAGTTTCAACGAGGGTGGGGGGGTGGGGGGGGGGAGGGTCATACTGAGGGCCTTTAGAGCGAGAATGACAAGAAAGACTTCACGGCGATCGTCGTCGCCCTGGAGCATCTTGAGATAGTCGATGAGCGTAAAGTAGCCGCGATTGGGCTCGTCCACGAAGGCCTTTACCCACGACAGCGGGTTGGTTCGGAGCGAAACTTCAATGTCTCTGTATACACATAAAGAAGAAATATGCGTGAATAAAAATAAAAATAAATAGGCGGCGGCACTTTAAAATTCTCTCTGCAGGCACGATTTCCTTGGGCAGCGGACGCTTGCGCTGCTTGCGCTTGATGATCGCAGGCTCAAAGTGGCGTTTGAGCTGTGCCAGATAGTGTTCTGGCGGCTTGGCCGCTTCCTGGAAAGTAATGTTTACATTTTGAGGGGTGTCGGCAAGAAACGTGCCTTTTGCTGCGCCTCTTGCACCAGCTGCCACTTCTTCTCCGGAGACATCGCTTCCATCTTCTCGATCTCACTCTTGGGCAGATTGAGGTCGGCGATGCTCTTGTGGAACATCTCCTCCAGCAGCTCTGCATCGGGGATCTATCAAGGGGTGAGAATTTACTTTTACGGCGACATAAATAGGAGTCATCTGCCTACAGGCTTGGGTTCCTCGACCACCGGCGCCGGCTGTTGGGGATCGAGGAGATAGAGAGTGTCCACACCGGTTAGCACCATTCCTTGTACGTTCACTCAGTCCTTACGATTGCTTTCGAGTGCCCCCCACCCATAATGCTCGAGATATGGGTACGGTAGTCTTGGAAAACATGGTGATTTTCGTCACGAGCTCCCGCGTTCAATGGCATCAATCAGCGGCCGGGCTGTGCTGGTCGAGACGCGCAGCGACGATACGGTACGTTGGACACTGAAAGAGCGGTGCAGGGATCTAACCGGCACCTGTGTCTCGTATGCGACCTCTGTGGCGTCTTTGCTGTTTGTAGCTGCTCGTGCTCACAACACCCAAATATGACAGCGGCGACGGCGGGAGGACGGTCGTGGTGCAGGTGGATCTGTACACGGGCATGCTCGTGCACGCGCTCGGGCCGGAGGGTAGTGTGTTTGCGAAACAGGCAGAGGCGTGGGACGTCGTGGAGAGCGTGTTCAAGGGCGTGCGGTCCAGGACGGACGCGATGGTGCTGCTGGGCTACATTGTCGTCGGCAACGCGGCCCACGTGCTGCTGGCCACTGCCGTACGCCGCCGTTCCTGCTGTTGTGGCTTACTGTTCTCTTTTTTTAAGGCAACCGCGACAGCGAGTCTGCACGGCGATCACGACATCTGGACCGTCAGCGAATCTGCTTGGATGACGGTAATCGAAGGGCTATGGCGCTCGTGTGTGCTTAACACACGCATCACTAGGTTGCGCTTAAAAAATTGGCACATCTGTCTGCGGTGGAGGAGCAGCGGTTAAGGTGGATGAAAGAGCTTGTCGTGAGCCACTCGTTCTACTATTGCGAATCACTCGATCTCACGCGGCCGTTCCCGTCCGTGGCTGCCGTGCACGAACCAGCACCAGAGTTCGTCGCCAATAGGTTTCTGAGGAGCACCATTGACGAATGCGGCCTCGGGCAGTTCTGCCCCATGCTGTTAAGTGGCGTTGCCCAAGAGAGCATCTTCTCCACGCGAGTGTATGAGTGCTCCTTGTTTTCTAACAATGGCAAGCTGCTGAATCAAACACGCTGATAGGGGGATCCTGCACATGACGCTGATCTCAAGGAGGGTATGCTCAAACGTCGGCTCGCATCATTTCGCATCTGGACTTGAAGAAGCTGGGCACCTCTGCGGGAACGAGCACGAACTGGAGCTCATTCTCTCGCGCAAGCTCGCACCAACGAGCGGCGATAACAGCGATACGATCAATAGGTGGGGGGCTTGCATGCGTGCATGCGTGCGTGCTAAACAAAAATGAAAACAAAAATATTATAGCTATGTGGTGAAGGTTTCGTCCATTGTTTGGCGACAGGGCACCCCGCCTGTTTTCATCGGCCTCGGCATTGCGCAGCAGGGTCAGCCTCAGCCAATCTACATCAAGAAGCGAGAAGACGGCCATCGTTCTGACAAGTTTGTGACTCTTGTCAATCTATCTAATTTTTACCCAAATAAATATAGATATTTTGCACACCTGTTTGAGCGCTTCCAGTACGGGAGCATTCTCGTTTACGACCTCAATCGCAACCAACCTGGTGAGCTCGAAGTGACCGAAGTGGTACGTCATACTTGATTTTTTTTTTTTTTTAATATAATTTTTTTTCTTTTTTTCAATTTTTCTTGCTTGGATTACCAGTTGACGTCGGTTGTGCAGCATGCTCAGCAGCAAATGGACATCAACGTGCACTACGTCAATTACGACTGGGAAGCGTTCCACAAGATGATGGGGATGGTGGAATGTGTAAACGGTCTCTTGGCCCTGGCCGAAAGTAGTGCGATTGCCGCGGGAGTCAACCAGTCGCAAAGGCATTCTACCTGCACGATTGACCTGACACCTCTCATCGGCGACGTCAACGGATTCGTCTCCTTCCACAATTGCCCCAGTGGCCATTACGCAACTATCACAAGCCACAGGCCGCAGGCAGGCGTCGTG
>Ga0302233_10001314_pt1 | contig 17397 bp, 19 predicted proteins | sample II_Palsa_N3_1_FD_193516 | JGI IMG/M metagenome (GOLD analysis project Ga0302233, IMG submission 193516) | Peat permafrost microbial communities from Stordalen Mire near Abisko, Sweden - II_Palsa_N3_1 | ecosystem: Environmental > Terrestrial > Soil > Palsa > Peat permafrost | place: Sweden... | reverse complement strand
TGCCGATCGTGATCCCAACCTTGGCCTGTCTGCGTGGAACTTCAGCGATGAGGTGCTGCGCTGGCTTCTTCATGGGAACAGTCTGCTCCTCCTTCGGAGGACCTGCTCATCCCATTTGTCGTTACTAATTCCGACTCAATGAGTGCATTGGCGATTTATCGCTAGTCGGGATCATGAATTTCGTACACTACTCGCCGACTTACCATTGCCAATCCAAGTGCAGGCCGCCGCACTCCCGCTTCAAGAAATCCGGCAATCACTCGTACGCGCTCAGTCGTAGGGGCAGCGCGAGACGGGATCGATGAGTTTCCCGAAGTCGATTCCTCGGTCCGCTTTTAGTGAAGATCGCATACAGTTGATGCTCGCTGTGTATCGCATCGCCGAGTCGCTACGAAAGTAGCAACATATCTCGCTCGAAGTCCGCGAATTCCTTCCAGTCCAGCAGGGCTATGACATCGGTCCCCTTGTTTCGCACTCTGAATTCGCCGAACTTTGGATCACTTTCCTTTGCCAAAGCCTCAAAACACGTGACAACGGGGGGAGTGAAGCTGCCTTCTTCCCAGTGGAGCGCCTGATTTCTACCTTGCCAAATTATGTTCTTGAGCGGCTCAGTTCCTATCGTCCTGCCGTCAGGGCAAGCGCTGAGTTTACTGTGGACGAATGAGATAGCCTGCTTTCCATACTGGAGCATGTTGCCCCCAGGGCGCCCGTCGAGAACTTCCGTACATCCAACAACCCCTGCAGTTCAGCGATCGTTTTGCCCGAATGATACAGTTCCTGCTCTGGCCCAAAATATGACTCGTACGTCATATATGTCGCCTGAAAATCGTCGTCGAAGTCCGGGTTCTGGTTCAGCCATTCGATCCGGCTACGCGAATCCTCTAGTTGAGATCTAAGGCACGAGAGATGAGCTTCGAAGTCTTCCAACTGCTTACGTTCTGACCTTGCCAGCCGTAACGTCTCGGTTGCAGCGTGCTCGATTTCCTTCAGATATTCCTGCATTTTCATCTGATTAGTGTCCAGGCCCCGCCGTGTTTCGCGCTACGGCTAGCACTTCGCGTATTTAGCTTTATCCATCTCCCGGAAGATCGAGACGATTGCTACAGCCAGCTTGTGGCATCTCTGGCCTTCTACTTCTGTCGTGTTGACGTATCCCCAGTGAGCAATTCTGTTGCGGGGATAGAACAGTTCTTTCTGGAAAAAATCTTTCGCTGAACTGCCTGCCGCTTCCGGGAAGCCACCCATAATCGCTATTGCTACCGTGTTCGTCGTCACAAACTCATCGAACGGCATACCCGCTATCTGGTTCGACACAAAATCCGCTGGCTTTGGGAAGCCACCACTCCGTGGATACTCCTTTTCCCAAGCTTCCTCCTGCTGTGCTGTCGGCAGATTCGATGTCAAAGCATAGCTGTCCATGCCTTTGAGTTTGAGGAAGAATCGCGTCAGAAATGCTTCCACCGCCATCGCCCCAATTACAACGGCGAGACTATAGTCGCATGCCTTCAATTCAGCTGCGCTGCGGATTAATAAACGCTCCGCTGTGGGACTGACGCTCAGAGGCTCAATTGGATAAATCGTCACGTTGCAGGCCGGACAAACAACGCTCTTAAAGTTGTTTTCTCCGTAAGCGGAACTAATCACTTTCTCGCCGCACTTGCAAGGAATCTCCTGCGCAAACTTCATACCTCACTGTAAATCTGCGCCAAATCCTTCGATCGCCGTCACGTCCACTTTTGTGACGCTGAACCTTTGGCGCCACCTCTCGAATGGCGCGGTGGCCCCCCGTGTTTCGCGCCTTTATTTGGCTTCCGGAGGCAGGCATGCTCGATATAGAGCTGTCCCTCGGGCGGTCGATACATACCTCGGAAGAATCCCGTCGTTCACCATGTGGTCGAGTCGTCTTATGAGGTCGGCTGCTTCCAGATTTGAAAGGCAAATGACGAAATCATCTCCCAGCGAGACGTTCTCAAGGGATCGATATGCGGAACTCAACTCATCAAACTTAAACTCCGCCGATACCCGTGGGAAAGACTCATTGCGTATCTTTACCTCGGTGTAATACCAGTTGAGTAGATGCGCTTCATCAGGAGACATCTGTTTCAGAAGTGCGATAAATCCTGGTCGCACCTGCGCAGCGGTTGAAGGTTGCGCCGCATTGACGAGGAGAGCAGCCCACATCGTGTGCATGCTCTCGTCCTCTTCATAGGAGACGCCTTCTAGCAAAGGGAATAATATCTTGGGTGGAACCGCGCCGGGCAGAAACCTGCGTCTTCCGCCATCTTCGCTGCTTTATCGACGCACGCGAGTTGCCGGCCATATCGGTAGAGGCGGACACGATCGCGCGCCATCTCTCCGACTTCATCCACGGCAGGTCCGAGTATGCGCTTTGCTAAGGCGGTGAATGGTATCGCGGCGAGGAGAGGTGCCGCATCTTTCACAAGCATTGGAGCAGATTTTATGAGGTCGTCATGGTTCATTATCTCGGTATCCATCTCTATCGTCGTTCTCAAAACCAATATGTCCACATTACAGCTTTTCCTGCGAAAGCACCCTGCGGAACTTACTACTGAAGCACACCGATCGCAAGCGAGTTTCACCAATCCATATTGGCTCTGGAAAGGGCCCTCCCCGCCACAGTTTGGATGGACGGATGGGCCAATCGAACGAGGCAATTTCGAGAGATTTGGGAAGCGCGCGCATCTAGTGAATTCACGCGCTTCGATGAAACCAGGAGGAAGGAAGCAGTCCAATACCTGCGCTCTCATATCGATTCTCTGCGAGCTAGTTTGTCTTCCGAAACTCCTGATCCAGAGGTTGTGTGGCGCCTTAAGGATCTTATGAGGTCTCTGGCAACGTTGGACAGCAAAGCCTCTGCAACACTGATTCTGGAAGTACTGGCCCTTCCGCTCAAGACTCACGGAACAATGGATGGCTGGAAGCGCATTCAACCGCTAGAGATCATGCTCTTTGAGGGTGCCACTCTTCCAAACGAGCAAACGCTTGCGATCATCATGCCGGTGGTCGATGAGCTCAATTCAAAGTGGCACTCCGACAATGAACGCCCACTGTTCAGTATGTCCTTCAGCATCATGCCCTTCCTTGAAGATCCTCACGCTGGAATAGCGGTCCTGGCGGACTTGCTGGAACGTACCCGCCTGTCATTCGAGGGGATAAGCAAAGTTGTCTCGGCACTAGGGCATAGTCGCTGCAGTGAGGCAGTGAACCTGTTGGTGTCCATCGCATCGAAAGAAGGGATAACGAATAGCCTCGGGGACGTTTGGATCAATGCCATCGCCGCACTCGATACTCCTAGAGCGCACGAAATTCTGATGAGTTTTATTGACCCAGAATCCCGAGAGATTACGGGCACATTGAGAACCGGCCGCGAGGACGTGCTGTCGCGGCGAATCGCTGAACTCGCCGAAAAGCGTCCCGCTATCCGGGTGAGAATCCTGAGTCTTTGTCAGGTAAGGCTTGACCGAGCCAAGAGAGACCTATTGGCCTCGGTCATCGTTCGACTGGGAGACAACGAGTCCCTCCTTCAGTCGCTTTATCTCTTGGACGACGAACTGAGCCCAGAGCTCCCCTATGACTTAGGAAAAGCAGTAGAAGAAGCATTCGTTGAACATCGTCCGACCGGCGATTCCTCTAGTTCTTATACCCTGCATCCGCGCGCTGCGAATGACCTTCGAGACCGGCTAATTGAAATGGCCAGATCGGATTCAAATCGAAAGGCGTCCGCCCGCGCGTTACTTTCAAGAATTGAATCCTGGCGTCTCGAGTATGGCAGACCTATTGGAGAGACGCGTAACCCGATCTTTGGAAGCGATTGAAGGAAGTAATGTGGCGGCCAGCCAGGCAATCCGACGATCTGGCAGTTTACTGGAAACTGATGAACTTCGACTGCAATTCATCCTGGACTGCCTGGCGTTGGGGTCGCATAATTCAATAAGGGGTTCTGAATGCCACAGCAGGAAGTTTACTTTGAGCAAAAGACAGACAAAGGAACGATTGAGGTTCTGAAGACCTATGATCGTCAGTATGCCCGTGAGGCGTTCGCGAACATGGACGAATCGGCTCAAAGATACCTGTGGCACTCGCTTGGCATTGATGAGAATTACGATCTGGACGACCGCCCATCCATCGACCAGCCCGACAGCGAGGACTTCTTGTGGGAGGAGATGCTCGAAGCTGCCCGCGAGGACGGCAACGTGCTCTCCTTTTTCGTGGTGAGCCAAACTCAGAATGGGCTCTCCAAAGACCTATACGCTTCCCCGGACTGGCCGAGTGCTGAAGCCTTCGCAAAAAGTCTGATTGCAGCTGTTCACTAAGCAACGCCAACAAGGATAATAATCACCATGAGCAAAGCCGTTTCAGAACTGACAGAAGATGAACTTTTCGAGGCTGTGGCAGCGGCCATGAGCGACCTCGGCCTTATGGCAAGCGCACAGGATACAGGCGGCGGCACTCTTTGCGTCGTGCTGGAGCATAAAGACGGCGGAGAGATTAGCTGGGGAACTGCAGACGTAACATGGGGCGCTGTGATTACTGACGAAGACGGCGAACAGCTTTCGTCGATCCAAACCACCTGGCCAAGCGATTCGCAAGATTTCGCTGGAACTGCAGAAGCCCTGCTGGGGCCCTCGGTTAAGAACGGTGCGGTGCTTTCGAAGAAGTGAGTCCCGCTTGATCGAGTACCACCAGAAGATCCGCAGCTTGGCGTGTGTCACACTCCCATATCGTGATGACGCTCCAGCCGGCGGTCTTCAGTGCGGCTACGTTGCGGCTGTCACGTTCTGTTGTGTCGCGCCGCTTCACCGCCCAAAAATCCTGGCGGGTTTTTGGAACTACGGTTCCCCATCTGCACGCATGAGAATGCCAAAAACAGCCATGCACGAAAATTACCGTCCGATGTTTCGGCAGGACTATATCAGGCTTTCCGGGCAGATCCTTTCGGTGGAGCCGAAACCTGAATCCCATTGAATGGAGCAACGAACGCACCCGCATTTCGGGCTTGGTATTGGCGCCCTTGATTGCCGCCATATTTCGGCTTCGTTGTTCCCGCGTATGAACATCCATTAGTGTTTGATGGATTGATTGCAGTAAGGGTGAGCGAGCTGGCAGTTGCCTTCGTTTCCTTTACCACCCTCACGAACTGGCGTTATGTGATCGTACGAAACGGATTTTTGCGGATCGAGATAACCGCCGCAAACTGGACAATGTAGCGCGGCTGCCAAAGCCTCGCGGATAAGGACGGCGCTGCGTGTTTCCGGCGTGAACTTGCTGGATCTTTTCTGTTCCTCGCCGACAAACACTTTTCCCTCAAGGCCCGCACTGTCTACCAGGCCCTGTTCCGTGATTGCGTTCCCTGCGGTAAGCGAATCGATCATCGAAGTTAGCAGGTTCGCTATCATGTCGTTCCGTCCCGCACTTCGAGTGTTCTGGATGATGGCAGCGATTAGGCGTTTATGCGTAAGCAGGGCTGCTTCCAGCTCCTTCCTTACCTTTGTGAATTTGGGAAAGAAGCTCGGATCATTGTTGACGAGCTTACGCGCAAACAGTGTCGATATCCCCATAAACAGCGGGGTGAAATGTGTCCCTGTCGGGCCATAGAAATACACAGCCGGATGCAGTCCCAGGCTGCCTTTGTCATCTCCCGTAATTCGTTCAGCAAGGCGGAGCGCTTTATCCAGGACACTGATAGTCTCATCGCCTACTTCGTCTTCGTTCTGCTCCTCGACTCTGTCCGGCTTGCCCAGTTGGTTGCGGCTTGCGACCATAACGAAATCAACTAGCAGTTTTAGTGCGGAACGAACGCCGGCACCCCCACCCAAAGGAAGATCAAGTGTTTTGACAGGAGATTTAAGGTCCGGTTCGAACAAGACTTTATAGAGTTTGCTTGCTTTAGATTCGATCTGCTTCCTTTTGTCATCGCTGAAAGCCGACCAGTATTTATGCCCCATCCCGGCGCGGATGATGGATCTTGCAGCGATAGCAGCAGGTCGTTTGCGGTTGCGGATGAGCAGTATTTCGATCTCATCAAGTGGCGTTCCCTTGGTATTGATCTTGAGAAATGAGGCCTGCGCGCGTTCCGCATTACCTGTAACCCACTGGATAGGGATCGTGGTGGTCCGAACGCTGGCCACGCGTCTACGATCCGCTGGTGGCAAATCCTGCTGGATTCCTTCTTTCTTGATCCAGTCGTTGTAGGAACCAATTGTCTTCTCAACCAGCCGTCTCGTTTCCCTAGCTGCCTTAATCTGGTTTTCGTTTATGTTGAAGCCGAAGAAGGCCTGCGATGTCGCTTTATCTCCGTAGTCATCTTCGATCCAGGCGCGCAGCACGCTGAGACGGTGGCCTCCGTCGATGACGAAAATGGAGCCTTGAGCCTGCCAAAGAATGACTGACGGAATCAGATCCTCATCAACGAAGGACTGAATCAAAAGCACGGTCTGCTCAGGTGTCCAATGATTTGTTTCTCGCTGGAAATCCGGCTTGCGAAGGAGCGGGAGGAGGCCATCAGGGCGCAGATCGCGCGTGCCAATACTATCGACTTTTTTCGTGGGTAATTCAGGCGCATCTTCGAGAATTGCGAAGTCGGCGCGGGGAATCATTGCGTCCAGATTTACCAGTTTGCGGCCAGCCATTCATCTCTCCTATACACACATTGGCCTATACCGAATTGTTTCCGGCGGCAGCTTCCCGTTCTTTAGCTATCGCCGTAAAATCCGCCAAAGTAAGCAGCGATCGCTGCTGCGCTGGTGTGAACGTCATATGAAGGCCGCGCGGAATCACAAGTTGAAGATTATGTTCCTTCATCTGATCCGTCTGATGGCCACTGATAGCAGCTTCGAGGGTCAGCAGGTGCTTGTGATCAATGCGTCTAGCCTCAGCCAGCACCTGTCGCCAGCGATCCTTGCAGGTAGTTTTAGCTCCCAGCATCGTCAGCAACGCGGCGTCGTAACTGGCATCCTTGTACTCCTTGGAACCGGGGAACAGAAAGTCAGGTTTCGCTTTCCCCTCAGTTGCGACACCGCGCTCATAGCGAATCATGTTCGCGCTAAAGATGAACTGTAAGTGATTTTCGAGAGCATGACCCGCCCGGCTCTTGCGCCGTTGCTGGACGCCGAGGGAAAAGGCCAGGAAGCCCTCTACGTCATTGGCAAAACCCTTCTGCAGGCGATCACCGAGAAGATGCTTTTCCATAGTGCGGAAAAGAATCTCCTCGCGTTCCATCCATCCGAGCAGCGCAGCATCAGGGTCGGCGACCGGATCGACTCCCGGTACAGTTTCACGCGCATAAGCCGAAAAGAGATTTGTCACCGGCAGCTTGCCGTGAAATCTCTCCAGCATCGTATCCAGATAATTTTCAGCAACAGGTGGAGTGTCCGGCTCGATACCGAGCTGCTCAAGAATGAACTCTGAGGCAAACTGAATTCGGTCCTGCTCCGTCTCCAGTTCCTCACGGACTGAGAAGCCTTTGTGTTCGAGCTGAACGCTGAACAGCCATTGCACCTGGCTCGCGATCGTAGAACCGCCCTGAGCGATCACGACGAGCAGCGAATTATCCGGCCGTTTCGCAACGACGAGCAAATCTCCCTCGGCTGCGAGCCTCGATACTTCATTCGTCGGAAAATAGGCACGGTGCTCCGTGCGGGTATGATGTTTGGCGCGAGCGTCGTACCAGGTAAGACTTCCTTTTTCCACCACAGGCTCGCCATCACTATCGCTGAGGTAGATGAATAGGGTTTCATATCGGTGTTTTCCGGTCGCCTCGCCAAACAGCCGCATGAGGGGCTGCGCGCCGTTAAGCTCGTGCTGATGGCTGCGGCTTGGGTCAGCCTCAACAGCGCTCAGCGTTTTCATTCCTACGCCGGTAAAAAACTCAGAGAGATAACCCGCCTTCATAAGCTCCTAGCTCACAGCGCCAAACAGTGGCAACTCCAGGATTCCTGTTTGTTCGTATCGCTGCAGGATACGGATATGAGGCGCCATCAGTCGAGCGACTTCCGCGATCACCGGCACAACAACGCTGTTTCCAAACTGCTTGTAGGCCTGAGTGTCAGAAACCTGGATTACGAATTTACTTTCTCTCGGCCCGTCGAAGCCCATAAGGCGGGCACACTCCCTGGGGGTGAGGCGACGCGGGCGTTTCTTGCCGCCACGGCTCACCAGGATTTCGGAACCGTCCTTGTAATAGCGGGCGCTGAGCGTTCTGGCTACCATGTCAGGCGTAACCAGACCGAAGCCGAATCCGTTGCCGGCCGCTTTGTGTTTCGCCGCATACCCTTGGAGATACGCCCACAGCTTTTCCGTCAGAATGTATTTGGAATGAACCTTCGCCATTGGGCTGGTTGTAAAGGGCAGTTCTGCCTCTTCGGAACCATCTTCGGGATGCAAAATCGACCCCAGCACAGGCCCCTGAGTCGGGAGCTGGAAATCGTCGAAGCTAAAGCCTGTAGCTTCTCGAAAGCCCACAATCAGGATGCGTTCGCGGTGTTGTGGCGTGAACGCGCGCCCATCGATTACCTTGGCCTGTATGTGATAGCCCAACTCGCGTTGCAGTGTTTCCTTGATGACGCGAAATGTATTGCCGCCGTCGTGGCTCACCAGGTTCTTGACGTTCTCAAGCAGGAAAGCCTTTGGCTGTTTTTCCGCGATGATGCGGGCTACGTCGAAGAACAGAGTCCCCTGCGTCGTGCATTCAAAACCATGTGGCCGCCCGAGCGCATTCTTTTTGCTTACGCCAGCGATGGAAAACGGCTGGCAGGGAAAACCGGCGAGCAGTACATCGTGGTCCGGAATATCCGAAGCCTCATACGGTACGATGTCACCGACAATCTCATGCTCATCATTCGGGAAGTTCGCGCGGTAAGTTTTCTTGGACCATTCGTTCCATTCGCTCGTGAAGATGCAGCGCCCGCCAGCACTTTCAAATCCCTTGCGCATACCGCCGATTCCGGCAAACAGATCTATGAATGTAAAGCTGCCGGCTGCGTCGTTGCGACCTCGCACGGGAAGCATCTCCCGCAATGCGGCTTGGACGTATACCGGACAATCGGTTTCGCGACGTTCCCAGCGACCGACCGTCTTGGGAGTGACAGAAAGGCGTTGGCCAATCTCTCGCTGCGTCATGAGCTGGCGCACCTGAGCCAAAATGGCGAGGGAGTCGGAGGGGTGGTTCGATATCTGTTCGCTGGGCATCTCAAGGGACATTTTGTCCTAAAAAGCTCCCCATGTCCAGGAAATCCTTAAAACCTTTGAGAATGCGGGATTCTGAACGAAAAGGCGAACGAAGAACGAAGATCTCCGTCCGGCACCTTGCGCGGTTTCTCTAGGTACGGAATTTACTCTGATTCCCGCTCGACCCGCTCAATCAGCTTCTGGCGAAGTAATTCAGTGTTCGGGCTCGTCAGATGACCCCTGACCGCCAGCCATACCTTCTTCGGCAAATTGCGACGAAGCTCTTTGCCCTTCTTGATGTACTTCGATTGGATAATAGAGCCGTCCCGCCAGTAGCGAACCACATAGGGGCCATTGACGTAGACCCGTTTTGCGCGCTTCGACGATCGCTGGAACTCCAGCCGAAAACGTTCGTGGTTCACCGTTACGGACTCAAGCACCTTCAACGTGTAACGCTTTCCGCATTCACTGTCGGCAGGCGGCCTGCGATGGTCCTTGATAAACCGGTCACAAACCTGCTTGACCCTCTTCAACTGGAGCACATTACAGTTGCGGAGCTTACGGACAAAATCAGCCGTCAGCTTCCCCTGTGGACGGCCAGCCTGCCGCTCTCTCTTTGCTTCTTCACGCTCCTGATCGAAACGCGCAAGCATTTCCCGGGCTCGCTCCTGAGTGAGCGTCAGACTGTCATCGTGGTCAATTTTAGGGGGCAAATCGGGTGAGGTCGCTGATTCTGCCACGGAAGCTCCAGTAAGTCTTGTTGCTGGAACAGCTTACCGGAACCTTCTGGTATGGCGAAGTCAAAACGATGGCATTTTTTCTTTATGTGCCTCGATTGCGGCTGAAACGAGCGCTGTTGCGCTCCCGATTCCTTGTATCAAAGCCGCAAGCAAGGGCACCACGATCAACACCAACACGCTCGACAATGCCATCTGCTTGCTCCTGCCATCTATTTTACCCGACGGTCGCGTGCCATTTGGGCATGCGCTTGGCACGAACCTCGTGTTCAAAGAACGTCTTAAAGTCGATGACATTGGCGTGATCTTCGTATTCGGTAATCCTCGATGACTTCAGGCTTTCCGGTACAACAAGCGTGATGCCAATCGACGCCATCTCTTCAATCGCATTCCCGGCGACATTCTCATCCACAGTAGCGAGAAAGAGATCGCAGTTGATCATCTCGCTCTGAACCTGCTTCCATCGCTCTCTCAGAGTAGTTTTCGCGCTCAGAATCAGAACGTCCTCTTTCGCCCGTTCCTTATCCCGGAACAGCGTCAATGACGGCAGGATGAAGTCCGGGCGCTTTAGGGCCGTGAGAACCACCTGTTTCTCGAAGGGCACCCGTCCGTCGATGAGAAGCTGTTCAATATGACTTTCAAATGAAGAACCGGCCCGCGATTTTCTCTGCTGGCTGGCCGACAGCAGGATCGCGTCGATCCTTTGGTATTGACTCACAAGCGATGTGATTACTTTCTCCACGGACGCCGAGGTCGGGTCGTCTCCGACGATCAGGTTCACGAGTTCGAGCGACCTCGCCTTTAGCTGAAAGTCTTTGAACAGTGCCCATTCAATCCCTCGACTAATTTCCCGAACCGCATCTCCCGGTCTGTCCAGATTGAAGGGATTCAAATCTGGCATGCCATGTTTACCCAGAAAACTATCCCGCGCCATCGCGGCGAGGACTGCTGGGTCGGGCAACATAGCGTGTGCAGCGGCGAAGCTGACGAGCTGACCATCACGGAACGCTTTCAATACCAGTTCGAGAAACGTGAGCTGCCGCTCCTGAATGGCCGCTTCTCTTTGAGCTGGCTGGATGATCTCAGAGAAGAAGAAATCGGGGTCAATCGACAGCCGTTCGGAAAGTATGTCGACATCGTCTAATGTTGAGTCAATGGTGAGACACCTGTAGAAGGCCTCACTATCCGGCGGCTCAATCCTGCCCATCACCAGAAATGATGCTGGCGCAAGTGATCCGAACGCTTCTTTTGGAACGCGAGTGAGATGAGTCTCCGGCCCCTTGCTGGTGTAATGGACGAGCCGCGTCCTTCGCTTTTCCACGCGGACCTGGGGCCATTCGGTCAGAAAAAATGCCTCCCGAATTTCCGCTTCGCCTTCCTCCCGAACCTTCGCAGAAAGAGGGGGGAAAAAGCCCGAATCTCTTTCTCTGGGCGGCACGTATGGGCCGGCCTGATTCGTAATACGGGTTTCCCAGCTCCATCCGCGATCATTTGTGGAAAGCTTCTTGACGAAGACGAATGCGGCGTCATCGAGCAGGGCTTCGAGAAGCTTAGAAGTCGGCTCCGCGGCAACCACCGTCTGATCGGCTATTTTCCTCATCGGGCAATTGTATTTGCACCGCCGTTCACCGAGGGCAATTGCGGCCAGCGAGAGCTCCGGTCATGATCGTGCCAGTAAAGGCGGCTTAGAGGATCTTGGCTGCGTTGTCCCATGGATCGCTGCCGCTCTGCACGTAGACCTGCAAGGCCGCTGGGAACATCAGGGATGGAATCGCCGCAGTAGAGCGTGTTCGTGCAATCACTGGAGGCCCGCCGGAAGTGTATTGCGCATTGATCCCTCACATTTCAGAAGTTTCCGGCGAGTGGGCACTTCCCGGCTGGAATGTCTGAATCTAAAGGTAAGCAGTGACGGTGACTCATAAGGAGCACGATTGCACGAACGAGGTGTATAGAGCGACGATACCAATGTGGACCCTCGCCAATGGTTTCCCTCGTTGCCGCTTTTCAATTCACTCGCTTGCATATACTGCGGCGGACCGGCGAATACTAGCGATCACACACCGCCACGATGTCTGCTCCCAAAACCCTTTCCCACAGGTGTTCGTGCGATGACAGTCCCGGCGTGCGCTCGATGCAACGTGGAATTCTCAGTGGATGAGAAGCGCGCAGCGGCCATCATATGTACCGTCTCCTTCACTTCGTCAGACCGACTCGCAGTTGCTCCCGAAGGATGGATGTATCAGAACATTCAGGCCGATGCCGCATTGAAGGGTTTTATAGAGACACACCTGGGACGGGATGGAATCTTCCGTGTTGATGAATCGGTTGTAGAAATACTGCGACGAGTGATGGCCAAAACAGCATTGGGGCTGCTTTTTTATGAATTTGGACGCGCCATTCCGCTCAATAAGATTCAACTCGTCGGGATCGAACATACTCACAACATCGACCCGTCGGCGTTTGTCGAGATCAATCGGCACGAGGGACTGGAATACGCAGAGGTCACCGCTTCCGGCAGACAATTGGAGCGCCAGGTAGTCGCCTTATTTGGAGACGGGCCGCCGCCGCACATGCCGGATTGGAAAATATACATACCCGAGTTTTTCGAGTACATGTTTGTTCGTCGCTCTGCTGGAACGCTTCTGACGGCACTAAAGCTGCATGATGCTCTGACGGTGTTACTTGAATGTCCATGGCCCTCCAAAGCAGGTCCTCAGAGGGGAGCAAATCCTCCACGCAAGAGAGGGCCCGCCAGAGGAGTCCCGCTGTAGAGGGTTCCCCTTTGAAGTCAGACGTTTGGCGGCTCTCCTATTTGACGATCGACATTTCCAACCCGATCCGCTAATCTAGTAAACTAGATGGCCGAAAATGGAAAAGTGATCGATCTATTCTGCGGTGCCGGAGGCTTATCCCTCGGTGCGCATTTTGCTGGCTATCGGACCGCCCTCGCAGTAGATGTCGATGCGAATTTGACCAGCTCCTTCGGCGAGAATTTTCCCGGTGTGAAGCTCTTGCAGAAGGATCTATCAAAGGTCTCTGGACAATTTCTCCTCGGTCAGGCAGGTCTCAAGGCAAACGAAGTTTCGGGGATTATCGGCGGTCCACCTTGCCAGGGGTTTTCTCTGATGGGCAGGCGTGACGCAACCGATCCGAGAAACGCATTGATTGGGCATTTTTTTCGGTTGGTCGGTGAAATCAAGCCCCAATTCTTCGTCATGGAGAATGTCCCAGGGATTCTGCTCGGAAACGCAAAACAGGCTCTCGACGATCTGATTGACGGCCTGAAAGGATATGAAATTCTCGGCCCGGTTCGCGTGAATGCCAGCGATTTTGGAGCGGCTACGAACAGAGAGCGGGTGATCGTTATCGGCATACGAAAGGGGCAAATTGCTCAACCGGAGCTTGATAAGCAGAAAGTAGCTAAGAAGTCGTTCGTTCGAAGCGCCATTTCGGACCTTCCGGAGCCGATAGCCGAGGGCTGGGGAATCTATCGTCCCATGTCCAAGATATCCAGCTATGCCACACGAGCCCGTAAAGTCCACGCGAGACTCGGTGCCACCTTATTTAAACAGGCGACGCGAGCCGGTCGGGTTTCCGGTCTTCAGCCGACGCAACACACTCCGGAAGTGCAGCTCCGGTTTTCTTCAGTCCTTCCTGGAACGAATGATGCTGTCAGTAGATGTCCGCGGCTTACGTGGGATGCTTTAGCGCCCACGTTGAGAGCGGGAACCGGACCAGATCACGGCTCATTTCAATCCATACGCCCGATTCATCCAGACCATGATCGTGTCATTACTGTTAGGGAAGCTGCGCGTTTGCAGGGCTTTCCTGATTGGTTTAAATTCCACGACACGAAATGGCACAGTTTTCGGATGATCGGGAACAGCGTATCGCCGTTCATGTCTGAGGCGCTGCTAAAGGCCGTAGCGAGCCAATTCTAAATTTGAACGCGATGATAGTTCGGATAGAAGCGATACAGCTTCAGATAATTGCGAATGAGGTCTAAAGATTCGTCGGCGTCCTTTTCAAAACGAAATGGCAACTCGCCGGCAATCTCCTCGGCTGTCCTCCCATTGAGCTTTTTATCTATTTCCAGCCTTTCCTGGAGGCTCATGTCGGGCACTTCAATTTGATGGATTTCCCATCGGGGACTCGTAAAATCGAGCTTTCCGAGATCCACGCGATCTTCAAATACAGCTTGCACTCCGCGATCTATCAAAGCACCTGTGACAGTAAGCATCGGGGTTCCATCGTTGTAGGTGTAGCAGCCTAATGGTAGGAATTCCAAGCTGGCATTTTCGGCCAAGCCCTCCGCTATCTTCCTTTTTAACGCATCGAGGTAAACGTGCGGTAATCCCTCATTGGTGACATCGTTTATTGAAATACCCTCGGCCAAATAAGCCGAACCCAGTTGCGATTGAAGGTTCTCCAGTCTGTTTGTAAGAACATTGTCCGACGATCCCTTGTTGAGCCAGCCAGTATGCAGGGAAAATGTGATCTTTAAAATGTCGCCATGCTCCAACTTAGAGATGAGCGACCGTACTTCACTCAGTTGAGTGGGAAGCTCGCTCGGGGTCACATAGTCCAACCAAATTAGAAGGTTGGTTGTCTCTCCGATAGCGCGGTAAGTGTCAATGTTTATTACCAGGTCGCTGCTCGATCCATGAAACGGCGTGATACAGCCATACGGGATATTAAGTTCTTGTCGGGCCAGCATCCATTCTTCGCGTTCGAGTGAAATCATCTTCTTGATGCTGAATCTTGTATGCAGCAGTTTGAATTCCTCGAAGTACACGCCGCCAAACCCTATATAGAGGTAGCTCCCTATCTCCTGCCATCGTGAGAACCGCGACAGCAATTCCATAAAGAGCTGGCGCTCTACATACTTATTACGGCGCAGGTTGTATGCAAGGGTGGCTCCACTCATTTCTTTCCCTTCGAAAGGCCGAGGACATGATCGAACGCTGCGGCTGCCGTTTCTGAGGGAGTGGTATCGGGTTCACCTAACAAAAACTTGGCTACTTTCCGAACTTGATCCTCCGGTCGAGAGAAAACCATTTTTTTGCTGTTGGATTCAACCAATTTCGGCAGCGAGGGGTAATAGATTCTGCCGGTGCCGCTCCGCTCTTTCGTCCATGACTCGGGCTTGATCTTCGACGCCTGTCCTCGGAGGACTTTGACCTCAACTGGACTCGCAGTTCTAAAAAGATCGTCTCGTTCCTTGACGTCGATTTTCTTTAGGGAGTTCGTGAATGCAGTAAATACCTTAAGTCCATCGCGCATTCGCTTTCTGACTTCCAGAAAGACGGGGTTCTGCGCGTTGATGCCTCGTTTGGTAGTCGTGATGGGGAGCTTCGCGGGTTCAGAAGATGTAAAGGTAACGAGACCTGAAATCTGGCGAAACTGTGGATGGTAGTTAGGTGCTCCATCTCCCCACCCTGTCAGAATGCTTTTGTCTTTGTAGATGATGACTCGGTCGTTACAGACTATCGTCCAGCCAGCTTCCTCAGCTCGTCCGGCGGTCGGGTCTTCGTCCGGATCGCTGTCGAAGGGGGCAAAGAAGCCTACCATCACCTCGACGTGAACCCCATCGTTGTCGCTCTGATAGATGTAGGGTGCAATGCCGGTCGATTTAGAGACAGCCTCCAAATCCGCAGACCTCAGCGACAGAGGCATCGCCGGAACAGGCTTGCTGTCGATTCGTACTTCAAAACCTTTTTCAATCAGAACGCTGTAATACTGCGATACACGCGATCTGAATGAATCGCGGAATGACGCAGGGCCGTCGAAAGCGGATGCGACTCCTGTACGCAAATCGGAAACAGTGATCTTGGTGCCCGGTGGATCTTGAGAAGTAAAGTCTTCGACCGGGATCTCCCACGTATTTTCCTGCGCCATCCATTCACGCGATATGTGGACCGAAAACCCGCCATCAATTGTATGGCTTTGAATCACGCAGTCATAGCCAACTTTGAAGATGGCGCGTTTCATTCCGATGCCATAGGTTCCAACGGTCGGAAGATTCTCATCCGTCTTGTCCCCCGGGGGACGGCCAAGGCGGAACGCGGAATCTCTCACATCGTTGGATATGCCACCGCAATTGTCTTCGATAGAGAATTCTATTCCCGAGAACGTCAACTCCGCGTAGTAGCCTTCGTATGGTCGCTCGACGTCCGTCGGATTCTTTACCGAACGGAGGGCGCCATCTACGCAGTTGTCCAACAAATCGAGAATGGCATCTTCCAACTCGATATCCTTCGTCAGCATATTGACGAAGAATGCTTTGGTCGGAGCAAGCGAGACTACATCTTTTCCAGTTTCTTCACTTCGCATTTCTCAGCTCTCCAGAAAACGCGTCACCCGAGCAATGGTATCGGATATTTTTCGGATACTACGAAGACTGCAAGTCCATACAACACAAACCTGCCAGCCCGCAGCTTTCAGGTCCTTTGTTACCCGGCGATCTCTGGCGCGGTTTTTTGCGAGCTTATCAGTCCAAAATGCCTGGTTGGATTTGGCGAGGCCTCCCTGGTTGCAGTTCTCATGGCCGTGCCAGTAGCAGCCGTGAATGAAGACGACCTTGCGCCGCGAACTGAAAACGATGTCGGGCTTTCCCGGCAAGTCCTTCCTGTGGAGCGAATAACGGTATCCAGCGCGATGCAAGGCAGACCGCAATAGCATCTCTGGGGCCGTATTCTTGCCGCGCACCCGCGACATGAGAATGCTTCTCTTTCCCGGACTGAGATTGTCTGTCATACCAATGCGACCAGTCTATATTTCCGTACTCCGACCGCGACGGAACGACCCCCAAGGGGCACAGATATTCTTTCCATCAGACCTGGTCGCGCGGTGCCTGGTCCTGATGCACGCTCTTTGATGATCGATCTTCTCGGAGACTCAATACGAAAGGGTGCGGAAGGCGATCGAGTAGCGCAAATCACCGACGCAGCCTGCTCTTCTTCGGTGATTATTCGTCCCGATATCGGAGCCGTGGCACTCCCGGCAAGTCCGGAACAATCCTCGTGTCACGTTGCCAACTCAAGCGGCCGCCCAAACTGCTCCCGGCAGATGGGATAGCCGTCCTATGGAACTGTGTGCCAAGAAGCGTTACTGCCACCCAGCTTCCCGGCAGTCGTCTCGCCTGACTCCAACGGGAAACCTAAACCGGCGAGTAACTATTCGTCGCTCGGCGAAACAAATCTCTGGGACGGACACAATACGGACACATTTGGGGCACCAAAACGTACCACTCAGCACCAGAAGGTACAACAACTCCAAAACCAAAACCTCGCAACATCAATAACTTAGACTGATTCTAAACCGCTTAGCGGATTGGAAGGCGGCCCTGAAAAGGCTGGCTTCGGCGGTTCCGTCGTTCGCCACAACCTCGCAGGATTGTTCTGACCAAGTCACGCAGCCGGTTGGAGAACCAGCCCCGTGATTGGGATGTGCAGAGGTGTGTAATGGTGGTGGT
>Ga0302233_10001312_pt1 | contig 17406 bp, 15 predicted proteins | sample II_Palsa_N3_1_FD_193516 | JGI IMG/M metagenome (GOLD analysis project Ga0302233, IMG submission 193516) | Peat permafrost microbial communities from Stordalen Mire near Abisko, Sweden - II_Palsa_N3_1 | ecosystem: Environmental > Terrestrial > Soil > Palsa > Peat permafrost | place: Sweden... | reverse complement strand
ACCCGCGTTTTAGTGCCGGATGGCCCTGAAGGTGATTTTCATGTTGGTCAATTTGGTCAATTGTGCTCGCCTTTCGGGAGATATTTCGAGTAACTTGTTTTGTGTATGGCTGACAATGGTGTCGGTGAAGCGCGGGGATTTTTGTTATCGACGAAAACGGTAACAACATCATCGCGATAAATTCCTGGCGTTCAAAGTGAACAATGTTCAAGGAGAGAACCGATGAATCCTCAACCCATGATTCGCGATTGGGCCCGCAGGCTCATTGCTTCCGAAGTTGATGTCGATCCATTTTGCGGGCAGACCGAGCTCGCGACACTCCGCGTCTATGAGAACCTGCGGCGGCAGCTCTGCGCACCGGTGGGTGTTGACGGTTTTCAGGCACTCGCTTCTCGTGCTTTGTCTCTGGCCAAGTCGCAAGCTCCAGGACTCAGTGCCGTAAAGGTAATGGCGAATGGGGGATTGCAGGGTCTTAGCGAAGTGGAATTTCAAACGGGCGTAGATGAGGGAAGGGATGCCGGAACGCTATTGATTGCGCAGCTGCTTGGACTACTTCTTACACTTCTCGGCGAAGCGGCAACGGTTCGTTTAGTAGAAGATTTGCGTCCTCAGATCGAGGTCAAAGGGAAGTCGGACAAGACCGGAACGAGCGTCTCCTCGGCAGGTACGAACTACCTCGGACCTTTCGAGGATATTTTGCTGGAGGCTGACCAACTAAGACACGTGAGCGAACGCCTTGAGACGCTGACAGACGCACATGACGGTGTCGACGAGCTTATAAGCATTGCGGGGAGCATCCGTAGTATTGCTACAGCTCTGGACGTTTTCACACTCATTCGGAGCAAGGCCGGTGCCTCAAAAGATAGCGTACTTATCCCGCCAACGGATGGATATCTGAATTGAGTTCCGCCAGAGCGGCATCCAGAATGGCTGGGGGACGTGTACTTCCTCAGTACTGGAACCGCATAAGAAAGACGGAATTGGCCACCAGGCTTTTAATGCGCTGTATTGCTTTAGTCCACGCATGCAAATGATGTGAACGACACAGTCAAGCAGTGCCTGGTCAAAGCTTTCGAGATCGAATGACTGTGCCGTTTTGATCAGACCTGCTCACAAGTGCTTTGATACGGTAATAGCTGATCTGGCGATGCCAATGTCGGAAAGCAAGACCAGCAAGCAATCACTGTGGCGTCTCACCTGAACTGCAAGAATTTGGCACAAAAGAAGCAAGAGGGTGGCCCAGGGATAGAGCCTGGAGCCGCTCGTCGGACTTAACAGGAGCAACGAGGAGTTTTATGCCTGAGCATCATTCTGCCGACAGAATACAGACCGCCACGAGCAAGACATTTAGCTCGCTCATTACGGAGGGGGCAGGACCGATTGCGGTTGAGTTCATGTCGTATGGGTGTGAGCATTGCCGAGAGATTGAACCAGTTCTCCAGAAGGTAGCGGAGATGGTGAAGCCCAAAGAGAAGATCTTTAGGGTGAATACTGCAGCCGACCAGGAGCTAGCAGACCGATATGAGATCAGTGGTACACCCACATTCGTCATGTTTCTAGATGGGAAGGAAGTTGGAAGGGTCGAAGGACCAAGCCCGGAGGTATCGAGCGTCCTGGCAGCGGTTAGTCAGCCGTACGAGACACGAAATGAGCTTCCATCTTGAAGATGCAGGTTCAAAATGAGCCAATCCTTTTATTCGACGATGAATGTGGTGTTTGCCGCCACATTGCGCATTGGGTGCGGACGTCGGCTCAAGACAAATCAGGAAATACGACCATCATCGTGCACCCCATCGGTGATGATCCCGAGCGGCTTTGGTCGCTTAATCCCGAACTGGACATCTGGAATGCCTATGCGACAATCCATGTTCTGATGCCCGACGGCTCGATGAAACTTGGCGGTGAAGCCGTTGCAGAGGTTCTTCGCAGTCTGCCGAAAGCCAGATGGTTTACCTGGGTCTTCGCCGTGAGCCTATTCGGATTTCGGCCATTTCAGAAGATGCTCGACCTGTCCTACACAATTCTGGCCGACGTGCGACCTCTTTTCGGCTGTGAGAGTTGCGGGACTCCAAGCTGGGTGAAACCTATCAAGTCCTTGATCAAAAGGATTAACGCACTCTTTGGCCAAGGCACCCATCCCCGCTCGATTCCGCACTTCACCTCACTCTCGGCCAAAGATCGTCGGCCGCTTCCTGCCTCCGGAGAGATCCCTCCTCACGAACGCTCTCTCTGAAACCGGAACCCCAACGGGAGCGTGCATAAGTTATTGGAAGCCTTACCAATGTGGAGTACTCAATGAACGTTCTCTTCGATTCAATTCGCCCAGACGATCACATGCAAGGCGATCGAACCGTGACGTGCAGTTTAGTTGAGTACGGTGACTACGAATGTTCCTCCTGCGCTCAAATTCAACCGGCATTGAAAGAGTTGCAACGTAAGTTCGGATCGCGTCTCTCATTTGTTTTCCGCAACTTTCCTCTTAGCGACATACATCCGTGGGCAGAGAAGGCGGCGGAGGTTGCCGAGTTTGCAGGTAAGCACAACAAGTTTTGGGAGATGCACGACCTGCTCTTTGCGAATCAAGACCGATTCTCGGATGATCTTTTCTTGGAACTCGTCGATAAAGTGGGTCTACCGTATCCCCAGTTGCTGATTGCTCTCGAGAGAAACACCTTTCAAGCTCGGGTGCTAGCCGAATTTCAGGCAGGATTGCGTAGCGGTGTCAACGGAACTCCGACCTTCTTCATTGACGAAGATCGCTACGATGGGTCAATCGACTATGATTCGCTTGCTGAGGCTATCACTCGGGCACTTTCGGAAAATATTCGTTACGACTAGTTTCACCCAGTTCGAGGCACCGTTTCCGTGCTGGTGTCGACTGTGTCGCTCGTGGCTTGCAGGGCATAGAAACAACTGTAGAGCCGCGCGCGCGAGCCCCTGAGAAGAACGGTCACTGCTTCCTTGTTGCTTCAATTAGCGGGACTTTGAGAACGTCCGGTCTGCACCGCAGACTTATTGGTAAGGATCGAAGGCGTGCAAGTAACCTACACGCGTGGGGTGTGGAAAGATGATGTCCCAAAACGGTTCAAGCTTGATCTACCCACCAGGATGAAGGACTTTGTGCTGACTCACATCGTCACCGTCTCCACTCTTCAAACTTCGAAAAACGATCGTCGACGCAATAGTCAATAGTCCGAGCGCGACCAGCGCCTTATGGATTCCATGAATCATTTCCGCAGGATTGGAGTGTGTGCTCGGGACGAAAAACGCTGTTGTGAGGCCTGCCGTCGCTACTCCGAAGCTGATTGACATCTGCTGCATCGTACTTGCGATTGAGCTTGCGCTGCTAGTGTCATTCTCCGTGATGTCAGCGTATACGAGCGTGTTCATGCTCGTGTATTGCAGCGATGTAAATGCTCCGTAGAAAAATGCCTGCAATACGATGGCCCAGATAGGTGTCCTAAGACCTATCGTTGCAAACACCAGTAAAAGTATGCCGAGAATCACCGTATTGGAAATGAGAACGCCGCGATATCCGATACGACTCAGGAGCCTTGGCATGATCGCTTTCATACTCATGGCGGCGATAGCCTGGGGCATGACAAGTAGACCGGATTGGATCGGAGTAAACCCCAGTCCTACCTGATAGAGGAGTGGAAGGAGGAACGGCACCCCGCCGATTCCCAACCGAGTAAAAAAACTGCCGCTTACCGCAGCTCGAAACGTACGAATGCTAAAGAGTTTGAGCTGCAGCAAAGGGAAGGGAAGACTCTTCGCATGTATCCAGTATCCCGCAAGTAATGTGAGGGACAGCACCAAAAGTGCGGAGATCTCGCCGGAGCTCAGCGTATGCTCTCCGAAGATTTCCAGCACGTACGAAAGAAGTGCGATTCCAGAACCAAAAAGGATGAGTCCGATGATATCGAGTGGATGGGTCTGCTCCTCGCGATAGTCGGGCAAGTGCAGATATACAAGGATCAACCCTGCGAGGCCGATCGGAATATTGAGGAAGAAGATGTAGCGCCAGTGAAGATAGCCGACGATGAGGCCACCTGCGATGGGCCCAAGCATCGGGGCGACTAACGCCGGTATGGAGACAAAGCTCATGGTGCGCAGGAGTTCTGATTTGGCAAACGTTCGCACCAGGGTGAGTCTTCCGACGGGCACCATCATCGCTCCGCCACAGCCCTGAAGGATGCGGCATGCGACGAGCAGGTGGATGTTACTGGATATTCCACAAAGGAAAGAACCCAGCGTGAATAAACCAATTGCCGCGGAGAATACCCGGCGGGTTCCAAAGCGATCCGCCATCCAGCCACTGATCGGAATGAACACCGCAAGGCTGAGCGTATAGCTCGCCAGGACAGCTTTCATACTGAGCGGAGCGACGCCGAGTGCCGAGGAGATGGCAGGAACCGCCGTATTCAGAATCGTTGTGTCCAGCGATTCCATGAAAAATGCCACCGCAACGAGCCATGGCAACAGGCGTTTTGAAGCATCCGAGGGAGATGTCGATGATTGGTTGATGTTCACCGGGTTTGGTTCATCCCTAGTGGGACATCACCCTGGCGGTGAACGATACGCAGGAAGTTGGTCAAATGAGCTCCGACGGCAGGAAACGAATTGATTTCACTAAGGCCATTATCGTAGCTCCTGCCCGGAAGACGACAGTTGCAAGCGGGATCACCAAAGTGCGACAGAAGTGGTGATCCTCTCTATATATATAGAGAGTCGACCGGGAGTCTGCGTAGCTAGCAATAATATGTATATGCGAATATGCTAATATTGATCTATGCAAGAGTCTCTAAGACGGTTCAAAGCGGATCTCTTCCAAGCTCTTGCTCATCCGACTCGGATTGCGATTCTTGAGCTCCTGAGTGATGGTGAACTCTCCGCCGGATCTCTGATAGAGAAGCTTGGAATGGAGCAAGCCAATGTATCCCAGCACCTCGCAGTCTTGAGATCAAAGCATCTTGTCTCGAATCGGAGAGCGGGAAATCAGGTATTTTACTCGGTTCGCGACCCCATCATCATCGAGGTCCTCAAGTTGATGCGCACCTACTTCCATGCACACCTCAAGGAGTCCTTGGGAATGCTGGATGAGATCGAGAAGCCGTTAGAGACCGTCCGATGAGCCTTGCGCAGCAATGGCTGCCTCGCTCAGTAGAGTGTTTGCGTGGCTACACGGCCCGGCAGTTCACGCAGGACCTCATCGCTGGATTGACGGTCGGCCTGGTGGCACTTCCCTTAGCGATGGCCTTCGCCATTGCTTCGGGCGTACCACCGCAGGCCGGGCTGTATACAGCCGTTGTGGCTGGGTTCTTGATTTCGGCGCTGGGCGGATCGCGAACTCAGGTAGGAGGCCCCACTGGGGCCTTCGTTGTCATTGTTGCCGGCATCGTGGTGAAATTCGGCTTGGGCGGACTGGCCTTGGTCGGAATCATGGCGGGTGTTCTGTTGCTGCTGATGGGGCTCACCGGACTGGGAACGGCCGTCAAGTACATTCCTCGCCCGGTAACGATCGGCTTTACCAACGGCATCGCACTGCTCATCGCATCCACCCAGATCAAAGATTTTCTGGGGCTAAAGACTCCACCAGTCCCCAGTGAATTCCTCGCGCGGATCAGGATGCTCCTCCACTTTGTCGGGACCACACGGTGGCAAACCGTAGCTGTGGCTGCGACTTCGCTCGCCATTATCCTGCTGTGGCCGAGGTTGACCAAGCGGGTTCCGGGCTCGATCATTGCGCTCGTACTGGCAACGGCTGTGGTGGCTGGCTTCCATCTTCCAATCGAGACGATCGGCAGCAAGTTCGGTGGCATCCCGCAAGGCTTTCCTCACTTCGCGCTCCCCAACGTTCAGACTGCACACATCCTGCCTTTGCTTCCGTCTGCCTTCACCGTCGCCCTCTTGGCTGCGGTGGAGAGCCTGCTCTCGGCGGTCGTCGCCGACGGAATGAGCGGCGACCATCACAACTCGAATGTGGAACTGGTAGCTCAGGGAGTCGCCAATATAATCTCTCCTCTCTTCGGAGGCATACCCGCTACGGGTGCGATCGCCCGCACAGCAACGAACATCCGCTCCGGCGCACTTACACCGATGGCTGGCATGATCCACGCCCTCACCCTTCTTGCGATCCTTCTGGTCGCAGCCCCGATGGCTCGTTTTATTCCCTTGGCGACTCTAGCCGCGGTGTTGTTTGTCGTGGCCTACAACATGGGAGAGTGGCGGGAGATCGGCACGATTCTTCGCTTATCGAAGACCGACATCGCCGTTTGGATCACGACGTTTGCCCTGACCGTGCTTGCTGACCTGACTGTCGCTGTAGGAGTCGGGATGGCCCTTGCGGCGCTGCTCTATATCTATCGAATCGCCGAGACGACGACGGTGGAACCCGTTACTCGCGAGTACCTGGAAGATGGCCAAGCGCACATCCTGCAGGACAAGGACATTCCCTCGAATGTGACTATTCTTCGCATTCATGGTCCGTTTCTCTTTGGCACGACCGAAAAGCTTGCCGAGGCAACTAAAGACTTAGCTCAATTCGGAAATGTAGTGATCCTGCGTCTTCGCAATATGACAGCGCTCGACGCGACCGGCATTCATGCCCTGGAGCAGTTTGCAGATCGTCTCCACAAGGCAGGGAAGACGCTGCTGCTCTGCGGAGCCAGAGAGCAGCCATCGCAGCTCATTTCACGTTCTCACTTTGTGAAACACCTTGGGCCTGAGAATGTACTGCCTCATGTTCAAGCGGCCTTGGCTCGCGCCATAGAGATTCAAGGAGACTTGGAAGGGATCGGTCGAGAGTTGGCGGTTGAAATGGAGACCCGGCCACTCTAGCGCGAGAAAAGAGTTGGAGTATTCCCCACACTAATCTTCGATCTGTTTCATTGACCTCAGACTTGACGTGCGGTTCCGGGCCAGCTTTGATAAGCCCGGCCGAGTGCCAAAGAGAGGTGGACCTATCGCGTTGTCCTCGGAGGATTGATCTTGGAGAATCACATTGAGCAGTGACTTGTGAACATGAATGCGTCCGTTGTATTCAATAAAGCCTAGTTTCCGAAAGCGATTCATAAAGAAGCTGACCCGCGACCGGGTAGTGCCGATCATCTCTGCGAGCGTTTCCTGCGTGATCCTAGGGATGAGCGTTTCTGGCTCACCGGGCATGCCGAACTCCGCCATCAACAAAAGAACTCTCGCAAGGCGTTTCTCGCTGGAGTTAAAAAGCTGATCGACAAGATCGGCTTGTGTTCGCATACTGCGGACCAATAGGAACTTCAGGAACAAATCGGAGAAGGCATGTTCTTCGTGTATCACGCGGATCATCTCTTCTCTCTCAATCCTGAGCGCCGTACAGGCCGTGATAGCTGTGGCAGTTGCCATACGCAGTCCAGCCACTTCCGCAATCGACTCCTCTCCAACGAATTCGCCGGCGGAGAGGAGCGTAATGGTGGCTTCTTTATCGTTTCTTGAAACCACTGTCAGTTTCGCTCTTCCAGTCTGCAGATAGAATACGCAATCAGCGGCACTTCCCTGCGAAAAGAAGGCGTCTTTTGGCTCAAATTGGACGATCCTTCGTCCTAGTCCTGCGTTCGCGAGAAACGTGGCTGCGTCAAATGTTTTGATTTCTAGTTCTGTCATAGGAATGACCTCGTTCCGTATGCGGTCTTTCACTGCCGGGGGATTTCGGTCTCTTATCCGGTGCCTTCGACCGAAGCCTCCAGGGATGTTCCGGCTGACTTTGATTTCTTAACAGCAATTTTCTCACCAACCAAAACGAACCTAGTGGCGTCCGTGTATTGGCATCGCGATCCAACTTGGTTTCAAAGAATTGATCCCAGTGTTTGCTGTCACTACGGCAATCCTTACCTTAGTCTGCCGCCCTGCAAGTGACCGCGCTGAGCAATCTGATACAGCTATTGATGTTTTTCAGCGCCCCACCGAAGACGGAAGGCCGCCTTCGATAGAAATGAAAGCGAGACAATCTCTAGGGCGTCTTCCAGGTGTTCAAAAGAGCTCAGCTTTTTCTCGTTCGACGCACAATGATAGAACTTGCACAATTTGCATAGTTTGGCGAGGGGATCATGATGACGAAGCACGAGACTGCCATACTCTGCGGGAGAGGACAGAATGCGGCGAGGATTGTGCGCTTCAGTCGTCACCGTTGTCACTAGATGGGTGTCATCCCTATGATCGCTGCAAGAGTTTACCTGCCCCGCACCGGGAGACGAATTGTCATCATGACGATTGCAACGGGCCTCTGGCTTTGCGCCTCTCCCATTTTCGCCCAACCTTCACTGCGTAACCTCACAGGAATAGTGACGGATCCTCAGCATGAACCACTGAAGAACGCTGTGGTCGAAGTCCACAATGACGACAACGATAGCGTTATCTCCTACATCACTGATCGAAGTGGACGATACAGCTTCAAACGTCTCGACGGGAAAACCGACTACCGTGTTTGGGCGACCCGCAACGGGCAGCAATCTCGAAGAAAAAAAATCAGTCAATTCGATTCCAGTCAGACCAAGACCATCAATCTTATAATTCGAATCCACTGAATATGGATTAGTCGGGTGATCAATACCAGATGGAAACACCACAGTCGCGAAAAGTGACAGTTTCGAAAGTGGAGATTATGGGCGGTCGGACTACGCTACGTAGAAAGCCAGGGAACAGCCCATGGATACAAATACCCTCACCGCGGTTGCACCGCGCAATCCGACGGCACCCCCGGTTCAGAAGACCGCGCCGAGCGGACTGACAAGCGACGTGGCATCTGGCCGTCTTCAAAAGGATGGCCCAAATGCGATGCCGGATACGTCAGCTCATCCGTTTAGAGATGCATTAGCCAAGTTCTGGGCGCCCGTCCCATGGCTGCTCGAAGCCTCGATTGTTCTCCAGGTGGTATTGCACAAGTATCTCGAGGCTTTGATCATTGCCGGTTTGTTGGTCTTCAATGCAGCACTCGCCTATTTCCAGGAAGGGCGCGCCCAGGCCACCCTCAAAGCTTTGAAGTCCCGTCTCGCCATGAACGCTTCAGTGCTCCGTGATGGGGCTTGGAAGACTGTACAGGCGACGGAATTAGTGCGCGGCGATCTTGTGAAGTTATCGCTCGGCGGTGTGGTTGCAGCCGATGTGCATCTGGTCGGAGGATCTGTCTTGCTCGACCAGTCGATGCTTACGGGTGAATCGCTGCCCATTGAAGCTGGTTCTGGGGCCGACACCTATGCGGGGGCATTGGTGCGCCGCGGTGAAGCTACCGCAGAGGTGACAGCTACTGGCGTTCACACGAAGTTTGGACGCACGGCCGAACTTGTCCGCACCGCCCATGTCGAAAGTTCACAGCAGAAGGCCGTGCTGCGGATCGTACGTAATCTTGCGATCTTCAACAGCACCGTGATCCTCCTCATCGGCGTCTATGCATTCACCCACAAGATGCCATGGAGCGAGATTATCCCCTTGCTACTCACCTCGGTTCTGGCATCGATCCCGGTGGCCCTGCCCGCAACGTTTACTCTTGCGGCCGCGCTCGGAGCCCGCGCACTGGCTAAGCAGGGTGTCCTCCCGACGAGGCTCTCTGCTGTAGACGAAGCAGCAACAATTGATGTCTTGTGCTCGGACAAGACCGGGACTCTCACCCGTAACGAGCTTTCGGTAACGAGTGTGCGGTCTATGCCCGGTTTCGACGAAGCCCATATTCTGGGGATGGCGGCGCTCGCAAGTTCTGACGGCGGTGATGACCCTGTCGATACAGCAATTCGTTCTGCGTCCTCTCACAAGCCGGCACCGGATCTGCCAAAGCTGGCCAAGTTCGTACCCTTCGACCCGGCGAAGAAGACGTCTGAGGCAACAGCGACAGACGCGAAAGGCAGCGTACAACGCATCGTCAAAGGAGCCTTTACCGTTGTCGCCAGTTTGACAGCTTCGGCGCCTACCGCGTCCGGGATAGCTGACGAACTCGAAAAGCAAGGGTTCAGGGTTTTAGCGGTAGCTTGTGGCCCTCCAGCGTCTATGCAGCTTATTGGACTGATTGCACTCAGCGACCCGCCCCGAGAGGACTCTGCTTCTCTTATCTCGGAGCTCGAGACACTGGGCGTGCGCACCGTGATGGTCACCGGTGATGCGCCTGCTACGGCAGGGATTGTCGCTCATGCCGTTGGGTTGGATGGTGCAGTCTGCCCGCCGGGGCCGCTTCCCAACGACATTAAACCAGAAGACTTCGCGGTATTCGCCAGCATCCTTCCGGAGGGAAAATTTGATCTGGTCAAGGCATTCCAAAAAAACGGGCATACGGTTGGGATGTGCGGAGACGGCGCCAACGATGCACCTGCGCTCCGTCAGGCAGAGATTGGCATTGCCGTATCGACGGCAACTGATGTCGCCAAGTCGGCTGCAGGTGTTGTACTCACGGAGGCGGGGCTCGGTGGCATCGTCGCCGCTGTAAAGGAAGGTAGGATCACGTTTCAGCGCATTCTTACCTACACCCTAAACTCAGTTTTGAAAAAGATCGTACAGGTGCTTCTTCTGGCAATCGGCTTAGTCATGACCGGGCATGCTGTTTTGACTCCCATGTTGATGGTCATCATCATGATCACTGGAGACTTTCTAGCGATGTCATTGGCAACCGACAGGGTGCGACCGTCGGGGACGCCGAATTCATGGCAAATAGGCAAAATTACGGGCGCCGGTGTCATTCTGGGAGCATGCCTTTTAGCTTTTTGTACCGCAATTCTGGCGGTTGGCAAATTCGACTTGCGACTCGGAATAGATGCCCTAAGAACCCTGTCCGTCGTCGCTATCGTCTTTGGCAGCCAGGCTACGATCTACGCCTTACGGGGGCGTCGCCACCTCTGGGGGCTGCGTCCGACGATTTGGTTGGTGATGTCCTCCGTAGCCGACATTCTCATTATCTCGACATTGGCAACACTTGGGTTCGCGATGGCACCGATACCGGTGTTGGTTGTGGCGTGTGAATTTGCAGCGGCCGTCGCTTTCTTTGGCATTCTGGACGTGGTCAAGATTCCAGTCTTTGCTCGTCTTGAAATTTCATAAGGGCCTGCACAAGTTAACCCTATGAATGCCGCCAATGCTATCTCCTTCGATCGCGTGCTTGGCGGGGCACCGAAGCCCTTGTGGCTAAGTGAGCCTTGTTGCGGGCTTGTGATACCTCCAAAGTGGATAAGGTATTCCGGCGAGCCGATTGATAGCTAGGGCTTGCGCCGTAAGCAGGCAAACTGCTAGTTCGATGATGACGAGTTTTTTGGGCTGAGAGATGATGCCGAGCGAAACGATGAGAGTGGTCGCCCCAGCAGGCGGATGGCTTACGCGAAACAAGACCATGAGCGCGCCCGTAGCGGAGAGCGAGAGCGCCGTGGCCAGAACTCTCGGGCCATGGACGCCGGCGTACATAGCAAAAGGCGGCCCCGACGCTGACGTGAGTGCGAAAGCGGCATAGCCACAGATGAGTCCGATCGCGTGTCCCAGGACGGTGTTGCGGGGGCTGGAAGCTTCTGCCAGAGGCGAGAAGAAGAAGAGATACGCCGTTGGACCAAGGGATGGAAAGACAAACGGGCTTCCCGTAACAAGGGCGAGCAATGCGAGTAGCCCGATTGTGATGAAGCCATTGACACAGACATAAACCGCCCACACCAGACGTGGCGGAAAGTGCTGCAAAAGCCACTCTAGCCGCATATGTGCGAGTAGCACACCTACATGCTCGAAGCTGCTGAGTTCGGTGCTTGCATGATTGTGCATATCTTTGGACGTCATCAGATATTCGGTAGCAGATCGAAGTATTCGTCATCTTCGTTCGTACCGCCTTCCCCCCGGCCGACGGTCTTCTCCGACTCGATGAATTCGATTCTCTCGATCCACTTGACCATCTTGTAGCCAAGCTGGTTCTCAACTCGTAGCCTCAGTGGGGCTCCATATACCTCAGTAAGCGGGCGTCCGTTCATCGCCGAAGCCAGCAAGCATTCTGCTTTGAGTACATTTTCGAGGCTCTGCGTGTCGTAGTATCGGTCCCCATAGAGCGACCCGCCAAAGGAAAAGAACACGACGACCTTGGCATTCGCCTTAGGCTGGACGAGTTCTACAAGGGATTTCATGGGAAGTCCGCTCCACTTTGCGATTCCCGACCAGCCCTGGATGCAGTGATGCATAGTGATGTTTTCGGCCCTGCCCAGTCTCTCTATATCCACGAGAGAGAGTTCGACCGGGTTGTCGACAAGGCCGCCGACCTTCAGCTTGAACTCTCGGAAACCTTCCTTTGCCAAGTGCTTCCAATCTTCGCGATCGGGCATCGTGCCATTTGGCCAGAAACGCGGGGAGATGTCCTGTTCGGTGTAATGCTGGCTGGGTGAAAGCCGGTTCAGCGTGGTTAGCATCAAGGGGTAAGTGATGAACTTTTGCACGTGCTGTAAAACACGTGGGTAAACCCAAGATATGTAGTGGGCCGCTATCCAGGAAAGCACGACCACGCCAATGCCAACAAAACCCAGAATCATACCTAGGTGGTTCTGGTTATCAGTACCCATGACGATATGGTTCATGTTGCGAACGAAGCCCGTCATCACGATGAGGGTCACATGAACGACGATGAACGCCAAGAAGCTGAGCATAGTTAGAAAATGAAGGGAGCGCGCCGATTGCCTGCCGCCGAACAGCTTGGCATACCAGTGGAAGCGATTCACAACAGCTGGCGACATGGCAATACCTGTCAGTATGGCGAGCGGGCCGAAGACAAAAACGACAGAGAAATAGGCGATCTGCTGCAGCGCGTTGTAGCCGTAGTATCCATTGAACTCTGGTGGCAGATGGAACGTAGCGTAGTGGACCCATGTATTCCAGGCCTGCAGAATCACCAGAGTAGATTGCGGAACGAGCCGCCGCCATTGCTCCGTATCAAACAGCATGATGACGAAGAAGATGCCCGTCACGATGAAGCCGTACACATTGAGAAAATGCCATGAGCGGGCAACGCCAACGGTATGCCGGTATCCCGGTGTAGCAACGATGGGCGATATATAGCGAGCATCATCCTTGGCGGTCCATATACGATCCGTTGGGACTCGAATGGGTGTTAGGCGAATCCACTCGCTACCTGGCGTACAGGCGTTGTTGAAATACAGGCGAGGATGATCGACCAGGATCGACAGGCCGCTACGGATCAGCATCATCAAGAAGAGAAAATTGAAGAAGTGAGAGTAGCGCACCCAGATCGGAAACCCATGAGGGCCTGCGAAGTTATTGGGATAGATCTGTGGAACAGCCGGAATATTGGGAAGTCCCACTAAAAGCAATTCAATCCATGCCGCAAGCACTGGAAGTAGCACTAGTATGGCAGCAGCAGTCAGGATCGAGGGCCGTATCCAGATGCGAAAGCGGCGATCTGGGGGATGATGGACGGCGGCGTGCGCCGCATCAAACGAGATCATTGCGTTTCTCCTGAAACCCCATCTGTCCCCTCTGGAATCCTGGGTCCTGTTGCCGCGTGCTGGGCCAACGGCGGCTCTAGCTGATTGTCTCTTCGCGAGGCAACAGAATCTGTCCCGTTTTGCTCACGAATGACCGGACGACGACCTGTCGGCATCTTTGAAGGTGGCATCAGAAAAGGTTGTAAGTTGTTATGTAACGTATGCGGAATCTGTCTTCGCGATGTCGCGAATATTGCGGAGTCTTTGGCGTATCCGGTTACGGGATCTCTGCCTACGGTTGTGCAGCCCATGATCATGGGAGCACTCGCTGGCTCCGATCAATTTTCCCGGTTGTCCATACGAGGAGCACTTACATCATGGTCCTCAAAGGATTGATCGTGTAGAACCACATTGAGTAGGGATTTATGGACCTTGATGCGACCGTTGTATTCAATAAATCCTAGCTTGCGAAAGCGATTCATGAAGAAGCTGACGCGCGATCGGGTGGTGCCGATCATGTCCGCCAGAGTTTCTTGCGTAATCTGAGGAATTTCCGTTTCCGGCTTCCCCGGCTGGCCAAATTCGGCCATCAATAGGAGGATCCTCGCCAGACGCTTTTCGCTGGAGTTGAAAAGCTGGTCGACGAGGTCGGCTTGGGTCCGCATGGCGCGAGCCAACATAAACTTCAAGAACAGGTCAGAGAAGGCGTGCTCCTCGTGGATTACGCGAATCATCTCCTCTCGCTCAATTTTGAGGGCAGTGCAGGCGGTGATCGCCGTCGCCGTGGCCAGGCGCTTTCCAATAACCCCGGCAATCGACTCCTCTCCAACGAAGTCGCCAGCAGAGAAAAGGGTAATGGTGGCTTCCTTACCGGCTCTTGAAACGACCGTGAGCTTCGCTCGGCCCGTCTGCAGATAAAAGACGCAGTCAGGCACATCTCCCTGTGAAAAGAAAACTCCTTTCGCCTTAATTTGAACAAGCCTTCGCCCTAGTCCAGCGTTCGCCAGAAAGGCATTTGGATCAAATACTGTATTGTTTCGCGCAGTCATCAGAGTGGCCTCTTTCCGTGCGGGCCTTCATGAGGGAAATCTCACAGGTATAGTTGGCTGCCTGGGATAGGCGGTAAATGAACACGTGTACGACTATTGGATGTCATCAACAGCAATGTCAGATGCCTCAACCGCCATCTTTTCTGGCATCCCGAACGAAGTCACCTCTTCTAGGACATCCGCTGTAACCGTGGAGGTGAAGAAAACATTGACTCTGAACCACCTGGCACGTACTGGGTTAGTGTGGCCACTTTGGCCGACTGCGATTCGCAGGTGGAAGCGGTCTCGCATTATGAGTACGGTTTGCCGCTGCCACCCTTGAAGCAAACAGGACTAAGCTCAAATCGATTCGATGCAAACGAGTCGCCCTCCCAATGCGACAGCATCGCGCCATGGTGAGTAACAAGCTGTTCAATTGCCAGTTAGCTCGCGACCGCGAGACACTATATAAAAACTTTTCTGTGCCGTTGCTGCACTCCCCCAGTCGGCGACTGTGTGAACTTCCGTGAGCAAAACTGCACAGCTTCTTCTCCTTGGCGGCGAGACAATCTGCAGAGTTGCGAGTCATCGTGATCGTCGAGACCAATAGCTAAGTCGGCCAATGGTTTGAAAGGGAGTTGTCATATGGCATCCAAAATGAACGTCGCAGTGGTGGAGCAGTTCGGACAGCCCTTGGTACTTCAGGAGTGGGACATCCCGTCTCCCGGTGCGGGCCAAATTCTGGTCAAGACCGAGGCTTGTGGCGTATGCCACACCGATCTTCACGCCGCACACGGCGACTGGCCAGTCAAACCCACCCTTCCCTTCATTCCTGGTCACGAGGCCATCGGACTAGTCGCTGCAGTTGGATCGAGCGTGAAAAATATTAAGGAAGGAGACCGGGTTGGCGTGCCGTGGCTTTACTCGGCGTGTGGTCACTGCGAATATTGCTTGACGGCATGGGAGACGGTATGTGCCGAGGCGCAGTTCGGCGGCTATACCAAAAATGGTGGCTTTGCCCAGTACCTCCTTGCAGATCCAGATTATGTTGCACATATACCTGACTTGCTTAAGCCTGTAGAGGCTGCGCCGCTAATCTGCGCTGGCATCACGACCTACAAGGGAATCAAGGAGACTGCGGCAAAACCTGGTCAATGGATTGCTATATCAGGAGTTGGCGGACTTGGGCATCTCGGAATCCAATATGCGAAAGCTATGGGACTGCTCGTCTGCGCCATCGATATCGATGACGGCAAGCTCGCTCACGCCAAGCGCCTTGGTGCAGATCTCGTGATCAATGCCAAAGCCGGTGATCCGGCAGTTGCGTTAAAGAAGGAAACCGGTGGCGGAGCTCATGGCGTGCTGATCACCGCACCTTCGCTGATCGCATTCAAACAGGGAATTGGCATGACGCGGAAGCGTGGCACCTGCGTTCTGGTCGGGTTGCCGCCAGGCGAATTCCCGGTTCCGCTCTTCGATGTGGTGGCTAGCTGCATCACCATCCGAGGTTCATTCGTCGGCACGCGACACGACATGGCCGAAGCACTCGCTTTCGCAGCCGACGGCAAGGTCAAGGCCGATATCGAACTTCAGCCCCTCTCTTCGATTAATCAGATCTTTTCTCGGCTCGAGCATGGCGATGTGCCATCGCGCGTTGTCCTCGACTTCGCGCGGAGTTAAATTGAAGTGCTGTGTTGGCCAGTCCGGCTTTGCGCGTCAATGGATGCTGGTGCTTGACCATGATTCCCCAAAACCTGAACAGTCGGAAAGTTAATAGATGAGAGCTGCCGTCTTCTCCTCAGCACTTACCGGGACCGGAAGATTCCTTGAGATTAAGGATGTGCCGCGTCCGCAGCTTCAGGCCGGACATGTCCTGCTTCGGATAGTTGCCTGCGGGGTCTGCCGCACGGATCTACACATCGTTGAAGGAGATCTGCCGCAGGTTCGGCCGGAACTCATTCCAGGACATCAGATCGTTGGGGAGGTGGTCGAAGGCGCAACAACGGAGCTGCCGCTGGGAACGCGTGTCGGCGTCTCCTGGATGGGCGGTGTAGACGGTGATTGCTGGTACTGCCATCATGGGATGGAAAACCTGTGCGACAAACCCACTTTCACTGGCTATACGGTAAACGGGGGCTATGCCGAGTTTGCCTCGGTGCGTCCGGACTTTACTTTTCCATTGCCTCCAGGCTTGGACGACGTACATGTTGCTCCCTTGCTCTGTGCCGGGATCATCGGTTTTCGTAGCTTGCGCGTTGCAGGGGTTGAGCAGGGAGAGCGAGTTGGGCTCTTCGGCTTTGGCAGCTCCGCCAGCCTGGCGATTCCCATTTTGCAATCCTGGAAATGCGATGTGTATGTAGCGACAAGAGGCGAAGTCCATCGAAACAGAGCTGCTTCCCTCGGCGCGACGTGGGTCGGCAAAGAAGATGAGAAGCCGCCCGCCGCGCTCGACCGCGCAGTGACGTTTGCTCCCAGTGGAAAGGTCGTAGTGAGCGCACTCTCAAGTTTGCGTAAGGGCGGTGTGGTGGCAATCAATGCAATTCACCTGGACCAGATGCCGCCGTTTGACTATGACAAATTGCTTTGGGGTGAGCGCCAGATACGGAGTGTGGCGAACATGACCCGGCAGGATGCACGAGACTTTCTGAAGGTCGCCCATGATCTCAACATCCGTCCGCAAGTCACAGTATTTCCCCTTGAAGATGCAAACAATGCCCTTTTAGCGGTCAAAGAAGAGACCGAAGCCGGATCAGCGGTAATTGTCCCGTGAGGAGAGTGATGGACCAACCGATCGGTCTGAAGAAGGACCGTGCGGAGATCAGTGCAGAAGAAGCAGATCTCCTCTCGGGGCAGATCTTAGTATCGTCTCGCGCGACCACCTATCTGGCCTCTAAGTGCAAAAGGATACAGATTCTTGATTCAGCTCCTGCGATGGTAGTGACAGGATATTGTCCTTGTTG
>Ga0302233_10001309_pt1 | contig 17424 bp, 27 predicted proteins | sample II_Palsa_N3_1_FD_193516 | JGI IMG/M metagenome (GOLD analysis project Ga0302233, IMG submission 193516) | Peat permafrost microbial communities from Stordalen Mire near Abisko, Sweden - II_Palsa_N3_1 | ecosystem: Environmental > Terrestrial > Soil > Palsa > Peat permafrost | place: Sweden... | reverse complement strand
GCACACGATCCTCCTCGCAACTATGAGCAAGTCGCACGACAAACTTCATTCGTGGGGCCCAAGCATTCAAAAGTCCAAGAGGTGTGTTGTTTGATTGGTTGAACCCCTCTGACAAAAAAAAAAAAATTTTTTTTTTTAGCGCCGAAAAAGTCGAGGCTGAGAGTGGTGAGGCGCAAGTCCAAAAGGACGGAACCCTGTTCAAGCGCCAGCAGCTGCCTATTTCTCACGAAGTGCAGAGTGCTTTCACAAGCACAACTCAGTCGGGTCCCCGCGCTTTCCAGCACGTGCAGAGGCCCGGTCATCGTCTTATTGTGCCCATTCTTCGGCCAAAGAACGACACGGGTGCAAAGGCTTTGAGCAAGAAGCAACCGTCCCTGGCAGTTCCTTCCGAAGGCACATCGCCTACCGCGTCGCCCGCGCTCACGCCGAGCTCTACTGTGCCCATCACTACCAAGGTACTTTATTGTTTACTGTTTGAAGTGTTCCCAATCTTTCTTTGTCTGCATTGCAGCACGTCTTGGGTGTTGTGGATATCTACCGGTTGACGGCGTTTGGGCCCGCAGAGTTGGATCTGGCCGTGTGCCTGAGCGAAATCCTCGCGTCGTCCATGGCCAAAGCCAGCTTCCAGTCGCTCTCGCTCAAGCGAAAAAGCACGACATCCTCACCCTCCGCCACCTCTGCATCAAGTGCACCCGATGCCAACACGTCAACATCACCGCGCAACTCCCTGGACGAGCCCGTGGCTGCCTAACTATTTTTTTAACGGGTCCAACAGAGAACCACCCATATATCAGTCGCAATACATTCAAGGGGAGGAAAAAAGCACTCATTTCCATATCACCTCAGACCATGCTCAAAACCTGCTTTTCTCTACGTTCGTCATTCATTGAAAGAGTTATTTCGTTGTCGTCGTATTTTGTCCTCTCAAAACAGAAATTTATTGAAAAATGATTATGCCGCCTGCAGTGAAGCCGTTTGCTTAGTCTTCTCTGTGCGCTCAGCGCCTTCCGTGTCTTTGTCGTTCAGATTCAGTCCGGAAAGTGATGCTTCGAGAGAACCGTCGTCTGTGCTGATCGTCGGTAGGCTTGCGAGCTGTTTCTCCTTCTCAATGGCAATGAGCTCCTCCAGCTCCATCTCGATTTCGTCGTCGTCAATCACGACGTCGGGGCTGTTGACGGGCTGCGAGACGGCGTCGTTCACCTCCTTGGCATCGGCCATGGCGTCCTGCATGTCCTCCATGACCTTGTCAACGTTGTCAATCTTGAGGTCTGCGGCGAGCAGGTGCTTGAGTGCCGCCGTGCCCGCGCTCATTGCTTGCACGACGTCAATGGTCTGCTTAGACTCGATGATCTGCAGATACAGGCTCTCAAGGTTATTCAGCGAGAGCTCGCGCCGCTGGATCGTCTCGCGAACGAGCTTTTTCCGCTGCAAATGGTACTTGGCGGCCGTTAATTTTTCATCTAATAGCAAAATACTTAGAAAGGTTTTCCCTTACAAAGGGGAAAAAAAAAAACAACCTTTAGTTCTGGCCCGATTGAAGGCGGCTTGGGCCTCCAGTACGCGCTTGTCGTACTCGGCGTTGAGCTGGGCCAGTTGCTGCCTCAGCTTTTCCAGCGTCGACTTGAGGATGTAGAGGCGCATGTCTTCCTGGGAGATCGTCACGGGCTGCCCGTCATCGCTTTGGGCGACTTTGACGAGCTGCAGAGTACTCAATAATTAATTTTTTTATTTCTTAAAAAAGTGACAATTACCACAGATGTATCGGTCACTGACCGGACCAAGACGGTCTTCTGGAACTGGAGGTACTCGAGCACAAGCTTGAGCTCGCTGGCCGACAGCTGCGGCGCCATCGCTTGCAGCTGGTTCATATCGAACAGTGTCGTCGTCGTGTCCCCATCCTTCTGGCTGTGCTGACGGCATTTACCCACGAGCTGCCGTGCCGTGGCCTCGACGAGCTTGACGCGGACGTAGCGCCCTGTTGCATCCGGGGCAGTGGCCGCCCCATCCGACAGGGTCGACGCAATCAGTCCAAAGACCGATGCAGCGATCGCGACAGACGCCCTCGCGGTGAAGCTCCACGTCATCCGCCGCCTCCACGTGGTCTCGCTCTCCAGCTCGCTCTGCTGCTCGAGCGCCTTTATGACGAGACCGATCCCCTTTGGCTGCGGCCGCAGGCTCTCGTGCACCCACCGTTTTGCCAGCGCCTCGTCCACGTCCAGCACCAGGCCCGCGCCGCCGCCGCCGCCGCCGCCGCCGCCGCCGCCGCCTGCCGCCGCGTCGACGTCATCCGTGAGGATCACGTCAGACCAGAAGCGGACACGTGCATCGTGCACGGCCTGGTTGACCTCGCGCGCAGGGATGGGCGCAAACATGGCCCGCAGTCGTTCTGCGTCACCGTTGACACGGGCCTTGAGCTTGGCCTCCATTTTACCGTTGAAAATTGCTATGTTTTTCTTTCTTCATCACTGGTGCAGTCCACTGAGATAGGTTACTAACCGACGCTCTCCTAGTTGGTTGTAATGGCGGTTCAGACCCGTGTGCGCTGCTCCAAGCTCGTGCAACCGGCCGATGGCGACGTGCGCAACCCACGCGTGGCCAGTGGTGGTGCGCTGCTCAAGTGGATGGACAGCACGGCCTGTCTGGCGGCGGAAAAGCTTGCCAAGTACGTACTGAAAACGTTAAACAATGCACGTAAACAAGGACATTGGACCTTCATTCCTTACAAAAATAAAGGTGCCCTGCGGTGACGGCCAACATGGACGATCTCGAGTTCCACGAGCCCGTCGAGGTCGGCTGCATCGTGCTGATCGAAAGCTTTGTGTCGCGCGTGTTTAGCACGAGCATGGAGATCCTGTGCCGCGTCGAGGTGGAGGACATGGACTCGGGCGAGAAGAAGCGCGTGTGCTCGACGGCCTACTTTACCTTTGTCGCCCTCGATCGCGATGGGCAAAAGGTCAAGCTGCCGCCGGTCACGCCCGAGTCGGCCGAGGAGAAGCACGAGTACGAGGCGGCCGAGCGACGCAGGCAAGTCCGCCTCAACCGCAAGAAGGCCATCAAGGAGACGGCCAGCAAGCTCGACGAGATCGAGCGTGTGCGCACCGCGTCCTATGCGGGCTTGGATCGTATAATGGCAAACCACGTGTTTTTTTTCTGATTCAACGGCATCCAATGTAGGGACCCCGTCAGCACTCGGCAGCAAGTCGGGCGGCAGCGCAAACACGTCTTTAAGTAACGATGCAAAAGAAAGACCCTCCATCCCAATGGCCGTCACCTACGTTGAGAGCACCGAACTTGTGTTTGCAAACCAGACCAACCACCACGGCACGCTCTTTGGCGGCCAAGTGCTCGAGTGGATGTGCAACGCCGCAACGATGGCCTCATCGCGACTTCGCGCTGGATTTTGCACGCTGCGCAGCATTGACGATGTCGCTTTCATTGCGCCTGCAAAGACTGGCGACCGCGTCTTTATTCGGTACAGTGTGTTTTCTTCAACTCTTCGTACTCAATTTTCTTTTTTGTGCTCTAGTGCTCAGGTCAACAACACCTTTAGCAGCTCTCTCGAGGTCGGCGTTCGCATCGACGCGTATCCTGTTGGCGGAGGCGAAATGAAGCACATCAACTCGGGCTATCTGACCCTTGTCGGTGTGTTTATTTTGTTTCTTTCCTTTTTCTTTTTTCATTTTTTTTTTTTTTTTTTTTTGACCTCTGCAAAAATAGCGGTTCACACGCTCGACAAAAAATTGATGATAAATGCACATGCCAACTTGCCGCGCATTCTCTGCCAGGCCGAGAGGGAATCGCAGCAGGCGCTCGAGGCATCTGCCAGGCGCAAACTTCGTCTGGATCGCCGCGCCATCCGTCTCCTAAAAGACAAGCTTGCCGTCGTCTGGGACGAGTCAGTGGCGTACGACATCCACCTGGCCAACATCAGCTCGCTCACGATCATGCGAGGGCGCGCTGGATGGCAGAAAGTGGAGGAGACGGACGGGATCCGCCTGACGATGTTGGAGGAGGGCGGATCAGGCACGATTGTGCGCATGGATGTGGCCATCAAGACATCGGGTTCGCGGCTCTTCAAGATCATCACCAACTGGGCACTCCGCCGATCATGGGACCTGATCTCGAGCGACATTGTCATTGCACGTGCCATCAACGAAAACTGCAGTTTGATTCACGAGACAATGAAGCCATTCCGAAAGTAAGAAAATAATAAAAAATTAAATCCTTACTTTTATTTTTGTCAGGGCAAGCCCAACCCGGCAGGGACCCAACGCCATGGACATTTCGCTGGTGTACTCGGTGCGTGTGCCTACTGCCCTCTCGCCCTCTTATGTCGTCGCTTTCCGGTCGGTCGTCACACCAGAGATCCCTGAACGGGGCGACTTTTTGCGCGCGGAGATTGGCCCGTCGGGTTTCATTGTGCAGCCGGTCGAGGGCAGCCCCGACGAGGCTCACCTCACGTTCATGACGACCATGAGCAACTCTGTCCTGGCCGTGTTCACGTCTGACCTTGTCGGGACCTCCAAGATCTTGCTCAGTACGTTGGACAAATTGAATTTTTTTATAAAAAATAACGCTTTGGGGCAATAGACAACATTGTCAAGTTGCGAGAGCTCGCAGAGGCAAAGACGCATCCGGCAGAGGATCAGTCCGCGGCTGATTCAAAGCAAGCGAAACAGGCCAAGTCGGACGAGGCGACAAATGGATGTGTCATTGCATAATCGATATTTTTCTTTCTTTCTTTCTTTCTTTCTTTTTTTTTTTTTGCATGCATGTACAAAAGAAGAGAAGAAGACGAGAAGTACACACTACGACAGCCTCTTGATGATTGAATAAATGCCCATGAGGAGCATGTAGAGAGAAAAGAAGATTGCAAACCCTGCGATCGCCTTGGGTTGACCATCGAGCTGGTAACCCGCCACAGAAACGCACTCAATCACAAAGATGGGGAGGGTCCTCAAGAGCAACTCAAAGGCAAAGACCAGATCAATGGCGCTGTGGTCGTACACGTCAGATGCCCTTGGCTGAAACAAGACTTATTTAGGATGAAAAAGGGATAAATATGTTTTTTCTACCTTTGTATTTTGCCTTCGTGGGATGATGTCGCCAAATGTTGGGCCGTAAAAGGGCGCACAAAACACGAGTCGCGTGGTCCATGAGATGGCGATGCACATGATGTAGAAAGAAATCATCGTGAGCACAAAAGACAGCGTAACGCAATAGATGATGATCGCCTAGCACATACACAATAAGAAAACCGTGCGGTTCGAAAAAGAAAAGGGTTTACCTGGAAGAGCCACCACGTAACACGGATGAGTGCAAAGACAATCGGATTATCGCCCGAGTGAAGAACAGGGAAATCGGGGGCGCTAACGGAGAGGTGCTGCCTGCTGAGGAACATGACCGAGTTGTAAAGGCCAAACAGGATTGGGACGACGGATGGAAGGAGCTAAAAAAAAAAAAAAATAAAAATAAAAATTACTCTGGTCAATAGGTCAGTAGTAGGCAGCTTTTAAATACCTGGAAGCCCACGAGGGCGCCGCGGATGTGCCAGTTGAGGTTGGGGACGAGGAGGACAAAGAGAGCGTCAAAGGAGACGTTGAGGATGCTGGGAGAGACGATGACAACGGTCACGACGAGCTGGTTCCACGCCTTGTTTGTGTCTTTTTCCAGGAGCAGGCGCGGCAGGACGAGCATTGCGAGCATTGAGCCAGAAAAGGACACGACAAAGACGAGGATGCAGGTGGCCGTCCACTTGATGTAGTCCCTCGTGATCGAAAAGCCAAACACGTCGCCGTTGCTGACCGCGACGTACATGTTGCCGTTGATATCGACCCAGCCGGGCGCGGCGGGGACGGCGGCCGAGAGGAGCTCCTCGGGCGTGTCGCCCATCTCGACAAACCAGATGCTCGAGCGGTAGTCGTCAAACCCATACTGTAGCCAGCTGCCGTCGGTGATGCTGCCAGTGGCGTCAGCGGTGGACGGATCCCAACTCCAGAGGTCGCTGCCGATGATAACAGATCCAGCGGATGTGGCGTGGAAGCCGCCAAAGATTTCAACGGTGGTGGATTGGTTGGAGTAGAGCGGTGTGGCGGCCGAGCGCGGCAACGGGCACAAGGTTGACGACGACAGCTGCTCGGACCCCTTGCCGCAGCCGAGCCACACCCACTGCTGCGTGGCGAGGTCCAGCCGCCACATGTCGCTTAGGAGCTGCGTCCTTGTGGGCAACGAGACGACCGAGCCGTTGAAGAAGACGATGGCCGAGGGGCTGTTGGAGCCGCCAAAGACGTAGATCGCATTGTTGGCTGCCCAGAACCAAGAGGCCGCGAGCTCACGGGCAGGCGGGCTGTTGGCGGCGTTTGGCACGCCCTGGTCTCCGGCGTAGTTGCCCTCGGGGGCTGTGGCGTTGACGAGGATGGACCACGCCGACGTGGCAATGTCAAACTCCCAGACGTCGTTCATGACGACGAGGGTCGTTCCGTCGGCTGCGCTCACGGCCACGCCACCAAAGAGAACGAGCGTGCTGGCGTCGACGCAGAAGAGCCGCGCGCCTCGTCGTGCACCGGGGAGCAGCATGCTAGGCGGTGCGTGCGAGGGCGCGGCGCCGTTGCCGCTGTACAGCGTCCACCCGCCGCCGAGGCCCGCGTTGATCCAGAGGTCGTCCATGAGCTCGCCCGTGGTGCTCTGGCCGCCAAAGACGACCCAGGCAGTGCCGTCCGTGGCCGTGCATGACGCAGGGGCAATGCGGGGCAGGTCCAAGGGAACAACAGAGCTGTTGCTGTCGTCCAGCCACACCTGCCCCACCGAGTCGAACGACTCGATGCCGCCGGGGCCCAGCATCTGCAGCGTCGTGCCGTCGGCCGCGCTCACGTACGTCGCAGGGGCCAGTCCCACGCCCGATACCAGGTTCGGAGGCATGCCGCCGCTGCCCACGTCCCACAGCGTCCAGCCCATCGTGTTGACCCACGTGGCGGCAATGGACGTGCCCCAGCTGGGCAGCGCGCTCGCACCGTCCGGGCCCGTGGCCGCCGCGGCGACGAGCACGACCAGCACAACCAGCGAGTGAAGCCGACTGGTTGCCCTGGGTCTTGCACTCGGTTGCGTCATTCTGATGAAGGCGCCAGTTCAGTTGGTAAGTGCACCTTCAGTTCCTCCCGGGCACGATGTCGCTGCAGCCGCTGCCCTCGCCGACGATGGACAGCATGGAGCGCAAGATGATTGACGAGCTGATTGCGATGAGCGAGCAGGTGGGCGTGCGGATGGACGAGCAGATGGTCCAGACGTTGCTCGAGCTACTCCGGCTCAACGTCACGCCCGAGTCGCTGGCGCTCGTGCTCAAGGTCGCGACGCGAGTGCAAAGGCCGCCGCAGCAGCAGGCGCAGACGCAGGCGCTGTCATCGTCGACCAGCAGCAACAGCAGCAGCTCTGCAGCAAGGTCATGAAACCAACTATACTGTAATCTACGCAGGGAAAACTTCCGTGACGAGGACGGACCAACTATCGATATTTAGGGCGTTTTGGAGGTAGAGTGGGGCCTTCTCGAGGCAGAGGTGGGGTCCCAGTGAGTGGATCGGAGCCAAGGTCAACTGGTGGTGCTGCTGCAGTGCAGCTGGCAGCCCAGAGACGCCAGAGGACACGAGGATGACACGAGTGCTGTTGCCAAGGAGTCCCAGCAGGAACGCGGCGATCTCGTGCTCGTGGGCGCCGGCCAGATCACTGAGCATGAGGTGGCTGCTGGCGTCATCAGGGAAGCACATTGGGACGAGCGATCCTGCGCGACGCGGCAGGAGATGGTGCGGCGGCATGTACGTGTGCGCAAACACAATGTGCCAGTCAGTGCTGGATGCGTTTGGGGACAAGGCGGAGGAGCAGATGTCGCTGTAGACCGTCTCCATTGCGGGCACGACGCCACCCTGATGGAGCACGCCGTAGACGAGGCCCGCGAGCAGGTTGAACGCGAGCCAGGTGGACATCAGCCGCTTGAGTCCTTTGTGTTGTGGTCCTGTCTGCACACTGTCGTAGGCATGTGATAGCGCAAGGACCATCGGCCCGACCAACGCCACCAGAAATCGCGGCTCCTGATGCGGCACAAGCGACAACATACAGGTGGGCACGATGCAGCAAAGTGCTGCGACTATGTGCACACAAACATTTTATATTCGAGCCAAAGTGTAAAGACGGTTACCTTCGCCAACAGACAGACCCCGGAGTGGCCACGGTTGCCGCCAAGCAGACGTCGCAACAAACCATTTTAGGAGACCAATCAGCTCGTAAACCGCAAGAACGGCCAGAGGGCCGTAGAGCATAGGCAGGTTGATTGCCACGTGGAGCCACCGTGGATGGATTGTGTGCAGGGCCAGATTTGCAAAGTTTGTGTTGTAGAGGAGATTGTTTACCGGCGTGAGCGTGAGATGGCCCTAGAGTAAAAATAGTTTTGTTGCAAGTTTTTCTTTTTTTAAAAAAAAAAAGAAAGAAGTTGCCAGAGTACCTCAAAAGAGAGGGAAAACAGGTCGAGCGAGGCAGTATCAAAAATGCTGTGAAGAGTCAGTGCCGTGCCTGTCGACGCCGAAACAAGCCGCATGGTCCCAAAATACAGCGAGTCGATCGAGGCCAGGGCGAGTGTTGTGGCCAGGACCGCCACGGAGCCGACAACGGCGAGCGAAACGACTTTAACCATCCTCCGCTCGGCGGCGTACACGTTCCACAGAAACGAGGCCCCCAATGGCAGGACAAAGGTTGCAAAAGTGATGCGCGTAAAGACGCCGAGGGTGAAGAGAACTCCGAGGCGGACCGCGGCCTTGTACGCGTCGTTTTGATGGTGGCTAAATATGACTGTGAGACACAGCACGACGACGACGGCCTCGATCCCGTTGGACAGCGGTCTGACGAGGAAGACCCATGTCACATACGAGGTCGCGTACAGAAACCACGCGGTGGAGACACCCCTCTCCTTGGCCGGCGCCAGCCCTGTCTGGGTGAGGCAGTAGTCCACCATCAGAGACATCAGCAGCGCGCTTAACCGCGGTAACCTGACAAGCCAATACGTTGCCATAGAGCTGGCGATCATCTCTGCAACGTACCGTAGGGTTCAGCTCAGCAAAGTCAGCGTCATTACGTACCAGGCACGAAGAACGACGTCAAAAGCATCGGCAGCCCAGAGATCACATACGTCGGCACGATGGACCTAGCCGGCGCATCCGACGGGTCAAACTCCCACGCGCGCTGCGTGTGGATACCAAAGACCTCCCCGGCCACCACCTCGGGTGATTGAAAGTACTCGTCGGGATGGATGTACCCCGTGGCCATCAGCACCGCCATCAGACGCACGGCCACAAGCAACATCATCACCACAGTCCGCTGATCCTCCTCCTCCCTTGCTGCTGCTGCTGCTGCTGCGGCGGCGGCTGCGGCGGCGTCCGATGCTTCAGCAGTGTGACCAGAAGCCATGATTAACCAAGTCCGTCTCCCATTCAAAACATGGCCGCGGTCAACACTCGTTTTGCTTGTTTTTTTTTTTGCCACTTGCTGCTGTTTATTACTGTGCTGAGAAATGCGCCTGCGACAACAGACGTGTTGGATATGGGCCTGCTGACCTTGCGCCTTTTTTTAGGATTTTTTTGGCAAGCGGCGGACGCTAAAAAAAATTTTTTTTTCTCTGTCCAGATGACTCGTGGAGGCCGCCCCCCGTCATCATCTACAGTGTCGCCCAGTCCTGGTCGGCCGCACCACCAAGGGCCCATCACGCCCAGCTCGACGCCCTCCAAGGGCAAGGGCGCCGCCACCGCCGCGGCCAAGGACGTCGGCTCGCCCGCGACGGGCCGCCCGGCAACCCTTTTCCGGACTGGGACGCCTCCTGCTGGTACGTGACCTTCTCGAACGTTCTCTGCACGTTGACTCTTTTTCTTTGCGCGTTGCGCTGATAAAAGCCATCGATTCGGCCAAACTACTGGCGCATTTCCGCTCGACTGGGTACCTGCCGGTGGGCACCAAGCTGCCCGTGTTCAAGCGCGGCGAAAGCACCTGGCAACCCGCTGAAATCGTCGCCATCAAGAACAAGGTGGATGATGGCACCCTTGGTAACTAGGCGCCGTCACCTGTGACAACCCCCCCCCTCTTATTGCTCTCTCTGTCTCATTCTATTTAGCGTACTATGTGCACTATGTCGACTTTAACAAGCGTCTAGACGAGTGGATCACGGTGGATCGGCTGGACGTGTCTGTTCCCAGCCGCATCACGTTCCCGCAACCCGGCAATGAGAAGAAAGAGGTTGGTCGGTCAAACAGTGCCTGCTTTTGTTTTTGCTTACTTAATCGGTCGCAGGACAAGAAGAAAAAGGGCGAGGAAACCTCGCGAAACAAGAAAACATCCAAGTTGGCGCAGCTCGCCTCGAGCGCAGCCGACGAAGGGACACCGTCATCAAGTCCGTCTACCCTGCAGAATGACTTTATGGAGGGGGCGACGTCAACGCCGATGGCAGCGTCGATAGCAGATATGGACCTTGAGGGCAGCACGGGGGCAAAGGGGGACGGTAGCAGCAGTGTCGGCGGTCGTGCGAAATCAACGATGGATGGCAGCCACATGCACGACGACGACGATGACGAAGACGATAACGAGGATGGCCACAACAATAACAACCGGCGGGGCGGCGATCGCGATGACGATGATGAAGACGACGACGATGACGCGATGGACACAACGGGAGCCTCGTCGTCGTCAGCGGCAGCAGGCTCGGCGTCCAAAGATGATGCACAGAAGGAGGCAGGCGAGTCTGACGACGAAATGGACGGTGCAGACCCGTCGGCCAACATGACCCTCGAAGAGGACTTGCAGCGCCTGAGCCAAGGTGGCTCCATGACCTCGCGTCCCGAAGAAGTTGCACGCGTCAAAAACATCAACTCGATCGAGATCGGACGCCATCTCGTCGAGGCATGGTATTTCAGCCCCTACCCCGAAGAGTTTGAAAGTGTCGACGTCCTCTACGTCTGCGAGTATGGTGTTGCGAATAAAGCTCCCTGTGTCAAACTTTTTTTTTTTTTTAAATTTAGGTTTTGCCTCAAATACACCTCCTCAAAACACCAACTGTCACGGCATCGTGCGAAATGCTCTCTGCATCACCCTCCTGGCAATGAAATTTATCGGAAAGGGTATAATTGGATCGCCTTACTGTTTTATGGTCATGTTAAATTTTTTGGTTCAGCTCGTTGTCGTTCTTCGAGCTGGACGGGCACAAGCAAAAGACGTATTGTCGCAACCTTTGTCTTCTGTCCAAACTCTTCCTCGACCACAAGACCCTGTACTACGACGTGGATCCCTTTTTATTTTATGGTACCGCGTTTGTTTTTTTTTGTTTTTTTTTGTGACACCCCCCGACTCAGTCATGACCGAGACGGACGCAAGGGGCTCCCACATCGTCGGCTACTTTTCCAAAGAGAAAGACTCGGCTCAAAATTACAACTTGGCGTGTATCCTGACGTTGCCACAGCACCAGCGCAAGGGCTACGGCAAGCTGCTGATTGGTATTTTTTTTTTTTTTGAACGAGTTGAAAGCCCCCAATACAATAAATCCCGTATGTTAAAACAGACTTTAGCTACCAGCTCAGCAAGATCGAAAACAAGACGGGATCACCCGAGAAGCCTCTCTCTGATCTCGGCCTTCTCAGCTACCGCAGCTACTGGTTTGACACGATCATGACTTTGTGTATGTTTGCTTCCTTTTTATTGTCGTTGTTAATATTATTTATATTTGGCAGTGGAAGACATGGGTGACGAGCTGAGCATCGAAGATGTGAGCAAGCTCACGGGGATCACCATTGAAGACGTCTTGCACACACTCACGGCGATGAACATGCTCAAGTACTACAAGGGCAACTATATCTTTTGCATCTCGGAAAAGCATCGCGAAGGTAGCGTATTTTCTTTGCTTTGTGAATTCTAAAAACGTGCACTCCTTTTGTAGACTACAAGAAGAGCATGTTCAAACAAAAAACGAAAATTGATCCTGCGTGCGTCGAGTGGAAGCCGCCTGTATTTACGGCGTCGCAGCTCCGATACGTTTAGATGATGACTTTTTTTCTTTGTCCCCCCACCCCCAAAAACCACCCCACACCCACTCCACCCCACAACGCGTGTACAGCCTCGAAATCAATCTTATTTCTTTACAGTTCTTAAGAGTTCAATGTTCAATATTCACCCGCTTCGATGGCAGAATTCACCCAGGGCGTGTCGACCAGCTTGATCGCGTGTGCACTCCGCTCACCCAGAGCAGCACAGAGCACCTTGTTAGCCCATTCCCTTTCGACATTGTCGTTGCGTTGCAAAAGGACGTGAGTCAAGTGCATTTTGTACGCGTCCAAAAAGGATCTATTGCATAAATGTCAAAAAAAAAAAAAAAAAAAAAAGTTTACAGGTTTCAAGTAGTACTTTAGCAGGATGGCAGAGTCCGCGATGTCGCTCGGCAAAGTAATGACGGTCGGATGAACGATTGCCGCCCGCGATAGCATTTTTGCAAGGGTGATTTCTTGTCTACGGAGAAAAACTTTTTATTTTTAAAAAGAGATGCATTTTTTTCCTTACTGAGACGAAAGCAGTTGGCTCTGTACCCGATCGATTTGCATTGCCGACGGGTCCTCTGCAGTAACGACATCTTCTTGTGCAAGGGCAAGCACGCAGACTCGTTCAAACAGCCCCTAGAGAAAAAGGTGAGAACCAGGAAAGATCACTATGTTTATCAGTACCCATTCGGGATCCTCAGAGAACACCTGGTGCGATCGCTTGAGACTAAACTCTGACTGCGAGTGGCCATGCGACGAACTCGCCGACATCTTGCCCAGCGTCTCGAGGAGCTCCTCGGCTGTCACGTCGTCGGTGTAGCTGTCGCTAAACTCGTCCGTCGTGCGCGCAAAACCCTGTGCTGTCTCGGGTTTGGCCATGAGCATGTACCTAATGCCAAAATATATTCATTAGTTGATAAAAAAAAAATAATACGTATAAAACTTACTTGGGCTCGAATGGAATCAGCTTTCCAGCTTGAAGTGAGTCGATAACCCACTGGCTGTGCACGACGTCGTACTCGCCCGTGCGGATGATCGCGGGCACCTTGGCCTTGCGCGGCTCATCGGCAATGACGCAGAACAGCGTCCTCTTGAGGCTCTGGATGATCGTGCCCGATTTTTCCGCAATCAAAATCTCCAGCGATTGCTTGGTCAATGGGGTCGCGCTGGGATCTGCTTCCTCGCGCTCGTCGAGGACATTGACGACATCTTTTTTAGGAGGGAAATTTGGCATTTATAAAAAAATATGACCCTTTGAGCTTACAGAATGTCTTGTCGACAAAGAGTGCACCGTTGACGACGACGTGGGCCAGGTTGGCCCCCTTGAGATGAGGGGCAAGCTCCATGCGGCCGCGACGCGGAGGCTTCTCGACCTTTCGCTTGCCACCAGTGGTCGTGTCCATGTAGGCGCGTTTGGACGCGAGCTTGCCCGCGTTCTGGTCTTTCATCTTGAGCATCTCGCCGTGAGTGAGGATGTGCTGCCACGTCTTGTCATCGCGGAACTTCATGAAGCGCGGGAAGCGCACAGTCCATCCGGCACCATACTGCGTCGAATCGGTGATCTCGGCAGCCTTGACGGACACCACCATCGAGCTATTGAAAAAAAAAATCCATGATGTCGTTGTTATTATTTATTACGTAAAATAAAATAAAAAAAGAAAAGAAAAAAAAGGAAAACGACAAGAATGTTACTGCTGCGGCTCGATGTAATAGTCTGGCTTCTCGCCCTGAGAGCTGTGCACGAGCCACTTGGGTACCTTGTCCTTGTTCCACGGGATCCAGTGCTTTGCGAGTTTGTGTCTAAAGTTCAAAAAGTGGTTATTATCACACAGTCAACGTTCTATTACTCTAGGATCTGCATGTCCGTATCGGTCAAGCCAGAGCCAAATTTGTTAAAGGTGAAGAAACGAGCACTGGGGAGCTGGACAAGCGGATCTTCGACGACATTGGTCTATTTTTCAATGCATGAGCCCTCGATTCTGATACGCAACTTACCGGTTGCACAGACGTCTCGTCCAGGACTGCACACATAAAGTGGCTAAGCTTGCCGCCTCGCTTGAAACCGTCACTTAAGAAGGCGCCGACGATGAGCACGTCCAGGTCGTCGCCCAGGCTGTGGATGTACTCGCCTTTGATCTTCTGCCAATCCTGCTCTTTGCGCTGGTTAACGACGTAGAGGCTATTGGGTCGCTTGGCCACGAGTCCCTCCTCTCCGCTGTCGATGACTTTGTTGAGCTGATCGTACAGCTCGTTCATGTTGTTGACCCGCGTGTCTACGTACCAGAAAGAAACAGTTGCAACAAGGAAATGGAGGGGTGTTACGTGTAATGATCATCAGATGCGGCAGCTTGGGCTTGACGTATTTGGCGAGTAGCGCGCGACGCTCGTGGAGGGGGCGACCAGTGAGACAAACGTCGTTCAGGTAGAGGAGGTCAAAGACGACGTAGCGCACGCTCTCGCCCTTCTTGAGCCTGGCGTGGGTGGGGCCATCGTCCTCTTCCTCGTTTCCGTCGTCGTCGTTGTGGTGGTCGCTGCGCAGATTCCTGTTGGCGACGGTCTTGAGGTTGCCAAACTTCATGATCTTGCCGTCCTCGTCGACCGTGACCATCTCGCCGTCGAGGATGATGTTGCGCACGCCGTCGACAAAGCAGTCGCTGTGGATGAAGCGTGTCAAGCATCCATCCGAGCGAGGACTGCCGCCATACAGCTTGGTGTAGTCGTGGTTGTTGCGCGAGCTGTAAAAGTACCTTTCTCCGTCCTGCAGCATGACGGCAATTGATGGGGGGATATTGCGTATGGATGGATTCGTACCCTGTGGAGGAGGATGCGCTCACCGTCGAGCTTGAGTTCGACGTCAAAGGGCTCGTTGTCCATGTTCTTCATCGTGTCTTCGACGTGCCCTCGGCCGGCGAGCATGGGCAGGAACGAGCTAAACAGCTTGATGCTCTTCTCGGTCGAGCGCACGTTGGGGTCTGTGAGCTCTGTGCAGATCTTGACAATGTCCGAACTGACGTTGTAGACGTCGTTGGCGTCCGGGTGGAGGCACTGCAGAACAGATCCCTCAGTCATGCCCATCTTGAGTGCTTTCAAGATGATCTTGACGATCCACTTGTTTTCGAGTGCAGACATCCGCGTGACAAACACCCGGAAGATCTCCTCTTGCTTTTGCGCCTTTGGTTTGCTATTGCGTGTTTATTGCTTTAGCAGTATAGCAAGAGAGGGAAAAAAAGGGGACGAGCCTACCTTTTGTCGGCGCCAGAGAGGACGAGGTCGTCCAGCAGGGCGTTGACCTCGGCAATGCTGAGCTTTTGCTTGGTGGGGTTGCTGCGTCGCTGGAGGACCTCCTCGACAACGGCGCCAAAGTCGCCAGCGTTGCGCACGATCCTCGGGTTCTTCCAGTTGTTGAGCTGGTGGGCCGTGTCACTCTCCTTTGCCACACCGATGGCCTTGATGTAGACCCTGGCCATGGCAGACTCCTTGAGGTGGTACTTTTTGCGCACGTTGTCAAAGTCGGGCACCATCAGGCGGATGAGCTGGTGCATTGTGTGGCCCGGCGGCTTGACATCGAGCTGTCTCCATTTCTGTGTGTTGATTGGGCACGGTCAGCGTGCGCGTCGGGCTTTGTTCTGTTACGTTGATAAACATGGAGCAGATTTCGGCCTTGCGACGCTTGTTGTCCCGGCCAACGGTGATGTTGATCTGCTCAAACAGGTGGCACAGACGGTCGAACGACACCTGCTCCGCCATCGGCACGCCGCTCACGTACGCAGCGTTGACATACGTCGAGTTGCCACCAGTGGCGTCGCTAGGACCTGTTAGTGACGACATTGGTTGAAATGGCCTTCCAAATACAAAGGGCGGGAAAATCTCAAAAAACAACATCGCAAGCTGTGTCTGTTAAATCATCTCGACGCCGGGCGGAGCAAGGCCGGCAAAGTGGTGGCGGACAGTGTTGTGCGGGTCGATGAAGAACTTGCAGGGCTCGCCGTTGTTGAAGCGATCGTAGGCGGCGGTGGCCGTGTCGAGGCTGACGAGCTTGGGGTGCATGAATCGGTAGACGGAGAACCCGCGACGGAAGATGCAGTTGACCAGTTCTTGTGTGTATCTTGCGACGGGGCACTGGCCGCTCGTCATCGTGATCCCCTTGGAGAAGAGCAGCCCCAGCGGGAACTTGAATACCCCGCCGGTGTCCTTGACTGGATCCTTGGGACAGTACATTCCTAAATTTACAATTATTATTTTTTTTTTATTATAAAAAACATGATTTAAAAAAGTTTTTATTTCTTTTTTTTTTTTTTTCACAGAAAGTACCAGTAACGTGGATCTTGCCGTCAAACTCGCAGATGTTGACGAGTTGGCACCAGTAGTCGAGTAGTTTCTCCTGCTCTATCTGCATGGATGTGGTAGCAAACTGCTCGTACCTAGACAATACCTTTTTTTTTAAAAAAAAATACCTGAAGAACATCCAGTAGAATACGTACCCGACACACTCGAGAACACAGTCCACGCGCGGGTAGCCGAGGATGTGCTCGAGAGCAGTACTGAGGTTGCTCTCGCGGCTGAGATCGACGGCGTCCACGCCCATCTCGTGCAGCATGACGAGGCGCGCGCTGTTCATGTCGCCGACGATGACCCGGGCCGCGCCCAACAGCTCGCGGCATATTTTGGCCGCGGCGATGCCGACAGGTCCCGCGCCGGCTATGAACACGGTCTTGCCGGCCGACACCTTGGCCATCTTTGCGGCGTGCAGTGCGGTGGGCAGGACATCGGTGACGAGGGTGAGGTCAAAGATGTGCTGCATCGCCAGCCGCTTGTCGGGCAGCTTGACGCAGTTGAAGTCTGCCCAGGGCGCGAAAAAGTACTCTGCCTGCCCACCGTGCCATCCGCTGTCGAGGGACGCGTGGCCGTACGTTGCGCCGGGCATCTCCTTGTTGGCGCGCAGGCACAAGTGCGTGCTCTGGCGCAGACAGTTCTCGCACATGCCGCAGGCCACGTTGAAGGGCACGATTACGATGTCGCCCAGCTGCAGCTTCTTGACGGCGCTGCCCAGGTGCGTGACCTCGCCCACGACTTCGTGGCCCAGCGGCAGGCCCGACACGAGCGTGCTGGGCGCGTTGCGGTACGTGTTGACGTCCGAGCTGCACACGCCCGAGCAGATGACCTTGAGCAGTACGCCGTGGTTGGCCGTCAGCTTGGGCTGGCCCATGTCGCTCACGCAGACACTGCTGTTGTCCTCGGCGTCCACCACCAGCGCGCGATTCTTGCTCGGGATGACCATGGTCAGTCAAGGTGTTGAAAGTACGCACGACGACTGTTCAGTCGTGTTTTTTGGACTGTTGCTGCAGAGAGTGTCTGTCCGCTCACCGGACGCGCG
>Ga0302233_10001299_pt1 | contig 17549 bp, 14 predicted proteins | sample II_Palsa_N3_1_FD_193516 | JGI IMG/M metagenome (GOLD analysis project Ga0302233, IMG submission 193516) | Peat permafrost microbial communities from Stordalen Mire near Abisko, Sweden - II_Palsa_N3_1 | ecosystem: Environmental > Terrestrial > Soil > Palsa > Peat permafrost | place: Sweden... | reverse complement strand
TCGCTACTGGCCTCAACCGTGCAGCCGCCTCGCGTCAGCCGATGCGCATGGTCGAAACCCAGCAGGTGCAGATGCGTCCACGTCCGGTCGTGCTGCGTACTGGTACGGGTAATGAAGTGGTCGACTATGCCCAGCCGGAAGCGACGACGGTGAGCCACCACGCCCGCGCCGATGCGAATGGCGTGCCGGCCAAGAGTGCCGAACCGGGCTTCGATTACCTGGATATTCCGGCGTTTCTGCGCCGTCAGGCGGACTGAGTTTGAAAAGAATCGCTAAGGAGGCGTGAAATTATTGAACAAATGCCCGTTTAGCTGGTCCATTTGAAATCGCATCTATTGCGCGTGCTTTACGCGAGATAGATGACGACTCGGCACGATTTTTGCGCCGAAGTGTGCTGGCTAAGCGTTCGGACTGTTGGTTCGTTCGTGTGCGAGCAGTGACTATGCGTCCGGAGTGGCGCATGGCTGGCAAGTCAGGTCCTGCCTGAGTTGCTGGTTCGACACCCGTGCCGGATTCCCGTCCCAGGCACGGGCGTTGTGTCGAGATGCTCGATGGTATCGGGAGCAAGGTTCTGTCTGCTTATTGCCTTCAGATATGAAGGAAGCATGAAGGTTTAATCAGACTGTACGGTATGGTTTGCTATTGCCGCAGGTTAAAACTGTGTTAGCATCCGCTCCTAATTGGCTGTGCCTACACGGGTACCAACAAAAATGATCAAGCAGCGTACGCTCAAAAATATTATCCGGGCTACCGGCGTGGGCCTGCACACAGGCGACAAGGTCTACATGACCCTGCGGCCTGCAGCGCCAAATACCGGCATTGTGTTTCGCCGCACGGATCTTGAACCGCCGGTCGATATTCGCGCCCGTCAGGACAACGTTGGCGACACCAGCTGGTCGACCACGCTGGTCAACGGCGAAGCCAAAGTTTCAACCGTCGAGCATCTTCTTTCTGCCATGGCAGGATTAGGCATCGACAATGCTTACGTGGACCTTTCAGCGCCGGAAGTTCCGATCATGGACGGCAGTGCCGGTCCCTTCGTATTCCTGCTGCAGTCCGCTGGTATCGAAGAGCAGAACGTCGCGAAGCGCTTCATCCGCATCAAGAAGCCGGTGAAAGTGCAGGAAGGCGACAAGTGGGCCAGCATCTCGCCCTTCGAAGGTTTCAAGGTCGGCTTTTCGATCGACTTCAATCATCCGATCATCAGCAAGCGCACCTCGCGCGCCGAGATCGATTTTTCGACAACGTCGTTCGTCAAGGAAGTCAGTCGTGCACGCACGTTCGGCTTCATGCGCGACATCGAAATGATGCGCGAAAAGAACCTCGCGCTCGGCGGCTCGATGGACAATGCGGTGGTACTCGATGATTACCGCGTGCTCAACGAAGATGGCCTCCGCTACGAGGACGAGTTCGTCAAGCACAAGATTCTCGATGCGATCGGTGATCTGTACCTGTTGGGTCACAGCCTGATCGGTGCCTACAGTGCGCACAAGTCCGGCCATGAGCTCAACAACAAGCTTTTACGCACGCTGATGGCTGATGTCACGGCATGGGAAGAAGTGAGCTACCAGGATGACCCGGCGACTTCGCCGATCTCCTACGCGCACCCTGCACAGGCCGTTTGATCCAACTAACGCCTGGAAAACAAGCAAGTTAACCAAAAAGCCACGTCTTTAGACGTGGCTTTTTGGTTTTGCGACATGCCGCTCAATCGCTCCGATTTCGTTCACATGTCCTCGACATTTGTTGCAATGGGGTCGGGAAGTCGTGCTATAAATCTCCGCTTGGCATAATCGCTGAAACGATTCTTGAGTGTCGGCGAAAATGTTCAGAATGGTTGGTGCCGAAAACGTTGGCAGTTTACCGTTCGGTTTTGGCTTGGGAATCAGTGGTTTCGGCGAGGGACGCCAATCCAAGGAACAGTGCCCGCAATTCGGGGTCTGAGAGCGAAGCTGCAGTTGCCTGAAGATGGGCCGCCGCGGCGGGAGAAAGCGGTTTTGACCTGTCCGGCTCGATCACGACCGGCGGTTGGGGGGCCACTTTCACGGTGACTGAACTGGCGCTTGTGCCGATGGCGTGGGCGGTGGCAAGGATCTGCGTCTGCATGAGACGCAGGCGCGTTGCCCAGGCCGGTGATGACGCCAGAAAGACGAGGCGATCGTTGCGCAGGTTGGCGAATCTCACCTGTTCGCGCAATGGCGATGGCAACGTCTGGCGCAAGGCGCGATCCAGCGCTTCGAGCTCGCCGGCCTTTTTGGCCAGCGTAGCGAAGGAGCCGCAGTCGACAAGGGACTTCGGTCCGTTGCCCATGCGGCGGGAAGTGGCCTGATTGGGGCCGGCTGGAGTGGTGCGTTGCACGGTGCCCGCATTCGATTTTGGAAACATATGCAAATCATACTCGTCTCACGTTCGCGCAAATTGCCCAAAACACTTGATCTGGCCGACCGGCGCGTACGCTGGAAGCTGCTTTCGACACTGGCGCTGGCAATTGTGGGATGTGTGGGGGCAGGCGTTGGTCTGGCTTTGACCGTGGCCAGTCCACGTGATCGGGCGCTGTCGCAAATTCACGAACTGCAGCAGCAGATACGACAACAAAACACCCAGCTCGGCGGCGTACGCGAAGATTCCCAGCGCGGGCTTGATGCACTGGCAGTCAAGCTGGGCCAGTTGCAGGCACAGTCGACACGACTGAACGCGTTGGGCGAACGTCTTACCGAAGTCGGCAAGCTTGACGCCAGTGAATTCAATTTCGATCAGCAGCCGGCGGTCGGTGGCGTCGAGGACGTCAGCGGTAGCGCCTATGCCTTGCCGCAGACACTCGATAGCAGTATCAGCCAGCTGGCGACTCAGTTTGATACCCAGCAGGCGCAGTTGTCTGCGTTGCAGAGCCTGTTGCTGGATGCCAAGATCGAATCGAATCTGAAACCTACCGGTATGCCGGTGGAGGGCTATATATCATCGTATTTCGGTGCGCGCCCGGATCCGTTCGATGGTCGCTCCGCTCGCCACACCGGCATCGACATTGCCACCCCTTACGGCACGCCTGTGCATGCTGTGGCCGAGGGCATGGTTACGTACGCTGGCGTGCGTAATGGCTATGGCAATGTGATCGAGATCGATCATGGCAATGGCTACATGACTCGCTATGCACACAACAGCGCGCTGGAAGTGCATGCGGGTGAACACGTTCAGGTCGGTACCGTCGTTGCGCAGGCCGGTTCCACAGGGCGTTCGACCGGTTCGCACGTACATTTTGAAGTCTGGTACGACGGTCGCGTGGTCAATCCGCTGGCTTTCGCACGCAATCATCGCTAGCTGAAGGCTTCCAAAAGCTGGCGGTACCCTTGAATCTGGATGCGACTGCCGCCATTCGGATGGCTGGGTCGAAGTTCTGCTCCCCTGAACAGTGAAGGTAGGTTCAGGTGCAGATACTCGCTCTTCAAGGCTACCCAATAGGGGCCGTAAAACTGGTTCGCATAGGCATGTAGTAATATGCCCGACTGGCTTGCGCGTGTTGCAGGCAACTTGTTTCCCAATCCGGAAGATCGATGTTCAACCGTGCCCTGACGAGTCTTTTCGGTAGCCGCAACGATCGCGTGCTGCGCCAGCTTTCCCGAAGTGTTTCCCGCATCAATGCGCTGGAGTCCGAGTTCGAAAAGCTGAGCGACGAAGCCCTGCGTGGCAAGACCGAAGAGTTCAAGCAGCGCGTTGCCGGCGGTGAGTCGTTGGACAAGCTGTTGCCGGAAGCCTTTGCGGTGGTGCGTGAGGCGGCCAAACGCACGCTGGGCATGCGCCATTACGATGTGCAGATGATCGGCGGCATGGTGCTGCATTCGGGCAAGATCGCCGAAATGCGCACTGGTGAAGGCAAGACCCTGGTTGGCACGTTACCGGTATATCTCAATGCGCTGGCCGGCAACGGCGTGCATGTGGTTACCGTCAACGATTACCTGGCGCGCCGCGACTCCGCGCAGATGGGCAAGCTGTACAACTTTCTTGGTCTCAATGTGGGTGTGGTGTATCCGGGGATGGATCACGCCGACAAGCACGAGGCTTACGCTGCCGATATCACCTATGGCACCAACAATGAATTCGGTTTCGACTACCTGCGCGACAACATGGCGCTCAGCAAGGAGCAGCGCTACCAGCGCGGCCTGCATTACGCCATCGTCGATGAGGTCGATTCGATCCTGATCGACGAAGCGCGCACGCCGCTGATCATCTCCGGTCCGGCGGAGGATTCGCCGCAGCTGTATCTGGCGGTGAACAAGATCGTGCCGCGGATGATCCGCCAGCCCGACGAAACCAGTCCTGGCGACTACTGGGTCGATGAAAAGCAGAAGCAGGTGCACCTGTCCGAAGAGGGCATGCAGCACGCTGACGAATTGTTGCGCGAAGCCGGCGTCATTGAGCAGGACAGTGGCCTGTACGACTCGAAGAATCTGGCCGTAGTGCATCACCTCAACGCGGCGCTGCGTGCGAACGGTATTTACCAGCGCGATGTCGATTACATCGTGCGCGACGGTGAGGTCATCATCGTCGACGAGTTCACCGGACGTACCCTGGCCGGGCGCCGTTGGTCCGACGGCTTGCATCAGGCCGTCGAGGCGAAGGAAGGCGTACCAATCCAGCGCGAAAACCAGACGCTGGCCACGGTGACGTTCCAGAATCTGTTCCGCATGTACAAGAAGCTGGCCGGCATGACCGGCACGGCCGATACCGAGGCGTTCGAGTTCCAAAGCATCTACGGCCTGGAAGTGGTGGTCATTCCGACCCACATGCCGATGATCCGCAAAGACAACTCGGACATGATTTTCCTCGCGCAGGATCCGAAATACCGCGCGGTGATCGAGGACATCAAGGCCTGCCACGAGCGCGGCCAGCCGGTGCTGGTCGGTACTACTTCGATCGAGGTGTCCGAGCTGTTGTCCGGTCTGCTTACACAGGCAAAGGTGACTCACGAGGTCCTCAATGCCAAGCAGCACGAGCGCGAAGCGCACATCGTGGCGCAGGCTGGCGCGCCCGGGCAGGTGACCATCGCCACCAATATGGCTGGTCGCGGTACCGATATCGTGCTCGGTGGCAGCCTCGAGGCGGCAATGTCCAAGCTGCCCGAGGGCGCCAGCGAGATCGAGCGCCAGCGTGTCAAGACCGAATGGAAAAAGCTCCACGAGCAGGTGCTCGCGGCCGGCGGCCTGCACATCATCGGCACCGAGCGGCACGAGTCGCGCCGCATCGATAACCAGCTGCGCGGCCGTTCGGGTCGCCAGGGCGATCCGGGCTCCTCGCGCTTTTATCTGTCGCTGGAAGACAATCTGCTGCGCATCTTCGGCGGCGAAGGCCTTATCCGCTGGATGAAGCGCTTCGGCATGAAGGACGACGATGCGCTGGAAGATCGCATGATCAGCCGGCAGATCGAAAAGGCCCAGCGCAAGGTCGAGCAGCACAACTTCGATATCCGCAAACACCTGCTTGAATTCGATGACGTTGCCAACGATCAGCGCAAGGTGATCTATCGCCAGCGCGACGAATTGCTCGAGGGTGAAGAGGTTTCCGCCACGGTCACCGACATCCGCGAAGACGTCGTGCAGTCGTTGGTGCGCGCGCATGTGCCAGCTGAAAGCATCGACGAGCAGTGGGATATCCCCGCGCTGAATCGTGAGCTCGAAAGCGAATTTGGTCTTTCGCTTGATTTGCCGAATTGGATCGAACAGCAGCACGAGATCGACGCCGAGATGATTCTTGGCCACGTGCGCGAATCCGTGGACGGGTTTTTCCAGGCCAAGGAAGCGCAGGTCGGCGCAGACACCATGCGTCAGCTGGAAAAGCACATCATGCTCACCGTGGTAGACAACGCTTGGAAAGATCATCTGGCGAACATGGACTACCTGCGCCAGGGCATTTATCTGGTCGGTTACGCTCAGCAGGATCCGAAGCAGGCGTTCAAGCGCGAGTCGTTCAAGCTGTTTTCTGAAATGCTCAACCGGATCAAGGCCGAAGTGGTGCAGATGCTGGCACGTATCCGCATCCGCAGCGAGGAAGAGGTCGCGGCGATGGAAGCCGAGCAACAGCGTTTGGCCGAGCGCCTGCAGACGCAGATGCTGGCTACCGGCGGTGGCGCTCCGGCGAATGCGTTTGCGGCACCGTCGATCGAAGCCTCAGGCAATACCGGTAACTATCAGCGCTTGCCGGAACCGGATAATAGCCCGAAGGTCGGTCGCAACGATCCGTGCCCGTGTGGCTCAGGCAAAAAGTACAAACATTGCCACGGGCAACTGGCCTGATCCATTTAGGTTGAAAGGCTTCTGCTCAATCAAGAAAAACCCCGCTGAGGCGGGGTTTTTCATTGGCTGAAACTCAATCCTCGCCACCTGGCGGTCGTTTTCGGTGTGGCTCTGCGTTGACGGTGATGTACTGCGGCTCTTCGCCATCGATCCGCAGTGCCGTCAGTTTGCCGCCCCAGACACAACCGGTGTCGATGGCATGCACGCCGAGTCCGGCAAACCGTCCCAGCGCCGACCAGTGGCCGCAGACGATCTGCGTTTCGCGACGTCGCATGCCGGGAACCTCGAACCATGGATACAGACCGGGTTTCTGCGTGCCAGGAATATCCTTGGCGTCGAAATCGATCCGGCCATTGACGTCGCAGTAGCGCATCCGGGTCATCGTGTTGATGGTGGCGCGTTGGCGATCCAGCCCCTGTAGACGGCTCGACCATACGGCCGGGCGATTGCCGAACAGATTGCGCAGCAGTCGCGGATGCCGTGGGCTGGACAGCTCGCGCTCGACATCCTGTGCCGCGCGCTGCGCCTGCTTCAGGGTCCACATTGGCGCGAGACCCGCATGCACCATCGTCCAGTTGAGTTGTTCGTCGTGATGCAGGAGTTTTTGCGAACGCAGCCATTCGAACAGTACGGGAGCGTCATCGGCGAACAGCACTTCGCGCAGCTCCGGATTTACCCGTGCCTGCGCATCCGGCCTACGCTGCGCGATCGCCAGAAGGCTGAGGTCGTGATTGCCAAGCGTCACCACACTGGACTCGCGCAGCTCGTGGATCAGCCGCAGCGTATCCAGCGACTGTCCACCGCGGTTGACCAGGTCGCCACAAAACCACAGTTGATCCTGCGACGGATCAAAGCGCAGTTTCTCCAGCAAACGCTGCAGTTCGGGATAACAACCCTGCACGTCGCCAATGGCGTACGTGGCCATGGTCAGATCGCGTCCATCAGTGCAGCGTGCGCGGGATGGACAGGGTGAAGGTCGGGATCGGCGCCTCGAAATGCGTGCCGTCGTCGGCCAGCATTTGATAACTGCCGCCCATGGTGCCGACCGGTGTCTCCAGTACGGCACCTGAGGTGTATTCGAAGTCATCGCCCGGGCGCATCCATGGCTGCTCGCCGACCACGCCGTCGCCACGCACTTCCTCCACCTTGCCGTTGGCGTCGGTGATCATCCAGTGGCGGGTCAGCAGGCGCGCAGGCATGTCGCCTGCGTTGCGCAGGGTAATTGTGTAGGCGAAAACGTAGCGATTGTCACCGGGCTTCGATTGATCGGGGACGAAGCGCGTTTCGACCTGCACATCGATCGTGTAGGAAGCTTTTTCATTCATGGCCCGATTGTAAGGCTTGCCACCGTGAATGGGGTGCAGCCTTCACGTCTGTGATGAAACCCGGGCAATAAATCTATTCGTGCGACTGCGCGCTGTAGACCTTGGCCAGTCGCACAAAGTCCTCCGGCGCCAGCGTTTCAGCGCGCGCCTTGGGGTCGACATCGGCGCTGCGGATGGCGTCACTGTTGAGCAACTGCTTGAGTGCATTGCTGAGCGTCTTGCGCCGCTGTGCGAAGGCTGCCTTCACCACGGCATAAACATGCGTGGGATCGGCATCGTGTTGCTGCTCAGGTGACAGCGGCAGCAGGCGCACGACAGATGACTCCACTTTTGGCGGTGGACGAAACGCCTCGGGCGGCACGTCGAACAGCGGCTCGACCCGGCACGCCAACTGCAACATCACCGAGAGCCGCCCGTAGACTTTACTGCCGGGTTCGGCGGCCATGCGATCGACCACTTCCTTCTGCAGCATGAAATGCAGATCCTGGATCGCACCAAAGTGATCGACGCAGTGAAACAGGATCGGGCTGGAAATGTAATACGGCAGATTGCCGGCAATACGCAGCCGCGGTACGCCGAGGCTTTGCGCCAGCGCGGTGAAGTCCACCTTCAACACGTCGGCGTGGATGATTTGCAGTTCGCCTACGCTGGCCGCACGCGCCTGCAGACCAGGGATGAGATCAGTATCGAGTTCGATTGCGGTGAGCTTGCCGGCGGCCTTCAGCAGTGGCAGCGTCAGCGCGCCCTCCCCGGGGCCGATTTCGACCACGACGTCCTCGGCGTGGGGTGCAATCATGCTGACGATCTGCGCGATGTACCGCTGGTCGTGCAGAAAGTGCTGGCCAAAACTTTTCTTGGGGCGAGCGCTCATGAGGTGGTTCCTGGCGGAGATTGCCCCTCACCTCGTTCCTCTGCCCGCCGGGGAGAGGATGGATGAGTGGCACGGCGCGCCACGAGCTCCAATGCCATCTGTGCTGCGGCAATCAGGCTGGCGGGGTCGGCTTTGCCGGTTCCCGCAAGATCCAGCGCGGTGCCGTGATCGACCGATGTGCGGATAAATGGCAGGCCGAGCGTGAGGTTCACCGTCCGATCGAACGCCTCGCTCTTCAACACCGGCAATGCCTGATCGTGGTACATCGCCAGCACCGCGTCGTAGTGCTGACGTTGCGCTGGTACAAAGGCGGTGTCAGCCGGCAGTGGCCCAAGCAGGAGCATGCCTTCCGCGCGCAGTGCTTGCATGGTCGGGATGATCGTGTCGATTTCCTCATGTCCCATATGGCCAGCTTCACCGGCATGCGGGTTGAGACCCAGCACCGCGATGCGCGGCGCGGCCAGGCCAAACTTTTCGCGCAGCTCCGCATGCACGATACGCAGCGTGCGCGCCAGCCATGGGCCTGTAATAGCTGTCGATACCGCAGCCAGCGGCAGATGCGTGGTGACCAGGGCCACCCGAAGCTCGGGGCTCGCCAGCATCATCACCACATCGGTGCGCGTGCGTTCGGCGAAAAATTCGGTGTGACCACTGAAGCGGATGCCTGCGTCGTTGATGGATGACTTCTGCAACGGCGCAGTGACTACAGCGTCATAGCGGCCGGCCATGCAGCCATCGCTGGCTTCGGCCAGCGTGGCAAGCACGTGGCTTGCGTTGATTGGATCGGGATGGCCGGGAATTTCCTGTGCAGCCAGCGGCACGTGTCTGACGCGCAGCGTTCCGGGCACTCGTTGGAATTCCGGGCTGCTGTCGTCGTTAACCAGTTCAATGGTGGTGCCGCAGCTTGCAGCGGCACGTTCGAGCAGGCTGCGGTCGGTAATCGCGATAAGGCTGGCGGGCAATGGGCTGGCGGCTAGCCTTATCAGCAGTTCCGGACCGATGCCGGCCGGCTCACCGGCCGTGATGGCGAGCCGCGGGAGTGGCGCCCCGTTCAACGTGGCTTACGGGCTAGTGCTGGTCGCGGATGCCTGATCGTCCGCTGAGCGCAGTTCGGGCACCAGGATGTTGATATAGGCACCGGCGCGCATCTGACGCAGATAGTCGTCATACGCCTGATCGGACTTGCGGTTGCCGATGGCTTGGCGCGCGTTGTTGCGGGCGATTTCATCGGTGAGATCGCTCTGGCGTGTGCCGAGTCGCTGCAAGATGTCCCAACCGGCTTCGGTCTGGAACGGCTGCGATACCTGGTTGTCCTTCAGCGCGTCGATCTGCTGGGCGATGCTCGAACCCCAATCCTGCTGCTTGAACCAGCCCATGTCGCCACCGGCGTTCGCTGTGGTCGGGTCGGCCGAGTCCTTCTTCGCTGCGGCGGCGAAGTCCTCATGTTTGTTGACGATGCGGTTATAGATGTCTTGCGCCTTCTGCTGCGCTTGTTCGGGAGTGATCAGCTCGCTCGGTTTGATCAGGATCTGGCGCGCGTGATATTCGGTCACGACCTGGCGGCTGGGCTCGCGCTGGCCGATCAGCTTGATGATGTTGAAGCCGGTCGGGCCGCGCAGGGCCGGACTCACGTCGCCAGGTTTCATCGCCGTAACGGTGTCGGTAAACGCCGGCGGAATAGCGTCCATGCGGCGCCAGCCCAGATCGCCGCCTTCCAGCGCATCGGAGGCATCGGAAAAACGGATCGCTGCCGCGTTGAAATCCATGCCACCCTTGAGCGCGGCAACGGCCTGCTCGGCTTTCGCCTGGGTTGCCTGGATGGCGGCAGCGTCGGCGCCGCTCGGCGTGCTGATCTGGATATGCGCCAGATGCACTTCGCCAGCCTTGTAGGTCGGGCTGCTGAGCAGGTTGGTGACCTCACTGTCGGTGACCGAGACGGAATCCTGGATCACGCTCTGGTGCAGACGCTGAATGGTGATCTGGTCGGCCAATTGCTGGCGAAACGCCGCAAAGCTGCCGCCGTCGTGTTCCACCGCAGCGCGTAGCTGATCGGCGGTCATCTTGTTCTGTTGCGCTACGCCGTTGACGGCTTGATCGACGTCGGCATCGGACACGTGGATGCCTTGATCATCTGCCTTCTGAATCTGCAGCCGATTCAGGATCAGGCGATCGAGCACCTGCTGCTGAAGCACGTTCGCCGGCGGCAACTGGCCAGGCTGGCTGGCGTACTGCTGCTGCACTGAACGTGTGGCTTCGTTCAGTTCGCTCTGCAGGATAACGTCGTCGTTGACGACAGCAACAATACGGTCGATCGCTTGATTGGCCGGCGCTGCAGTCGCACCGGGGAGCAGTTGGGCGTGCACGGGAAGCGCGATCGCGAGCGCCAGCAGGAAAAATGCAGTGGGTTGCTTCATTATTGAAAAGCCTAGGTCGCCAAAAGTGAATGCAGAAGGGGCGAATGCAAATTATTGATAGCCGAGAATATCACGGCGCAAGGTGGGATCGATTTGACCACCGGTTGAACCCAGTCCCTTGAAGACCACTTCAAACATAATGGCGTTGTCGCGAAGGTTGGTATTGCTGGCCGTGGGCACGGCAACGGTGCCGTAATAGGTCTGGTTTACGTAGTTGCGATCGACCAGTCTCAGTGTCACGCAGCAGCTGTCGTATTCGACGCCAGCCAGGGCTTCCACCGTTCCGGTCGCCGTATTTTCGAGGCCCTTGATTGGTTCCTCGTAACTCCAAGAGCCGATCAGGCGCCAATACGCGGATATCGGGTAGGTCGCCGATACGCTGTATTGATCCAACAGGCCGCGGCGATAGTGATACGAGAAATTCAGCACGCCATCGTTGCCTAAGCGGTGCTGTAATTCAAAGGCGGCCATGTCGGTTTGATGCGTATTCGGGCTCCACTGATAAGCGGTGTTGACGCGCCAACGATCGTTGAGCTGCATGTCAAACTGCGCAACGTAATCGGAACCGTGGAAGTTTGTTGAGGGGGTAAGTGTGTTGGCTCCGGTGGGTATCTGCACGAGCTGCGGGGTGAAATACCGGATCTGGCCGAAACTGGCGGAAATCCTCTCCACGCCGTTCTCATCGAGCAGGCGGGTGGTCAGCGCGCCGGTGAGGTTGTTCGCGTTCATCTGCCGATCGTCGCCGGCATACTGGTTCGGGGTGAAGAGCTGGTAGTAGTCGAACGAGGTTAGCGAGGTGTCGAATAGCGGCAGATCATCCTGGTTGCGGTACGGCACATACAGATAATACGCGCGCGGCTCCAGCGTCTGTGTGTAGTTGGTGCCGAACAGCGAGATGCTGCGGTCAAATACCAGGCCGCTATCCAGACTGACGATCGGCATCGAGCGGGTGGGCGTTTTGTCGGTAAAAGGTGTAGTTTGACCGCTAGTCAGTAGACCGGAGTAGCCGTAATTCTGGTAATCACCGCTGAGATCGTAGGCTGTATAGCGATATGCCAGCTTCGGTCGAACGAACCAGGCTGAGTTACCCAAGTCCGCCTGAATGTACGGGTAGAGGTCGAGGCGCTCGCCTTCCACAAAGTCGGCTTTGTGGAAATCGTCGAACTCGTTGTTCGCGCCGAATTCCAGCCAGCGGGAGATCGGTATGTTCAAGTTGAGTATCAGGTATGGCAACTTGTCGTATGGATTGACCGCATCGGTAGCGAACGGATTGGTGTTCTGATAGATGAGTCCGCCGAACTGCGCGTTCCACCACGTTCCGCCACCGACAATGGCTGCGTTGGAAGCCAGGGTATAGATCACCGTATGCGACAAGGCGTTGCCGAAATCGTAAAGATAGGCGTTATCGGACGCGTGGTTGTAGGAACCCACGAAGGTCCAGCTGTCCCATAAATGCGTCGTATCGGTGTAGTCGATCAGGTAGCGCGACTGGCCGGTGGTATTGGTTGTGCCATCGCTCTCGCCGGTGTCGTTGGGTACGTACTCGACATTGAGTTGACCGTGGCTGGCTTGGTTGCCGGATGTGAGATAGCGGAACTCACCGGCCAGCAACTCTCCGCGCGAGGCGTAGTAGCGCGGATCCAGGGTGGCGTCGTAATTTGGCGCCAGATTGAAGTAGTACGGCGTGCTGATTTCGAAGCCGGAGCGACTGGTATTTCCCAGCTTCGGGTTGAGGAAGCCGCTCTTGCGCCGGTGGTCGATCGGAAAGGTGAAATAGGGCAGGTAGATAAATGGCATCTTGCCGACCCGCATGGTCGCGTTGCGCGCGGTGCCGACACCGGTGTCCTTGTTCATTGTGATCGACTTGCCGCGGAACTCCCAGATGTGGTGGCCGAGGTCACAAGTCGAATAGGTCGCCATCGAATAGCGCGTGTGCAGGTCGTCCAACATCTGGCCCTGCTTGGCCACGCCGTTGCCGCGCTCATCGAGCATCTGGTAGTGCACGTTATCGGCGATGCCGCGGCTGTCGTTGCTGTTGCCGCGGATGTGGGTGCCGGCAATCAGCTGGCTCGCCTCCTGATAGCGGACGTTGCCGCGGGCATCGTAGTCGGTGGTGTCGTTGTTATAGTCGACCGTGTCGGCCTGCATTTTCTGGTCGGCGCGTTGCAGTATCACGTTGCCGGACAGATGGAAGATCGTCTGGTTGGAGCTGTCGACGTGATCGGATTTGACGTAGGCCGGGCTGGTATTGCGCAGCGACGGATCCTTGCCCAGTGCTGGGTCATAGAAATCCAGCAGCGCGTTGGGCCGGCATATCGCATAGTTATAAGGACGTGGCGCGCAGTGAAACGTGCCCAATGGACACACTTGTTCCGATCCGTCCAGGGACGACTTTGGGCGGACCTGACCGGTAGCTTCGGCCTGGTTGCCGATCAGGGCGAGCGCGGCGGCGACGGCCAGAAGGCGGCGCGGTGGGAGCTTATGCGTCACAGTCAAAATCTGTCGGCTATGAGAGTTCGTTAAGCTAACAGAAAGACCGAGTGTAAGGCAGGCATACATTTACCCGACGCTCGTGCAATTCAGCTGCCATACCCCAGTTCCGCAAGGAATTGGGGCGAAAACGGGTTTCTGCGCTGTGTAAGCCGGGTCAGCGGGTCAGGTCGCTGATCGTCAGAGTCGGTGGCTAGTCCATCAATGCAGCGACATGCGCCGAAGCACTGGCCGCCAGCGCCGCCAGGTCGTAGCCGCCTTCGAGTGTTGAGACCAGCTTGCCGGCGGCATGCTTGTGGGCCAGCGCCACCAGGCGCTCGGTGACCCACGCATAGTCATCCTGGCCGAGGCGGATATCGGCCAGCGGGTCGCTGCTGTGGGCATCGAAGCCGGCTGAAACCAGCACCAGCTGAGGCTTGAACGCATTCAGCCGTGGCAGCAGCATGCCATCCCACAGTTCGCGGAATTCGTGCGAGCCATCGCCAGGTGATAGCGTGCCGTTGACGATATTGCCGACCCCGTGCTCGCTTTCGAAGCCGGTACCCGGATACAGCGGCGACTGGTGGCTGGAAACAAACAGCACGCGCTTGTCCTGCTCGAAGATCGCCTGCGTACCGTTGCCGTGATGCACGTCGAAATCCGCGATCGCCACGCGCTTGAGACCGTAGGTCGACATGGCATGCGCGGCGGCGACCGCGATGCTGTTGAACAGGCAGAAGCCCATCGCCTGATCGCGTGTCGCGTGATGGCCCGGAGGCCGCACGGCGCAGAATGCGCGCTGTCCGTCAGCCCCGTTCATTACAGCATCCACCGCGGCGACCACTGCGCCGGCAGCGCGCAAGGCGGCGTCAAGCGAGCCGGGCGACATCACGGTGTCCTCGTCAAGCCGCTGAGTACCTTCCTGTGGTGCGCTGGCAAAAATGCGATCGATGTACTCGGCGCTGTGCGCCCGCAGCAGCTGTTCGCGTGTGGCCAGTGGTGCCTCGATCCGGTCCAATGCCGCGTAACGATCAAGATCCAGCGCGTGCAGCACCGCCGACAGACGCGCCGGGCGTTCGGCGTGGCCGACGCCGGGATCGTGTTGCAGGCAGGCGGAATGGGTATAGAGCTGAAGCATAGTCAGGTTGTCGGGCGGCGGCTAATTCGTGGCGTTGGGTTTGCGGCGGCGCTCGTGCTGCCAGAGCACTTCACCGTGGCCGCTGGCGCGGGCCAGCACGCGACAAAGCACGAACAGCAGGTCGGACAACCGGTTGAGATAACGCGAGGTCTGCGGGCGAACGTCTTCGACGTGCGACAACGCCACCACGTCACGTTCGGCACGCCGGCAGACCGTGCGGGCCAGGTGACAGGTTGCCGCCGCCATGCCACCACCGGGCAGAATGAAATCTTTCAGCGGCGGCAGCGGCTCGTTGAAGCCGTCGAGCACGGTTTCCAGCCGGTCGACATCGGCGTCGTCGATCATCGCCATGCCGGGAATGCACAACTCGCCGCCCAGATCGAACAGCTCGTGCTGCACCTGGGTCAGCGTTTCGCATACGGCGTCGTTGACGCCTTCGCTGGCCAGCACCATACCGATCGTGCTGTTGAGTTCGTCCACGGTGCCATACGCGGTTACGCGCAGGGAGTCTTTCTGTACCCGCGAGCCATCGCCCAGGCCCGTGCTGCCGTCATCACCGGTGCGGGTGTAGATCTTCGAAAGGCGGTTGCCCACGTCAGTGAGGCTGGCCGCTGTGCTGACGCGCACGAGACAGCTGCACCGCCAGTACGTGCATGATCGCGCCCAGCCCGACCCATATGGCCGTGGTTTCCAGGAACGGCAGATACCAGTCGCCGAGATTCTCGGCCCATCCGCTGAAGTTGCGCGTTGCCGTCGGCACGCTGGCGCTAAGCCAGAAGAAGCTGCCGTTCGAAATGAGGTAGCACACGGTCACGCTGACCAGCAGGGTCAGCACGGCCATGCCCAGCGTGGACAGGCTCAGACCACGCTGATACTTGGCCAGCAAGCTGCCGCCCAGCCACAGGCTGAAATACGAGGGAATCAGGAACCAGTACGCCACCGACACGCAGTAATGGCTCCAGAAATCCAGCCCCTGGTTGGTGATCACCACATAGTCGACCAGCACCGCCTCGACCATCAGCAGCGGGAATGCCCAGCGCGCCGAACCACGCAGCCAGAAGCCGGCCAGGAAGAACACACCCCACGAGGCGTCAGGCAGTGCATCAAAATGATGCAGGAACGAATGGTGGATGCGGGTGGCCGCCATTACCAGGGCAAGTACGAGCAAAATGCCCAGGCGTTGGGTGTGCGTCTTGGCCATGCGGAACTCCGTGGGATCGCCAGATAGAGGCAGGTTTATACAGGCCGCTAGTCTAGCCCACCGGATGCCCTATGGCCGCAGTCATACGCCCGGTATCAAATACGGCGTGTTTCATTTCAGCGGGTATCATCGCAGCATGAATCTACCTGTGCCTTCCTCTTCTTCAGGCCGAAACAGTGTGCTGATCGTCGGTGGCGGCCTGGTCGGCGCCAGCCTGGCGATTGCACTGGACGCGGCGGGCATTGCCGCCACCCTGGTTGAGGCCGCTGTGCCTCGCGCCGACGCGCAGCCCAGCTATGACGAACGCAACCTCGCTCTGGCGCGGGCCACGGTCAATGGCCTCGATGCGATCGGCGTGTGGAAGCATGCTTCGACCCACGCCACTCCGATCAAACATATCCACGTCAGCCGAACCGGCGAATTCGGCTGCGCGCGCATCGACGCGGACCGCCACGGTGTTGACGCACTGGGCTGGACCCTGCCGGCCCGTGAGCTCGGCAGCGCGCTGCTGCGTCGGCTGGACGAATGTACCCGATTGACCCGGCTCGCACCGGCCAGCCTGGTCGCGCTTGAGCCGCAGGCCGATGGTTGGCGTGCCGAAATCAAGACGCCCGAAGGCACGCGAAGCGTCGGTACGTCACTGCTCGTCGGCGCCGACGGCACGGATTCCTTCGTGCGTACCCAGCTTGGCATCGAGGCCGAGCAGCACGATTACGAGCAGACGCTATTTGTCTGTACCATTACGCCGGAGCGTGAGCATCGTAACCGCGCCTACGAGCGATTTGCCGACGATGGCCCGGTGGCGCTACTGCCGCTAAACGAGCGCCGCTGCGGGCTGGTTCTTACAGTACCCGCCGAGGAGGCCGATGCCATCGCCGCGCTCGACGATGCCGGCTTTGTCGAATTCGCCCAGCGACGCTTTGGCTGGCGACTGGGTCGATTCAGCCGGCCTGGCAAACGCCATCCGTATGCGATTCGCGCCGTTACCGCGAAATCTTTGACCGCGCCACGTGCTGTGCTGGTGGGCAATGCGGCGCAGACGGTGCATCCGATCGGTGCGCAGGGATTCAATCTTGGGTTGCGCGATGCACTGACGCTGGCCGAGCTGGTGGCGGCGTCTTCCCATTCGGGCATGGCCGATCCGGGCGCGCCCGATGTGCTGGCCAATTACGCGTCGCGTCGCGCGCCAGATCGCGAGGGCACCATCGCCATGAGTCACGGCCTGGTGCGTCTGGCCTGCCTGCCGCAGCCGCTGCTGGCGCCATTGCGTTCGCTGGCCCTGCTGGCTTTTGACCGTGTGCCGCCGCTGTGCAATGCGATGGCCAGACGCGGCATGGGCTTTCGCGGCGAACCGCCGCTCGCCGTGCTGGAGCCACTGCCATGAATTCATCCGCACAGGATATTCCGTCGCGCCGTCGTCCGCCGGCACTCGACGTGGCGGTGGTTGGCGGCGGCATGGTCGGCGCAGCCGCTGCGCTGGCGCTGGCCCGTGCCGGTTTTGCTACAGCCTTGGTGGAGGCCCGTGTTCCGCAGCCGTGGCAAGTGCAGGACGAAGTTGATCTGCGAGTTGTCGGTCTCGCGCCGTCCTCAATAAAGTTGTTGGATGATCTGGACGTCTGGACGTCCATCTGCGAAGCACGCTCCAGCCCCTATGCGCGCATGCACGTATGGGATGCCGAAAGCGGTGCGTCGATCTCCTTCGATTCGGCCAGCGAAGGTCGCCAGCAACTGGGCTATATCGTCGAAAACAATCTGGTGCAATGGACGTTGTGGCAGGCGCTTGAGGCTGCTGGCGGCCGCTCCAGCGCATCCTACGCTCGCGGCACTGGCACATCCATGTGCGGCGT
>Ga0302233_10001296_pt1 | contig 17581 bp, 16 predicted proteins | sample II_Palsa_N3_1_FD_193516 | JGI IMG/M metagenome (GOLD analysis project Ga0302233, IMG submission 193516) | Peat permafrost microbial communities from Stordalen Mire near Abisko, Sweden - II_Palsa_N3_1 | ecosystem: Environmental > Terrestrial > Soil > Palsa > Peat permafrost | place: Sweden... | reverse complement strand
GCCAGTAAGAGCCTTGCTCGCGCCAGTCTGAGCGGCGACGGCATCGATCAGTTCCTGTTTATTCATAAGGTTCCTTTCTCAGTTTGGGTTGATACAACGGCACGACCGCGACGATTATACGTGCGCGGACAGCGTCGTCGAGCGGTTAAGGTTATTTGCGAAAAATATCAGCACAATTTTCGCCAAGCGACTCGTTGCCAAGGCACAGCCCCTACGTTACCACGGTAGGCTTGCTATGATAACCACCTACGGAGCCATATTCGACGGGGGTTTCAACAAATTCCGACGATTTAGGCGATATTTCCAGTGGAATCCTAAAAAAAGCCCCTCTATGCTGCGCCAATTGATCACCGAATACGGTTTAGCGTTGGTTTTTGCCAACGTCCTACTGGAGACATTGGGTCTACCGCTGCCCGCTTTACCGACCTTGATCGTCACTGGCGCACTACTTAGCTCGCCTGGCACGGGGATAGATCTTAGCGGATTTCCTGGTGGAATTCTTTCAATTATTCTAGTTGGCACTGTTGCGGCCTCTTTGGGAGACCTCGCGTGGTTCCTCGCCGGCCGCTATTTAGGCAATCGAATTTTACGCAATTTATGCAAAATCTCGATTTCACAAGATACCTGCATACGCCGCTCCGAACGCTTTTTTGAACGCTGGGGTATGCGTTCACTGACCCTGGCCAAATTTATTCCCGGACTATCGACACTGGCCTTGCCAATGGCCGGTGCCGCAGGTATTTCGCTACGCACTTATTTCATGTACGACATTATCGGTGTGCTGTTATGGGTCTGTACGGGCGTAGGTCTGGGTGCATTATTCGCGCCGCAACTCGATCACCTGTTGAGCATGCTCGACCGGATGGGTCATGCCGCTATGTTGATCGTCGCCGCTGCGTTTGTGTTGTATATCGCGCTGCGCTGGTGGCGACGTTATTCTCTGATCCGTCTATTGCGCATGGTTCGCATCGATGTCATGCAACTGGCTGCTTTGATGCAATCGGACTTGGTGCCGGTCGTGCTCGATGTGCGTAGTGAGCAGCATCGACGCCTCGACCCGGTGATGATTCCAGGCACACAGTTTTTATCTTTCCATGACATAGAAAGCCAGGCTCATACACTTCCGACCGATAGAAAATTGGTGGTGTATTGCTCATGCCCCAATGAAGTGTCGGCCGCCTATCTGACACATCGCCTTAACAATCTCGGCTTCAGCGACGTCAGCCCACTGCTTGGCGGACTCGACGCTTGGCGCAATGCCGGTTTCGAGCTTGAAGCGATTCACTTTGGTTAAATCGATGTTTGAAAAAATTCTGAGCAACAGATCGTTCGATGCCGGACGTAAGCCCATCTGATGGCGACCATACTAACTCCCGCCAAGTTGCAATTGCGTGAGGACGGAACGCCGTTTTCAGCAGAATTCAATGATATTTACCATAGCGAAGCCGGCGGCATAGGGCAAGCCGAACATGTTTTCGTGAAAGGCAATGACTTGCCCAGGCGCTGGCTTGGACGGTCGCTATTTTCGATTTTCGAAACGGGTTTTGGGCTAGGTATTAATTTTCTGGTGACTTGGGCCCATTGGCGTCGCGATCCTCAAGCCTGTGCGAAATTGCATTTCGTTTCAATCGAAAAACATCCCTTTTCACGCGAAGATTTGCAGACTTATCTGAGCTCGCTCAATCAGGTCGATTCAGCTTCACCCGACGCTTGCGCGTTGACCGCGCTACGCGCCGAATTGGCGCCGCTGGCTCACGCACTATGCGCACAATGGCCAATTTTGGTGCCCGGCACACATCGCCTTGAATTTGAAGAGGGGCGGGTCATTTTGACCTTGATCTTCGGCGATGCGCTAGGGGTTTTGCCTAAGCTTATGCTGCGTGCCGATGCATTTTATCTCGATGGCTTTTCACCGGCAAAAAATCCGGAACTGTGGAGTAGCACCATCTTCAAAAGTATGACGCGTCTAGCTGCGCCCGGTGCTTCAGTGGCCAGCTACACAATCGCGGCATCCGTCAAGCAAGGGCTGATAGACGCGGGCTTTGTGGTCGATCGCACAACCGGCTACACCTTCAAACGCGATATGTTGATCGGCCGCTTTATTCCGCGGTTTAGAGTACGTCGTCACGAACCACCGGCATCGTTCGAGCAAAAATTTCCAGGGGCGGCACGTCATCTGATTGTGATTGGCGCGGGGCTGGCGGGATGTGCAGTGGTCGCCGCCATGGCTGCGCGTGGTTGGCAAGTCACATTATTGGAACGACGTAGCGCACCGGCGACAGAAGCATCCGGTAATCCCGCAGGGGTGTTTCATCCAATGATCACGCGCGACGATAGCTTTGCTGCACGGCTATCGCGCAGCGGCTTTCTGCATGCGCTGCAAAGTTGGTCCAAATTAGCGGCACAAGGTTTGCAGTTTAATTTGCATGATGACGGCTTGTTCGTTGCGGCACAAAGCGACGCCGATTTTTCGGCGATGGCCGACGCCGCTGCCGCCTTAAAATTGCCCCAGGCCTATGCTCGCTTGCTGACGCCGGCCGCCGCCCGCGAGTTGATCGGTGTCACGCCCTTATTCGGCGGCTGGTATTTTCCTCAAGGCGGTTGGATCGATCCTGCGGCACTGTGCCGCGCGCAACTGCAAGCGGCGGGAAAGCAACTCACCACATGTTTCGAGACGTCGGCGCATAGCTTGGAATATCGCGATGATACCTGGCACGTCTTGAATCAAACCGGGCAAAGTATCGCCGACGCACCGGTGGTCATCGTCGCCAACTCGCATGATGCCGCGCGACTGACAGGTTTTCAGTATTTGCCGACCAGTCCGATCCGCGGCCAACTGACCTTATTGCCTTATTCGCCGGCAGCGGCACAAGCGCTGCCGCTGAGGCGGCCACTGATTGCCGACGGCTACGTTCTGCCTTTACCCGACGGCCAATTGCTGACTGGTGCCAGCTATGATTTCGAGGATCACGACCCAGTCTTACGGCACGACAGCCAAATTGAGAATCTACAACGGCTACATGCCTTGCTGCCGCAATCCGATGCGCTTTACGCCAATGCCGCCGATACCTTGCCGCTAGCGGGCCGTATCGGCTTTCGCTGCGTCACCTCGGATCGCATGCCGATGATCGGACAATTCGCAGACGAAACCCAAGCGCTTGACCGAGCCGCTGAATTGAACGGCGCTCATTTCGCCGATCTACCGCGATTAGCCGGCTTGTATGGTGCTTTTGCCTATGGTTCGCGAGGCCTCATATGGGCTTCTCTTGCAGCGGAAATGCTCGCCTCGCAAATCGAAGGCGAACCACTGCCCATCGATCAGAAGTTGGCAGAAGGCATCGACCCCGCGCGCTTCCTTTTACGCATTTTGCGACACTCAAAGTCTGCCTGAGGACCGTTTTTTTATCTCATATCACGATCTTTGGCGGATTTTGACAGGCGGACAAATCCTAGTGGATAAGATGTGGATAACTGCCTCGCTTACTCTGTATGAATTCTGCATAACCTGGCAAGCGTCCTCAGCGACCTAAAACTTATCCCAAGCTCCGGCCACCTGTGCAAACTTTGTACGAGTACTTGTGCGGTCTGCAAGCTGATGATTTGACTCATGTAAACCGGGTTATGCACAGAATTGGCCGATGCTTGTTAACTACTACGATGTATACATATAAAAGAATTAAAACAAAAACTAAAAGACCGCTCTTGAGTCCAAGTTGCAGATATCAAAAACATAAACAGCGAGGAAATCAGACTCTGGGCGGCTTAAGGCTCCATGCTGTACATCGCAACGCATGCCTATGGCACAATGGGCCGGCTAAAAGATAGCCGGAGGATCAGTTCACTGAATTTCACTCCCTGTGCGTTGCACAGCATCTCGACCAAGATTCCATTCCTAAGCGATGGATTTCATCCAATGTTGCTCAAGTCGCGCAGCGTCTGTGTCGCGGCGTTTTCGAACACCTAACTAAGCAGCACCGTAAGCAGATAAGCATGAATCATGCAGATGGCGTGTCACGCGCTGCTTATTGCCTGAGGCATTTGGCGTAAGCCTGCAAGTTGCTGTGAAGATATTGACCTTGTAATGCAGGAGGAGCACCTAATGAAATCGGCATTTTCCTTTTTGCCGGATTGGCCTCTAGTGCCGGATACGATTTTTTGGGCTGGTTTGGCATTGCTGCTTGCCGGTTTGTTCAGCGAGTTTGGCTGGCGAACCTGGCGCATACCCCGCATCACGGGCTATGCGGTGGTCGGTCTGATTGCCGGCCCCGCGGGTCTGGATGCAATCAGCTCCAATATGGGCGTAGATGTACGGCTGGTATTGAACCTTGGCTTGGGTTTGTTATTGTTTGAATTGGGGAGTCGTCTCAATTTGAAATGGATGCGCAAAAATACCTGGCTGATCTTGACCAGCCTGGCCGAAGCCACGCTGACATTTATTCTCGTATTGCTGGCCATGCGTCTGATGGGGGTGCCGTATATGACCGCCATCATCATTGCCGCGATTGCTATCTCGACTTCGCCGGCGATGGTGATCCAACTAAAGACCGAGCTCAAAGCCGAAGGCCAAGTCACACAAAGATTGATTGCGCTAACAGCTTTGAACAGCATTTATGCGGTGGTCCTGACCAAACTGATTTCTGTTTGGTTGCATGAAACCTTCTACGGCAATTTCTTTGCTACCTTGCTGGAACCTATTTATCTGATAGGTGGCTCACTGGCACTGGCTTACGGACTCGCACGCGGATGCAATCTTTTTTATCGACGCATGGGTTTGCAAGATGAGCATTCCTTCGTTGCACTGATGGGTTTTATCCTGCTCGCGATTGCAATCGCCCATGTGTGCAAGCTATCCATCATGTTGGCCATGCTGACGGCAGGTATTCTTTTTAAAAACCTGGACGAGCGCCCGCAACTTTGGCCGGAGCATTTCGGTACGGCCGGACGCTTGCTGACGGTAATTTTATTTGTCCTGACATTGGCTGGCTTTCGCTGGGAATACGTCGAATATGGCGGGCTGGCGGCGGTGGTGCTGATAGTCGTGCGCTTGTTTGCCAAATGGTTGACGGTCTGGATGTTTTCTCGACCCAGTGGTATCAGTCTGCGCCAAGGTACTGCGCTAGGTTTGTCGCTGGCACCGATGTCGGTGCTGGCCTACTTGCTGGTCGACGATACCTATACGTTTTATCCGGGATTCGATCCGGATCTGCGTGCCGTCATCATGTGCGCGATTGTGGTGTTGCAGGTGGCCGGACCATTAATCGTTTCACGCATGCTGGGTTGGGTGGGCGAACGCAAGCTATAGCAGGTCTCGTAATAATGACCGCAACTTGCCGGGACACGGCGTAACAATCAGGAGAATAGGTATGTCACTTGGGCAATTCCAAAAGTCGGAATCGTTCACCTTCGGCGTCGAACTCGAAGTTCAGATCGTCAACACCCACGACTATGACCTGACTCGCGCAGCCTCGGATCTGATGCGCTTGATCGGCAATAAAAAATTTCCTGGCGATATCAAGCCGGAGATGACCGAAAGCATGATTGAATTGGCCACGGGAATTTGCACCAGCCATGAGCAAGCGTTGTCCGAGCTTCGCACGCTGCGCGACGTATTGGTGGACGCGGCCGATCAACTTGACGTTGGGCTATGCGGCGGCGGTACCCACGCATTCCAGAAGTGGAATGAACGGCAAATTTTCGATTCACCGCGCTTTCAATATCTTTCCGAACTCTACGGCTACTTGGCCAAGCAATTCACGGTGTTCGGCCAGCATGTGCACATTGGTTGCCCCGATGCCGATAGTGCCTTGTATCTGCTGCATTCTATGTCGCGTTTTATTCCGCACTTTATCGCGCTGTCGGCTTCCTCGCCTTTCGTCCAAGGTATCGACACCGGATTCCATTCGGCGCGTCTGAATTCGGTGTTTGCATTTCCCTTGTCCGGGCGAGCGCCCTTTGTGCTGACTTGGGAGGAGTTCAAAGCTTATTTCACCAAAATGGTGGCGACAGGTGTGGTTGAAGGGATGAAAGATTTTTACTGGGATATCCGCCCCAAGCCGGAATTCGGCACGATCGAGGTCAGAGTGATGGATACCCCGTTTTCGGTGGAGCGGGCTGCTGCGATTGCCGCCTACATCCAGACACTGGCGCGCTATCTGCTGGTGGATAAACCCTTGACCCTGCATGAAGACGATTACCTGGTCTATACCTTTAATCGTTTCGAAGCCTGTCGTTTCGGCTTGGCGGGTAACTGCGCCAATTCGCGGGATGGCGCCCGAGTAACGATAGCGTCCGACATTCTTGCGACGCTGGAATTGCTGGAACCGCATGCGCGCGTTTTGAAATCGGAGGCTGCTCTCGAAGAGATTCGCCAAATCGTGACCGAAGACAGCAATGACGCGACCTGGTTGCGGCAAGTGCATCAAAAAGAGCATTCGTTGAACGAAGCGGTCAGACAGCAATGCCTGCAATGGCGCCGCGGCGGTAAGTAAGCGTGCGGCATGGTTTCGGCCTGTCAATCTCGATAGGTCGAGCTGATGAGCCGTAACGGGAGGGTGCCGGGCAGCGCGCTTGCGGAGCACTAAAACCGTTTATAGGCCTCTACTTGCCTCCCGTGCTGCGTTTACATCCCCTGGGATGATGATTACCTCTTCGGGCGCGTCAGCGGGCTGTAATGGCCCTGAATCGACTTTTGAGGGCGGGGCGATGCGGGCGGATGCTTCACTTCCCCTTCTTTACTTTCAATTTCATTCACGCCGTACTTTCCACTGCAGAGTAGTCCTCTTTAGTTAAGTTAACAGTATCTTATTTAAAAACAATAGTTGTTAACAATGCAAGCCCGTTTCTGTGAATAACCGCTTATAACCTTGAGCAATCAAGCGCTTGGCACCGGTATAACTCAGTGACAATACCTAAGAATCAGGCTGGGAAATTGGGATAACATTGCGGGTCTGATTGAGGGACGGGTACTTATCCAGAATTTATCCACGCTGCTTACAGGAGTTCTCAACAGCTTATCCACAGAAAATAGTGTTTAATGTGCGGGTATCCAGTTCGGGATGTTATTTGGATAACACTACCGGAATGATCAGGTAGAGGGCGTATTCATTCTTTTAGTTTTACGTAGCGCCTGAAAAATGCGAAACTTTGGGATACTTTGAATTTGCCGAGTGGTTTTGCCTTTGTGCAATATCCTTTAAATAATTTATGGCGACGCTTATATTTTGGGTCGCCCACTAATTGACGACTATGAGCGACGGTGTTTACGGAAATCAGGCAATGGGTCGCGTTACCCACGGCCTGCTGCGATTGAGTACAGCAATGCGCAGCGAAGCATGGAATTGGGCGGAACAGGTTGGTCTGACTCCGACCCAGGGCGAAATCCTGGTATTGCTGCTACAGCGCAAGGCTGCCTTGCGTCTTGGCGAGATAGCCCGCGAAACCGCCTTGACCGCAGCCACGACGAGCGACGCAGTCAGCACCTTGGAATCCAAGGGACTGGTTGAAAAACGCCGTGCGTTGGATGACGGCCGGGCATTGGCTGTGCGTTTAACGACGCGTGGTCGGGCGGCTGCCAAGCGCGCGGTGCAATGGCCGGAGTTTCTGACCAGTGCCGTGTCGAAACTGGACACAGCGGAACAAGGTTCGCTATATCGTTCGCTGATCAAAGTGATACGCGAATTGGAACTGAGCGATACCATTCCGACGCACCGGATGTGTGTGACGTGTGCGCACTTTGTGCCTGGTCACGGTACGGCTCGCAAGCCGGGAGTTCATCGTTGCATGCTCCTGAATCAGGAGTTTGACGATTCCGGCGTGCGGCTCGACTGCGCGACTCATGAAGGGGCAGACGCGATCACCCAGCGCAAAACGTGGAAATTGTTTGCCGCTGGCTGATTGCTGAACCGAAGGTAGCTTTACGCGGTATGCCTCAGCAGGATCGGTGTACGTAAGTTGTTTGCGTGCACCGGTCCTGCTATCAGCAAGCTCGGATAGCCCGTGTTATTCTCAAAATAGTACTTGAGCGATAACCTTTATCCGGACTTGGCCTACCGTCATGAGCATGCTTTTTACCCCGTTCGCCTTGCGTGAATTGACTTTGCGCAATCGCATAGTCGTGTCTCCGATGTGCCAATATTCGGCCGATGAGGGCCGGGCGACAGACTGGCATATGATGCATCTCGGACAGTTGGCCATGTCCGGTGCCGGTTTATTGTTTATCGAAGCGACTGCGGTTGAAGCCGAGGGGCGAATTTCTCCAGGCGATCTGGGGCTATGGTCCGACGCCACCGAGCATGCCTTGGCGCATGTGCTGACCGCGATTCGGCGTTACGCCGATATTCCCGTGGCTATTCAACTTTCGCATGCAGGGCGTAAGGCATCGAGCCGCGCACCTTGGGACGGCGGCCAGCTAATCCCGGTGGCGGAAGGTGGTTGGCATCCCTCAGCACCTTCGGCTATCCCGCACAAAATTGAAGAAGAAGCGCCGCTAGCGCTCGATCTGGCCGGACTAAAGCGAATCTGCGAGGCGTTTGTGGCCTCAGCGCGGCGTGCTGTTCGCTTAGGTATCCAGGCTATCGAGTTACATGCCGCCCACGGCTATTTATTGCATCAATTTCTCTCTCCTTTAGCCAATCGGCGCGACGATATATATGGCGGCACATTGGAAAATCGCATGCGTTTTCCCTTGCAAGTCTTTGATGCCGTACGTACTGCCATACCCGATGGAATGCCGCTGGGAGTACGCGTATCCGCTAGCGATTGGGTTGATGGCGGTTGGGATCTTGAGCAGACCGTAGCATTTGGCCAGGCGCTAAAACAACGTGGCTGCGATTGGATCGACGTGTCCAGCGGCGGGATATCGCCATTGCAGAAAATTGTTTTGCAGCCAGGTTACCAAGTGCCGTTTGCTCAAGTGCTGAAAGCCGAAGTCGGTTTGCCGACCATCGCTGTGGGCTTGATTAGTGAAGCAAAACAAGCGGAAGATATTCTTGCCACCGGCCAAGCTGATATGATCGCGCTCGCACGGGCAATGCTTTACGATCCGCGCTGGCCGTGGCATGCTGCGGCCGAACTGGGTGCACAAGTGGTTGCGCCTAAGCAATATTGGCGTTCAAATCCACATCAGCATAAATATTTGTTCGGGGATGTTCGTATCGGTCAGCGCTGATCGAAACCCGTATTCGGAAGGGATTTATCGATGAGTTCACGCAGGATTGCCGTGCGACGCTCCGGTGTGCATGGTCGCGGTGTTTTTTCGACCGTCCAGATCGCGGCCGGCGCGCGCCTGATCGAATATAAAGGGGAACGTATTACTTGGGATGAGGCGCTCAGGCGGCATCCACATGATCCCGATCATCCGAATCACACTTTTTATTTTGCGTTGGACGACGGATTGGTGATCGACGGTAAGGTAGGCGGCAATCAGGCGCGCTGGATTAATCATTCCTGTGAGCCAAATTGCGAAGCCGATGAGGTCGACGGCCGGGTGTTTATCCTGACCTTGCGTGAGATACAGGCTGGCGAAGAGCTGTTCTATGACTATGGTCTAGTGCTCGATGAGCGCCATACCAAGAAATTGAAGAAAGAATATGCATGCTACTGCGGTCACGCAACATGCCGGGGTACCATGCTGGCGCCCAAGCGTTAAGGTGAACTGAGCAGCGATACCAGTAGGGAATCGAGCACAAGCCCGATTTCAAGCCCAGTTGACTTGTTTGCGATTAGCCACGGTTTGCTGCGCGACTTGTGTCGCATCAAGCATAGGTAGACGGATAACGAAGCGCGAACCGCCGCCTTCAGCGGTTTCGTAAAAAATCTCACCGCGATGCAACACTGCAATATTGCGCACGATGGCGAGCCCCAAACCCGCGCCGGTGGTCGAGCCACTGGTCAGACTCGTCGAAGCATCGCCACGAAAGAAGCGTTTGAATAAGTCGCGATGTAGTTCGGCTGGTACGCCGGGCCCGTTGTCTTCGATAATCAAGTCAATATGGCGTTGCGTGCCCGGCCGGGAATCCGGTTCGGCAGCCAAAGGCGTACGGCCGATACTCAAGGTGATACGCCCGCCTGTCCCTGATCGTGGGACAGCATATTTCAGGGCATTGTCGATCAGATTGGTGATGGCTTCACGTAATAACACCGGGTTGCCGCTCACATGAAGCGGGCTGCCGCTGCCTTGTTCGTAATCGAGTTCGCTGAGAAAAGCGACATTGCCTTCCTGCTCATCGGCGATCACCAGCGGCTCGCCGATACCGGTGCCGCGACTCATGGCCAAGTGAGGATTTACATCGAGTGCGGCGTCTTGTTCTATTAGCGGACGGCCCGAGATCAAGGTCAGAACGTCATGGCGCTGGAAGCCCATGTCGACGTCTTTCGAGAGTGCTCGCGGGACCCATTCGGCACCGGTTTCAAAGGTTAATGCGGCAAGGTCCACGCACACAAAATTGGCTGCGTGTTCACCGGGTTCGGCTCGCGCCAGCGAAAGTAATTGATTGGACAGACGCACGGCCCGGTCGGCTGCGGCGCGCACCTCGTGGACTGCCGATTGAACGACTTTCGGGTCGGTGGACGTGGCGGCTTGTTCCGCATGCAGTTTGACTGCTGTCAGTGGCGTGCGCAATTGATGGGCGGCGTCGGCGATAAAGGTGCGCTGGCCTTCGAGCGCGGTTTTCAAACGTTCGAGCAAGGCATTGAGTGCGCTGGTCAACGGCCTGATTTCCGCCGGCACATGCGACTCATCGACCGGTTCAAGCGAGTTGTGGGTTTGCTGGTTCAGGGTGTCGGCGAGGCCGATCAAAGGGTTGATCTGCTGGCTGATGGCGCGCACGACCACAATCCAGCCGGCAACCAGCAATAACAACAGAGGTGTCATGATCGACAGCAGGAATTCCGCCGCGATGGCATAGCGGCGCGAATCGAGTTGGCCGACTTCGACCAAGACATGTGAACCATCGGGCCGAACCAGTTGAACTTGCGCGATACGCGCATCGGAGCCGTCGATGACACTTTCGAAAATCACGCCGAGACGTGTTGTGCGTGGTGAAGTTCCGGACAGCGGAATGTCCGATCGCCCGGCGATTTCATCGGCATTGCAGATAATGCGGTAATACAAGGCGTCACTGGGGTCCGATAACATCGTACTACTAAGTTGCCGGGCAATCTCTTTGGGATTGGGGCCCGCGACCCGGATTTGCTGTGCAATGGCGTTGGCGTACTGGAACAGAGCATGGTCGACACTGCGCTGAGTGTCGTGCCATGCCAGCAAGAACGCGGCTAAGCCACTGGCGAACGCCAGAACGGCAAGGGGTGCAACCAGTCGCCGTAGTAGTGACCGGCGCAAACTGACAGCGGAATTAGGAGCGGTCATCGCGGCATCAAGGCTAAGCCGGATGCTCACAGACAGCGCGACGCAGGCTTTGCGTCACGAATCTGCGAGCAGGTGGGCGAGCCACAGTGCCAGAAGTGGCTAGGGAAGATTAGCGTGTAGGCTGGTCCGCGCCATCCGAAGTTGTCTGTCACCGGCACCCGCATTCCTCAGTTCGGGTTGATTTCCTGCAGCAAATAGCCGAAGCCACGTACTGTGACGATTTCGACCCGGCACTGCTCAAGTTTTTTACGGACGCGGTGCACATAGACCTCAATGGCTGTGTCACCGAGATCGCCGCCAAAATGTGTCAGGTGATCTTGGAGCTGGGCCTTACTGACCACGCGACCATGGCGTTGTAGCAGCATTTCGAGCACCGCGAATTCGCGCGGGGATAATTCCAGCGGTTTGTCGTGGTTGAAAATCCGGCGATCGACACCGGACAAGCGCACGCCGCCGACACTCACTTCCGGTCGCGAGACCGGACCCCGCGTACCGCTGCGGCGTAGCACCGCGCGGATGCGCGCTTCGAGTTCGGAGGGTTCGAACGGCTTGGGGATGTAATCGTCGGCGCCGCTGTTCAAGCCTTGCAGTCGATCATTGAGTTCGTCGCGGGCGGTCAGGATGATGACCGGCGTGTGGCGATTATTTTGCCGCAAACGCGAGAGCAGAGTCATACCGTCGATACCGGGCAGACCCAGATCGAGAATGATCAGGTCGTGGCGGTTTTGCAGGAATGCCTGTTCGGCGAAAATGCCGTCATGCACCATGTCAACGGTAAAGCCCGCGTGTTCAAGGCTACTTTGAATGCCGCGCGCAATCGGGCGGTCGTCTTCGATTAGCAGGAGTCGCATATCCATCGCTCAAGTACAATTTAAAGTTAGCGCTGTGGCAAGTCCGGCAGGATCGTTATGATGATACTGGCCAGTCGTGCCGCGGGTCTGTGTTGCATGGTACATCTATCTTTGTGGGCATAAGCCGGTCGCTCAAATGTTACTGAACGGCCAGGATTGTTTCATTATCGTTTGCAGACTTTATCGAGCCGCATGACTGATATCCCGATCACCCTACTCGAAGCCGCCATTAACTATTGGCGTGCCCGCTCGCCATCACGTGGCGACGAAATGAGTTTGTGCGCCCAAGCCAGCGCGCTCTCCAAACCTTATGCCTTGATGATTGTACAGCGCAGAACCACGCTTCCGTTAGACGAACTTGACCCATTTGCAAGAGAAGTACTCGAAGCTTACGAAAGCCTTAACGAAAAGCCGCTTTAAGGCTTTCAAACAGATTGCAGTAGGGCTGCGGTCTCGATAAAGCGCGCCAATTCGAGGTCCAAGGAGGTAAGTCCACCTGCGTCGTGGGTGGATAAAGTGATATCGACTTTATTCCAGACATTGGACCATTCCGGATGGTGGTCCATTTTTTCGGCCTTGAGTGCGACTCGCGTCATAAACGAAAATGCCGAGTTGAAATCCTTGAAGACAAACTGCTTATGTAACGCATCGCGTCCTGCTACGAGATTCCAACCTGTTAGCGCGGGCAAGGTACTTGCGCGCTCTTCGGACGATAATTTGTTGGCCATGATGGGACTCTAACGGCGAAGAAAAGTGCGGCGGCGATCAGTCGCCTGAGCTGAGCGCCGCGCGTGCTTTATTTTACATGGGAAGCGGGAGCCCCCGCCTAGGGTGGGTCAGTCGCGCTGAATGCCGCGGTGGATCAGGCGGTCGCTGTGCATCACGTGTCCTGCGTCGAAGGTCGGCAGCTCGCGCAGCTTGGCGAGTAGCGCGGGCATATCGACGTCGACAGCTTGAATAATCGCGTCGAATGAATCGATCACAAAGTAGGTTTTTTGGAACGTGTCGATCCGATAGTTAGTGCGCATCACACGTTCCAAGTCAAAGCCGAGCCGGTTCGGTGCGGGGCTCTCAAGACTGTACAACGATTCACTTTTGCTGGAGACGATGCCTGCGCCGAAGATGCGCAGGCTATCATCGACCTTATCGCGTATCAGGCCGAACTCCACCGCATACCAGTAGAGTCGCGCCAGCAGGGTCAAGTCTTCGGGGCTGGCTGCGGCCGCAAGCCGGCCATAGCGCTGCATAAAGTCGGCAAAAACCGGGTTGATCAGTAGCGGCACGTGGCCGAATACATCATGAAAGCAATCAGGTTCTTGCAGGTAATCAAGTTGATCGGCACGCCGCATCCACCATGTGACGGGAAAGCGGCGCTGGGCCAAGTGCTCGAAAAATACCTGGTCGGGAACCAGTCCGGGTACCGCAACAATTTCCCAGCCGCTGGCTGCCGCCAATTGTTGGTTGAGTTCGGCAAACACCGGGACGCGGTCGGGACGGATTTGCAATGCCGCCAGTCCTTCCAGAAAAGGTGTGCAGGCGCGGCCTTGGAGCAGGGCGCTTTGCCGTTCAAACAATTGCCGCCACACGGCGTGATCGGCAGCCGTATAAGCTTCGAGGGGTTGCGCCAGTGTGAAGTCGGGGTTGACCGACAAGTTCGATTCGAATTGTCGTGGCTGTTTTTCGATACTGGATGCGGCTGACATAATAAGCTGTGCTCAAAAACAAGTTAAGTCATCATTTTAGTGAGCTATCAGTGCGAGAAGGGCGCATTATTGGCCTTAATTTGCTTTTATATGCAATAATCGTGCATATAAATCAAAAATACGCGGAGAATCGTCATGGTGGACCTGGATCACTTCGATTTGGCTTTGTTGGAGATGCTGCAACGCTTCGGTCGCGCTACGCATCAGCAACTGGGCGAGCATGTCCCTTTATCGCCGTCACAGATTGGCCGACGCTTGCAGCGACTGGAATCGGATGGCGTGATCGAAGGCTATAGGGTCATGTTACGGCCCGAAAAACTGGGCTTGGGCGTGACGGCCTTCACCAGTTTGAAGCTCAAGCATCATGGCGATTCGATTATCGAGCAATTTCAACAACAGATCGACGTCTTGCCCGAAGTGCTGGAATGCCATGCGGTAGTGGGCGATGCCGACTACATGCTGCGTATCGTGGCGGCTGACCTGAACGCTTTGTCGACCTTCGTGATGAAGAAACTGATGCGTGTACCGGGCGTCGACAGCGTGCGCTCGAATATCGTTTTGACGACCTTCAAGCGCAATGGGGCGTTTCCGTTGGGACAATTATCGCCGGGCGCACCGGCCGATTGAATCGAGGCATGGTGCGGGCACTAGCGGCGCCGCACCTACCTCGGTTTCGAGTCAAACCGGTGCGCGGCGCCGGCGTGCTTATTTGCCGTTCAGCAAATCGATGTAGGAGCCGGGCACGTAATCTTCGCGGGCAATCCCGAGTTTTTGGAATAGATTGTGCGCCTCGGCTTCGCCACTGGCCTCGTCGTCCTCTTCAGCCAACACCACTTCAATCTCGACAAAGTCGCCCAGACCATCGACGCGGTCGAGCTGGATGCGTGAGCGACCTACCAGATATACCAGGCGTTCCTTGGAGACATTGCCGCGCGTTTCGAGGGCGGCGCTGAGCAGCGCATGCGTCGCTTCGGCGTTGGCGACGGGGCTGCGCATGTAAAACGAAACCTTTGGGCCGTCGCGATCGTCGCGCTGGTAATAAATCATTTCTGCCGGAGAGCCGTCGTCAAAACGACGCAGCTTGAGGCGGCCGGATGGCACTTCATAGAAAGAGTCGAGCTGGCGGAAGGTCAGTGGCGCTTGATCGGACAGCGCGGCGGCGCTTTCGCGCAGCGTGTCGTAATTGACTGCACGGGCTTTGATTTCAATATTTCGGGCCATGAACGTATCTCTCTCTTGTTTAGGGATTGATGGTGTTTGAACCTCGGTGCAATTTAAGGTTCAAGTGATGACAGGCTGATGATGCAGCCGCGCTGAAATGCCGCAGTGTCAGGTTTTCTATGATCAGACGCCCCATTGCCGGGCGATCAATTTCAATGCTGCGGCAATTGCGGGTTCATTGCAGCGTTCGGCGCGCGCCACAAATGTCAGTTCCGTGGGGACCATGACCGTATCGGCAATCGCCAAACCATGTGCATGTGCTTCTCTTAATGCTACTGCATCGCGCGCCAGTGTGAGTCCGATGCCGGACTTTACCAAGTCGAGCATCGAAGTTTCCTGATCGACCTCGGCGACCTTGACAGGGGTCACTTTCAGCGCCGAGAAAATCGCCGACAACAACCTATTATGCCCTGAGGCCGGCGGGGTCCAGATCCAAGGCAAGGCAGCCAGTTCCGGCCAGCCGCTGCCGGTCAGACGGTTTTTCCAACCGGCGGGCGCCAGCACGCGATAGTTGAAGGGCGTCAAGGCGACTGTGTGAAATAAGCCGCGGCCCGCACCGCCACCGGCGTCAGGCTGGCCGATGTAATAGCCGACATCGAGTTCGCCGGCCGCTACCTGCTCCAGCACCCAGCCCGACATACCGTGCCTGAGCGCGGTTTCGATGTGCGGATAGCCTTCGACAAGAGACTTCAGGAATCCGCCCAGGCGCAGGAATTCCGGGTCGAGTATGGTGCCGATGCGCAGTTGACCATGCACCGTATCGCGCATCGTTGCTGCGGCACGTTCCACGTCGGCGGCGCTCGTCAAGGCGCGTTCGGCCAAAGGCAGGAGCGCTTGGCCGTCGCGCGTCAAGGTCAGGCCGTGCGCGGTGCGCGAAAACAGCGTCAGCTTGAGGGTTTCCTGCAAATGCTTGATGCGCAGGCTGACGGCGGGTTGTGTCAGATGCAGCAAGGCTGCCGCCCGAGTCAGATTACCGGTGCGGGCGACGATGACAAAAGCACGTAGCAGCATCAAGTCCATATCGACCTATATTAGCCGAATTTATATCTTAACTCAGAAGAAATCATTAGATTCTCTATGGCTAGGCGCTCTATTCTGCCGATGGGCATCGTTATAAGCGGTGTTTCCGGTGCTCCGCGTAACCTTCGGCAGCGCCGATTTGTGCCGCGACCGGAGATTTCGGCGAGGCGTCTAAACGAATCCCCGGCGCGACGATCCGGGGCCTGGCAAGCAGAGACCTTGCCGAACATGATCGTGAGCCACTCCCGCTTACGGTATTTTTTCAGGGAACAATTATGAGTCAGCCTAATATTCCGCTTATCTCGCACCACATCAATGGCCGTGCCGTGGCGGGGCTAAGCGAGCGTTATGGCGAGGTATTCAATCCGGCGTTCGGCGCTGTGGCCGCGCATGTGCCGCTCGCCTCGGTGGCCGAAGTGGGCGCTGCGGTGGCCGCGGCGAAGGCGGCGTATCCGGCATGGAGCGAGACGCCGCCACTCAAGCGGGCCCGGGTGCTGTTCAAATTCAAGCAACTGCTCGATGCGCATGTCGACGAGTTGGCGGGCATCCTGACGCGTGAGCATGGCAAGGTATTTTCGGACGCCCAGGGCGAGGTGATGCGCGGTATCGAGATTGTTGAGTTTGCCTGCGGCATGCCGAATTTGTTGAAGGGGCAATATACCGAGCAAATCGGCGGGGGCATCGACAATTGGAGCGTACGTCAATCGCTGGGCGTGGTTGCAGGTGTGACACCGTTCAATTTCCCGATGATGGTGCCGTGCTGGATGTTCCCGATCGCGATTGCATGTGGCAATACCTTTGTCTTGAAACCCTCGGAACGCGACCCGTCGGTGCCGGTGCGACTCGCTGAATTACTGAAAGAGGCTGGCTTGCCCGATGGTGTTTTTAATGTGGTGCATGGCGACAAGGAAGCGGTGGATGCGCTGATCGATCACCCCGATGTGGAAGCGCTGTCATTTGTCGGATCGACGCCGATTGCCGAATATATTTATGCGCAAGGCACCGCGCGCGGCAAGCGCGTCCAGGCTTTGGGCGGGGCCAAGAATCATTTGGTGGTGATGCCGGACGCCGATCTCGATCAAGCGGTCGACGCGCTGATCGGTGCCGCTTATGGATCGGCCGGCGAGCGTTGCATGGCGATTTCGGTTGCCGTGGCGGTCGGCAAGGTCGCCGATCAATTGGTGGAAAAGCTGGTGCCACGCGTACGCGCCTTGAAGATCAAGAACGGTATGGAAGCCGATGCGGAAATGGGGCCGCTGGTCAGCCGTGTCCATCATGCGAAAGTCACTTCATATATCGACGAAGGCGTACGCGCCGGGGCTAAGCTGATGGTCGACGGCCGAGGCCACAGTGTCGCGGGCCACGAACAAGGTTTCTTTATCGGCGGCACGCTGTTCGATCATGTCAGACCGGATATGAAA
>Ga0302233_10001292_pt1 | contig 17606 bp, 29 predicted proteins | sample II_Palsa_N3_1_FD_193516 | JGI IMG/M metagenome (GOLD analysis project Ga0302233, IMG submission 193516) | Peat permafrost microbial communities from Stordalen Mire near Abisko, Sweden - II_Palsa_N3_1 | ecosystem: Environmental > Terrestrial > Soil > Palsa > Peat permafrost | place: Sweden... | reverse complement strand
CTGTTGCGTTTTTTTTTGTCTTACGACTTTTTTTTTTTTTTCCGTTTGTTTGTTTGGGGGCGGGTAGGCGGCACTCAAACCAACGCAAGACGACAAGAACGACAACAACATCCTCAAGACGCGGACGTACGATCTCACGATCACCTATGACAAGTACTACCAAACACCACGCATGTGGCTGTACGGCTACGACGAGCACCGTCGCCCCCTCTCGCACGATGCACTGTACGAGGACATTAGCCAGGACCACGCCAAGAAGACGGTCACGATGGAGCCGCACCCGCATCTGAGCGTAACACAGGCCTCGATCCACCCCTGCAAAGTATGTTGTTTGCAACCACATGTGTTTAACCGTGGTTTTATTTCGTTTTTCTTTCAGCACTCCAACGTCATGAAGCGCATCATCGACAACCTGACCGAGAACGGCAAGGACCTCCGTGTGGACCAGTACCTTTTGCTCTTCCTCAAGTTTGTCTCGGCCATCATCCCCACCATCGACTATGACTACACCACGTCCATGGATGCCTGATTCTATGTTGTACTTTGTGCGCTTTGTTGTTCTGTTTTAACACTCATTTGGCGGACGTTCTGCGATTGTGCGGCTTGAGAAGGGACGCGGGACAGGTCTGTCCTAGGGTGCACTGATTGCACAGCGGCTTGACGGGCCTGCACACGGTCTGCCCAAAGCCGACGAGCATGTGGTTAACCTCCGGCCAGAGCTCAACGGGCATCCAGTCCTGCAGGGCCGCGCGGGTCGCCTCAGGGCCCTTGGAGTCTTTGAGCGTGTTGACCCACTTGAGCCTGTTTGAGATGCGATGCACATGCACGTCCACCGCGATGCCCTCGTTCTTGCCCCAGGCCGTTTGCAGCGCCAGAAAGGCCATCTTGGGCCCCACCCCGGGCAGTTCCAGCAGACCCTCCAACTAGAGCAAGTAACTTGAATGAATCAATCTCCACTAGGCATGCAGTAGTACGGTGCTCGGGATGTCGCCGCCGTACTTGTCGACGAGGATCTGTGCTGTCTTCTGCAGGTAGATTGTCTTGCGGTTGTGGAAGCCGACCATCTTTATGTGCCCGTCCAGTGCCTTGGGGTCCATGGCGAGGATGCCGTGGGCCGAACAGCTGCCCGTTGCCTTAAGGTTGCCCATGGCCGTCGCCGTCATCGCGTCCTTTGTCTGGGAGCTGAGCATGAGCGACACCAACGACTGGAAGCGGAACACCTTGATATCGGCGGTACGGTCGGCCAACTGGTGGCATCCCATCACGTCCACAGGCGCCGTCTGCAGGCCGCGCATGGCCTTGATCGCCTCGTACGTCTGCAGCCACCCCGCAGGGGCACCTCCTCCTGCCGCTGCTGCTGCCGCCGCCGTCTTGGCAAGCTTGTTGGCCTTCATCACGTTGACGTGGTCGTCTTTCTCCTCTTCCTTGACCTTTTCGTCCGCTGACTCGATGGCGTCCAGCGAGCGTTTGAGTTTGCCCCTGAGCGAAGTCGTCTTTGCTGAGCTGACTCCTGGGCTCACCGCCGGGTTCACTGCCAGGCTCACTGCAGAATCGCTGGGTTCGATGTCGTATTCAAGCTTGATTGGCGCGTTTGGTTTCCTTTGTCTCGTTGTCATCTCGTTGTTTTTAAAGTACGGTACAAAATAGACATTCAAATGCGAGCTCGGTATTGATCATGCGTCGTCCTCGTCTGCCTCGGCGTTGACGAGGGCGTAAGGGTAACCGCTGCTGCCACCGGTAGCGTCGCGGATCTTGTAGAACAACGTGCTGACAGACCACTTGACGCCGTCCCAGATCAGGCCAGGCAGGCTCATCCAGAAGGCGAGGTTTGGGATGACTTGGACTCCCCGCTCGCCGCCCTGTTGTTGTTTTTTTTTTAAAAAAAAAAAAATCAATACAAAAAAATAAAAAGTTTCTTCTGTTACCACATAATAGTTGTAGAGGCAGCCGGCGATAAAATACTGCTCGCAGCCGCAAAATTAACTTGAGCAAAGAAAAAAAAAACATACAAACGCAAGAAGTGAAGACAGGATGATGAGGAAAATGACGCTCCCCTCAAGGCCTTGAAGGGGCACGCTGGTCTGTTGGTCTTGCACACATGCAAACTGTGTCTCCCACATAAAGTACATTGCATGTCCTCTGCATGAAAAAACAAAAAAACAAAGCCTCGCTTGGGTCATTCACTTGCGCCATTCTTAAATTACATTGACTCGCTGAGGAACGACGGATTTCCTTGCCCAGAGCCAGGTTTACAGACGAAATCGATGTGCACGGCCATGTTTCCCCCTGCAGGATTACTTTAGAGGGACGAGGGAAACGGTAGCTCTTACGGGCCCCTTTGGCAAAGGTCAGTTCGAGCGAGGCGTTCTGCACTTTTAGGCCCGACGACGATGCGAGCGTTGTCTTGGTCACGGCGATCTGCGAACCGACGCACCCGCCGCAATTGTAAAAGCTTTTTTCGCACACGGCTGTCGATGCTGCGGTGCCTGCGCAGTCCGCTACCGTGTCGCCGCACATTGCTAAATAGAAAACGGGGGTCAACCGACGCTTCGATTTTTTCACGGACGTACCAATGTATTCAAAGTACTTTGGATGGTCGGGGTGCTGGGCCTGCAAAAACACATGCGCACACAAACACACACAAAGCGCAGTCAGAAAAAAGGCGCTTGTTCCACTGCGCAGCACACACCTTGTACACGCGCCCCTTGAGCGGATTGAGGTCGTATCCGTCGAGAATGCAGCCTTCGTCGGTTGCCCCAACGGCGTCCTCGCCGTTGCCATCCGCCCTCGCCACGCCGGGCATCAGCGACACCACCACGATCACGGCGATCACGACTATCGCGGCCGCGGCCCACCACACGGGCCGTCCCAGGCGCATTTGTTTAATATCGGCGGCTAAACCCTGTATATATCAGACGTGAGGCCACGTGGGCGCATTTGAAATGTTATGGGTTAAATTAAAAAATCCGCAATCCAGAACAGATCGGACAGAGAGGATGGCCAGGCCAGAGACCGCCAGGCACTCGGCGCTGTTGGGGTCGCGGGCAAAGGTCTTGCCATACGATTTGACAAAAATAGAAATCCATCTGGCTCGTTTTTTATTTACTACGTATTCAACTGAGCAGACACGTTTAGTACGCTGTTGGGCAGAGGAACAGCCGAGTGGGGAAAAAAGAAGGTTTTGGGCCCTGAGTCCGGAATCAGACCATAGTATATCAAAGACGCCCTTTGGCCGAAGCGCGCACAGACGATCGTCCACGCTCGCGTCTCGTGTCGCCGAATACGCGTCCATGGTCGTCCACTAAAAGGCAAAGCATGTCGGGATCCACGATGACAAGTTGTTTGATGAACTTTTCGGTCAAATACAAATTAATAATATTATCGACAATTCGGAACATACCTGGAGAGACATGAGACCGGCCTTGTCGGTGTAGAAACCCGATCGCGCTCAACTGTGTCGCATTTCGACTCCGAGATCGGTAGACTCAATGCCGTCGCTGATAGGTTTGCACCCCTTCCCTTTTTTCCTTATCCACGTGGCCTACTTTTCAAACCCAGCCCTTACGCTCTTGAATCCGTCGGCGCTGGCGCACTGGCACCTGCCTAACCCTTGCTCCCAATAGTCAGATGAGTTGTTGCTTGGCTTCGGACGGCCCTTGTCTGTGCACATTTTCGTCTGCGCCCACTCAGACGACCGGCAACGCCAATAACAAGGAGATGTCGTCGACCGGTCTCTCCCCCAAGGAGCGCCTCGGTCTGATCACGCGCAACCTCCAAGAGGTCCTGGGCGAGGACCGCCTCCTCAAGATGCTCGAGGTATGTTGTGCCATTCGAGTTGTCGGAAGCAAACGTGCGAGAACAATAAATACAGAGCGGAGAGCCGATCAAAGTCTACTGGGGTACCGCGTGCACGTCGTCCCCTCACATTGGCTACTTTGTGCCCATGACCAAGCTTGCCGACTTTCTGCATGCGGGCCTGGAGGTGTGTGTCTCCTGCTCTGTCTCCTCCTCCTCTTTTCTTCTTTTTTTTTTTTTTAAAAATAAAAAAAAAATTTTTTTTTTTTTTTGCAAGGTCACGGTCCTTTTTGCCGACCTGCACGCCTACCTCGACAACATGAAGGCCCCTTGGGAGCTACTCAAGTTCCGTACCGAGTACTACGAGGCGCTTATCAAGACGCTGCTCGATTCGATCGGCGTCCCGGTGAACAAGTTGCGCTTTGTCCGCGGCACCGACTACCAGCTGAGCAAGGAGTACACGCTGGACGTTTACCGCCTTTCTTCGGTGTGCACAGAGCACGATGCCAAGAAGGCCGGCGCCGAAGTCGTCAAGCAGGTCAGCTCGCCACTCCTGTCGGGCCTCCTGTACCCTGGACTCCAGGCCCTAGATGAGGAGTACCTTGGCGTCGACGCCCAGTTTGGCGGTGTCGACCAGCGCAAGATCTTTACCTTTGCGGAGGAGTACATGCCCCGCCTCGGCTACAAGAAGCGCATTCACCTTATGAACCCCATGGTGCCCGGACTCAGTGGATCAAAGATGAGCTCGTCCGACCTGGATTCGAAGATTGACCTCCTCGACACGGAGAAGGATGTCCAAAACAAGGTCCGCAAGGGTACGCTTTATCAATGCCTTTCTAGTTTTTTTTTTTTTTTAAGGTTTTTCTTTTCTTTTTAGCTTTCTGCGAGGAGGGCGTGGTCGAAAACAACGGCGTCCTTGCCTTTGTCAAGTTTGTGCTCTTCCCACTGTCGTACCTCAGCGGCAAGAACGAGTTTGTCATCAATCGCGCCGAGAAGTTTGGTGGTCGTATCGTTTTCAACGACTATGAGTCTGTCGAAAAGGCGTTTGTCGCCAAGGAGGTGGGGGATCGTTCCTTTTTCTGCTCAAAATCTCATGGTATTCTGATTTGCCGGCATAGCTCTACCCACTCGACCTCAAGTCTGGCGTCACCGAAGCCCTCAACGCACTGCTGGAACCCATTCGCGCCAAGTTCCTCGATCCCAAGCTGATCGAAATTACCATGCAAGCCTACCCTGAAAAGTATGAAAAGAAGAAGGCTGCCGCTGTTGTTGCTGCCGCTCCAGTCGCCGCCTCGGCCTCTGGTGAGGACGGTGCTTTGTTCACTCAGGTCGACATTCGCGTTGGTCGCGTCATCAAAGCCGATAAGCACCCTGACGCCGACTCCCTGTACGTCGAGCAGATCGACGTTGGCGAGGCCGAACCGCGAACTGTCGTGAGCGGACTTGTGGGCAAGGTCGAGCTGCAAGACTTTGTGAATCGCGATGTTCTCGTCGTTTGCAACTTGAAGCCAGTGGTATATGAACACTATTATTATTATTCAATTTTAAACTTGGCCAATCAGGCGATGCGAGGAATCAAGAGCTTTGCCATGGTGCTCGCTGCCTCCAACTCCGACAAGGTGGAGCTGTGCGATCCGCCTGCGGGGTCCAAGCCTGGCGATCGCATCTTTGCCAAGGGCTTTGAGGGCAAGCCGGAGGAGCAACTCAACCCAAAGAAGAAAGTGTTTGAGGCCGTCTCTGAGCTCCTCACCACGTCTTCCGAGCTTGTCGTCACCTACAAGGGCATCCCCCTCCAAACGACGCTTGGCAATATCACTGTCAAGTCGATTGTTGGTGCCACTGTCAAGTAAGGTCGGTAGTTGGTTTTACAGTGTAATTAGAAAAAAAAAAAGTTTCTTCAGTTTTAAAAAAAAAAAAGACGAAAACCAGTTTATTTTACATGTACTGGGAGGTCCTACCGTCGACTCTTTTTTTCGTTATCATGGACAATGTGACGAATGCGCTGTTGGGCCATCTGGTTGTTTTCAAACGATCCGAGAATGGAAATGGCGCAGGGGTCCTTGTCCGACAAATTTTCGTAGTCGCCCTTTTTAATAACGAAAAGAAAAAAAAAGATCTATTAGGTGAGAACGAAAAGACAATTTTGAAGCGAACCGTTTGGATGGAGGCCTCGCTGACTTTAACAATCGCGTCCTTTTGCGCAAGAACTGCGGCAATAAACTCTTTGGCAATGTACATCTCTGTCTCGAACGTGATTGATCCTTGCGCCGTTTGTGCTTCACAGACCTTAAAATTGTTCTTTTTTTATTAGTAAATAAGAAAAAAAGAAAGTGTGTGGGCAAAACATACCTTTTCAAAGACCATTTGCTGGGCGACCCATTGCTGATCGGCGTAGCCGTTGATGATCACGGGGAGCTCTGCGTACTGCTGGACCGTGTTGTCATCCTCGGCGACGGCAACGTTTGCACCCGAGTACTTTTGGATGTGGTTCAGGTATTCGCGATCTTTGGCCAAGAGATCCTGAATGATGGATTTTGGCACAAACACCTGAACGAGATGGTAGAAAGAACTGCTGACGAGTTGTGACACAAGCGAGTCGGCAGAGGTTGTCTTTGCGGTTGCTCCTTCACCTCCTGCACTGCGCCGCACGCCTTCGCGTTTGCGACCTGACGTGGAGTCGTCGGGACTGCGACTGCGCTTGCGCGTCGGCTCGGCGGTATGCGGCTGAAGCATGTTGCGCAAGTCATCGTGCGGTCGTCCTAGGGAGAGTTCAGAATTTAGTAATATGTGGGTGGGTGGGTGGGGGGTGGGGGGTGGGGGGGGGCCATAGGGCAAACCTTGCGGAGTGGGGGAAACGGTCTTTGACGTCGAAGCGGCACCGGGAGGGGCCGTGTCATCTTCGGGATACGATCCAAGAGGACCCTGGATGTAGTGGAATATGGTACTTGCAGTATCCTTGATCGTCGAGAGGGCGCCGCGGACGCAGACGATAGTCTCGTGCGCACCGACCACAAAGTCAAAGTTTGGTCGGTCACGTGTGACACTCCCCGTGCCCGAGTTGGCAATGGCAGCCGTGGGTGTGCCGTCAGGCGAGATGATGCGCGGCAGCTTTTCAATCGGGATGACCAAGAACAGCTCGGGCCCGTGGAACTGTGGCAGCTCTGACATGAGCTGTTAACGCACAGTCATCAGGAAAAGAGAAACGCAGGATTAACAGCGTCGTACGTCCACAATCCTGTTGGTGAGCAGTTCGAGGGCCTTTGTCCGCTGCTCTTGGTTACCGGAGCGGATCGACACAATTCGCTCGAGCTTGTGGTGCGTGCCCTCGACCTTCATAAACAGGATTTGCGCGCCGGTCTGTGTGACAAAGGTCTTGATCGCGGCTCCGCGCGGGCCAATGATCTTGCCGACAATGGCGTCGTCCACAGCGATGCGCCACAGGACGTCGTAGTCCTCATCTAGTCATTAACCGCGCTTCAGAAGACTCACAGTGCAGGCTGCGGTGCACGTACCTTTCCATTCGACTGCGGCCATTTTAATACGCAGTAGTGTGTTGCCCTGATGAGCACGCTGAAAATCCGCGGCGTCCCGGCCCGCGAATACAAGTAGTGTGCCTGTGTGCTGGTGTTGGTTTGACTGACTCGCGAGCGCATGCATAGGGAACTCATGGCCCTGATCTTGGCCGTCTTTGAGGACTTTGGCGAGGTCGTGCACCACGCGTTCGTGCCCGCGACCGGAACGGTTGTGCTGTCGTTTGCCCTGTCCGAAGACGCCAAGCAGGCTCGGGAGGCTGTGCCCGAGCTGTTTCTCGATGGCCACCATCTGTCCATTTCGTCGTCGTCGACGTCGTCGTTGTCTTTGCCGTCGACGCCGTCCAAGCTCGACAGGTTGACGCCCTCCACCTCTGTTTCGTCCTCGCCCGCCGCGTCCAAGTCCTTCTCTGTGCCCTCGTCGCCTGCTATGCCGTCGACATTGGGTGCCTCGTCGACTTCCAAGGTCGACACCGCTTCATCCGCTCCTCCGGCGAAACCAGCCGAGGGCTTGCCCTTTGCCTCGCTCGTGTACAAATCGCCGCCGCCTTCATCAACCGGGCCTGTCTCAGCAGCCAGCGGGATTGTCTGGCAGGACGAGGCGCTCACTCCTGCACCAAAGAGCACCCCGCAGGCACCGCCGCCGCCGCCGCCGCCGTCGTCGTCTCAGTCCCCCCCTCGAGTACCAAGCATGGGCCGCGGAAGGCCAGCAGCAGCATCCCCGGCGCCATCTCCTGGACCGGCCGTTCAACCATCCATCCGACCGGCCCCGTCTGCAAGCGTCAGTACGTCAGCGACCTTGCCCTCTTCAACCTCATCGGTCGCATCCGCTCCTCGGCCGACCGTCGTGGCATCGGCATCCGTGACATCTTCTTCGTCGGCCGCACCTGTTTGTCAGCCTTCGGTGAGAGTCCGTACGTCAACATCAGCTCCACCCTCTTCAGCATTGGAGTTGCTCAAGATGGAAGCCGAACTTTTCGGCGACTCGGATGACGACGATGACCTTGCTGCTGCGACGGCAACATCTACCTCCAGCAAAAGGTATCCTTAAAGGTGACGAAAAAAGAAGAAGGAAAAACTTACATGTCATTTCTAGTCATGCGGATGCATCAAACGGATTGAGCTCGTCTCAGCCTCCATTCCTCAGCAAGTCTTGGTCGATGCGGCCGGGCGGAGTGGAAAGGCTTCACGGCGAGTCCCATCCGGAACCCCTTGTGCCAACTCTTACCTCCCTGTCCGGAAACCCAGAGCTGTCCCCTCTAAACCTCTCCCGGGCTGCGTCGCAGGTAAACTCGCGCACGACCTCGCCCCTGGCCACCCCGTCCTTTGACTACCCAAAGCATGCGCCAATCGTCACGCCAACCAAATTTGCCACGACGAGCACTGCGGGGAGCAGTGGCAGTGACAGTCGTGGGGCTGCAGGGTCGATCCAAGCCCGGTTCGTCATCGTAGAATCAACAGAGGTATCTCGGTGTTTCCCTTTTTTTCCTTCCCCCTCCCCCCCTTCACATGTTGCTGCTTGTAGGTTGAAGTGATGGATTCAACTCAGCATCATGTCTTCACAGCCACCAAGGACGTTCTGAGGATGATTGATAAAATGGTCACGAGTCAAATGGACTTGACGGAGAAAACAAATGCCGTGGCACCAACGTACATGCTTGTGTGGGGAAAGCAGAGCAAGTATGCATGTGGGCTTGCAAAGGTGTGCGCAAATTTTTTTTGTCTGCTGTACACAAATTTTCATTCTTTTTTTGGTGGTCAGATCATTTCGAACGTCGAATTCCAGGAACGCTCGGGCCGCCTCAAGATCCCCCCAGAGCGGTGGCACGGCGAATTCAATGTGAGCTGGGTTCAAGTAAGAGAGATTTTTACTTGCTATTTCATCCTAAAATGTATTTTTTTTTCTCTCTCCATTACGCAGGTCAAGGATATTCCAGAGACTGTCATCGACAAGACTATCCAAGAAATCGGCCCTGCGTTTATCAATTGGCGCTCTGGAATGGAGCTCCCCAAGGAGGCCGGTTTGGCCCTTCTTCTGCTCTTTGCAACGTACCAACCTGATTCCACTATTCTTCAGGGTTATTACCATCGCAAAAAGTAGCCCTTCTCTCATTCTGTAAGACTAATTTTTTTCATGAATCGTAAATCAATCTGGATCATGATTCTTCCTCATCGTCATCAAGGTTGTCGTCGTCGTCCTGCAAGAGAGCAAATGCGTTTGCTGACGCGACAGACGCCATGTGAGACTTGCCTTCGGCACTGTCATCGCTCTCGTCGGAAACTTCTTCGTCCTCGGGCTCAGAAAGCTTCTCTCGCTCGATTCGTTTGACGATGCCTGTAGACACAGCTTTTTGAGCATAGTAGCCACGCGGTTTCATCGACAGCAGGAGGCGGCCGTCAAAGGCGAGACGAAGGATGAGGTTTGCTGCATAAAATGTGTTATTTTTGAATAACACATGGCGCCCTACCTGCACGATATACATCTGGACGACCCGCTTTGGCAGTAAAAAATCCCTTGCGGTACGCAAAGCCTTCACAGACGGCCCATGCGGTCCATGGCGGATGCGGCTTGTTGCGCATTTCTTGAGTGATTTTGATCGACTTGGTGTGCTGGTCGTCCTCGTCCTCGAGCAAGGATGGGTGGACAATATCGAGCAGTTCGGGCAGCTGCACGCGCTCTGCGAGATATTGCACCACCGAGAACGGCTCCCTCACCTGTGCAATGTTGAACATTCCAGAGAGGATCTGGATGGGGACACAAGATCCTGTGAGCTTGCAACCAAAAAAAAAAAATATTTTTTTTTTCTTCTTCTTTTGTATACCTGAACAGGCTTTGGCAGGAGAGAAGGGAATACGAGACCTGGGCAATCTGACAGACGCACGTTTTCCGTCAAGTGGATGGTCTGAAAGTGTTTTGTGTGTCCTGGTGTGCGCGATGCCGAGACAACTGTTTTCCCCATGATGCCGTTGATGAGAGACGACTTGCCGACGTTTGGATGGCCCACAAGCCCGATCGTAATGTAGTCACGATGGGGCACGGCTGCCTGGCCAAATTCTCCTTCGTCCATGTCTTGGCTGCTCGTGCTACTCACACTCCTTTTGGTTTGTTCCTCGTCCTCTTCACTGCTAGACTCGTCGCTGCCTTCGTCATCTGTGCAGCAACCAAACGAAAAAAAAAAAAAATAAAATAAAATTGAGAACGTGTATACGGCTGCAACTCATTTTACCGTTGTTGGGAAAATCCGCTTCCTTGGAGTACCGCTCGATGATGGCCTGCCAATCGACGAGCTGGTCACGCTTGGTGATGTCCACGTCGTGGCAAGCATTCAGAATGTCGCGAACGCCCACTGAGCGGTGGTACCGCTTGCGACGGGCGTTGGTGCGCTTGGCCACGGTCTCCGTTGCAGTGCTGCCGTCCTTGTCGTCGGAAAAGGCAAACGTGTCCAACGAGTAGCAGCTAAAGGACGCGGTATGAAGTCCAGGGAACCGCTGGTGAAAATAGGCTTCCCAGGCGCGCACGACGTCCGGTGCGACGAGGTCGATCTTGTTGAGGACGAGGACCATGGGCCGCTTAAGTTCGTCGTTCACCCAGTGGTACAGGGCAGGCGAAAAATGGACGAGCGGGTGGCGAATGTCGACGATGAGGAGAACAATGTCGGACATCTCAACCACTCGCCAGAGCTGACGCCACACCTCCAGATTGTGCTCAAAGTAGCTGAGATCCTCGGTCTTGTACTTTGCGTAGATAGCGTCCTTCCAGTGTTGAAACATTTTTGCCTCGTTGGCCTCCACGGCTGCTTTCGACATGCCGTACTGCCATGGCGGCCGCTTGGGCAGTTCGATCACGGCCTCGTTGCCATAGTAGTTTTCAACGTCGCACTCGAACGCGTCCTGTGATTTAAAGGTTTAGGAGGAGAGCGAGAGGGAGAGAAAAAAGATTAGATGGCGCACCTCTGGCGAAAGACTCTTGTAGGGCTTCCACGTCTGCTGCGTCTTCTTGTTGACGGTTTCCTTGGACTCTGTGGCAAAGACCGATCGCAATTCCGGTGGGACCGACGTCTTTTTTGCTGCCCCCTGCTTGCTGCTCTCGCCTTTCGCTTCATTGTCGACTTCGTCCCCGTCTTGGTCCCGTTGCTGCTGACGGTGTGCTTCGTGTTGTTGCCGCTCGGCCTTGGCTGTGTATTCAAAAGGCTAAGTGATGGGCGATGGACGATAGACGGGCGTGTCACCTGCCCGTTTCGCCTGCAGCTGCTCCTTCTTGAGCTTGCCTGAGAAGACCTTTGATCTTGATGTGCTCATTGATCAGGGGACAACACTTTCGACGGGCTTGAAAAACATGGTACGCAGACACAATCGAACCCCGAGAGGCGCGAGGCGTGGTACGAAAAGGTCGTGTCCTCCAGATCCAGCTGCCCAAGGCTCAGCTTGGGAGAGCCGCTGGATGCACAGCAAACTGTACAGAGTTCTGTTTTTTGCTAGGAAATCTGGAGGACTGATCTTTTTTTACCATGACTCGCTTCTTTGTTTTCTTTTTTTTTTTTTTTCACCGCCGACTCGCATGGAGGGACTAGACGAAGCCAGAAGCCTGAATGAGTCGTGGGGTGTGTGTGTTGGAAAAAGAAGAGCGGCCAAAATGAAATTTCTACTCTGCGTGTTACTGACGTTTTTTTTTTGGTTTTCCACTTGCGTCCTCGTGTCGTTGCAGGAGGAAACCTATGACGTGATCGTGCTGGGCACTGGCCTGACAGAGTGCATTCTTAGCGGTGTCCTGTCTGTTGACGGCAAGAAGGTAAGTCTCCCTCGTTTGTTTCATTTTTTTTTCTTTTTCTTGGGTTGACGTTCCAACAAAAAGGTCCTGCACATGGACCGCAATGACTACTATGGTGGTGACAGCGCCTCGCTCAACCTGACCCAGCTGTTCAAGAAGTACAAGAACGGCGCCACGCCTCCGGAAAAGCTGGGCAAGGACCGCGACTACAACATTGACATTGTCCCCAAGTTTATGATGGCTGCTGAGGACCTCGTCAACATCCTCGTCCACACCGATGTCACCCGCTACCTCGAGTTTAAGCAGATCACCGGCAGCTACGTCTACTTGATCACGAGCGGTCTGTTCTCAAAGGAGGCCAAGATTGCCAAGGTTTTTTTTTTTTTTTTTTTTTTGTGCCCCCATGCAAAATTATTCATCAACGATGTGTGCTACTTGCTTCAGCTCCCCACGACCGAGATGGAGGCGATTACATCGAACCTGATGGGTCCCTTTGAGAAGAACCGCGCCAAAAACTTTTTCCAGTTTGTCCAGCAGTACGACGTGGCCAACCCCAAGACTTGGCAGGGCGTCGATGCCGCGACGACAACCATGAACGATGTGTTCAAGAAGTTTAGCCTCGAGCCCGGAACTCAGGACTTTATCGGTCATGCCATGTGCCTGTTTTTGGATGACGAGTATGTAATTTGCCATACAAATTATTTTTCAATTTTTTAAAAAAAACAAAATTTTTTTTTAATCAGCTACAAGAACAAGCCGTTTGGTGTCAGCCTCAAGGCCATGAACCTGTACACCAGCTCGCTCGCCCGTTACGGCAAGTCGCCCTACATCTACCCTCGCTATGGTCTCGGTGAGCTCCCCCAGGGCTTTGCTCGGTATAGTGAGAGTTCTTTTTTTTTGTTTTGTTTCTCTCTCTCTCGCTGTCGTTGCATTCTAACATTTGGGTGCTGTCCGCAGCCTGAGCGCCATCTACGGTGGAACCTACATGCTGGACAAGCAGATTGATGAGATCGTCATCGAGGACGGCAAGGTCGTCGGTGTCAAGTCGGGCAACGAGATTGCCAAGGCCAAGGCCGTCATCTGCGACCCTAGCTATGTCACCAACAAAAAGAAGGGTAACTTTCTCAAGAGAAATAAATATTTAATTCCTTGGCCTTTTTTTTTAAAAACTAGCTGGCTCGGTTATTCGCTGCATTTGCTTGCTCAAGCATCCCATCCCCAACACCGCTGATTCGGACTCGGTTCAGCTCATCTTGCCCATGAATCAGGTCAATCGTAAGAACGACATCTACGTGGCCTGCGTCTCCTCCACCCACAACGTCTGCCCCCCTGGATTTTGGGTTGCCATCGTTTCCACCCTGCTTGAGGGCAACGGCGCTCAGCCCGAGACGGAGATCCAGACCGCCCTCAACCTCCTTGGCCCGATCGAGGAAAAGTATGCATGCTCCTTTTTTTTTTTTTTGTGGTAATTCTAAACGCGCAAACGTTACAAAGGATCTCGTACGTGACCGACCTCTGGGAGCCCGAAGACAATGGCGCCACTAGCAACATCTTTGTTTCCAAGTCGTACGACGCCACCTCTCACTTCCAGAGTGTCTCGGCCGATGTCCGCGACATCTACAAGCGCCTCACCGGCAATGATCTCGTCCTCAAGAAGCGAGACCCTCAAGCGGACGAGGAGAACGTCGAATAATTTCTTCTTCTTCTCCCTTCTTTTTTTTTTTTCCGTGCCTCGTATCATTCGTCTTGTCATTGTTTTTTTTTTTTGTTTTTCTTTGCAATCGAATTTGGATGTTTATGACACCAGTTCTGCAGAGGTGGTGGTGGTGGTCGGCTTGCGCTTGAGCTTGCGACGGTTTGGCTTTTTCTTGCCAGCGGGCGCCTTTGGGGCAGCGGAGACCACGATGCTGTGTATCTCATCGACTTCCGTGCCTTCTCCCATGTCGTCGTCTTCGCCATCGTTGGTGACTCCATCGTCAGCACTGGCGTCCTTGGGGGGGTTCCTCGCGGGCAAAATTTGCACAACCTTTTTCTTCTTCTTGCGGATAGAGTTTGGGTTGGGCGCCTTTAGTTTCTTTGCGGGCTTTGCAGGTTTGGCAGCCTCAAGGACCTTCTTCTCGTCCTCGCGCGGTAGTGTCTTTTTAGTCTCGATCTACGATAGGAAGAAAACCATTGTTTATTGGAAAAAGGGAAAAAAAAAGAGTGATGATACCTCGTTGGCTGTGCGGATTGACACGGCCGAGGGTGGCTCGAGCAGGAGCGTCTTGAGCTGCAGGTACAGGATGGGAACACCCGCCATTTGACGCAGGTGCTCGCGTAATTTGGGGTCTTGAGAGGCCACGATGTAGCGGTTTGGATTTCCGTTTTCTGTGGGAGAGCACGCCAGTTAGAAGAAGGCGGAAAGTATGGGCAGCGGAACGAACGCACCAACGAGGGAGGACAGGCATTCGAATGGCGTCAAGGCCTCCTCGTGGCCGCACCTGCGGTGTTCAAAGTGCTTGGCAATGTACAGCGCACCGCTAAACTCTGGCCCAAGCTTCGTCAGCTCTTCGATGACGCACGGTGTCACCAGCTCCTTGGTCTTCGCGCCGAGCGACTTGGGCACCTGGTCCTTGATGTGCACTTTCCCTTGCAGCGCCACATGGCAAAAGTTGCCGTCCACTGCAGGGTGTTTTTATTTTATTTTAGCAAGGCAGACCAAGCGAGGGCCATGTCAGCGAATGCGCACGGTACCCAGCAGCTGGTAGGGCTCGCGGAAGCCGTAGTGGTACTTGAAAAAGTCGATGTTTCGACGAGTCTTTTTGACGCGTTTGTAGCGCATAGATAGCAGAGCCAAAAAAAAAACAAAAAAAAAACTAGGAGAGCGTCGGTTAGTAACCTCGCCAAATCCTAGTCGACTGCGCCAGTGATGAAGAACTGAAGAGAAAGAAAGAAGAAAGAAAGAAATCGGATGAAAAAATATGTGCCTGATGAGTTCAGTTCGTTGGAGCGATTGGACGGGGAAGGCGATTGGACGGGGAAGGCGACAGAACGATCCAGTGAGACCACACAAAGACAAGTCGATGGAACGATGTGGCGTGCGCCAGAGAGCGCGAGGGAGTGGAGTAATGAGTTGGGTCCGTCGACGACGTGCACCTGAGTTATTGAGTTTTTCACAACATGTACGGCTAAAGTGGTTGGATGATATAGTCCTGGTTGAGGGCAGCGGGTGCTTCGCGATCCCCACCAGATGAAGACGACATCGACTAAGAATTGTTTCAATTTTGAGGAATAAAAAGAGAGGAATTCTTTTCTCAAACAAAACTGCATGAAAATGGACGAGAACAAAAAAAACTTAAATCTTGAGGATAGAGGAAAGAGTGGGGGCGAGGCAGTCGCTCATGTCGGTCGACCAGACCTTGCGGAAGCCCTTGCCGGTGATGACAAGGGTGAGACCAAAGACGTGAGTGTCCTTGTGTCCAGACGAGGCAACGACCTCGGCGACCAGCGACTTGATGTCGGGCGAGACCCAGACCGACTCGTTCACAAAGCCATCGTCTTCCTTGTCCCAGACGACGGCGTGCTTGGTCACCTCACCGTCAGCCTTGACCGCGCGGATTTCGAACGAAGGGAGCTCACCATTGGAAGCACCGTAGAGCTGGAGGTGGAGGGCATTCAGCTGCTTGAGGTTGGCTGCAAAATTTTTGAATGTTTTCACTTTAAAAAAAACAAAACACAACAGACGATAAAATTTCCAATAGTCTCTTTACCGCGGGTGACGCTGAATTCGCTAAAGTGCAGGGTCGTGGTGTAGCCAGAACCGAGGAGGAGGTGCTGGCCCTGGATCTTCTTGCCAGCGGCATCGGCGGAGAAGTCGTCCTCGGGCTTGGCAATGGAGACCTCGACAATCTCGCGAGGGGTGCTGAGGAGGCGCTTCTGCGCGGCCATGTGCTGCTTGGTCTTGACGCCCTCGTTGTTGCTGAGGATTTTGAAGCGGTCATACTCGGCACCGTTGACATCCTTGAAGTAGCACTCGGCCAACTTGGGGTTGTTGTCAATGTTGTACGTGCAGAAAAGAGCGCCATCGCCGACGCCGTTGTCCGAGGCGGCGTAGGCAGCCCAGTGGGGGTTGGCAATGAGCTCGTCGTTCCAGTCGCGGATGCTCTCGCCACCAAGGCCGCTGCAAAACACAAACGACTTGCCGGGCTCGATGTTGAGCGTGTTGTTCTCGTTGACGACGACGAAATCGCTGAACGAGCTCATGAGGTGAGTGCGGGCATAGCTGTGCTCGTGGCCAGTGGCAAGGATGGCGCCCTGGGCAAGGGCGGCGTCATAGTTCTCGATGCCAACCTCAGTGACCTTTCCACCAATCTGCCGACCCCATTTGTTAGATTTTTTTTTTTTTGGATCTATTTATGGACTTTATACCTGGTACTGGCGGTGGTTTTTGTGCCACGCGACAATCTTCCAGATGTTCTCCTGGGCGCTGAGCTGCTGGGTGATGTACGCATCGTGTTCGATCTCGCCCTGTTTAGTGCCGACACCGCTGATAACGATAAGGAGTCCCTTGTACGTGCAAGTGGACTGGACACCGATCTCGCCGACGCAAGTGAGGTTGGCGCGCGTCTGGTGAGCCGAAAGGACCTCTGCGTAGGCGTCCCAGCGGAGGAGGTCATGGTTGCCGATCTACGACGCTTTCCTTTAAAACAACACTGCTACCGCCAGAGGGAATAAAAAAAAAATCGTACCGAAGCAAAATAGGGGAAGTCGTCGCCGAGGACCGACTCGAGCTGCTCCATCCAGCTTTCGGGGTCGCTCTCATAGTCAAAGTCGCCAGCGTGGATGACCATCTCGGCGCCCTCGCTCTTGACCAGGTTGAGCACGGCAACCGAGTCGCTGCCAAGGCCCTGGTCGCCCAGGAAGGCCATCTTGAGATTCGCGGGGGGGGCAAGCTGAGCCTTGTTCAGCTTTCCAGTAGCCTGTTGTACCGAAAATTAAAACAGGAGACTCTTTCTCACCCGCGCAAACCATGGTCTTGGCAGAGCTGCAGCGAGGGCCAAAGGCGTCGGCGGACAGCGCAGCCAGTGCGGCGACGACAAGCGTGGTCACGAGCATGTTTTCTTGCTGCGAAACGATTGGTTGCCCGGATTGAGGTCCACGTGGATGGACTAGTTTGGAAACTTGGTCTTTTTGAGGCTGTGACGAGTGGTGACGCCTTATTCGTACTCCTACTGTCAACTGAGACGAAGCAGAGGTGGTGGTGGTGGTGGGGAGAAAGAAAAGCTAACTGTGGTCGTCCTTGCTTCTTTTTTATTTTTACATTTTTTATTATTTTTTATTTTTTTTGATTTGACTTCCTCGGTCGTCAAGAAAAACTCTCTCTCTTCAAGAAGCAAAGAAAATGGCCTTTGCGTGCCCCAAAGACAAGCGTGCCGAGCTCGTGCAGAACGCCAAGCGTATCGTCGCCGCTGGCAAGGGCATCCTTGCTGCTGATGAGAGGTAACTTTTTTTTTCCTGTCCAAGTCGCGGGTTTG
>Ga0302233_10001281_pt1 | contig 17711 bp, 11 predicted proteins | sample II_Palsa_N3_1_FD_193516 | JGI IMG/M metagenome (GOLD analysis project Ga0302233, IMG submission 193516) | Peat permafrost microbial communities from Stordalen Mire near Abisko, Sweden - II_Palsa_N3_1 | ecosystem: Environmental > Terrestrial > Soil > Palsa > Peat permafrost | place: Sweden... | reverse complement strand
GGATCTGTACATTGTATAAAAAAAATGAAATCCAGCGTATTTCTTGCGGTCCTGCTAATATGGGCCTCGTCGACGGCCGCCGTTGCACAAGGCGTATTGTTGACTAAGACACTGCATTCGACGATCCTTCGCGACAACCGGGTTGGGCTGAATACAGACCGAAGCGTCAAAATCTACCTTCCGCCGGGCTATCAAACCTCCGGCAAGCGTTATCCGGTTGTCTACTATCTCACTAGTTTTAACGGGCAACTCTTTACAAATGACCGGGTGGTCACGTTGATGGAACGGGGCTTCGCCGCAGGCGTCGTCAAAGACTTCATCCTGGTGGCGGCCGATTACAGTACAGCTGTCATAGGGTCCATATATGAAAATTCGCCGGTCAGCGGGCGTTGGCTGGACTTTATCGTCAATGAACTGGTGCCTTTTGTCGACAGCCAGTTTCGCACCATTCCAAACCGTAACAGCAGGGCCGTAGTGGGAGACTTTTTTGGTGGCCGGGGAGCGCTTAAACTGGCGATGGTACACGCCGAGACTTTCAGTGTAGTCTACGCCCTTCACCCTGTCGCGACCGGCCAGGGTAATTTACCGTGGGTCTCTTTGGATGGGTTGGATTTTAAAAAGATGTATGCAGCAAAATCCTATGCCGATCTCAACGGAACAGGACGCACCCCTATTTTTTTAGCCGTGTGCCAGGCTTTTCTTCCCAATCTTTCGCGACCTCCTTTATACTGCGACTTTTTATTTGAACCTGATAAAAATGGAGAATTGGTTTTGAATAGCGACAATATGCAAAAGGCGAAAGAAGGATTTCAGCTTGAAGAGACCTTACCCCAATCGGCCGCTAACCTTAAAACTATGCGGGGTATTGCCTTTGACTGGGGCCGGTTCGATCCTAACCAGGACCATGTGGTCGCCAACAGGACGTTCAGCCGGCGGCTCGAAGACCTCGGAGTGGAGCATGAAGCGGAGGAATACAGGGGCGATCCTTCCAGCCGGGTATGGACCGACGATGGCCGCTTCTATACCAGGGTACTTCCTTTCCTCGCGAGGCACCTGGTGTTCGACGCAAATTAGAAAATATCTAACCGAATTCTAAGACGCTTTTAATTCGAAGTGGATATATTTGCCGGATAACCTACCTCATCTACACATGACAAAAATTACACCTGGCTTCATTGCGGTCATCGCATTAGTAATGGCGTTCACCGCCTGCGTCCCTACCAGTAAATTTAATGCCTCACAAATGGCGCTGTCATCGGCGAGATATGACAGTGCGCAGCTGGCGAATAAAGTAGCAAAGCTGCAAGCCGATCTGGCACAGGCCAACCAACTGGCGGCTAATCAAAAACAGCAGATCGATTCGCTGAACAATGAAACAGCTTCGTTGCAGAGCGATATCAGCAGGCTGAACCAGCAGGTCGCCGATCTGAAGGGCAAGAATAGTGATCTGCAGTCTGAATCCGCGGCCCGGCAATCGCTGCTGAGCAAGAGCAAACAGGACCTGATCAACCAGCAGGCGCGGCTGGAACATCTGCAGGCATTGATGGATGCACAGAAAAAGGCCATCGAGGCCATCAGGAAGAAAATGGCGGATGCCCTGGTCGGCTTCAACTCCAACGAGCTGTCGGTGTCTATCAAGAACGGAAAGGTATATGTGAGCCTGCAGGAGAACCTGCTGTTCCCTTCGGGCAGCGCCGTCGTCAATCCCAAAGGAAAGGAGGCGTTGAGCAAACTGGCGGATGTCCTGAACAAGAACCCGGATATCACAGTGGATATCGAGGGACATACGGATTCCATTCCCATTCACGGGAAATACCAGGATAACTGGGACCTGAGCCTGGCGCGGTCGGCATCGATCGTCCGGATCCTGACCAATGATTACAAGGTAGATCCCCAGCGCGTGATTGCCTCGGGACACAGTCAGTATGACCCGGTCCAGCCCAATAGCACACCCGATGGCCGTGCCCTTAACCGCAGAACGGATATTATCTTATCGCCGAAGCTGGATGAGCTGTACAGGCTGTTGCAGACGCCGGATATGTAGAAAACGGGCTTACGGCAGGGCCGGTCCCGGAAGGGGGGAATCGGGCAGCGGGCCGTCAGCACGTGCGGCCAAAGGCTTCTTCGTATCGAGATAAGGCCGATGGTATTCTGCGAGGAATAGCTGTTTGGAATCGTGGAAGCTGCTGACGGCGCCGACCTTGCTCAGTACCCAGACATAGCACCAGGCCAGGTCCAACTGGTACCTCAGGAAGCCGCTGCGGGCGCTGGACGGAAAGAGGTGATGGTTATTATGCCATTCGCCGGCTACATATCCGGGCCAGATCTGATTGATCGAAAGATCCTTCCAATTGAAATCGGTCCCCTCACGGCGCTTGTCCTTGCCTTTTCCGTGGCCTTCAAAGTTGAAGGTACGGACGCCTATGGCCCAGAACCCTGCCGCCCCGAACAGCGCGAAGAACAGACCGGGTCCGCCAATAAGGTAAAATATCGTTCCCCAGAAGGCCCAGTTCAACAGCGATCCGGCGATGGACCGCCATGGACTGGCAATGGAACCCCATTTCCTGTATTGCGCATAGCTATTGGGCTTGACGGGGGTATGGGCCATCAGGCGAACCACCCGCGCATACTCTTCCTCCGTTAGGTGATGTGCAATTGGCTGGTGATTGACGTCCGCCAGAAAACAATATAAGAAACCGGCGGTGGCATTATATGGATCTCCGGGTTCATCGGACTTGGCGTGATGGACATGATGGGAGATGACATAGATCTCTTCGGTGATCATGTCCAGTGTGAGGTTGCGGGTGATGAACGCCCAGAACTTGTTCCTGAATTTATAGGCGCCATGCGTGCAATAGCGGTGAAACCAGATAGTACCATGCGTACCCATAATGACCATACTGTACAGGAAGGCTGCTCCCAGCAGGTAAAAATGAAAATACTTGAAAAAGAAGATGAACAGGCAGGGCAGCAGCAGGGCCAGCTTGAGCCAGCCGAGAAAAGGCACCCAGTTCTTTTTCGATCGGAAGATGTTGAGGCGGAAAAAGAATTCTTTGAGGATCTGACGAGAAGTAGGCGTGACCAACTGGTCTTCCTTGTCCCTCCACCCGTAGGAGGGTTCTTCGAGTACGTTGTCCATCAGATTTGTGCTTTTCTTACTTTGGGGGGCGCTAATAATTGCGTCAGGCATTTGATACCTCATGTGTATTAAAGTGTATTCGAAACGATGAAGGAATAGAGAATAACGGTGATTTGAGGAATATCTTATGCGGACCTTAGCAAATTACGACAAGATTGTCTTTGCGGATGTCTGAAATGCAAGCTTTAACAAAGAATTGTTGAAGCTATCAAAATTATGGATCGAACTATCGAAAGGTATCAATCGGTTTAATGCGCAACTGGTGGGAACGCAACTGGTGGGCGTAAACGAAATGAAAAGGCCGCTGCCGGTTGCCCGGAACGGCCTTTTTTCTATCTGAAGCATCGGATTAAAAGGGTGCGATCAACTCAATAAGGTGCGATCCACGTATACGTTTTACCATTGATGACCCAGACGACCTTGTAGTAGTAAGTGCCGGTACCGGGGCAGCTGGTGGGGTCGCCATTGGAATCGAGGCCATAAGTCACGGTAGTGGTCACTGCAGGGCGGATGGTCTCTGTTTGTCCGCTGGTCAGCCTGTAGTCACATGATTGCTGGATGACTTTCGGCTGGGTGATGAGGGTCTCGAAGGAGTTGCCATAGCGATTTGTTCCCCAAACAGACACATCGGTATTCGTCCCGTCGGAGTGTGTGCCGGTGGTGGTGATGACGACGCCGTCATTGTAGGTGAATACGCGTTGGCGGGATACGCTCCAGACGCGCGTAGCGCTGTCGGCGAACTCGATGGAGACGCTGTCGGCAGTAATAGTATGCGTGATGGAATCGCGGGTGGCGAGGTCAACCAGCAGACCGCCGGTGACATTGGTATAGGTATAGGTGCCGTTAAAGGTGATGGTCTTACCATCTCTTATGCGGGTGATCTTCAGGTTTTGGAAGTCGACGGTGACGACAGCCCCTGTATCACGCCAGCGGACGCCGACGGGAATGGAGATGACGACGACACCGTTCCTGATCCGGTTACCCCAGCAATTATTACCATTATAGGTAATGATGACCTGGCGCAGGCCGTTGGCAGTGTCCATCGTGACGGTGCCGTCACAGATGCTGTAATCGATGTCGAGATTGCCACCGCTGGGGCCGCCGGTGGTCTGGATACCACTGGAATAACTGGTGGATGTGTTGCCGCTGACGGCCGATTGGGTATTCAGCGCATTATTGACGTCGTTGACGGAGGCGTCCATTTCATTGGATACCTGCGTTTCGTCATCGGTCTGCGTCTCTATCTGGGCGGGGGTGGTGCCTGAGGTGGTAGAACTGCCGGCGCTATTGCTCTTGTTACAGGCAGCAAACAGGCTGGCGACTGCGACTGTCACTGCAATGGCGGAAAGCAATGTTGTCTTTGTTTTCATAATAGTAATTTTTAACGATTAATTGATTTCATCCTCTGATGGCCGATTGAAGGGTGAAGTTTAACCAATCAACATATTATTTTTTCCTTTCATAGAAATTTGCCGTTTGGGGGCCGGGGGGTTAAACTTTTCCGGTCGGGGGGAGTCTGAAGCCCCCTTTTTTAATGATCCGGAATTGCCGCTATTTTCGATAACTTGGCGGGGAATACCTTCTACTGGATCAAAAATTGCTTAGCAAATCATCATGGAATCGAAGCATCTGAAAAGCTTATCGACTGCCGGTCTATTGATTGCACTAGGGATTATTTACGGGGACATCGGCACTTCCCCGCTGTACACTTTTCAAACCATTCTGACGGAGGGAGGGGCGGCAAACCGATCGCTGGTATTGGGCGCCATTTCCTGTGTTTTTTGGACACTGACCCTGCAGACCACCTTCAAATATGTGCTGATCACGTTACAGGCAGATAACCATGGGGAAGGGGGCATATTCTCTTTATATGCGCTGGTGCGGCATTATAATAAGGCATTATTTCTGGTGGCGATCATAGGCGCCGGCACGCTGCTGGCTGACGGGATCATCACTCCCCCGATCTCCATCACCTCGGCCATCGAGGGGCTGAATACGGTGCCGGGACTGTCACAGGATATCGTGCCGGGCAATACCCTGGTGGTGGAGATCGTCATGGTCGTGCTGATGCTGCTGTTCCTGTTCCAGCGGTTTGGCACCAGGGTGGTGGGAGGGTCCTTCGGTCCCGTCATGTTCCTGTGGTTCTTTATGATCGGCTCGCTCGGGTTGTGGCAGGTGATCCAGTACCCTTCCGTGCTGAAGGCGCTGAGCCCCGTGTATGGCATCGAGCTACTGATCCAGCATCCGCGGGGGTTCTGGCTGCTGGGGGCCATATTTTTGTGTACGACCGGGGCGGAGGCGCTGTATTCGGACCTGGGTCATGTAGGCCGGAAGAATATCCGTATCAGCTGGATCTTCGTCAAGACGACGCTGGTGTTGAATTACCTGGGCCAGGGGGCCTGGGTGTTGCTGCAGCATACTGATAATATCAACGGGGTCAACCCCTTCTTCGCGATTGTCCCTCACGGGCTGCAGCTGGCGAGTGTGGTGATCGCCACGGCAGCCAGCATCATTGCCAGCCAGGCGCTGATCAGCGGCAGCTTTACCCTGATCAATGAGGCGATCAGCCTGGGCTTCTGGCCGAGGATCAATGTGAAATACCTGTCCAATATCAGGGGGCAGATCTATATCCCGAGTATCAACTGGATCCTTTTCGTCGGGTGTGCATTGGTGCTACTGTATTTCCGGACGTCGGAGGCGATGACGGCGGCATATGGGTTCTCGATCACGATCGCCATGCTGATGACGACCTTTCTGATGTTTTATTTTTTGCGCCGGATCAAGCATTGGCCTTTTTGGGTTGTGGGCGCGATCCTGACGGTGTTCGTGTGTGTGGAGATGAGCTTTTTTGTCGCCAATGCGGTGAAGCTGCTGAAGCGGTTATTTTTCCTGGTGTTCGAGATCGGGCTGATCTCGACGATGTATATCTGGTATACTGCGAGGAATATCACTCAGCGATTTTTGAAATTTGTGCCGCTGGCGAATTATATCCCGATGCTGGAGACGCTGAGCAAGGATACTACCGTCCCCAAGTATTCGACGCACCTGATCTATTTTACCCGCTCGCCGAATTCGAAGATGATTGAAGAGCGGATCATGAATTCCATTTTCGACAATATAGAAAAGAAGGCGCAGCTGTATTGGTTCATTCATATCGAGCGGACGGACGATCCGTTCACCATCGAATATGGGGTGGAAGAGATCAGGGACGACAAGATCATCCGGGTGGATTTCCGGCTGGGGTTCAGGGTGCAGCCGAAGATCGGATTGATGCTGCGGAAGGTGGTGCAGGAGATGTGCGCGAGTAAGGAGCTGGATATTGTGAGCCGGTACCCGATCTTTTCGAATATCCGGCCGTCGGATTTCAGGTTTGTGATCGTGAAACGCTTCCTGTCATATGACAATGAGTTTTCGGTCCGTGAGGGTTTTTTGCTGAATGCGTTCTTCACGATTGGCAACCTGGCGCAGTCGGAAAAAAATGCCTATGGGTTGGACAGCAACCAGACGGTGGTGGAGTATGAACCGCTGGTGGTCAATCCGATCTCGAATATTAAGATGAAACGGGCTTTTTACAAGCGGGATACGGAGGAGTGAGGGGGACGCGGCGTGCCGCGGGCGCGGCTATTCCGACCTCAGGCTCTTGATAGGATTTGCAATAGCCGCATTGATCGCCTTAATACTGATGGTCAGCAACGTGATCAGTACGGCAAGAAGACCGGCCGCCAGGAAGTTCCACACACTGAGGCTTACCCTGTAGGCGAAATCCTGCAACCACTGATGCATCAGCCACCAGGTAACCGGAGAATCCACGATAAAGGAAATGACGACCAATTGCAGGAAATCCCTGGACAGGAGGTTGACGATACCCGGCATGGAAGCGCCCATGACTTTCCGGACGGCGATCTCTTTGGTCCGTTGAAGAATGCTGTACGAGGCCAGCCCAAACAAGCCCATAGAGGAGATAAAGATGGCCAAAACGGTGAAATATAAAAAGAGCTTTCCGAACCTTTCTTCACTGCGGTACTGTTTGTCAAAATGCTCGTCCAGGAAGTAATACAGCAACGGCCTGTAGGGAACGATGCTTTTCCATTTGCTTTCAACGGCTGCGAGCGTAGCAGGTAAATGATCGGTCGATACTTTGACGGAAACAAGATAGCAGAAATCAGGCTCGATGCGCATGCAGAGCGGTTTGATCTCCTCCTGCAGGGACCGGAAATGAAAGTCTTTCATCACGCCGATGATCCTGCCCTCTCTTCCGACCTGACTAAAACGCCGGCCTACGGCCTGTTGGGGTGTATGGTAACCGAACATTTTCGCAGCGGCCTCATTGATCACCATGGCCTGGGTGGTGTCGGTCAGAAAATTTCCCGAGAATGCCCGGCCGGCCACCATTTTGATCTTATACTGGTCGATATAATCCCAATCCACAAAATAGGAGTTCATGTTGGCGACCTGCAGGTTACCCTTGGCATTTTCTATCTGGCAATTGAGGATCAGCGTCTGTGTGCCGGGGACGTCGGAGGCAAGGGAAGCCGAAACCACGCCAGGGACTTCATTCAGCGACTGTTGGAAAGCCTTTGTATGCCGATCTCCTTCGGTGTTGATGATCATCAGCTGCTGTTTGTCGAAACCCAGGTCCTGTTCGCGCATATACTTCAATTGATTGTATACTACGATCGTGGCGATGATGAACGCGATGGACAGTGTGAACTGAACAAAAACCAGCCCTTTCCTGAGAAGGCTGCCGCGGCTGCCCGTTGCAAAGCGTCCTTTTAATACTATTGATGGCTTATAGGAGGAAAGGACGAGGGCGGGATAAATACCTGCCAGCAAGCCAATGCCCAGCGATGCCGCAAAGAGCAGGGCCATATAGGCAGGGTGCTCGAAAACGCCATTGCTGATGGTCTTTCCGGACAGCTGATTGAATTCCGGGATAAGCAGGCCGGCAAAAAACAGGGACAGGCAAAAAGCGATCAGGCAGAGTATGATGGATTCCCCGGCAAACTGTCCGGCGAGCTGGGCCTGCAGCGCACCAATGACTTTCCTGATCCCGACTTCCTTTGCACGTTCAGCCGATCGGGCAGTGGTCAGGTTGACAAAGTTGATACAGGCGATCAGTAAGATAATGGCGGCGACAAAAGAGAACAGGTAGACATTTTTGTAGTTGCCATTTTTACTTCCATCGCGCGTCGAATACAGGTATACATCTTTCAAGGGTTCGAGAGAAAGTGTCGAAGACATCTGTTGACTCCTCATGGCCTGGCCTTCCCTTTTTTCAATAAAGGCAGGGAATTTGTCCTCGAGCGCCCGGATATTGGTATTCGGCTTTAAGAGAAGAAAGCATATAGGGTGATAGTTGTTCCATTGCCAATCGTCTTCCATGCCCTGGTTCAGGTGTTGGGTCTCTGTGCTCATCGAGACAATGACGTCGCCGCTGACCTGGGAATTCTCCGGCAGGTCTTTCATGACCCCTGTGATTTTGACGGGCCAGCCCTTGGCTGTCAGCAGGACTGTTTGTCCGACCGGGTTGGCGTTGCCGAAATATTTCTTTGCGGTTGTAGCGGAAAATACGGCGGTAAAGGGTTCTTTCAGGACTGTTTTGGGGTCTCCCTGCAGGAGCGGGAAATCGAAGACCTCGAAGAATGCGGGGTCCGCCAGCAGGGAATTTTCTTCCTGGTATTTGATATCGCCTTTCCTGAAGAGGAAGCTTACCGTTGCCACGCGGACCGCGGATTCTATTTCGGGAAATACCGGTTTCATATTGGGCAGCACAGGCCAGGCGGGGCCATTTGCCTTGATGGTCTCTGTCGGGGTCTTTACGTCGCAGACCAGCCGGTAGATGCGGTTGGCGCTGGAGTGAAAGCTGTCATAGCTTAATTCAAAGCGTACGTAGAGAAAGATGAGGAAACAGGCGGTCATACCGACCGATAATCCCAGGATATTGATCAGGGAAAATGCGCGGCGCTTCCAAAGATTGCGCAATGCAGTCGTCAGGTAGTTCTTTAACATAAGCGAGTGGTATGTATTGAATGTAGAAACATTCAACGGTTCCGTCAAGCGGAAAATGACAAGTGGTTTTGATCAGGGATGGATTTGACCACAAAAAAACCGCCCCCTTTTCGGGAAGCGGTTTTACCATATAACCTCAAAACAAACCTTTTTACTTTTTGAAATCGTTGATGCCGTAGTAGTACACTTCCTTACTGTCGGGATAGATACCCTGGACCTGGAAGTTGCTGCCTTGTTTGCTGAGGGCGTCCCTGAATTCATCGACGCTCTTCACCGGCTGGTCGCCTACTTTGGTGATGATAAAGCCGGGGCGCATGTTGGTCTGATTGCTCAGTACGCCACCTTCTTTGATATTGTTGACCACGACTCCGCCGTCGACGCCTAATTTGGCGGCGTCATCCTTGCTGAGATCGGAGAAGTCGGCGCCCATAGATTGAACCGCAGCGGATTTCATGCTGGCGAATTCACCCATCTTGCCTTGCAGTGTGACGTCGACGGTCTGTTCGGAACCGTTGCGGACGAAGGTGAGGCTGACCTTATCGCCGGGTTTCTGGCGGGCGACGAGTTCTGCCAATTGTGCGTTCTCGTCTACTTTGATGCCATTGACTTTGACGATGACGTCACCTTTCTGAAGGCCTGCCTGAGCGGCTGCGCCTTTAGGAGCGACTTCCATCACGTATACGCCATCTACATCGGTATTGATGCCCAATTCCTTTTTCTTCGCGTCTTCGAGACCTTCGGGCGCCATGCTGATGCCGATATAACCTCTCTGGACGGAACCATACTTCATGATGTCGCCGATGACCTTTTTCATGAGGTTAGAGGGGATAGAGTAGGCGTAACCTGCGAAGGAGCCGGTCGGAGAAGCGATCGCGGAGTTAATGGCTACGAGTTCGCCGTTGGTATTGACGAGGGCGCCGCCGCTGCTGCCGGGATTGACGGCGGCATCTGTCTGGATGAAGGCTTCCACGGGTGCGGCGCCTTGCGTATTGATGCCGATATTCCTGGATTTAGCACTGACGATACCTTGTGTCACGGTAACGTCGAGGTTGAGGGGATAACCGATGGCCATGACCCATTGTCCGAGCTTGACATCATCGGAGTTGCCGATGGCCATGACGGGCAGGTTCTTGCCTTCGATCTTGATCAGCGCCAGGTCCGTGTTGGGATCGGTGCCGATGACCTTGGCCTTGTAATTCTCGCGGTTGTTCAACGTAACGGTGATCTCCGTTGCGCCGTTGACGACGTGATTGTTGGTGACGATATAACCGTCCTGGCTGATGATGACGCCGGAACCGGAAGCACGCTGGTCAGGAGACTGCTGCTGGAATTCTCTGCCGCCGCCACCGCCGTCGCCAAAGAAGTGTTTGAACATTTCGCCCATGGGATCCTGGTCGTCGCCGGGTGCCTGACGGCTGGCTGTCTCTTTGGATTTTATGAGGACCTTGATGTGAACGACGGAAGGAACCGCGAGCGAGGCGGCTCTTTCGAAGTCTACCGGTTGAACCGTTGTTACAGGTGCGCCGGTGTAAGATGTTTTGAAGATGGGTGCGGCGTCAGTATCTGTGATACTGTTAAACGGCTTATTGGCAATGCCGAGGCGGTTGCCTAACCCATGCGCGAAAAGAGTCGCACTGCCGATGACTGCAACTGCACCAAGCAACGCTACCCCGAGTTTCATTTTCATTTGTTTCAAGTTATTTGATGATAAATTATTGTACAGTATATAGAACGCCGGGGGGAGCGGTTCGTTTAGTGGGGTCTGTTAAACAATGTATAAAGCACAGGGCGTGTGGGGGTTGCGAGGGTGAATCGCTAAAGGATTGTGAAGGATGTGAGAAGGAGATGTTAAGGGGTGGGGGTGGCGATCGTTGAGGAAGTATGCATTTTGCATACTTTTCGCTTAGGGCATAAGGCCGGCCTTGCGATCTGGGTGATCGTGTCGTTGGTATTTTTTCCGAGATACTTGATGTTCGGGAGGAGAGGAGGAGTAATCGGGACATCAGTATGAGGTCGTTTGGACAAAACGATCACAGAAACAGATGAGGCAGGTATTTAAGCACATTAGTAAAGATTCTCCCAAAAATGCCTCTAAAGTAGTACTGGAAATCGCCGATGCAGTACATAAAGCAATCCCCAATCCAGAAATATATGGCCCTGATAAATACAAAACCGACAACGACGTTAGTTATCGGGCATTAGAGAAACATCATTACAGAGTTTCTTATCGATTCTCAAAGAATATAATCCGGGTTTTAAGAGTACGTCATACGAGCATGGAGCCGCTTGAATATTAATTCTTTCAGTTAGGGTGTTCCATGGGGCGAAAGTATTCATTTTGAATACTTTTTTGCAGGTATGCCGCCGGCGCTTAACACTTCACCATCTTCTTTTTTTTGCCGAGCGTCCCTTTGCTCTTCGCCTTGTCGATATAAGCCACGGCGTCGGGTACTTTGCAGGCCCTGCCATGCATGTCGACTATGACGGTGCCGATCTTTTTGGCGGCAGCGATCGCATCGGCGCTGAGGGCGGTGACGTAGGAACCCACGGCTATGATGAAACCGTTCATCGTCATACGGACGCGGTCGTCGACAGCGGCAATGGTCTTCACTACACGGGCCAGGAGGACTTTCAGCGCGGCAAGGTCAAGCGTCGGGTCGGGGCGGAGGGCGACGATATTGCCGAGGGTTGCCCAGCCTGCGGCGGCGATATGTTCATCGGAGGAATCGATCCATTGCAGGGCGAGCTCATAGCCATGCGGACTGCCGGCCGCCACCCAGGGAACGGTATATTCACTGATGTTCTGCGACACGGCCTGCCGGACCCAGGTTTGCAGATCGGCGACAGTCATCTTCTCATCGTCGGCAATCAGCCCAGCGAGGTACATGGCATCGGCATTACCGGTGGCGTAGAGGTCTTTCGCCAGCTGGTAGTCTTTTTTGACTTTCTTCTGAATGGTCTTCAGGTGCTCGACTTTGACGCCGAAGAGGGGCTCTTTGATCCCATGTTTCAGCAGGAGGGTGCGAATGCTGTCGCTGCCCATGGACTTCAGTTCGGTCATGATCTGGTTGACGGTCATATTAAAACACTTTTATTTCTACGCGCATATTGGCATCCATTTCCGCCCTGGTCGTCGGGTCGGGGTTGACGGGGGAGGCGTTGCCCATGCCTTTATAGGTCAGCTTTGCGGGGTCGAATCCTGCGTCGATGAGATAATCATACATAAATTTCGCCCGTTTGACGGACAGCTTGAACAACGGGTCGTCGGGGCCGCTGAGGGGAACGAGGGAGTTACAGAAACCGTCGATCTCCATGCGCTTGGAGGCATATTGCCGCAATCTCTCCACGTATCCGGGCAGGATGTTGCGGGTGGCATCTGTGGGGACGGGGGTGTCGACGATAAAATTGATGGGCAGTGAGATGACGGCGGTGGGCTGGGTCGAATCGCGGTGTTGCGCGACTGCCGTATCCATGGGGTGTGGGGGGACGAGGTGATAGTGGATGACGATCTCTGCGCGTCTGTTGTCGCTGTCGGTAAGCTCTGGCGTTGGCGCGATACCGCCGGGGAGGAGGTGCCAAGAAAAGCTGTCGCTGAAGCGCCATCGAAGGGTGTCGCGATTGCGCAGTTGCGCCTCCACCCAGTCAAGTGCGGCGGCGGCACGCTGTCCGGATAGCCCTTGGTTATGAACCAGGGCGCCGGTCTTGTCGGTATAACCGGTGATCACCACCGAGTCGATGTTTTTCACGCCGAAGGCAGTGTCATGGAAAAAGTGGACGGTCCGGGCCGCATCCGCTGTCCGGATATCATATCTGTCTACGGCAAAGTGCATCAACAGCGTATCCCGACGCGGCCACGGCGTATCCTGGCGCGATTGCTGGGCGTGGGCCAATAAGGTCGCCAGCAATAACGGGCACAGTAAAAGGAAATGGCAAGAGGATAATAGTCGCATGTCCGCCAAAGATACGAACACCGGCTGTATCGAAAGAGGACAGTCCACGGGGCGGCGTCAACTATAATTTAATGATAGTCAATAGTAAAGAAAAAGGGCATGCCTTTGGCAGCGACGGAGGTAACATGTTCCAAAACTACTTCCGGACGGCCTGGCGCAATCTGGTGCGTCATAAAGTCAATACCACCATCAATGTGCTGGGGTTGACATTGGGCATCACCGTCTGCCTGATCATCTTTTTGCTGGTTCGCTTCGAGCTTAGCTATGACCGCTTTCATCCCGATAAGGACAGGATCTACCGGATTGTAGCGATTTCGTCCGGCCCGGATGGGGAACGTTCATTCGGTTTCATCACGACGGCGCTGCCGAACGGAGCCCGTGCGGAGATCAGTGGTTTCGAAAGCGTAGCCGCCTTTGACAACCTGTATTCAGCGGTCAGCGTGCCCCGGGAGGGAAGGGAAAACCAGGTCTTCGACGAGGCAAAGCGCGGGGAGGAAGCATCGCCGATCGTTATCGCGCAGCCGCAGTTCTTCGACATCTTTCACTACCAGTGGCTGGCCGGTAATGCGGCGACGGCACTGAACGATCCGTATAAGGTGGTATTGTCCAGGAAGGAGGCCACGAAATATTTTGGGCTGCAAAGCCCCGACCATTGGCTGGGACGGCAGTTGATCTATAAGGATTCACTACGGGTGACGGTGTCGGGTATTGTGGCAGACTGGGATCAGCGTAGTGATTACGCCTTCGGCGACTTCATTTCGTATTCTACGATCGCGCACAGTTTTCTGAAAGACGAGTTTGAAGATTCCTGGTCGATGTGGGATTATGATGCGCAGTCGATCGTCAAGCTGGCGCCCGGTGTGACGAGGGCCCAGGTAGAGCGTCAGTTGCCGGCCTTTATGGCGCGGCATAAAAAAGGGCCGAAGGAGTATAAGATGGCCCTCGCGCTGCAGCCGCTGGCGGATGTTCATTTCAACGAAAAATACGAGGATGATTTCGCCCGGAAGGCCAGCCTGCCGACCTTATACGGGCTGGCGGCCATTGCTGCCTTTATCCTGCTGATAGCAGCGATCAATTTTATCAATCTGGCCACCGCACAATCCGTGCAAAGAGCGCGGGAGATAGGGGTTAGAAAGGTGCTGGGCGGCAGACGTCCGGCGATCATCCTGCAATTTCTCAGCGAGGCATTGCTGATCGTGCTGATCGCCACGGCGCTGGCCCTGTTGTTTGCCGATCCTTTGCTGGTCGCATTGCGGTCCCTGCTGCCGAGGGGAGTGAAGCTCGAGATCTTTCAGGGGCCCACGCTGTTGTTCCTGGCGGCCATGGTACTGGTCACCTGCCTGCTGGCGGGGTTCTATCCGGCCAGGGTGCTATCCTCCTATCAGCCGGCGCTGAGCCTGAAGGGGCAGGGGGTACAGCAGCTGAACCGTAAAAGCTATTTGCGCAAATCGCTGATCGTCTTCCAGTTTACCATTTCGCTGATCTTTATTATCGGTACGCTGATCATCGGGCGGCAGATCCATTATGTACTGAATACGGACCTGGGCTTTGATCATGATGCCATCGTGATTATCAAGGCGGGTGAGGGCGGCGCCAACGACAAGCGGGCGGTGCTGGCACAGAAATTCCGGGAGCTGCCGGATGTACAAATGGTAACCCGTCATATGGAGGCGCCTACGGCCAAAGGGCACCCCGGTACTTTTATCGAAATCAAAGGGACTACAGACCGCAAGGTCGATGCCTCTTTCGATATGAGCGATACGGACTATGTTCCCCTCTATGGAATGCACCTCCTGGCAGGTCGCAATCTGTTCCCTTCGGATACCATCAAAGAATTCCTCGTCAATGAGACCTGTGCCCGGCAATTGGGTTTCAAACATCCGGCGGATGCGCTGGGTCACCTGGTGGATATCGGGATGGGCAATGCGGGTGGCCCGATCGTAGGGGTCATCCGGGATTTTCATTCGCAGTCGCTGCACGAGGCGATCACCCCCTTTTTCTTAAGCACGAATCCAGGATGGGGAAGGGAAGTCAGTGTAAAATTGTCCACCAGCGGTCAATCGGCGGATCATTTGTCGGCGGTACTGGCCCGTATGGAGAAAGCCTGGAAGGAAGTCTATCCGGACAAAAAGTTCGGGTATAACTTTTTCGACGAGACAATTGCCAGGCTGTATGAGAAGGAGCAGAAGACGGCCAGGATCATGAACATCGCCATGGCCATCGCTATCTTTATATCGTGTATGGGCCTTTTCGGGCTGGCGGCTTTCATTGCCGAGCAGCGGACAAAAGAGATCGGCGTCCGGAAGGTGCTGGGAGCCTCGGTGACGGACATCGTGTCGATGCTGTCGGTAGATTTTGTCCGGCTGGTGGTGATCGCTATTGTCATTGCGTCACCGGTGGCGTATTATTTCATGCACCGATGGTTGCAGGATTTCGTCTACCGCGTGCCGATGTCGTGGTGGATCTATGCATTGGCGGGCGGCGGCGCCCTGTTGATCGCGCTGTTGACGGTGAGCTGGCAGGCTATCCGGGCGGCAACAGCGAACCCGGTGGACAGCTTGAGGGCGGAATAGCCGGGCTCGGGGGAGCCCGGATGACCCGGGGCCTGCGGCTAACGGAAGACGCGTCTCTGGTTGATCAGCAATTCTTCCGGAATGACGAAGTTGCCCGCGCTCACCAGGACGATGTAGAATTTCTCATAAGGCATATTCTGGCCTTTGCGGCTCCACGGCCGATACTGCACATGATCCAGCATGTCGCGAAGGCTCTTTTCAAAAGCATCATTTTGCCGGGATAACCGGATAACCTTTTGGTGTATATCGCCTGAAGTACCGATGAGCAGGTCCACAAAAACCCATCCGGTATAATCCTTGTACTGACCGGTTTGCAGGACATTTTTGAAGCCTTGTTTAAGCCCGGCGAAATCATCCGTTGAGAACGAGAACGGGCCGCTGTCGGCACAGTTGACGGTTTGACCATAGTAATCGAGCATTTCATAAGTATGAAAGCTCTCAAAGCGGCTGATGAAGGTTTTGTCGTATTTGATTTTACCAGACAGCGAGAAGGAGGTGCCGGATTTGAAATTGCCCGCAGAAAATAATTCTATGTTGGACGGCCCTTCTATGAACTTACTGTATGCCTTCCATTCCCCTTCGGGCAGACCATCTTTAATCGGGCCTTTGAAGGTGTATTCAATAGGGCCTGACGGCGTGTTCGTCGACACAACTCCTTCAAACCGGCCATTGCCTTTTTCGGCAAGGACCTGCCCATCGCGCGTGTAGCATTCCAGCAGACGTGGCCCCAGGTCGGTGAAAATGATCGTCTTTGCCTTTTGATTGTTGTCATAGAAATATTCCCATCTCCCTGTCCTTACGTTCTTGCGATAAAATCCCATCTCCTTTATCTGGCCATTCGGGTAATAAAAAATGCAGGGGCCGGTCAGGTCCCCGGCTTCGTAGGTCAGACTTTCGGCCACCGAATCGGTGTCGATATAATAATCTGTGACCACGCCGTCCAACTGGTAGAATTTATTTATCCGGGCCAGCCTGTAAAGTTCCGCACAGGCCATGCCGATTAGCCGGTTAGCATTGCCGTTCAAAAAAAGGAGGACGCTATCCTGACTGACAAAGGCCATCTCGTCTTCATAGAACGGGGAGCCTGGTTGGATACTGCCATGATAGGTCTTCGCAGGTTTGGCGATATGCGACGAATGATAATACTCAATCGGTATCCTGCCAACGCCGGAGGGGGGTATAAATTTTTTTCCGGTCGTGCCATCCAGCGCTACCGGCGGATCGACATCACCCAAGTCGTGGATATCCTCTTCCACGAGGGCCGGGCCGGCATATTTGAAATCCAGCCGCTGGCCGGTTAGTTGTCTGTCATTGGTCAACCACAGCGATGCGTTGACCGGCCGGCCTGCACAATCATAGTATTCCAGTTGCCTGACTCTGTTGAACCAGTCATATTTATATTTGACAATATGAAAATGCGAGCTGTAGGCGTTTTTGTCTTCCATTAAAACCGCCGAATCGCCGTCATCATATTCACGTTCGGCCACCAGTCCCTGGTCGTTGTAACGGACGACCTGTCTTGAATAGCCGGTGAAGAACCTGGTAGGGTTGCCTTGTTCGTCATAGTTGTCCGATTCTATCGCCTGTCCGTCTTCATTGTACCGGGTAACGCATTCGTGGTATCGCTCCACTCCCAGCGTTTTGAGGGAATCATTTTGCCAAAAGGAAGTCGAGACGACCCGGCCCCAATTGTCATAGCGATACTTGATGATATTGGCGCCCTCCTCCAAGTTGGGGATCACCACGTTATTATCCGTTATAGAGGACATGGCGATCACCCGGCCTTTTTCATCCCTGGCAAACCGGTGCCAGACGATCGGCAGGCCTTTTGGAGCGGATGATCGAAGCATGGAAATATCAACTGTCCGCAGCAGCATGCCATCGGCTGAATATTCCGACAATATCTTATGAACGCCTTCGGCATTGTCGATATCATTTTGCTGCGGATCGTAGTAGTCACGCTCAGTTTCATTACCGGACTGATCATACCGGTGTTCGATGATAGCGGCGGAGTCGGCCAGCCGCCCGGATATAATGATG
>Ga0302233_10001279_pt1 | contig 17737 bp, 23 predicted proteins | sample II_Palsa_N3_1_FD_193516 | JGI IMG/M metagenome (GOLD analysis project Ga0302233, IMG submission 193516) | Peat permafrost microbial communities from Stordalen Mire near Abisko, Sweden - II_Palsa_N3_1 | ecosystem: Environmental > Terrestrial > Soil > Palsa > Peat permafrost | place: Sweden... | reverse complement strand
GTAAATACATCCGTGCCACAATAGCAGAACCCAACCAAAAAAATCAAAATCTATAAAAAAAAAATCCCTGTTTAGCATGTATGGGTTATAGACGACCTTTGTGCCAAATAATGAAAAAAAAAAAAAACATATTCGACTCTCATAATTTTGAATGAAGCGCGTTCAGCTGCGCTATAGTCGGATGGTACTCATCGGGAACCCCATCGGCCTTGCGCGCAGGCTCTGCCGCGGTGTGGTTCCGTGCGGGCGGTGTGCGCCAGCTGAAGCGATCGCCGGCCAGCGCATTTGCCTTGCCCTCGACGCAGTCGGCAATGATGTCGCCCAACACAGGCGTGAACTTGAACGCGTGCCCGCTCCCGCCCGTGGCCACAAAGAGATTGGGGCGCCCAGGGACGGCGCTGATGTAAAAGTACATGTCCCAGGTGTCGCAGTAGTAACACAGCCGAGTCTTGACGATGGGCGCGTCCCTGAGCTCGGGGAAGGTCGCGTCGACAAAGTGACGGAACTGGGTCAGGCCCGACGCCGGCGGCAGCGCGCCAGGGACAGGCACCGAGCACTCGCGGCCGTCTGGGAGCCGCACGCGCGTGACAAAGCCGTTGCCGTGGACACCCAGTTTGAGCATGTTGCCCGTGGACGGATCAGCCGGGAAGCCGTACCAGCCCGTGCGCGAGATGTCGGCGGCCCAGCCGGGGAAGACGTCCGAGTGGAACTTGTGCGCGATCTCCTCAGGGACCTTGACGTACGCCAGCGGGTGCCCCACAACGGTGATCAGCCCGTCCAGCTCGGGGACAAGCGAGGGCGTCCACGGCCCGCACGCCATCAGCACTCTGTCGGCCCTGTGCTCGAGCCCATCGGCCGTCCGTATTCCCCCGACATCGCCAGCACCACCACCGATCGTGCCCTCGAATCGCCCCACTCGTTCGCCTGCAATGAATTTTATCCCCAGCTGCTGCGCCTTGAGGATCATGAACTCGACCGTTCTTTGTGCGTTTCCCCATCCCTATTTTTTTTAAAAAAAAAATAATTACGTGCAGTTTACTTACTTCTTACGTTACGTACCCCCGCGGGGTTGTGGTAGCTCTCAATGTACTCCTTCGACGTCCACGCCGGGAACCGTTCGTGCACCTTCCTCCCGCCCGCCGTGCAATCGAACCGCTCGACGGCGTGCTTGTGCTTCTCCAGCACCTTGAGCGTATCGCCCTCGAACGAGTCGGGCTCGTCCAGCAAGCCCTTGCGCAAAAACAGCACGCCCGTCTCGTAGAACAGCTGCGGTTGGCCCGTCGCCGCGGCCTCGGCGTTCCACTCGCGCCACGTCTTGATTGCACGATCGCCCAAACGGAACCAGAACTCGTCATCTGCGCTCTCATCATTCAGCCACTGACGAGGGGTAAAAAGGCAGCTAGCTACCGCCATAGTCCAGACGAATCAGGCGGCTGGTGTCGTACGACGAGCCGTAAATCGAGGGCAGATCGTACCGCTCAAACACGGTCACGTCCCAGCCACGCTTGCGCAGCGAGATCGCAGCACCCAGGCCTAAGCAGATGGCATTGGTTCAGTTCTAAGCACCGACGGATAGGTGGGGGGGCCTGCGTAGTACCGAAAACACCCGCGCCAACGACGAGAATGCTCGGCATTCAACGGGATACAAACTGATGATTTAATTCTTGCCCAGCATGGCGAATCTTGTCAGGTACTGATCGTTCTTTTTGGCCGCAGCAGGAGCAACAGCAAGGATTGGGTGGGATGGCGAAGTGGGAGGGGTAAGGAGAGGGGATGACCATAATTGCCCCGTTACGAATCAGCTTTCTGTTTTTTTTGGAGGTGTTTGGGTCATTGCGCGCGGTTTTTTTAACGGCTTTTTTTATTATTGTTACCATATGACAGAGAATTCAGTCCGCTGCTGAGCCTCACTGCCGGCCTGGGAGCGTTGCATGCGCGTGCATCGGCTGCACATGCCGCTGGTACAATCGCCCCCCACCACCACCGAGTTCTCAATTCACTTGCGTCTCAAACTAGAATCGGGTTCGTACTCGTCAACTGGGTCGATGCTCGTGCTGAGCCACCGGATGCCGCTGCTTGCACGGCGGTACCGCTTCCTGCACAAGATCGGCGAGGGGACGTTTGCGCAGCTGATTTGTGCCGAGGACACGCTCAAGGCAGGGATGCATCGGCAGGTGGCCATCAAGATCATGCACCGCCCGTTTTGGTCCATTGGCGTTCGCGTATGTGAAAACCCGCTCTGTCGGGCCTCTGATGATGACAAACAGGAGGCCAAACTGCTGGGAGATCTTCATGCCAGCCACGAGGAGGGCGGCAACGGAGAGCTGCAGACGATCCTCCGGCTGTTTGCAACGTTCAATTTCATGGGCCACTACTGCTTGGTGTTTGAGCTGCTCAATGCCGCACCCCTTGCGCTGCCGCGATCGTCCGTGCCCTCGCCAGCCCTCGCGCCGACACACATGCTAAACAGTATATAACTACTATTGGTAAATAGTAACAACTATTTTTTTCAGTACTGCGAAAGATAAGCTTTCAAATCATGTCATCGCTCCTGTTCCTGGGCAAGCAGGGCATCCTCCACGCCGACCTCAAGCCGCAAAACATCCTGCTCGTCAACAAGCCCGACGTGACCGGCCGCCAGTCCTACACGATCAAGTTCATCGACTTTGGCAACGCCCTTTATCTGCACGAAGCCTCGGTCTACCACGACGACTTTGAGCTGCAGAGCCTTCTGTACCGTGCACCCGAGGTAGTTGCCTGCACCGTTTGCTGTGTCGTACTAAAATAAAAGCATACGGGGGGGGAAAAAAAGGTGCTCGTGGGACTGCCGTTTGGGCTGCCGATCGACGTATGGTCTGTGGGTTGCATCATTGCCGAATTGTGTCTGGGCCGGCCACTGTTTGAAGCGCACTCGAGGGAACAGATGCTCGTGCTGGTGCAGCGGTTTCGAGGCGGGCTGCACCCGAGTGTGTTCTCCAGCGGCAGGTTTTGGCGGGCGGCCTACGCAAACGAGGCACCGTGGTCGCACAGCCAGTCGCTCGCCAAGCTCACCCAAACCCTGGGCGTGAACGATCCTGTGTTCATCTCGTTCATGGACGGCCTCCTCCAGCTCGATCCCGCAGCGCGGCTCACTCCATGGCAAGCCTTGCTGCATCCGTTCCTCCGAGCCCTTTTCCCGCTCGGTCAGCTCCTTGCCTGTGCCCCAATTCCTGCAACACCACCAGCAGCAGCAGCAGCAGTTCCTGTGCTCGATGTCATTCCCAAAGAAGAAAAGGAGCAGCCCATAGAGCCAGTGGCACAGATGTCGCCCCAGAGTCTGCAGCCCACGGTGCTCCTCAAAATTGAGGAAGCAGTCGGTGGTGCGCCTGAGCAACCGCAACAGCAGGACGTGCTACCGCCCCCGCCCGTCCGCAAAATCGCCATGAGCCAGTCGCCGCCCAAAGGATCGCCCCCAAAACGGAGGCGTGGAGACAACGGGCGTATCGTTGTCGAGATCAAAAAGGAGCAGCAGCTCGAGGATTCACCGCCGCCTATGCTCGCGCAGGTCGTCATCTTCAGCAAGCCGCCACAGTCCATCCCTGCGCCCCAGCCCCGTCGGCCGCACGAGATCCTGATAATCAACGATGACGACGACGAAAAGAGCGGATCAGACGACGACGACGACGACGACGAGCTATTTTATTCGCCCAAACCGCTTGAAGTCAAGTCACCTCCACCTCCACCAACACCAAAGAGGCCTTTAGAGTCGAGCCACAGCAGCAGCCCAAGGAGAGGCGGCCGGCTCAGCAGCCCCATCAAAAGCCCTCGGCAGCTACAGCACAAAGCTTTGCAGAAAAGAGTATCTTCGCCGTTCAAGCGCTTCTCCAGCCCACAGGAACCCGACGAAGACGAAGACGAGTTGCTCCTATTGTGATCCCCACGGCCGCCTTAACAATTATTATATTTGTAAAAAAGTTTGACATTTGTACACTACGCAATTTTTTCTAATTAATATTTAATACGGAGAAAAGGATTTCTTCCCCTCGCCGTGCTGCCGTCGTCCGGCTCCTCCATTGCTTTGTTGTTGCACTTGATGATGCGGCGACGTGACGCGGGCCCTCATCTTGGAGGAGGAGGAACCGGACGAGTCCTGTGCTGCCGTTGCTACTGCGGGTGCGCCTGTTGACCACTGACATAACCTGCTGTCCTCGCCGCCCGTCCACAGCGTCTCGTGCTGGAAGTCCCACTTGGCACAGCGAACACGATCGGCATGGCCACCCGCAAGGACCCCGCGGGGCTCGATGGTGTTTGAGGTTATCTTGAACAGCGACACCGGGCCGTCATAGCTGCCGCCGACCAGGAAGAGCTCGTCACTTGCGGCGTTGTACGCGCAGTCCACCACGAAATCCACCGGCTGGTTGACCGCTACCGAAGCCTGGCGGACGTCCCCAAAATCGACGATTTTTTTGGCCTTTTTTTAAGAAAAATTATTTATTTATTTTTTTTGTTGATCGAATTTATTAATGAGAAAAATACCTGCATTGGATGCCAGATCTCGACCGTCTCGACGTTTGTGGTGCAGTAAATGTACTCGTTCTGCTGCCCGAAAAAGCCCACGCGGGACACGTTCTGTTCCGACTGCAGGACCGACTCGAGCGACTCCTCCTCGTCAAAGTTGTCTGTCAGCGCGTAGAACCCCACGAGGCCGTCCTCGCTGGCCGAGACCAGGTGGTTTGGCACGGTCGGGTGGAAGCGCACGCGCGTAATGTCGTTGCTGTGACTCTCGTTGAACTGGGCCAGCCCGGCACCGCTGTTGCGCACGTCCCAAAACTTGATCCGCGCCTCTGTCACATCCGTGTTGAGCGCACAGCCCACGGCCACGAGCGACCTGGCCGCGTTGACGCTGACCGACAGCATCGGGTCCATGTCGCCTCCCACAGTCGCACTGCTGAACGTCATTGCGGCCTTGCCCGTGCGCAGATCCCACACAGACGCGTACCCGTCGCTCCCGCACGACCACAGCAGCGCGGGATCACTCGCATCCAGCACCAGGTCCTGGATCTGCGCCGTGTGGCCCACCAGCCGCTGTCGCAATGCGAGCCCACTCCCGCCGCTGTGCTGCCCGTACACTTTGATCTCGTGGCCTGACGTCGACACGGCGACCAGCCCACCACCACCACTGCTCGATTGCGTCACGACAACGTCAAAGAGGTAGTCGGGCGAGGCGCCGTCACCACCATCGGGAGCCGAGTTGGGACGGAGCAAGTCAACAGCGACCACGTGGCGCAACGACATTATAAAAGTGTGCGGCCCGTAGTGCGTTGCTGAGTTTTTTTTTCCTTTACTTTTTTTACTCCTTTACTTTTGTTGTTATTACACAGAACTGACAGCTAGTCCTTTTTGGTTCGGCTGGCTTTTTTGACTTGGTCGAAAAGAGGGCGATGATTCCGAAGGATAAAAGTATTGCATTGGATTGGGGACCTGGTTCCGACGTCGTCAGCCACCTGGACGGAAGAAAAGTTAATTATTCATTTATCAATCAACTCGATATCGCACCTTCTTCCAGTGTGGCCCGTGCAGTTTGAACGCCGCGATCGTCAGGGACGCCTCCTCGTCTGAAAACTGGCCTCGCGACGGCGTGTTGTGGTTCTGCCACTTCATCAACAGGTTGGCACTCCTACGATTCATCAGTCGTCCAATCATGGACCACTTTTGTCCGTGCTCGGCGACAAGTGAGACCAGCCTCTTGTCCTCTGCGGGTGTGAACTTGCCGCGCTTCAGCTTTGGAACACCATGTTGCAGCCTGCACTGCAGTACGTTTCGTGTGCCCACATGCTCCGCCACCTGAATCCAGTTCACATGCGTCCCTGAAAAGCGATTTATCGCTTCGTCAAAACGGGTAAGCTCGTCCACCGACCATTTTCCTCTGTTGACGTCCGAGAGGCAATACATGTACCGACGCATAACAGCACTTGGAGAACGACGACGACCCAGAGCGTCGGAAATCTTTGGCCACTTCATGCCCTCAGCTCGCATCTCCTTCACCGTCCGGTCCTCTTCAGCTGTCCACGGATCGCTGACCAGACGAGGATCGAGGTTGCCTTCGTATCTGATTTGCACAGAGCTTACCAGACGTCCAGTTCCCAACTCAGTGGCAATCAGAGACCAGTTGGGGCCATGCTTCTCACGTAGACTCAGGAGACGGTCGTCCTCTTCCTCTGTCCACTTCCTTTGAGTGGCCTGCTGTCGGATAACGGTTCTCTCTGACTTTTTCTCAAATGTGTAACTGTAATGACGTCGCACTTCACTTGGTGATCGATCCAAGAGCTCACCGATGCGTTCCCAATCCTTTCCATGCTTCTCCACCAGCCTGCCCAGTTCCTCGTTTTCTCCCGTGGTCCACTTGAAGTCGTCACGGGGGACCACCTTACCTTTCAAATGAGCATTGTAGTACAAGTACAACATCCGTGCAGAGAACCCCTCGCCCATCTCGTCTGCAAGCTTTTTCCAGTGGCAACCGTGCTCGACCAAAAGGGCCTTGAACTGTTCCACTTCTTCTTTTGTCCATTTGTGCAGCGACCCCTTCAGCTCCACCTCGTCCTTGAGTTGACCATAGTACCTGGTCTGAACACTGCTCGCAGTCGACCCCTCCCCCATCTTTTCAGCAATGAGGCCCCACTGGCGACCGTGCTCCAGCAGCAGGCCCTTCAGCTTTTCATCGCGCTCTTTTGTCCACCTCATGCGCGACGTCACCTCCTTCTCTCCCGCCTCCTTCTCTCCACTGACCCAACGACGCGACAACAGCACGCCAGCAGCTGCTGCTGCTCCTCCTCCACCCCTCACAGCAGCAGCAGCACCAACAGCCCTTGCGCGACGAGCACCGAGTGTGAACACGTGGCCCAACAATGACGCCATGATTTTCAAAGTGAGCAGCCCATACTCTGAAAACGCCATTTTTGCAAAGTCGTCCCCTGGGCACGCGGGCAATGATCAGTGTCGATGAGATCGACGGGCTGTGCCACGGCCTGGTCATCGACAACGGGTCCCTGGCTCTCAAGGCGGGCTTTGCCGGCGACGACGCGCCGCGCTCAATCTTCCGCTCGGTCGTGGGCCGACCAATTGACGACGGTATTATTTTTTTGTCATTGTTTTATTTATTTTATTTATTTATTTTGGGACCAAAACAAGGCGGCAATGCGCCGGGATCGTACGTCGGCAGCGAGGCGCAAGCCAGACGAGACATCCTTGCCCTCAAGTACCCGATCGTGCGCGGCAAGGTGACCGAGTGGGACGACATGGAGCGCATCTGGGACTACACCTTCCGCACCGCGCTCAACACGAGCCCAGAGGAGCAGCCCGTCCTGCTGAGCGAGCAAGTATTCAGCCCCAAGCCCAACCGCGAGAAGATGACCCAGATCATGTTTGAGTCGTTCAACACGCCCGCCTTTTACGTCTCGCTGGACAACATCCTGGCAATGTACGCCTCCGGGCGCAACACTGGCATGGTCGTGTCCTGTGGCGAGGGCTGCCTCACGACGACGGCGATGTGGGAGGGCTGCCTGTTTGAGACGTCGGTTCACAGGGTTGATATCGGCGGCTCAGACATCACCGACTATTTTACCGCGGAGCTCAATAAACGGTACGCGCTCTCGCCTGCGGATTTCGAGACCGTCCGCGACATCAAGGAAAGGCTTGGCTACGTCGCACTCGACTACGACGCAGAGCTCAAGAACCCTGCAGAGCTGCCGTATGAGCTCCCCGACGGCAGCACCGTCACCGTCGGCAACGAGTGCTTCCAAGGCCCCGAGGCTCTTTTCCAGCCAACACTGGTCGGCCTCGAGTCCGAGACCCAGGGCATCCACCAGCTCGCACGATCGTCCATCTTGCGCTGCCCGCTGGACAGCCGCAAGGATCTGTTTGACAACATTGTCCTTTGCGGCGGGTCGACCATGTTCCCCGGCATGCAAGAGCGGCTGTCGGAGGAACTCAAGCGGCTGGTCCCTTCGTCGATGGATGTCAAGGTCGTCGCGCCCCCAGAGCGCGTAAACTCGACATGGATCGGCGGCTCCATCCTCGCCTCGCTCGCCAGCTTTGATAAAAAGTGGATCACGAGGGACGAGTACGCAGAGGTCGGTCCATCCATCGTCCACCGCAAGTGCCTCTATGTTTAGCTTTAAACAAATAAACTAACCACATAAACTTCTTCGCTTTAACTTTCAACTGCTACGGCTTGTTGCTCTCGGTGAAAAACTTGGTCACGACAAACAAATCCAAATCGCCGATTCAGTTCCTAGATTTTATTATTTTTTTTCGCATGTGGACCCCACGAGGCCCCCTTCAGCTCGCCCAAGGCGCCAGAGGTAACGATGCGCCCCACTGCTGTACTCACTGCATTCACCAAACTAAAGTCGTCGTTGCGATGTCTGGCGGCGTCGACTCGAGCGTGACAGCCCTCCTCCTGCAGCGCACCGGCCGCTTCGCCGTGTCTGGTCTGTACATGCACAACTGGGACGAGCGAGACGAGCAGGGGGACGCGGTATGTCGTGGCGAGCAGGACTGGGCCGATGCACAGCACGTGGCGCGGCTGATCGGCGTGCCCATTCGACGCGTCGACTACGTCAAGGAGTACTGGAACGACGTGTTTGAGCCGTTGCTGGCGGGCTACCGCAATGGCGCCACGCCCAACGTGGATCTACTGTGCAACCGCGAGATCAAGTTCAACGTGTTTCTGCGGGATGCGTTGCGAAGGGGACAAGGAGGACAGCAGCAAGCGTACGACGCCGTCGCAACGGGGCACTACGCTCGTGTGGGCGTTTTAACCAATCAAGGGTCACCGCATCCGGTGCTGCTAAGGGCAAGGGACAAGCTACGCGACCAGGCCTATTTCCTCGCCGCAATCGACCCGAAGGCACTCGAGAACGTCGTGTTCCCCATCGGCGATATGACAAAGGAGCAGGTGAGGCAGATCGCAAAGGACGCAGGGCTGCCCGTCGCCGCAAAGCCCAAATCGGTCGGGTTGTGCTTTGTCGGCAAGCGACGCAGCTTTGCAGACTTTCTAGGTACGTCCGTTTTTTTTTTGTTTTTTTATTTATTTATTTATTTACATGTATTTTAAATAGGGGGATATATTGACCAAAGGCAGGGCCCGTTCGTGTCTGTGGACGACGGGAGGGTCGTGGGGACGCACATCGGCGTGCCCTTCTATACGATTGGCCAAGGGGCGGGGATCGGCGGCAGCGAGCGGAGGTGGTTTGTCGCGGACAAGAACGTGGCGGGGAACATTGTCTATGTCGCTGAGGACGCGAGCCATCCGGCTCTGCTCACCAAGTCGCTCATGGCCGCAAAGGTCTCGTGGTGGGTCCCGCCGTCCGCGAGCGAGTTTGCGTGCGATGTCCAAGTGCGATCGATGAAGGAGCCGTCGCCAGGCGTCGTCAAATGGTACCATCAAAAAGAATTATTTGTCAAACTTTTTTTTTTCCCCCCCAGGGATGAGGGAAACGGGACGATGCATGTGAGCCTGTCCGAGCCACAGCGGTCTATCGCACCGGGCCAAGCGATCGTGCTCTCCCAGGGCGACCTGATCGTCGCAGCCGCCGAGGTCACAGATCGGGTACCTGTTCAGCCGTTTACCAAAAGAGCCGTCGTAACTGAGCAAGAAACGGAAGAACAAGTGCTGACGTAGTTCCAGAAAGCGACAGTCTCGTAACTGATACATTAAAGAAGCAAAAACGATCGCCTTGTGACAGAGAACGACGACGAAGAAGAAAAAAGGAAGAACAAGATTTACATGGAAAACAAGGCTATTTCGCACGGTTTCCCCTTGTGTGTGTTGACGGTTGTGTCTCGAGAGGCCCACACCCTTGCATCCCTTGTGTCACCGGCGTGTGGAGGCTCTGAAGAGCGTGCTTGCGATGATCGTTGTCGCCGTGAGCACTGCGCCTAGGCCAGCTGCAGTAGGGGCGGCAACATAGTTGGTTAGCACAGCCAATGCAGACGATGCAGCCACCGGGTTCGTGGCGACCAATGCAGTGGCCGCCGCAGCCCCCGTGAGCGAGACAGTCGTCCACATTATGGAATTGTTGTACTCGCCTGATCTAAGTCGCTCGATAAAGCTGGGCGGGAGCAGCCGCATCTCGTTGAGGCGCCGTAGGAGGTACTCGCGCAGCTCCACGACGCCCTCTTGACGCACGTTGCCATAGTTTGCCTCGTCCTCGGGGTCGTAGCCGAGCACCGACGTCGAGAAGACCTTGACGGGGCTGTTGAGGTCGCGCTGCATCTTGAGCAGCAGCTCGTCGTTCTTCTTGGCGCTGTAGCCGCGCAGGTGGATGTCGCTCTTGGTCAGCACGGGCACCGTGTTTTCGGGCGGCCGTGCGGCGGCCATCTCGCGGATGTCGTCGCGCATGTAGTCCAGCACCGCGTTGTGGCTGAAGCAGTACAGCACAATGTCGGCATGGGCGCAGCAGTCGTTGACCATCGACTTGAGGTCCTCCAGGAACTGCGGCGTGGTGGCCCCCGAGGGCATGACGCCGTGCGTGCCAGGCAGGTCGCAAAAGTGCAGCACGCTGTCCACGTCATCCTCCACCTTGTGCATCGACGGGAACAGCGTCGTGTGCGCCTTGCGGCTCACCGTCACCGTCGAGTCGTCGTCGTAGGGTATCCTCACCAGCGCCTTGATCAGCGCCGACTTGCCCGCTAGAGAGAAAAAAAAAACACCATCAATTACAACAGGCACACAGACAAATTAAGCGCACCAGAGGTCGCCCCAACCAGGCAAATGATCGCCTCCTTGCGCGCAGACGGGTTCTCGCGGCTCTTGCGGATGTCGTACAGTTTTGCCACGAGGGCACGGCACTGCTTGAGCTCCTCCCTCTCTGCCGCTACCATGCCCATGAGAGAGCCTGCTGGCGCTGCAGCAGGTGTTGCAGGCGGCGTCGTGGACGCAGGTGGCAGTGCCGGGGACGACGGCGCGGTCGACGACGTCAGCCAGCTCGTGGCAGAGCCCAGCGCTGTGGAGAGAGCGGGCAGCATCACGGTAATCAGTTGGGTCCACTGCAAAACAGCCCACGACCACCACGACGAGACGCTGCTACAGACGGGGGAGCCGCTGCTGGACGCTTGCTGCTGCTGCTGTTGCTGCTGCTGCTGACCGAGTTTGGGTGACGTAGCACGGAGCAGCTGAACGGTACCGTGCCCAGTGTTGACGTTACTGTTTTCTCCAGCAGAGGTCTCGTTGACGCGACGGCTGGCGGCTGGGCTTTTGATTCGGTCGACGGCTGGGGACGCAGGGGAGGAGGTCTGTGAGGCGGCGGTGGTGGCGGTGGCAGTGGTGGTTTGGTCGTCGTGTTTGTGTGCCAGAGGCAGCCACAAAACCATCCGTTTTTCGTTGGGGGTGGAAAAAAAAAAACGATTTTGGGGCAGTAATTTCTGATTGGTGCGACGTTTCAGTGCATTCCTGGGGGGATTTCCCGCTCTTTTTTTTTTTTCGTGTGGGGAGATATGTCGTCGTCGCCAACGCCTGCCGCCCCTGTGCTGCCCTTCTTCTACTACAACCCGCCCTACGTCGCGACGGCCGTGACGGCCCTCGTGCTGTTTGCGGTCCTGGGCGCGATTGCGACGTGGAACTTTGTCAAGGAGAAGCCGCGTTCCAAGACCCACATCAACATCATTGTGTTCTGTGTCTGTACGTGTGAAAAGGTGCTGGCCTGCTCGTTTGCTAAAACCGATCGCCCATGGCAGTCCGCATCGTGGCTCTGGGCCTGAGGGCAGGCTGGGCCGCCGACTATGCCGCTCACGGCCTCGCCGGGTTCAACACCAACCTGTACCTGGCCGCATCGGTGGCCTTCTCGGGCGGCTTCTTCATCCTGCTGGCACAGCTGCTCACGTTGATGCAGGTGTGGTACTCGGCCGTGGGCAAGACCGAGATCCCGCTGCCCCTGCCCGAGTGGCGCGTGACGGGGTTCCTGCGCCTGCTGAGCGTTGGCGTGACCGTGTTCTCCATCATCGGGATCGTGGGCGGCGTCGGTTATGGCTCGGCCACCACGCAGGCACAGATCGACTCCGCCGATCAGCTGCGCTCGGCCTCCGCCTGGGGCTTTGTGGCCGTGGACGGCTTTATCGTCCTGCTATCGCTCTTCTTTGCCATCAACGCGCACATCCACGGCAAGGTGCTCGTGGTCAGGCCGCTGCTCAAGGCAGTCCTGCCCGCGGCGGCAGTGCTCGTCATCCGCGTCATCTACACGGCCCTGATGGTGGACTTCACTCTCCAGTACCCGCAGAACCCGATCGTGAGCGACCAGGGCTTTTACCCGCTCTCGATTCTGCCAGAGCTCATTGCGGTCGCCATCCTTTGTGTGCCCGGTGCTGTCCACGACCTCGTCTTTGGTGAGGACAATAAGTACGAGGTTGTCGCATAGCTGTTGTTTTTGTTTTTTGACTGGAAAGATAGAAAACGACACTACAGAGCTACTTTTTGTTATTCGGTTGTTGTTGCTGCTGCTGCTGTTGTTTCAGGGCATCCATCTCTTTCTTGAGGTTCTCACGAAAGGCCGTTGTGAACGAGCTCACCCGTGAACCCGTGTCCTTGATGCCAGTGAAGAGGGTGGAGCTGGTCTCCTTGTAGGTCGACTGCAGCTGTTCCTGCGCCTTCTTGACAGACTCGGACTTGGACAGCTCTTCGATCGTCTTGGTGCCTTTCCTCTGCACGTCCTTGACCTGGTGGTGCACCTTGAGCGCGAACCGCTGGAACAGATGGCTGTTGGCGAGCTAAGACACAACGAACACGTTATTTTTAATGAGGCTCTGCCCTGCTTGGCATACCGACTTGACGATGACCTCATTGGCAAGGTAGTTGAGCACGCGCTGGAAAAACTGCGACATCCTTGTCTGTCTACCTATGTGGTGGAGTGTGTTAGGACGGAAACGATGAAACGGGGGAGAGAACCCACTCGTTCAACCGTGCCACGTTCGCCACGACAAAACAACTGACCCAAACTGAACTGACTGGGCCACGTGGAAAACCGCCATTTTAAAAAGTGCGTCCCCCCGAGCGCAATGTCCGCGCTTGTTCTGCGCCGCTTTTTCGCGCGTCAAAGGCCGCGGCCGACGCTTGGCCAACGCCCTGCTGGGTCCGATGCCGATCCCGTCGCTGCTCCCGCTCCCGTCGCTGCCGCCCCTAAGAAGACCAGGCCGCTGGACCTCATTGTCGAGTACAAGCCCGAGGTGGAGGTCCCGCTCGACCTGCCCAAGAACAAGGCGCAAGTGGAGCCCCTGTGGCTGCGCAGGGCGCGTGAGCTACAGCAACAGCAAGGGCAGCAGCAGCACAAGCCGTTTGCCGCCAGGCCCGCTGTCGATGCTGTCGATGACGACGACGAGAGCGATGCGGTCTCGGGCGAGTTTGTGAAAAAGAGCAAGGAGCGAAAGGCGCGGTGGAGGCGTGACGAGCACGGGAATCAGCTGGGGCCGATGACGCTCAGCGAAATCGTCGACCTGATCAAGCGGGAGAACGGGCAGAACGTGTGGGCGATGGACCTGACCGTGCGCACAGACCTGTATGTCCACCACATGATTATTGCCGAGGGCGTGTCGACGCGTCATCTACTGGGCATGGCAGACAATCTTGTCACCGAGGTACCGTACCGTTTGTAGTTCTGTTGACTAACTTTTTTTTTGCCATTCTAGCTAAAGGGAAGAAAAATCCCAGAGATGACATCCGACCCAAGGGTTCACGGCCGCGACTCAAAGAACTGGATGGTCGTGGACTGCGGCGATGCCGTTGCGCACTTTATGCTCCCTGAAACACGTGAATTTTACAACATCGAGTCGCTGTGGACCAACATGGACATTGGCGAGTGGATCGAGGGCGAGGAGGAGAGGACAAAGCGTCAGCAGGGGCAGCAACTCAAGCTGCACGAACAGGCGCACCAGCAGCAGGTGATAAAGCCCACGAGAGTTTTCATCGGGCGTCAACCCCGTCGCGATCAGCAGCAGGACAACCGTCGGCCCCTCGATGCTCGCTACGTCGAATAAAAAAAAATTTTGTATGTAAAATAAATTGTAAAGAGACAAAGACAAAAAAAAAGACAAACAAAAAGGTAGGATATAGCAGAGTCACGAGCGCGCAAAAAGAAAGGATTTGGGTTTAAAGACAGACGGATTCATAAAGTAGATATTAATTGCCAGACCATTTCTTGGTGTAAATATTGGCCTTGATGATATCGTTGACAAAGTCCTGGGCGTCGCGGTCGGTCTCGCGCATGTGGAGGAGCTGGAGGATGGCCTGGCGCTGCTCCTGTTCGACCGAGGTCTGGTCGGTCTTGTCGTGCTCGGTGCTCTCGTTGATATTGGTCTTGGGCTTGCTCTTGTTGGCGAGCTCGATGTGCAGCGCAATGAGAATAGCCGTCTTTGCAAAGTAGTTGTCCAGGATGTACTTGACGGCCTGGTACTTGCTGCCCTCGAGGTTCTTGCTGGAGAGGCCCTTGCCGTCGGCGTAGAAGAAGACCTTGAGCGAATCCAGGGCCAGAACCACAAACGTGTGCTCGCGCGCTGTCAGCACAACAGTCTTCTTGCCAAAGCTCAAGCCCTTCTTGCCACCGACGCTGTCCACCTCGATGGTGGGCACAAGCGCCACCTGCAGTTCGCGCAGTACGGCCTTCCACGTCTTCCACAGGATCTCCTCGCGGATATCGGGGTACAGGTTCACGGCCAGCGTGGCCAGGTTGCTGTCGAGGTAGGTAAACAGGGGCTGGAGCGAGTTCTAGGACGTAGAACAACTTTCAGAATGAGAATTGTCGATAATAGAGTGTGCTTTTTTTATTTTTTATTTACCTGGACGTCGTCCTGGGTGGCAGACTGGTCGACCTTGGAGGCAAACATACCGCCCGCCTTGGGCTTGGCGCTGAGGAGCATCTTCTGGATGCACTCGCGCAGGTACGGCTGCATGCCGTTGACAAAGACGTCGAGGATGTCGCTGCGGAACCGCTTGATCGCGCGGAAGGTGAAGATAAAGTGGAAGTCGGCGTCGACCTTGCTGTTGGACTTGGACTGGATGCGCATCTTGAGCGTGCCTTGGGGCTCCAGGTCAAGGTCGAGCGAGTGAACGTGGCCGTCCGAATAGCCGTCCTTGGTCAGGGAGAGCTCGATTTGGCCGCACAGCTCGGGCCGGCTGACGAGGTCATGGTCAAACACCTGGAACAGGATCCTCTCGGCATCCTTGACGGCAAACTCAAAGCGCTCGTCCCAGATCGGATTGAGCGTGGCCGGGATGATCTTGGTCTGGGCAACCTTGTGCATGAGCTGCTGCTGGCCCTGGTCGCTGAACGTGGCGTGCGCCTTGCTGGCCGCGGCCGCCACGCCCTTGAGGATGGCATTGACGCCCACAGGCGTGGTCGGTGATGTCGGCACTTGGGGCGTCGTGGGCGTGGATGGCCCTTTGGTTGGCGTAGCAGGCGCGGCTGCCTGATTCGGGTCGCTGAAGAAAGCACAAAAAAATAAAAAAAATAAAAGGAATGGCTCTCTTTTTCTCTTTATTTTATTACCGGTTGATGACTGTAACAACGACAAAGGGATCCGACTTGCCATTGATGTCGAGGGCACGCAGCCCAACCGCGTTGATGATTTCAAGCTTGATCACCCCCGTGACGGTCGCAGGCTCGCCAGAGGAGCCCTCCTCGTCCTCACCGATGGTGGCGCCCGAAGGGGCAAACTGGACAGACGGGGAGACAGTCGGGGCCATCGATCGCACGTCCGCATTGTCGTCCAGGACCGCAGAGCTGCCATCCGCTTGCTCTTCATCGTGGCCGAGCTCGGCATCGACAAGGTCGCGCAGCTCGCGCAGTTGCAGGCGAAGGGCCTCCACGTTGTTTACTTTGACGCAGCTCTGTACACAGGGTCAGTGAAACAATCAAACGCCAAGCGCCCAGTACCTGCTGGGTGACCTCAAAGGGACTGACGGTCATCTTGCTGCCAAAGACGTTTGCGAAAAAGTTGGTCTTTTGCTGCTCAGACTGGGCGACAATCTTCTTGTACGCCTCCTTGACCTGGTCGAGGAGGACCTGACTGTAGTCTTGAATGACAAGACTGAGCGTCTGCATGAAAAGCATTAGTACCACTGATGATAAAAAAAGGGGGCACGCTACCGAAACAAACTCAGAGTAAAACTCGGCCTTTTGGGTCGAGTCGCCCCACTGCAGCTTCTTCAGGACCTCCAGGGCAGCAAAGAAAGTGGAGAAGACGTCGACGACCGAGATCGAGTGCAAGGCCGAGCTATCGATGGGCTTGAACGTGTCCGTGTCGAGTGCGTTGCGGGCCCAGACGATCAGCAGCTTGTGTGTCACTTTGAGCAGGTTGACGACGTACGGGTAAAACAGTTTCTCAATCTTGAACTCTTGCTTCAGCTTGACCCAGTCCTGCGTGTGCTCGGGGTCCCTGTGTGTTCGCCCAGTTAAATTCTTTTTCTTAGGAAAATGCACAAAGACGCACTTTGGAGGAGGGATGTCCACATAGGTTTCGCGAAAGTTCTTGAGCTTGAGGTACAAGGCAATAAAGTCGCGCGCCTTCTCGTCATCCGGCGTCTGGAACTCGGCAAAGCGCTGGATCTCGTCCAGGAAATTGCTGAGCAGGATGAAGGAATCGACGACGAGGATGTCGATGTCGCTCGTGACCAAGAAGGGCCGCTGGTAACGCTCGGTGATGGTGTCGATCTGCTCACCCAAGATTTCCGAGAGGTTCTCCAGCTTGAGGGTCGGATTGCTGACATCTGGGTTGGCCTCCTCGGAAAGACGGGCGAACCGCTGCTCGCAGTGAATCTTCAAGTTCTCCGTCAAGAGTTCCTTGAACGTCTTGTTTTTGTACGACCTTTTTGTTTTTGTTTTTTCAAGAAAGTATCAACACAAGCTCAAAAACGCCAGAGAGACATACTTTCGGTGCTGGAAAAGAGGGTCCTCGTAGATGGTCGCAAGGACTCTGATGGCGAGCTCGAGGGAGCGGAGCGAATGCGTGTTAAAGCACGTGTCAAACTTGCAGACTTGCAACAGGAGGAAATCAAAGATGATCTCAAAGCTGCGGCCGACCGCGCTCTTCTCGTCGTTGGTTGCGGGCATTTTGTTGCTGATGAGCTCTTGCACGTCGTGGATCGAGTTCAGGAGGCTGTCCATGTCCACATCAACGTTCTGGTGGGCCTCGACAAGGTACGCCATGTAGGCTATGTTCTGGAAGACAGTGCCGATGCGGTAGCGACGCGCAAACTCGCTGAGGATCGTGCGCGAGTGGCCAGACAGCGTCGGTACCTTGAGCGACGCCATGTCGTAGCGGAAGAGCTCACGCTGCAGGTACATGTATCGACCGTGGTAGTCGGTTGTCATCCACGGCTCCAGTGGGGTCGAGACGGACGATGCGGGCTGCGCAAAATGTTGTCAAAAAACAAAAAAAAACAAATGAGAAAGTGTTTCTTACGCTGCTCTCCAGGGGGAGGTCAAAGATGAACAAATGAAGGTCGCCGCTGATGTTTGAGCGTTTGGAGCGCTGTTGCAAAGGGAACCAGCGCTCGGTGGGCTCGCTCTTGCTGACAATCTCGCGAGCGTCGAGCGAGACTTGCCCCAAAAAGTCATTGGTCTCGTCTTTGATAAGGAACTTTCTGGAGAAGATGCTGACTTCCTCGGGGTCGTCGTGGTCCCACAGCGAGATTTTGATGGGCACGCTCAAGTCGTCGCACTTGATCGTAACCTGCAAAAAGAAAAAAGAAAAAAATATATATTTTTTTAAA
>Ga0302233_10001274_pt1 | contig 17826 bp, 17 predicted proteins | sample II_Palsa_N3_1_FD_193516 | JGI IMG/M metagenome (GOLD analysis project Ga0302233, IMG submission 193516) | Peat permafrost microbial communities from Stordalen Mire near Abisko, Sweden - II_Palsa_N3_1 | ecosystem: Environmental > Terrestrial > Soil > Palsa > Peat permafrost | place: Sweden... | reverse complement strand
TTGGCCTCCCGCTCCCGCCCCCCCCCCCCCCCCTCCCCCTCCACTCTTCTCTGCTTTGCCTGCCTTGTTCTTGCGCCGGCGGTTTGCACAAGGAGTGAGGCGCCTCTCGTGTCTTTTTTCGCCAACTCGACGACCTAAAAAAGATTGCGCAAAAACGCCTGCAACCCTTTTTCCGTCGTCGTCGCCTCCCTCCTCGTGCCTGTGTCTGTGTGTGTGCGCGTGCTTCTGTCGTGCTGTAGCCTAAAGCTCTAAAAAGAGACACAAGTGAGACCTTGTTCCCAATTAATTCTCCTCGTTCTCACTCCAATAGGGCCCTCGTCGCAAGGACAAGCAACGAACGAGAGGAGAGGACCACGAGCACACAGGCCGCCTCTTTTCATTCCCCGCAGCAGCTCAGCGAAATCCTTTCCCGTCCAACACCGTCCCGTCCAAAGTGGCAGCGACAGTGGCGTCAGCCTTTAGCGTAGGAGCAGGAGGCGTCGGCGTCGGTGTCGGCAGTGGTGGACGCGGCGGTGGAACGACTGCGAACCTCTCTGGCAGCAGCACGTCCAGCAGCGGCAGCAACAGCGTCAACAGCAGCAGCACAAACATCAACAACATCCAGATTAGCCAGCGGTCAGTCGGCGGCAGCAGCGCGACCTCAACCCTGGCGCCCACAACAACCTCGACCGCGACAGTGCTGAATCCGGCAGCAGCGCCCTACGCCGGCAGCGGAGGCAACCTGATTGGCCTCAACCTGGGCGGGTACTACACCAACAACTCTGGGAGCAGCGGACCCTCGCCACCGCAGACCGCCATCGGCAACACGACGTACAGCAGCGGTAACAGCAACAACAGCAACAACGGGATGATGTCCCTGGGCGGCCTCGGAATGGGCGGCAACAATGGTGCTGGTGGTGGCGCAAACAGCAGCGGTCGTCCGTCGTCACCGCTCAGCAACCTCGGCGGCCTCGCAGGCGCACTCCCTGGCATGAACTCTGGCCTGGGAATGGGCATGGGCATGGGCATGGACCCGATGATGATGGGCCCGGATAGCGGCGAGGAGGTCTCCACCCTCTTTGTCATTGGATTCCCAGAGGACTACACCGAGCGCGAGTTCCAAAACATGTTTACATTTGCCAATGGGTACGAGTCGGCGGCCCTCAAAAGGCAAGATCGCAAGCAGGTACGTATTATTATTATTGTTGTATTTTTTTGACCTAGAATTTGAATGATTTAAATAATTTTAGCTCATTGGATTCGTCAAGTTCGAGACAAGACAGCAGGCCGAAGAGGCGCGCGATTTCCTGATTGGGCGAAAGGTCGACGTGGACTCGGGGGCCTCGCTCAAGGCAGAGATTGCCAAGAAGAACCTGCACACCAAGCGCGGCTTGCAGGTAAAATATTTACCGTTTCCTCACACATTAATAATGTCCCCTTTCCCATTCCCGCTTACAGGACAGCATGAAGCAAAGACGCCGGTCCAACGTGCACCAGTTCCCACCGAGCAACGTCGGCTATCGCCGGGACAGCGTGCCCAGCCTCAGTGGAGCCGACTGGCGGTACTCTCCCGAGTCCATCTCTCCCGGTGGCTTCCCCTGTAATTGTTGTGTTTTATTGTTTCCCTTATTCTGTTTTTTTTCTCAAACAAAAATAAAAAAAAAACGTGCAGCATCCAATGCCTCTGACAACGGCTACGATGCGTTCCATATGCAAACGCTCGCGCTGGACCGGATCGCAGCCGAACAGCAACAGCACCAGCACCACCACGGCCAGATGTACATGTCCGAGCCCCGCGGGAGTGCCACGCTCGAATCCTACTACCCCCAGTCGATGTCGAGCGCCCGGATGCTGGCCATGCGACGCAACAGCGCGGTCACCGCCAGCGAGTACCTCGACAACAATGTCCTCGACTATGTTCATCTCCAGCAACGTGCGCGCAGTGTGCAGTACGGCCCGTCGGGCTCGGCCGCGGAGGAGGGCTTTGAGCGCGGCGACGACAACTTTATGAGTCTGGCCATTGCGCACCAATCTGGAAACGGAGGAGGAGGAGGCGTGAGCAACAGCAACAGCAGCGGCAATCTCTACTCGTATGGCGGCAACGGGTCAAACGGCGCGATCGCCGCACCGATCGTAGATAGACATCCATTCAACGCCTCGGGGCTCGGCAGCCTCAGCAGCGTTCCCAACGTCGGTGCTGGCGGCCTCGGCCTGGGCAACAACCGCGACATGATGGGCCCACCCAACGGCGAAAACGCGCCCTGCAACACACTCTACGTCGGCAACCTCCCACCCAACGCCTCGGAGGAGGAGCTGCGTCGCATGTTTATCAACTGCCTGGGGTACCGCCGTCTGTCGTTCCAGAACAAGCCCGCTGGCCCCATGTGCTTTGTCGAGTTTGACGACATCAGCTACGCAACTCAAGCCATGCTCGATCTGCACGGTTCGATTCTCTCGTCCTCCACACGTGGCGGCATCCGCCTCTCCTACGCCAAGAACTCCCTTGGCATGCGCAACAGCACGGTCGACATCATCTCCGGCCGTCGGGGATCGCAGTAAAAAAAAAGCACAAACAGCACCACCAAGTAAAAATCAGCAGCCCTCCCCCCCCAAAAAAAAAGACCGTCATTTTACATCCACACCAGCAACCAATACATTCTTCCTCTTCTCTTCTCTTTCTCTTTCTTCCGCTCTCGATGCAGCAAAAGCAGTGCTGAATCCCCCCCTTCCCAAAAAAAAAGAACACTTTCTTCTTATTCAACCCTTCCACTTTTTTTTTTCTGTTTGCGCTCCTTGGCATTAATGTCCCCTTTCATCCACAGTCCCTAAACTTGCTTGTGTCCCTTTCCCATTTTTTTTTTTTCCTCGTCGTCTATATACATCCCAGCTTGCAGTACTCTAAAATAATTAAAAAAAGAAGAGGTCTGTGTCTTTCTTTATTTTATCCATTCATCTCATTCTCATCCAGATTTCTTTCTTTTGAGTCCTCAGTCTCCGTCTCTCTCTCTCTCTCTTTCTCCTTTCTTGTCGTTGTACCGAAATATCGAAAACCTTCCCACTTGAGCACTCTGTATTCCCAATTTAAAGTTTTCAAGGCAAGAAATTATTTTTGAAAGTAGTTTACAAATGTTCAGAAACGAGGATCGAGAAGCAGCCACCCCTCCTGCACACCAACACCTCCTCCACCGCCACTACTGCTACCGCCATCGCCACCATCTCCTGCTGCACTGCCGGCAAAGTCGGCGATATTGGGGAGACCTGAGCCCCCAGTCCGCACGCTGTCGAGCAGGGCAAACAGATTTTCCTCGAGGGGGTCATTGTTATTGCTTGGGCGTGGCGCAGTCGCCGCTTTGGCCAACGTCAAGGCTACTGAGGACGGGGCCCACAGAGGAAGCACTTGGCTTATATCTGCTGTCACAAACTCGCTCAGGCGCCATCGTCCCACCTTCTATTTTTCATTTCGATGAGAACAAGAAATAGTTGCTGGTTCAATTTTACTTTTGCGTGGTCTCGGGAAAAGAACGAGTCCGAGTTGAGCTGATCGCGTACGACTGTCAGCTGTTGCGCTATCCTCGATAATGCCGACTGCTTAGAGGAACCCAGGTGGCCTAGTAGTTTTCATGTAATAGAAAGCACTTTTTGTTTGTGAGCTTACAAAGGATGGCCGCATTTACAGCTTCGGCAAGGTCATCACGGGCGCTCTGTTGAAGCATGTGTTGTGCGGGGGATTTAAAGGGATCGTTGTAGGCGAGCAGCGCCACCGTGTCCTTTTTAAACAAGTGCTTTAATACATAGAGCACTTGAAAAAAAAAAGCATTCTTTCGATACCTGGAGTTGCACTAAATGCTTGCTGTCAAAGCCAAAGGGTGTTAATTCAGTCTGGGCAAACTGGAGCGCCTCTTTGGTCTGGTTTGCCCGCACGAGCTCGACAAACTGCTGGCACCGCAGCCGAAACATGACCTCGCGCGAGTCTTGTAGCAGGCCCCCAAAGTAAGTTGCGGTCTCTTGCAGCGCGTGCGCGATATCGCCACTTACGATCAAGTCCACGATGCCCTTGCGTTGCCAGATCGACGAGAACGACGGCCGGCTGCTCAGCTCAGCAATCGCGTCCTCCTGACTCACGACCAACTCCTTAAGCAACGGCAGGGTTGTTTGTTGATGCCGTTGCTGCGATTTCTGCTTTTGCTTTGAAGTGCCCAGTGTTAGCTTGCCGTTGCTATGGATGATGTTGCTGATCTGAAGGCGTGGGTGCTGCTGGTGCTGGTGCTGCTGGTGCTTCTGCTCGGTGTGTGCTTGAGCAATGCGTTTCTTTTTGCGCGGCAATAAAGGCGAGATCCTGGCCTGTCGGTCCATGTGCATGTCGCTGTCCGAGGCGGTGGCGGTGGACCCATCGGCCTCGATGTCGTCCCCCTCGTCGTCGTCGCCGCCGCCGCCGCCGCCGCCGCCTGCCTCCTCGTCTTCCTCCCCAACCATGTCGTCATCAAACAGAGTGGCTGTGTCGGCGTCGTCCTCCTTGTGCTGGTCTTGTTGGTTATGCTGCTTAGCGAACGGCCGCTTGGCTTTACTGCTGTCGAGTGCGGGCCCTAGATGTCGCTGCTGCTGTTGCTGCTGCTCGATGGTGTGCAGTGGGTGATGCCTCAGCAGCAGGTTAGTTTGGTTTGGCTGTTCGACCTGCATCAAGTCGTCCACTGAGGGGACTGCCACAAGAGTCGCTGCCGCTGGTGCTGCTGCTCCCTCCATGTGGGCAGCAGCTGTCCGGTTACGCGGCATCCGCACCGTCCGTCTCGCCGCGGCCGCCTTGGTCTCGGCCGCAATTGCCGCGGCGGTTTGCTGTTTGCCGAGATGTTCGCGCGTGAACGCAACCGCCGTTTTGCCTGTTCAGCAAATTTAGCTGCGTGCTTCCCGGGTGCGGTAGAGGGGGTAGTGGACGTACCATAGTTGTTGTGCAGCAGGTACTCGAGCACGAGCTCGCTCAGCTGCGCTCTGTCCGTCCCAACTCCAACGACTGTGACACGCGATGATGTCATGATTTTTTTTTTTTGAAACTTGGATCAGTGAAGTTTTCCTTTCAGCTCTGCTCTGTCTGTTCATCCTGGACGGCTCAATCTGACTGGTGGCCCTCGATGAAGTACATGTACTCGAAGAGCCGAACAACTGTACTTTGTAGAATTTTTTTCCCCACATCCGTCTCTCCATTTCCTATCGTCGCCGTTGATCCTACATGTGGTTGTACGGCCCAGAAAGAGCTGCAGGACCCTACTCAGCTACTCAGCGAGAAAACGAGGCCGGGCTAAAATCGCCTAAAAACGTTCCACGGAATCAAAGTCGACCCAAATTTGGGCACTGAGCGTTGGACGACATGTACGTCAACTCCCAGGCGGTACGTCCTACACACACACACACACACACGAAAGCGGCATAGGCCGTGCGTTTGCCCGACTAACCCACTGTTGTCCCTCTCTCGCTCACGATAACCCTCCCCCCACCCGTCTCCTCCCTTGCCGTACACGCATCCCCACAAATCAAAACGTACAAACGTTGAAAAAACAGCGCGAAGCCGCCCGGATCAAGCGGCAAGAGCAGATTGCCAACTACGTTGCGCGTGACACGGCCTTATTTGGCCCGCAGGTGCACAGCAGCACGAGCGGAGGTGAGGAGGGCGGGCTGGAGCAAGTGCATCCCCCGCCTCCTTCATCCTCCTTATCCCACTACGGCGGTCAACAGCAGCCGCCGCCGCCGCCCCAGCACACTCCTCGTTCCCCCTCGGTCGACTTCCTCGTTCGCGAGAGCACGGACGGTGCCTCGCTGCTGTCCAACGGGTCTGGCGCGCGCAAGGAGCGTGCGCTGCGGGCCATGAACGAGATGGTGCAGCAGGCCCCCGCCGGGATGCACCGCAGGCCCATCTTCAAGCCCGACCTGCTCTTCCTCGACGCGGTGCGCCAGGGCGACATTGCAGAGGCCAGCCAGCTGCTTGCCCTGGGCGCAGACATCAACACGGCCACGTTTGAAAGGCTCACGGCGCTGCACTATGCCGCAGCAAACAACGACATGATCATGATCGAGTTCCTGGCCACGAAGGGCGCTGACTTGGACGCGAAGGACCTGGACCAGTGGACGCCGCTGCACACGGCCGCACACTGGGGCAACATGAAAGGTACCCGGTTTTCTATGATAGGTAGTTCACACGTTGCATCAGCGCTGCAATCGCTCGTGGATAAGGGCGCAAACATGCTCGCAGTCAATTCCGACAACGATATACCCTTTGACGTTGCCGACGACCCTGATGTGCAAAAGCTCTTGCAAGGTACGTGATCCAAGTAAGCAGGAAAACTAACAGTCTTTTGATCAGCCCTCATGTCTGAGCTCGGCATCACCGAAGAGGACGTTATCGAGGCCAAGGAGTTTGAAGCGGCACAGATCATGACCGACATTGAGAACAAGGAGTGCGGGGACCTCAAGAACGCGCTCTTTGTCGCAGCGAGCAAAGGGTACGTCCAGGTGGCCCAGTTCCTGGCCTCTTCCGGCACGGTGGACGTCAACGGACGCGATAAGAAGGGGTGGACGGCGTTGCACGCTGCATCTTACTGGGACTGTGTCGAAGTGATCAAGATCCTCGTCCAGAGCGGTGCCAACCTCGAGGCCGAGAGCGAGGAGGGAAAACGGCCCATTGACGTGGCCGTGAGCAAGTCCACCGAGAGCCTCCTTCGCGGTGAGACAAAGCGGCGACAAAAGAACACATCTAACTCTTGTTGCTCGATAAGAACTCGGGCGGAAAAATCGCAAGCTCAGTGTCAGCTCGTCGGCACGGGTCAGCACGACCCTCCGCCGTCGGTCCTCGACCCTGCAGCGCAGGCAAAAGGCCGCTGGGGACAACATTTCGCACCAGGACATGCTCGAGGAGGCCCAGCGTGCCCGTCGCACTGTGTTTTTGGCACCGATTGTTTCTGATGGTACAACTGCTTTCGAAAGGGTCCTATTAAGAGAACGGATTAGAACACATCGAGGCAATTCGAGTATCGTGGATGTCACCAAAGATGGACTACTTTCTGTGCAGGAAAGTCTGTGTGCTGGTGACCGTATTTATCTTTGTCTCTTTCCTTGCTCTCATTGCCGCGTCGATCGCCCTCTACTTTGAGAGTGGGCGTCCTTGTTTGCCTCTCCAGTCCTGTAGCCAAGTGACCCCCCAACCCGTCCTTGGTACATCATAAATAATAATTCGCTAATTTTCTAACTGAGCGGAAAAATAAAAAAAAAAGATTGTTACTCCCTCTCGTCCAATTGCACAGACTGCGCGGCCAACCCCGGGTGTGTCTGGTGCGACCAGTGGAACCTGCAGACCCTGTCTTCTGTAAACTCGGCCACGTACGGGGGCCGATGCATCCCCGGCAGCCTCTACGGTGCGTCCCAGGCCATGACCTGTCTTGCCATCAACGCCCAATGTATGTCAACAAGTAATAGTAATAATATAACCTTTATGGCTTTAGTGGACCCGTCACTTGCTTCGACCAACGAGAGCACCATTTGCATCGAGTGCTCGTCGTACTCGCACACGCAATGCCTGGTACCAACGAGCGTCCTCAGCGGGATCTGGGCGGCGAGCTTGGCCACGGGCGGCCTGACCCTGCTTCTCCTGCTGCTGACCCTCGTCTGTGTCGTCTGTCGGCCACAGGACAAAAGCCTGGATGACGTGGAACTTCAAGCGACGCCGATGGACCGCGAGGACCAGCGCGAGGCCGAGGAAGAGGGCAAGAACCCCTCGCCAAAGAAGAAGACCTCGAAAGCGTCCCGTGGTGACTCTGAAGTGGAAGCGGACGATGACGACGGCGGCGACGAAGAGGAAGGCGACGGCAACAAGCAGGCCAAGAGCTTCCCCGTCTACGAGACGCCCTCCTGGAGCCGCGTCAACGAGCCCGAGTGGGAGTTTAACGACACCTTGCCGCCCACGCCGCCGGAAGCCAGCTCTGATCCAAACTGACATAGTATCAATACCTATTTAACAAAAGAGAAACAGATCCGAAAGAAGAATGGAATTGAAAATAAAAAAAAACATTTTTTTCGAGTGACGTCGTTGGCGCTCCATCGAAAATTGGAGCTCCAAGTGGAGCACCATTTCATTTGATTTCTCGTAAGCACTGCTGCGTGTATAAGAGCACGGCCCCCCCCGGCCGCCCAACCGCCACATGCATTATCACCCTCCTCCTCCTCTTCCTCTTCCTCCTCCAACATGACCAGCACAACCCCGCAAATCCCCATCGGCTCGGGCTTCAAGGCCTCGTCCACCGCCGAGGACGTTGTCCAGGGCATCGACCTGCACGGCAAGAACATCCTCGTCACCGGCGGCTACTCGGGCCTGGGCGCCGAGACCGTCCGCGTGCTCCTCAAGGCCGGCGCGCACGTGTTTGTGCCTGCGCGCGACGTCGCGCGTGCCAAGAAGGCGACTGTGGGTGCTGGTGCCGATGCGGCCATTGTCGAGTACATGGACCTGGGCAAGCACGAGACCGTTGCCGCGTACGCTGCCGCCTTCCTCGCGCGCGACATCCCGCTGCATGTGCTCATCAACAGTGCCGGCATCATGAACCTGCCCACGCTGCAGAAGGACTCGCGTGGTTTCGAGCTGCAGTTTGCCACCAACCACCTGGGCCACTTCCAGCTGACGCTGCTGCTCAAGCCGGCGCTCGTCAAGGCCAACGGCGCCCGTGTCGTCTCGGTCTCGTCCTTTGGGCACACGTTTGACACCGTCCACCTCGACGACGTCAACTTTGAGCACCGCGAGTACAATGGCGTGTCTGCGTACGCACAGAGCAAGGCCGCCAACGTGCTCTTTGCCCTCGAGCTGGACAAGCGCTGGCAGAACGAGGGCATCCGCGCGTTCTCGCTGCACCCGGGCATCATCGTCGACACGGGCCTGGCCAAGCACACATCTGCCGAGATGCTGAAGAGCTTTGGTGCCGTCGATGCCGAGGGCAAGACCATCCACGACCCCGAGTTGTTCCAGTTCAAGAACGTGCACGAGGGAGCGGCCACACAGGTCTTTGCCGGCGTCCACCCCAAGCTCAACGGCCTTGGCGGCGCCTACCTCGAGAACAGCGAGATCACCTACACGGTCGGCCACGCCGAGCTCAAGAAGCCCAACGGAGGTGCCGCACCGCACGCACTCGACCACGACCTAGCCAAAAAGCTCTTTGACCTGAGCGACAAGTGGGTCTTTGGCAACTAAGCAGCACGTAGTGCACCCTTGTAGCGAAATAAAGAAATAAAAATAAAAAAAAAACTCATCGTAGGACAATGGACATTTAGGAGAATGGGCGAAAGATGCGACGCAAGATGCTACGACGACCGCGATAGTTGCCGACGCCCGCGCCAATCGTGCCCTGCGCATGGGACACTCCGGCGTCCACGATGCCATCGGTGGCCTCGCGGATGTTGACGAAATCAAAGGCGCTGACAAAGTAGGTGCCGACGGCGTTGACGGACTTGGCCACGTTGCGGATCTCGTCCAGGGTCACGTCCTTGATGTCGCGCCGTGCCAGCGCACGCTTCCAGCGGTGTGTCCACACGGCCTTGTCCGCGATCAGGTCACGCAGGCGGCGGCAGGTCATCGCGAGCCGGCCCAGGTCGGGCGTGTCCAGGTAAAAGAGGATGTTGAGCAGGACCTCGTCACAGACGCTGTCGACCTTGCACGTCCCGTCCTATTTATTTATTCCCGATGCATGTTATTCAATATTTTACTGGCAGGTTTTTCGTGAATAATCGGTGTACAATCGGGGGCTGTTTGGGACTGGGCCGGGGATGCACCAGCGGCCACACGTGCTGCACCCTCCACAACAAATGGCGCATCTTGATGTCCTTGTGCGTAGCGTGCCACTTGCGAGCGCTCTCCCAGGAGGCATCGCTGCAGTTCTACGTATTTGCAGCGGGTTAATTTGCAGTCCATTCTGTGCGAAGGATACCAGCAAAAGGCCATCCGAACCCAGGCCCGCAAACGGGGTCTCGTCGGCGCGTGCGCCCACGAGGACGATGGGCGTGCCCGGCGCGTGGTGCTGGATCTCTGGGTGCCACTTGTTGACGACGTTCTGCAGCGAGGCCGCGTTGCGCACGTTGAACATGACCACAAACACGTCCGTCTGCGGGTACGTCAGCGGGCGCAGGCGGTCGTAGTCGTCCTGGCCAGCAGTGTCCCACAGCCCCACGTTCACGGGCAGCCCCGTGCGCCTGTGCATGGCGACGACCGAGTTGTTGTCAAAGACGGTTGGATAGTACTCGATGAGCCGAACGGGGCCGTTCATTGCCATCGCCATGGTCATGCACGTCTTGCCCACGGCGCCGTCGCCCACAAACACCGCCTTGATGGCTAGCATGCCGCCACTTGAGCACAAAGGGAAAGTACACAGTGGCGCATTGCGACGTCGCCAAAAAAGACGGGGAACAAATTATTTGATTCGTCACGCGCGATTTTTTTGGGGGTCCCTGAACAATCACCAACCCACGAACAACGCATCATCAGGGTACCGAGCTAAATATGCCGCGCTGACGATCAGGTCTTAAATTAATAATACACGTATTCAGTTAGTTCCGGAGGGATGCGCGCACAAAGACGTCAGCAAAGACCTGCTCGACGCGCTCGGCAAAGGAGCCCGGCAGGACGGGCCCATCGACGTTTCCGTGCGTGTGGAAGGCGAACGCGCCCGGCGCGAGGCAGGCCAGATCGACGGGCTTGTTGCCGGCCACGTACGGGCGCAGATCGAGTGTGTACACGTCCTCAAACGTATTCAGGGCAAGGGCGGTGGTGCGGCAGTGGGCCGGGAGGATGGCTGCGTCTGTCTGTGCGGCCAGCGGCATGCCGTCAAACACATTCCACAGCGGGTCAAAGAGCGTTGAGGCGAGCATCTTGAGCGGCGGCGACGTGGCCTGCTGGTTCAACGAGAGGGAGCTGAAGCGGTGCTGCAGACACAGGGTCAGCACGCGGGGGTCAAAGGCGCGCGACAGCGGGACGCCCTGCATGCGCCTGAGCCGCTGGCGGTCGATCGACTTGATCATATCGTCGATCTGTGGGTCCTTGGTGCCCTTGCCGCCCGCGGCCGATGACTCGATAATGTCGAGGCCGCATGTGAGCATCTGGGTGGAAAAGTCGATCCCGTTGATAAAGTCGTTGTGCTTGTCGTCGTGCGGGAGCAGGGCCATGACGGCCGTGTTCATCTGATCCGTCGTGGACCAGCGGTACACGAACGGGGCGATGCCGGGGCGCACGAGCGGGGCAAAGTCGCGCAGGACAAGCATGTCCATGTCGACATAGATGCCACCAAAGATGTGGAGCACGGCCACGCGCACAAAGTCAGACAGGGAGGCGAGGGCGACCGTGTCCCCGTCCATGCTGCGAATGTTGCTCAGCAGCTGCTTGGCGACGGCCTTTATGCGCTGGCCCAGCGGCATGGCGTTGCCCGTGAAGAGCTTGTCCACGTCAAAGGCGCGCACAGTCAGCATGGGCATGGACCGGAGCAGGAACGTAGCCCACGGTCGGACCGTCGTGCCGTCGGCCGCCGCGAGCGTGCTGGTGACGAGCGAGCGCGCCACGTCTTCGTTGGGCACCCACAGCGTGATCTGTGTCGTGCGCAGGCGGTGCTGGTGCGCGAGCATGAGTGAAGCGAGCATGTCCAGCTGCCGTCGTGTGAGCACAGGCTCATCCCCGTCCCCACCACCGGCCCAGAACGTGTGGAACTGCAGCTCGGCGTTGTCGCCGTCGGTCGCGTCCGAGTACAGGCAAGTGGGCGAGCGACGCACCGACACACACTCGTTCTCGCGCACGGCGCTGTACGTGTCGCCCATGGCATACATGCAGGTCGCGGGCAGACACGCGTCCTTTGCGCCGCCGTACATCGAGCGGATCCGCTGGTTCTCGCGGTACGGACGGTAGATCCGCGTGTCAAACCAGTACAGGCACGCGCACACGGCGGCCACCACCAGCAGGGCGCGGACAGGAAGACGCGGCATTACAGTACTGGGATGTGTACTGTTGGAAATCATGGTCTTTGTCACACATCCAAACGCGTCCTTCTTTTCTTGCGTTCCTTCTTCTTTCTGAGTTTGTTGTTTTATGATGACCCATTCATCACAAGGAATCGTCTGGGCTGCTGCAGCCGGAAAAATAAAGCGCAGATCCAAAAAATCCCCGTGAGCTTCGACGTTCCATTTTCGAAATGCAAGGACAACGTCCGCACGTGCTGGTCACCGCAGTGGCCGTGACGGTGGCTGCAGCGGCTGTGCTGCTGCTGCTGTGCACCCCCGGTGTGCACGCGACCCCGCCCACGGTCAACTGGTACCCCTGTCCCGTGGAGTCGCGTGTGCAGGTCAACGGCGGCAGCACGTCGACGGCCCCACCTGCGTCTGATCTCCTTCGCCGCCGCCGGATCCCCTCGCCCCCTCAGGAGCAGCAAGACAGCAAGGACGGAAGCAGCAGCACCAAGGGCAGGGGCAAGCGCGACGTGTTTTCCTCTGTAAGGGCCCTAATCCCTCGTTGCTGTCCTCGCTAATCAATCCCACCCCTTTTTTCTGTGCAATAAACAACAACGTCAATGAACGGCACAGCTCACGTCCCTGTGTGCCTCCACCCCCGTGCCACTCGACTGGACCAACACCAGCGACGCAAACTACATCACCGTCTTTGCCAAGTGCTACACCACGACGGGCTCGACGGGGCAACTGTGGATGCTGCAGGGCGGCCCCGGTGCCTCGTCGTGGCCCATGGAGACTCTCATGGCCAACGTGTTTGCGCTGACCCAGGGCAAGTTTGACCTGTGCACGACAGACTTCCGCGGCGTCGACCGCTCGTCGCTCTACACGTGCCAGGCAACGGGCGCGCAGTCTGTGGGCAGTGCCGGTGGGTGCAACATCGAGCCGTCAGAGACCAAGGCCTGCGCAGACGAACTCGACAATCTGGCCTCGGTCTTGCCAGTCAACGACGGACGGTACTACACGACCACGCAGGCCGCACAGGACGTCAACTGGCTCGTCCAGTCAAAGATCGCCACGCAGGCAGAGGTCGTCTTGTATGGTGGGTCGTACGGAACGCTGTGGCTTGCGCGCATCGCAGAGCTCTTCCCACACCTGGCCAGCGCGTGGATCTTTGATAGCGTCGCCAATCCGTCAAACGACCTGCCCTTTGACTTTGCCAACTTTGTACGGGTTCTTTTATTGTGTTGATCGTATGTTTCCTCAATTGCACTTGAACAGGACTCGCAATTCGACAGCGTCATGAAGAACTACATCCTCCAAAGCTGCGGAGCCGATTCGTTCTGCCAGACCAAGGTCACCACCGACCCCGTTGGCTTTGCGAACACGTTGTATTCCAGTCTGTTTGCGTCCACAAGCAGTTGTCCCGGTACCGATCCGCAAAAACAAAAATGGTTTTGCAATCCTTATTTTTTCTTTTCCGCTTTTTTTGAAATGTAGCTGTCGTCACAAACGGACTAGTGCCCACGCAGGCAGACCTCAACACGCTCCTGTACACCCTCTCCACGGCCGATTACACCCGTCCGCTCATCCCCGCGGTCCTCTACCGCCTGAACCGATGCGACAGCGACGATGCAGCAGTAACTACCACGGCCCCCCTTTTTTTAAATTTTATTTCTTGGCAACTCAATCCTCGTCGATTTTTTTTTAATTATTTTTTTTTAGATTGTCAACTGGCTCGTTTACAGCCTCGTCAACACACCCAACCCCGTCGACTACTGCGACACCAGTAAGTACCAACACACCCCGTCGGTTTCCCTCATCAATATTTTTCTCCGCGTAGCTATGAACAACGTCCTGTACAACCAGGTCGTCTCGGCAGAGCTGTTCAACGTGACGGGCCAGGTGACTGTGAGCCAAATCAACACAGAGACCTCGCTTTCCTTCTCCCCCGCTGCGTCCCTGCAAATCTACGAGACTCGTCTGAACTGGACATCCTTTACTGACAATTCAGTCTTCACCGAGGTCGATAAGCTGGTCAACATAACCGCTCCTGTTCTTATTCTCAGCGGCAACATGGACACGCAGACGCCCTTGGACTATGGCAACTCGTTTGCCGACTATCTCAAGACCTCCCTCTCCCTCACAAACGTCTTCAATGGTACCGCCCTCAACAAGGGCCACATCGTCGTTACCGCCACCGACAGCAACTTTAATCCCTGTGGCTACAGCATTGTCGCGAACTTTGCTTTGGACCCCACCACACAGCCCGATGTACATTCATGTGAAGAAAAAACATTTCCCCCCCTGAATTTTATTCGCTTAGATGGCTTGCTTGTCCGACATTTACTGGTACACATGGGCCGGCAATACGAGCTACAACTACTTTTTCGTCAACACGACCGACATTTACGACGGCATCCCATCGTCGGGTCCCATCAGTGCCACGCCGTTCATCATTGCTCTCATCGTTGTCGCGATCGTCGCCGCAGGTCTCCTTGTCACGATTATCATCATGGCCGTCCAGTCCTGCTTTGCCAGGAAGGCGGCAGCCCAACATAACAACAGCATTCCGTTGTCGTGATCCTGAAGCGGCTCCTCCCTGCGCTTCTCTCAATAAAATACCCGCCTTTTTGTTCTACTTTTTCCTTTTTCGACTTTTAGTCTCTCTGCAATGAGCCCACTGGTGAGCGTGCCAGCATTATTTGATTTGTCCTTGCAGTCGTTTCTCTCTTAGTTACACTGATTGCATTCAAGGTTTTCCAAAATCCAAATGGGTTTTGTGCATCTTGATTGAATAATGGGTGGGTGGGTGGGGGGTAATGAGATACAGTTACATAGGGGAGTATGGGGAAGGTTGTCGTACCTCACACTGTGCGTTCGATGGAGAGACACTTCTAAGAAAAATCAAAATAGCACTATGACGACGAGGCAGAAGCAGACGAGGATCCGTTGGCCGCTACTGCCAGCGCCGGGGAAGACGCAGAGGGAATCTCGGTCGGTATGCGCAGCGAGGTAGCCACACGCGCAAGGGAGGCGAGATTATCAAAGGTGGACTGCGGTTTGAATCCTTGCTGCGCGGGCAGAGGTAGGAATAGCTCGTATGGTAACCTTTGCGCAGTCGCCTGTTGTGGCGGTTGTTGCTGCTGCTGCTGCTGCTGCTGCTGCTGTTGGATTTGTTGTTGTTGTTGTTGTTGTTGTTGTTGTTGTTGTTGTTGTTGTTGCTGTTGCTGCTGCTGCTGGTGGATTTGTTGTTGTTGCTGTTGTAGCTGCTGCTGTAGTAGTTGTTGTTGCTGCTGCTGCTGCTGCTGCTGCAGACGGTTTATTAACAACAGCTGTTGTTGCTGTTGCTGTTGCTGTTGCTGTTGTTGTTGCTGCTGCTGTTGCTGTTGCTGCAATTGCTGGAGGAGCATTTGCTGCTGCTGCTGTTGCATGCGCAGAGGCCCAAGGTTGTCTAGGAGCGATTTCATGTTGGACGAGGGCGCGGGGATCTGCGCTAGTTGCAGTTGCAGCGCCATCGCCTCGGGCGAGTACTGAAGCGAGTGCCTCCTCCCATCGGGGCCCACCGAGACTGGGCTTGACGACGTTACTGTTGCGGGGGTGGACGACACGAGCAGGGTCTGCATGGTGGGCGAGGAAAGCGGCGAGTGGCGCTGCTGCAAAAAGTCTTGGCCGCTGCTACGCTGCCGCTGTGCGTCTACTGACTCCATTTCCTTGGACCACTGTTTCAAAGAGTTGGCCTGACCGTTTCCATTGGTGGGCAAAAAGAGCTGTAGAAACTATAATTAGCAGCAGCAACAGAGGACGCATATATTACCGATCGACGAGCCATATCTGCAGCGACGGCGGCATTGGCAGCGGCCGTCGCGGCAGCCTGTGCGGGGTTACCAGTGATAGTTTTCAAGTCCATCGGCCCCAGTTTTGCGATTGGGGGCGGGGTAGTGCCGCTGCTGCCGTTGCCGAGCCCGTTGGTTCCGTCAGTGTGTTGGTTACTGTTGCTGCTGCTGCTGCCACCACCAATCACCTTTTCGTTGGCTCGCCCTATCCTCTTCATTCCAACCGACGATGACGACGGCATGCCACTGGCGGCGAGGAGGGTGGGCACGGGCAATGGTCCGGCGCCTTGGCTGTTCTCGTGACTTACGGTCCAGTAGTTGCCCTTCCCGTATCCGTGTCGCTGGACCTTGACAAAGCACTCGTGCAGCGACAGGTTGTGTCGGATGGCGTTCTGTTCCCACGGACGAAAACGCGGTAAGAAAGACAGGTCAACAAGATCACACACAACACATACCTTCCAGTTCTTGGTCGAATACTTGTAGTATTCAAAGTTCTGGATGATCCACTCGTAAATCTCGGCCAGGGTCATGCGGTACTGGGTTGACGACGTAATGGCCATTTCGATGAGCGTGCTGTACGAGTACATGGGCTTCTCGATGAACTTGCCCGACGGGTCAAACACGGCGACACACGACGCATCGTCCTGTAGGAGGATTAGAAAAAAGGAGTGTGACCAGAGTTAGATGGTGGCGAATGTTTGTGCGGGGAGACTGAAAAACAAAACAAAAAAAAAAAGCGGGCGGCGGCAGGGTGAGCGAGAGCGCGGGATTCAAAGCGTTGATTTGACTCACAAAAGGGCGCAGGGCGCAAACAACCACCCAAGGGAAAAAATAACAATGATGAGTGAGGGGTTGTGGGCATACCAATGATGACGACGACGAGCGCAGTGACGCAGCGACCTCGGCCACCACTTGCGCGGGTGTTGCCTTGGCGGGCACGGGCGACGGTGGGAGGACCGACGGTGTTGAGAAGGCCGACAGCGGCGAAGGGGGCATGGAGAGAGAGGGCACCTTGTATGCTGAACAGGGCGGAGAGTGGCATACGGTTACCACGCCACGGCAAACAAACAAAGACCAAAAAAAAGAAAAAGAAAAAAAAGTTACCTGCGTGCTCAGCTAACCTCATTGCTGACGCCGCTGCTGCCGCGCTTTCCTCCAGCTGCTGCTCAACGTGAGGCGTGAGCACAGAGAGCACAAGGCAATACGTACCAGTTTGGAAAAGGGTTGCTGGGGTTGCTGCTGTTCTTGCACGTCTTTCATGAGCTCGTGAAAAGACGGTAACCTGACGTTCTCCACGACGGGCACCGCCAGTTGCTGCTGAGGCTGCATGGACGCGGGCGCGGTCTGCCACAGCAGTGCATTTTATTCCATTAGCGAGAGGAAAACAAACCAACAACAAAGCGTAAACATAGAGGACCGAAAGAAAGAAGGAGGGTGAAAACAGCAATATAAAATACCTGTCCGGACGGCTCTCCGTTTCGTTCCATTCAAGTTCGTTGAAGAGCGACGAGAGGGGGGCTCGGAAGGGGCTCGGGCGAGAACCTGCCAAAGTACGGTTGAGAACAAAACAAGCACGGTCGAGCAGACAAGGGTAGGTTGACTAACGGCACCACCATGACCTCCATTGAGTAATTACGAAATTGGTGAAAACCAGAAAGCCTTGTGGGGCCTTTGGTACTACAGGTCGTCGTTGCCACAACACCACACCACACGAAAGACACTGCACTGGAGACAACGCCGGGAACGAGGGAGGGGCACCAGCACGCGGCCCCTTTGTTGTGGTGTGCGTCGGGAAAATATTTCGTTCGCAATGGCCTGACGACTGTGACGAGGTGGGCGGCGGCGCCCATTTGTTCCAGCAGTAGAACCACACAGAACCACACACCAAAGACTCATTGGAGGAGGGAAAGTGGGATTTGGAGGGTGGGACGGGGGCGGGACAAACTCACCCTTTATGAGTCCAGAAACTCAAAGGAAAAAAAAAGCGTGACCACTCGATCACTCGCGCGAGAAAAAACACAAAGTTTCGTGACGCAGATACACAAAAAGTTCCGCATGCCAGTGT
>Ga0302233_10001272_pt1 | contig 17836 bp, 25 predicted proteins | sample II_Palsa_N3_1_FD_193516 | JGI IMG/M metagenome (GOLD analysis project Ga0302233, IMG submission 193516) | Peat permafrost microbial communities from Stordalen Mire near Abisko, Sweden - II_Palsa_N3_1 | ecosystem: Environmental > Terrestrial > Soil > Palsa > Peat permafrost | place: Sweden... | reverse complement strand
CGAGCCGTACGACGAGAAGCCCACGCACACCGTAATTATAAATAACACATATCTTTGTTTAACCGTTCAAAAACATAGATTGACACACGCCCCGAGCTGGATGACCACCTCGACTCGTTCCTGTCCACAAAGGCCGACATCAATTCATCCGGTCGAAAGAGTGCCTTCAAGCGCGAAAAGTCCTTGGGCCAACTGTCTACCCTGGGCTCGTCGGCAATGCTGGTCCCCGATCGCGATGAGCCCACCACGCCCAAACGCAGCGGCCACACCTCGGCCGGAGGCACCTTGCGTTCGATCGCGAGCTTCTTCCTGGACCCCAACAACGAGGAGCCCTCGCCCGCTGCGACGCCGCCCCCGCCCGCGGATCCCCCGGTCCCTGCCGGCGGTTTCTACGGCACGATGCGCCGCATCCGCAACTTTTTCGTCGCCCCCGAGGGAGACGAGGAGGCGCCGGCCCCGGCTGCTCCCGAACCCGAGGTCGCCAATTCCCGCTCGTCCCAGCGTCCCATGAACACGTTTGGCCGCGTGCGCAACGTATTCAGCCGCAACAGTGGCCCCGCTCCGACGCCCGCTGCGCCTGTGCAGCGCGCGCCCTTCAAGCCGATGATGAAGCCCGCCTCGCGTGTCAACTACTCTGCCGCCAACATCTTTGCCACGCAGAGCCAGGACGAGGGCCAGTCCTCGGGTCATGCCGACCTGGAGATGTCAAACGTCTGAGCAATACTCCAAATCCAGTCATCTTTTTCTTTCTTTTCTTGAACTTTTGAAGATCATCCATGTCTATTATATTTGCTGTCAATCCGACTCGTACCGCCCTTTCCCTGCCCTCTTCCAATCTTGTACACCTGGCCGCCAGTCAAGCTGCTTTCTTTGAAAACGTGCGAGATCTCAAGCCCAAACAGATTTTCCAGTTTCCCCCGTTTTCTGCAAAACAAATGACCGCAATTTTCGTTATCGCGGCCCTCTCTCAGTCTTTTGGCTGCTCTCGCCCAGCACTGGCTAGGGCCGCCCTCCTCTCTGCTTGACGAGCATGCTGTTGTGGTTCGTTGTGGTTCGTTGTGGGGGTTTGCCGTTTGAAACAGGAAAAAAAGTGTGGGGCGCGTTTCAGTTGCGTTTCGTGGTTCTTTTTTTTTTTTCCCTTGGTATACCTCTCCCCCTTTCCTCTTGGTATTTTCTGCCGAGCGCGGAAGGGGCAACGCTTCCTCCGCCAGCACAGGGCTCTTTTTAAAAAGGACCTCTGGCCGAGACCCGATAGAGTGGGCTGATGTTTTTTTTTTTGATAACCCGTCACGCTCCCTTCCTGTTGTGTGGTCCTTGTTCTGCTGTTTTCTTCGTGCTCGTTGATAAGCCCTAACCAATGCAAATAGAGCCTGTACTCGAGCCGGAAAATTATGGCCATTTTCGAATTTGTGTTGCTCGTGCTCCTGTTTGTCTTGCCCGCCGCCGATGCTGGGCTCTACCAATCGACGCCTCTCCCTGCCGGCCAGGCCAACGAGGACTACTACGGCATCTCTGTCGCGTCATCGGGCAGCGTTATCGCCGTGGGTGCGCCGCAGTGCTCCATCTGGCTCAACGGAGGCAACGACGGCGTTGCTGCCTGGGGTGGCGCATCGGGGAACGGGTACGTGGCCATCTTCAACGGCTGCTCGTCACCGTCCAGCACGTGCACCATGGTGTCGACTGTCACCCACAGCGCGGCGGCCACGGGCGATCCGCAGGGCGACATCAACCACGAGTGCTTTGGGTACAGCGTGGCCTTGACCAACCTGGGCCAGTACCTGATCGTGGGCGCGCCAAACTACGGGCCCTCGACCGGCAGTTCGGCCATGGGCGCCGTCCTGCACTATAGTCTGGCCGATCCGACCAATCCCGTCTTTCTGGACCAGCTGGCCAATGCGGGCAGTGGCACGAACGCGATTGGGTGGTCTGTGGCCGCGTCGCTCATGTCGACGGGCGAGGTGTATGCGGCCGTCGGAATGCCCTTTCTTGACGACAGTAGCGGGGACCACACTGGCGGGTTCATCGGGACCCACTGCGCGAGTACACTGAGCACGTGCAATCGCGTCTATTACCAGGCGAGCAGCGGCGACTACACGTTCATGGGCCATTCCGTGTCGATGGCGCAAGGGTACCCGGTCGCGGCTATCGTCGGAACGTACTATGACATCAACCTCATTGTTTACACGCTCGTGTACGATGCTCCGATTGAGATTTGGTCCTGCACGTCGGCAAATGGCGTGACTTGCACCCTGCAAACGTCCACGACCATCAACCCGCCGTCTGGTAAATGATAATAGGTTATTAGTATTTTATTAATAAATTATTCCAACAAAGGTCACACAAATTTGACCTCGGCACTGACCCCAAACTGGCTCGCAGTCGGCAACCCCAGCAACAGTGTCGTCTATCTGTTTCCCTGCACTCTCTCAAGCACGTCCTCCTGCAACCTGGGCTCAAAGACCACGATCAACCCAAGCATCAGTGGCGGTAATTTTGGCGGCGGGATGGCGGCCGTCTCGGTGGGATCCGTAAACTACCTCGGTGTCTCGGCACCGGACCTGAACACCAACTCGGTCGGCCAAGCGTACCTTTACACGTGCACGTCCACCAGCTGCACGCAGTTTTACACCGTTGCGGGCACGATCGCCAACGACCGTAACGTTCTAATTTGTTTTATTCGTAAAAAATAATTATTTTCTGTTTTCTTTTCAGTGTACGGTTACGGCTTTGCCCTCAATAACCAGCTCTACAATATGGTCGTGGGCGACCCTGCGGTCAGTGGCGTTCACCAGGGCGACGCAACCGTGATCAAGTGCTCTGATGGGCAAGACCTGTTCCACTGCCTCGGAACGATTTGTAACAAAAAAGTATAAAATCCTTACTAAACTATTTTCTTTCCTTGGGCCCGTTAGCCTACACCAGATCTGCAACCTACTCGGCCACCGTCTCGCTCACCCATTCGGCCACCGGCTCGTTGACTCAATCGGCCACCTGGTCCGTGACTGCGTCCCGCACCGCCTCGTACACCCAATCAGCCACCGCCTCTGACACGCTGTCGTACTCTCAAACAGAGACGGCCTCAGCAACCGTCTCCAGCTCCAACTCTGACACCCAGTCCGCCACCGAAACAGCGACTCCGTCGATCACGGGCTCCTACACAGAGTCGGTAACCGGCTCGTACACGGAATCGGCGACGATCTCCTTCACTGCCTCGGATACACAGTCGGCGACCCCTTCGGCGACCGCGACGGCCACCGCCTCGGCCACGGCCTCCTTCTCCGAGTCCTTGACCGAGTCTGCCACGGAATCGTTCACCGAGTCCTTCACCAATTCTGCGACCGAGTCGTTTACCGAGTCGTCGACTAATTCCGCGACCGAGTCGTTCACCGAGTCGTTCACCAACTCGTACACGGTCTCGTTTACGCACACGCCGTCGCCGACCCAGTCGTACACTGGCTCGTTCACCCACTCTCGCACGACGCGTCTGCATCTCACCTTCACGACGTACAGCGAAAGCGCGACCGAGTCGTTCACCGAGAGCGCGACAGTCACCCTGAGCTACACAGGCTCATTCACAGCATCGGACACCAGCAGCGACACGGCCTCGCGGACACAGAGCGACACGGCCTCGCACACCCGAAGCGACACCGCTACGGCCACAAGATCGGACACCTTCTCTGCAACGGCATCGGCGACTGCCTCGCCCACCTTTTCAGCAACGGCATCGGCCACTTTCTCAGCGTCCCACTCAGCTACTGCCTCCGCCTCAGCCTCTGCCACAGCCTCCGCCACGGCATCGCCATCTTTCTCCCATACGGCATCGCCTTCAGTGTCCGCCACGGCGTCCGCCACAGCGTCTCGGACGAGATCGGCCACGTTCTCAGCCACCGCTTCGGCCTCCGCTTCGGCCACCGCTTCGGCCACTGCGACGATCACGGCCACCGCCTCGGCCACCTTCTCTTTGACGGATTCAGCCACTGAATCTGCCACCGCATCTCCCACGGCCACTGTTTCGGCCACCAACTCGTTCACTGCCTCGGCGACGGCGACCGCACCCGGAGAAATGGCATCGCCAACGGCCACACCGGTCCCGTCGAGCACGCTGTTCTACTACAACTCGCATCTGCCGACTGGGCCTGGCCAGCAGCCCCAAGTGACGCTCATTCTTGCCGAGCACAACCGGCGCCGCAGTGAAAATGACCCCACGTTCATCATCGTCGTCAACGCAACCCTCGTGGCCTGCAGCGACCCCGGCTTCTTTGTCTCTGATTTCGCCCTCCCCTACTGGCTCTCGCAGTCCGATATGAGCCATCTGGCCATGCAGTTCTCGTCGCTCAACACGACGACTGGACTGACCGACTATGCCGATGGACCCAGCTGCGACCCCTCCACGCCTAACAATTACTATTTTGGCCTTGTGCCGCCGCCTGGATCTGTCAGCCTCCTGTATAGTCCCAATGGTTGCAACGGCTCTGTCACATCCAACTTTGGTACGAGAAATATAACCTGCATAAAATATGTAACCTATTTGCTTAGATGGAGTCTTCAATGGCACCCCTGTGGACTGCACTGCTGCAGGAATCCCGATCGCGACCGTTCCTCCGTCACAGCCGACCGTTCCGCTGTCGCACTCGACACCCACGCCGTCTGTCAGCGCCGATAATTCGGCTGGACAATCGTACATCCTTCCGATCATCATCGCCATCGTCGTGCTCGTCGTGCTCTGCTGTCTGATTCTGCTCTTCTTCGTCCTCTACAATCGACGCGAAAAGGTGCGCAAGGAGGAGCTCGATCGCTTCAGCTCGTTGGGTACGAGCACAAAGGGAAAGAATAATTATTGAACGTTTTCTTAGATTTTGGCTACGCGACGAAAGAGGCCCCGCCAATGTACGAGGATGGCGAGGCGGTGGTGCGTCACTCTGCATTCATGTTTTGGAACGAGTCCAGCGCCCACAACGACAAGGCCGACTTTCTTGAGACGGTCGGTGGATCTGCAGATGCCGTACGCTTCGAATAAATATATATATTTATTTACTCTTCGAAACAGTACTATGAGAACCCCATCTTTGTGCCAAACACCAGGGAGCACGTCAACCCGCTGTACGAACCCAAGACGATCACGGGCACGTACGAGCCGTACGGCGAGAAACCCACGCACACCGTAATTATAAATATCAAATATCTTTGTTTAACGGTTCGAAACGTAGATTGACACGCGCCCCGAGCTGGACGACCATCTCGACTCGTTCCTCACTGCAGCAGTCGACATCAGGTCTTCCGGCCGCAACTCGAGCAAGCGTGTCAAATCGTCTCGCCAGATGCCGTCCCTCGATTCGTCCGCCGTCCTGTTCCCTGACCCCTCTGACCAAGCCCCGTCGTCCAAGCGTGGCACGATCAGGTCGATTGCGAGCGTCTTTACGCACCCCGACGAGCCTGCCCCTTCTGCTGATCCGGCGCCTGCTGCTGGGCGGATGTCCCGTCCGCTGCTTAGCATTCGCAGCTTCTTCTCGACTCCTGCGACTCCGGCTGCTCCTGCTGCCGCCGCTGCTGCCGCCGCACCCTCCAATCGTGTCGGCGACTACGCGTCCGCCGCAAACATCTTTGCATCGCCCAGCCAGAACGAGGGCCAGTCCGAGGCGGGTCAGGCACAGGTATTGACCGAGGCCTACGTCGAGATGTCGGACGTCTGAAAAGCTCTCTATAATGTGCCTCGTATTAATATATCTACACATTGCCCAGTCAGTTTATCCATGAACCTACATCTACTTTCTCTTTACAATGAACTTGTGCTTTCAGTGCTGCATCTGTTGCGTCGTAACCGGACTGCATTTCCCGTCTCTTTCTCTCTTTTTTTTTTTTTCACTGTGTACACTTTATTATACTTGTGATGATGGAAGAACAAAGAACAAGAGGGCAAGAGTTTAGATGCTTGAGAGGATGCCCCAGCCAAAGATGGCCTTGATGCGGTCAAAGTAGTAGCGCGTCCAGTTCTGCTCGGTGGACTCAAAGTGCTCCTCGGGGACGCCCTCCTGCGTGAGCTTGAGCAAGGTCGACGACGAGCCCTGCTCAAAGGAGATGGTCACGGTCGAGTAGTGTCCCGCGGGCCACTGCGACAGCCGCCACGACTGCTTGAGCTTGCTGCCCTGCGCGGCCTCGAGCGTCTTTCCGGTGACGTTGCCGCCAAACAGGGCCAGGTCCGAGTTGGGCGTGGTGGAAATATTCGCAGCCGCCTGCGTCCAGATCTGAACACGTCCGGGGTTGGTCAGGGCGTCGTACAGGTCGTTTGCGCTGTTTTGTGCAGGTTTAGGATTCTGCTGGGGGACATAAAGAGAGATACCTGGCCAAGAAGTCAACCTCGAGGCGAAGCGTCTTGGTCTTGATCGACGACTTTGGCTTGTCGGCGGCCGATGCCCCACTGGCGCCGTTGGCCGAACTAGCCTTTTGCTGTGCTGCTGAGGCTGCTGCTGCGGAGGCGGCCTTGTCGGCAGCGTCCTTTGTCGGCAGGATGACCTTTTGCCCATACTCTGCTTTGTATGTCTCAGTACTTTGGGTGCTGCTCAAACGAGGGGTTTCACTTGCCTTTGAGGATGGCCTGGTTGACCTCCTTCATCTTGTCGCACAGCTTTGGCATGAGCTGCTTCTTGATGACGTCGGTGAAGGCCTTGCGCTCGTCGCTGCCCTCGCTGACGGTGACCTCATAGTTGTAGTCGTCCAGCTGGTCGTCCTGCGTGAGCTCGATGACCTTGATGCTGCCCTTGCCGTTGGCCTTGTCGGTGTCGCCTGAATTAAGCGGTGTGTTGGGCTTAATTGTGTGCTGGGCGAACGAGAGGCGATACCTTCCCAGAGCACGCTAAACGTCAGCTCGTAGTAGAACTTGACCTTGCCCTTGCGGTTTGAAATGGTCACGGTCCCCTCCAGGTCGTCCACCTTTGTGATCTTGACGTCGACCGCGCCCTGCTGCACAGACACGCCCGGCACGTTGGCGTGGATGTAGCTGTGCACCCACGGCGTGCAGTTGTAGTCGGTCCAGTGCCAGTTGTTGACTGTGCCCACAAAGAGCGTTGTTCGTTAGCAAGCGCCGCTGCTGCCAGTCCCGTTACCATTGGTCGAGTCGGGGCGCTCCTCGACGATCCACCGGGGGTCACCCTCGCCCCACTTTGCCATTTGTCGTTCCTTGGTCTGTCTGTCGAGGGAAGTCAGAAAGAAACGCACGAGGTCACCCAAAGCAAGAAAGGGGGGAGGCGACAAAGGTGGCAACCGCAATGCGCACAGGAAAGACACGAGGGCGCCACTAAGAACGAGGGAGGGCAGGGAGGGCAGGGGAGGAGGCCAAAAAAAAAAAAAGACATGCACTTCTTTCGAGCACGTTCGCCCGTAAAAGCACGGTCGTGAAATTGCAAGTGTGCCACCAAAGGGGATGCTGTGTTGCGCAACGACCCCAAGGCGCAAGTCCCGTGCATTTTAACCACCACACACTGCCGCTGAGGTCCCAACCGAACGAGCAATGGAGAAGAAGCCCCGGATGCGCCCTGCCGACGAGATCTTCATGCGTCTCAAGTGGGACAGCGACTGCTCCGTGCAGCCGCCGGCCAACGTGACGATCGGGTACGAGGACCGCTTCCTGGGCATCCTCGAGACGACCATCGGCGAGTTTGAGCACCCGGACGCCGACATCCCGTTCCACCGCATCCGCTACTTCAAGACGCGGGACACGGGCCATGTGTTTTGGGACCGACGGACGCGTGTGGACCTGCTCACGAGCGGCCACGTCGCGATCGACGGCACCGCCGCAACGACGACGACAACGACACAGCCGGCCCCGTCTGAGCCCAGCCCGCAAGCCGCCAAGCGGAGCGGCAAGCAGAAGAAGCAGATGCTCAAGGAGATGCGGCTGGCCAAGCGGGAGGACGAGAAGACACGGCTGGTGGAGCAGCTCGGCGAGGAGGAGGAGATTGAGCAGGAGCAGGCGCGGTTGCTGGCGGTGCAACTGGCCAACGTGCAGCGACAGCAGCGACGCATCGCAGAGGGCTACGACTCTGACGACGAAACGATGCGAGAAGAGGACATGAGTTTGTTTTTGTAACAACTTGCTTCACAATTTGGGCCCCAGAGAGAAATAATCTGCGGGGAGGTTGTAGTCGAGCGACATGTTGGCCGAGCCGATGCTCTCGCCCACGTTGCCAAAGTAGATGCGGTGGCGGTGGCTCGCGTCCGTGGCGCCGTTCGGATGGAGCGGGTCGCCGGGCAGGGCCGCGACGGTGCGGCCGTCCTCGGTGGCCTGGAACTCTGGCTGGATGGGCACGACCTTGTAGTTTTTGCGCATGTCGGCGACCTTGGCCATGTCGAGGCACTGCGAGAGCTCGACCATGGTGTGGAACTGCGGGGGGATGAGCTTGAGCACGCCCGCTTTGTATTGGGCGATGGCTAGATATTATTATACTTGGGACCTAATATTGGCACAGTGATAGGTCCAACAAACCCTCGTCGGGACGAAGCCAGTCGGTGGTGACGTTCTCGTTGCTCTCGTGCAGCGTCTCCTCTGTGGGCATGTACGGCAGCTTGGCGAGGAAGAAGCGCGTGTAGAACCGCTTGGCCTCGAACGGGGGCGTGATCCACACGGCCCACTCGACCAGGTCGTTGACCGCGGGCTTGATGTTGTACTTTTCAAACAGCGAGAGAAAGTTCTTGCCATCCTTGAGCACCTGCTGCTCGTTTTCCGCGTTAACCACACAGAAACGGTAGGGAACAACCTGTTGGCGCCAATGTGCCAGCTCGTCCTTGGGGATCTTGTTCACGACGCCCTCGGGCTTGGCAAGCAGGACCCCGGCCTCCTCAAAGGTCTCTCGTACGGCGCCCAGCCGTTCCGCCAGCAGCGTTCTGGTGCAACGCAAATAAATAAATAAATAAATAAACGTATGTACTGCGGCGCATCGGCTCCCAACACACCCGCCCATCGCGCGTCCTTGTCAATCTCGTCGATGGCGCCACCGGGGAACACATGCACGCTTTATTTGCCGTAAGGCCACACGGGTTAGCTATGTTTATCAGTGCCGTTGCTGCATACCCTGGCATGAACTTCATTGTCTTTGCGCGCTTCATCATCAGCACCTTGTAATCGGCCGTTTTGGCTGCCGACCGCGCAACAGGGGCGAGCAGTATGACCCTGCAGATGCAACACGTTCAATCCAGGTTCATTTACGACGCAACTTACGTCGAAGCGAGCCGGAGTGGTTTTTCTGCCATTTAAGACGCGACACTTGTGAAAAATGTGGACGCAGCGGCGCGGACGAGGCCGATCATCTGGACAAGAACACCGAGGCCGATCATCGACAGCAGCAAAAGGAGTCCAGCCGCTGGCAAGATTTGCCGGGCTGAGATGCCGCCCGCGTAAATAATAATATTCCATACGACGGCCCACTCTGCTGCAGCGTGACTTGGGCACAGAACAATTCCCCTCCGCCGCACTGAAGCAGACTCGGGGAATCCGGTGGTCGTGGAAGAACCCGGCATCGGCGATATCGTCAGTGTATTTTTCTCTCTTTTCCTCGGCCGTGTTCAGACAGGCGCAAGGCAACGAGACTGCGTTTTTCAGGGGGTGTTTGCTGCTTGCTGCTTAGTGCGCCCACATGTCGTCGTCGTCGTCGTCGTCCGCGTCGTACTACTCGTATGACGCAGCGAACAGTGCTGCGGACGCCGCAAGGGGGCAAGCATCGCTCTGTCCCGAGGGCTATCGAGGTGTGTTGTTCGTTTGTGTTTTTTGTTGTCTGGGTGCTGACATGCGCACTGCGTTACTCCAAACAGACGACGACTGGATAATGTTTGTCAACAGCGGCCCATGCTCGCTCTATGTGGTACGACAGATTGTGTGCTTGCCGCTTTCGCCCTACTGACCCATATTTTTTTATTTTGTATTTTGCAATGGACAGCCACTCAAGATATTGATCCAGTATGTCTGGATCACGCTCTATGGCGTTGCCATCCTCGAAGTGACCCTTTCAAGATATATCTTTCAAGTCGACAAGGCCCCGGTACTCCAGAATGACGAAAAAAAATTTTTCCCCAACAAACTCATATCTTATGATAATTTCCGTGCGTCTACAGCTCAGGGTGCACCTCCCTTACATATCCATTCTGCTCGTCCTGTTTGTCAGTGTCGTGTACCACGCCTTCATGCCCGATGCCTCGGTGCGGCGCTATCCAGACGTGGTCGTGATCACCATGTCCATGTACCTGTGCCTCCTCCTGGCCGTGTGGCTCATGTTTGCGTCGATCAACCACCTGGTGAGCGTGGTCCTCGGGAGCATGGCTGTCGACAGGGACCCTGACGAGCTGGAGGGCTGCCGCATGATCATGAACGCGCTCTTCTCCGTCAACTTTGTCGTGCTCGTCATGTTTGCAATCGCGGGCCTGACCTTGGGCGTGGTCCTGCCCGTGGCCTCACAGGGCGACCCGTTCCGCCAGAACGTCTACTTCACCATCTTTATGTGCATCTTCTGCGGCACCATCTCCATCCAGGGTGGCCTGTACATGTATATGATCCGCCACCTGCTGAGCGTGATCGAGAGCCAGGTCGACAACCTGGTCGAGAGCTCTGCGTCCTCCAGCCAGCCTGCTGGCGCAACCAGCCACGGCGCAAGCTCCGTCTCTATTTCAGTGGCTGTTGTCGCAGAGTCCAGCAACAGCACGTCGATCTCCCGCGCGGCAATTGCGAGGAGCCATCCGGCGGCAGCGGTCTATGCCGGCATCATTGTGCGCCTGCGGTACCATTTCGTGTTTGTCGCCATGACCTGCTTCTCCGAGGCTGGCCTCTTCATCGCTGCGGCGATTTGGGGGGAACGGTACCTGGCTCTCAAATATTTAAATATCTAACTCACAGTGATATGTCTCCCTAGGTGGTTCCTAAACATCATTACTGTCGGGGTCGTGATCCTCTCCGTCCCGATCAGCTACATTGCCCTCTTCAGGCCCGTCCTCCTGCCTCGGTCGATCGCCAACCGCCTGGGCCTCATTCCACCTTCGGAACCGTCCATCGTTATCGCAACGGTCCAGACCGACGCACCAACAGAGCCATTCCATCTCGCCAAGAGCCCATCGCTCGCCGAGGCCGGCTCTATCGACCTGGCCGTCCTCAACAACAACACGCACGTCAACAGCAGGATCACCATCGTCTCAAGACCATGACCATTCCATTGCACTGCATTTCTTTGTGTGCCATTCAGAGTCAGATCACGTGTAGTGGAGCAAAGCGGCGATTTCATAATTCCATGCGTTTCAAAAAACAGTCATCGCAAAAATGTGCACATCAAAGAGACAGACAAAACACAGGGGGGCAGGGGGGCGAGGCCTCGTGTTTGCACAAAAACGATCGGTGTGTTAATCGCAATCCCGCTGAAACAGTTTCAAAAAGTTTCACGGGCCAGGCCTTTTTTTTTTCTTTTCGATTTTTAATTACCGGACGTCCGGTCGACCCTCTCCCGCTCTGGACATGGACAGCAGCAGCCGCGGCAGCCGCGAGCCGTCCTCGGCGGCGGCGGCCCAACGGCCCCGGCAACGTGTGTGGTCGAAAGGCGTGATGGGCGACCTGTTCCGCAGCAAGGACTGGAGTGTTACCGGGCTGGGGCCCATGGACAGCTGGCCCAGCGAGCTCGTCAACGTCGTCAACTTCCTGCTCGAGTCGCGCTTCCCCGTGGTCGTGCTGTGGGGCAAGGAGCAGCGGTTCTTCCTGTACAACGACGGCATGGTCCCGCTGCTGGCCGCGGGCGTGCACCCGTCCATTCTCGGCCAACCCGGTACGTACCTGGTCGCGCCCGTCGCAGACTGACCCCACCCGAATGGACGCAGGGCACATCGCCATGAGGGACATGATCGAGACTATGACGCCCATCCTCGACAGCAGCGCGCGAGGGGAGACGCTGTGGTTGAACAACCTGCAGTTCACGTTTGAACGGGCTGGGCACATGACCGAGACCTACTTTACGTTCTCGTACTCGCCGCTGCGCAACGAGGACGGAGACATAACGGGCTTCATCGCCCCCGTACGGCCGATGCCCAAAGGAATCACTCACCTTTTTCTTTGCGTTTTGTTTAGATGGTAGAGACGACACAGCAGGTCCTCAGCGAGAGGAGGATGGCGACACTCCGTGACCTCGGCTGCCAGGGCTCGGGCGCAAAGACGCTGCAGGATGCGGCGGATATGTGCAGCAGGATCATTGTCAACACACAGGACTTTACGTTTGCCCAGGTCTATCTCGTCAATCGCACAAAGCAGAGGGTACATATATTTTCTTTCCGGGCCTTCCTTTTTTTTTTTTTTGATTGCTTCTCCTCCCCCTTCCCCCAATAGATAAAACTTGTGAGTTCGCAAAACCTGCCAATCGAGCATGCCGCCGTTATATCAGAAGTCTCCCTGGATCGGCAGCACCACCACCAAAGTCATTCGCACTGCCATCTTGAAGGTGTCAATGGCAGTGGTAACGGCAACGGCAACGGCAACAACAAGGCCCCTGTATTCCAGTGGCCGCTGTCCGAGGCCATCACGTCTAGAAAACCCGTCGTGGTCGAGGGCATCCACGAAAAGTTCCGGTGCGCCTTTCCAGGTACCCCCTTTTTTTCCCCAGTGATTGCCTATTATTATTATACATTTATTTACTTTTTTAATTTCAACAATAAAAAAAGGGGGCTCATGGCCAGAGTCTAGTCGCACGGCGGTATTATTGCCTCTGCTCATGTCTGGCGGCGACGAGGGCGTGCTCGTGGTCGGGCTCAGCCCCCGCATCCAGTCGGACGAGCCGCTCAGCGTCCACTTGGACCTTGTTGCCCAGCAGGTCGTGAGCGCGATCAACAGCGCCAAGGCCTACGACGCCGAGTGCACCCGCGCAGAGGTACATTATCTATAGTATAAACCTATTTATCTTATTTTATTGTATTTTTCTGTGTCCTAGAACCTGGTAAAGCTCGATCGCGAAAAGACGACGTTCTTCTCCAACATCTCGCACGAGTTCCGCACGCCGCTCGCGCTGATCGACAGCCCGCTGCGCATGATGCTCGACGACACACACACGCCGCTGGCCGACGTGCAGCGCCAGCGCGCCCTCATGGTCCAGCGCAACTCGCGGCGCCTGCTCAAGCTGGTCAACTCGCTGCTCGACTTCAACCGCGCCGAGGCCCGCCGGATGACGGCCACGTTCGTGCCCGTGGACCTGCCCAGCTTCACGGCCGATCTCGCCAGCACCTTCCGCTCGACGGTGGAGGAAGGCGGCCTGACCTTCAACGTCAACATTGCCGACGACGCCATCGGCGAGCCCGTGTACGTCGACAAGGACATGTGGGAGAAGATTGTGTACAACCTGCTCTCCAACGCGTTCAAGTTCACGACCCAAGGCAGCATTACCATCGAGCTGACGCGCAACGATCTCCTCTTGCCGTCCGTCTCGCCCTCGTCCTCGTCCGCGTCCACAATCACGCCCGCCACCGCAACGGCCGCTGTCGCGGGCGATCACCAGTTGTCCGCCGGTAGCCCCACGTCTTTTGCCCGGCTGAGAATCATCGACACGGGCTGCGGCATCCCCGAGGCCGAGCTGCCGCGGCTGTTTGAGCGGTTCCATCGCGTCGAGGGGTCCAGGGGGCGCAACTACGAGGGCAGCGGCATCGGGCTCACGCTCACGCACGAGCTGGTCAAGATGCACGGCGGGCGGATCCATGTGGACAGCTCGATCGGCAAGGGGACCACGTTCAGCGTCATCGTCCCCCTGGGCACGTCGCATCTGCCGGGCGATCGCGTGCTGGTCAGGGAGGACCATGACGTCGAGGCCACGTCAACGGCCATTAGCCAGGCGTACGTCGAGGAGGCCAAGCAGTGGCTGCCCGAGACGGGCACGTCGGCGTCCACGACCGATGGGTCGCTGTCGTCTGAGCAGCTCACCCCCAGGTCCTCCGTCGACGACAACAACTTTGATTGGACCTCTGCCATCGCCGCCAAGTGGCCCTCGTCGGGCGACGACCACGGCGCACCGTCAAAGTACGACGCCGCCGCCGACGTGGACGAGGAGGACAGCAACGTGCTCACGACCATGACCGGCAACGAGGACATCATGATTGAGTGGCTCTCGGACAACACGCCGGTGATGAAGCGGGCGAGCTATCTCAGCATCAAGGAGGCACCGCACCACTTTGGCTTGCCCAACGCGACGCTCCTCCTCGCCGAGGCGGTCCAGAGGCGGCACAACAAGCCGCTCGTGCTCGTCGTGGACGACAATCGCGATATGTTGCACGTACGTTTTCCTATTCAAACAAGCAATAATTATTCTTTCTGGGTTAGTACCTTCAATCGATCCTGGCGACGCGGTACCGCGTTCTCACCGCCAACAACGGCCAGGAGGCCCTCGACGTGCTCGACCGTCTGAAGGCCTCGCTCGACAAGGACAACGCCGAGGGCCTGCCGTGCGCGATCGTCTCGGACGGGATGATGCCCTATGTCAACGGTGTTGAGCTCATCGCCCGCGTCCATGCCAAGCCAGCGATCAGGCACATCCCCGTGCTGCTCCTCTCTGCTCGTGCTAGCGAGGAGGCGCACGTCGAGGGCCTCCAGGCGGGTGCGGATGACTACCTTGCCAAGCCCTTTTCTGCACGGGTAATTTTTTTTTTTTGTACTATTAGTTATTTATTTATTTATTTGTTATGCACAGGAGCTACTGGCACGAGTGCAAACGCAGGCGCAGGTCGGCATGTTTAGGCTGCAGCTGGAGAGGGTAGTGGCTGAGCGAACGAGGGCCCTGGCCGAGAGCGAGAAGCAGTACCGCCTGCTGACCCAGATGAGCCCTGTCTGCATCTACCGCCGTGACCACTTGGTAAGTATCCAATTATTTTTTTTTCTTATTGACCCGACGCTGAAAAATAGGGACGGATGACGTTTGCCAACATGCGCTTTGTGGAGAAGCTTGGTCTGCAGGGCCTTGGCGTGGACGACCTGGTCAACTGGACCAAGATCGTGCACCCAGAGGACGACTACCAGACCGCCCACTCGATCGCCATGTCGGTTGCAGGCACGCCGATCTCGATGGACGGGCGTCTGGTGCGCCCCCTCGACGGCAAAGTCATCTGGATGTTTAAGCAGTCGATGAACGACGTGGACCACCTCACGGGGCAGCTCGTGGGCACGGTGTCGGTCATCAGCGACATCTCCGAGATGAAGATGCTGCAGTCGGACCGCCTCGTTGCGCTCCAGAACGCTGAGCAGGAGGCCCATCAACGCGCCATCGATGCCGAGGAACACCGACGTCAAAAGGAGCTCTTCATCGACATGGTCTGCCACGAGATCCGCAACCCGCTCAACGGCATCGTCAACTCGGTCGAGATCCTCCAGACCAACTCGGCCAAGCGCGACGCGATCCTCCAGGCAATGGACCTGTCTCCCACACGCGACTCGCTCTTGGCCATCTCCTCGGACGACAACTCGTTCCTGTCCTCTGTCGCGGTCTGCATGCTGTACCAGGTAAACAATATCGAGTTCTTGTTTTTTTATGTATTTATTTAATATATTTTGTTGTACAGAAAAAAATTACAGACGACGTCCTCAAGCTCTCCCACGTGCCATCGGGTACTGTGCTGTTGGCCCCCGAGCCGCTGTGCCCCACCGATCTCGTCAGGTCGATCTGCGACATGTTTTCAGGGACCTCGCGACGGGACGACGTCCGGTTACTGTTCCTTCCCCCCGATTCGTCGTCCCCCAAGCTGTGGGTGTGTGCCGATCCGCACCACCTGTCGCAGATCATTGCCACGCTGCTGTCCAACGCTTTCAAGAGCACGATCAACTCGTCCTCGTTGCGGCAGGTACAGGTGCTCGTCGCCTGCGAACGCGTGGACGACTCTGACTCGGCCCTGCTCAGGCTGATCGTGCGGGACACGGGCGCAGGCATGACCGCGAACGAGCTCGCCAACCTCAAGGAGCGCCTCGGCCAGCCCAACCTCAAGACGTACAACCGCTACTACGACGGCCTCGACCTCGTCATTGTCAAGATGCTGCTGGATCTAATGCACGGCGAGCTCGTGATCGAGAGCACGCACATGCAGGGCTCCTCCTTCACCGTCACTATCCCGTGCAACATTGTCCCTGCCCCTCCGCAGTCTTCACCGACGCCTCCTCCGCCAGAGCCTGCTGCTCCCACGCGAGCCGATCCCGTTGTGCCCATCAGGATTCTAGGTAAGACGATTACTACGTTGTTTTTGTCTTACTTAATGAAAAAATATTTTCCCTTTCTAGTGGTCGAGGACAACGACATCAACCAGCGCCTGCTCAAGCGCCAGCTCGAGTCCTCGCTCGCGTGCACGGCCACCCTCGCCGACAACGGCCTCGCCGCCCTCGAGCTCGTCCAACGCGAGCATTTCGACGTGATCCTCATGGACATTGAGATGCCCGTGATGGACGGCCTCGAGGCGACCCGCCGCATCCGCCACCTCGAGTCAACGGTGCCCCTTGGGCAGCAACCCCACGTCCCCATCATCGGTCTCTCGGGCAACGCTCGAGACGTCCACGTCAAGGCCGGTCTTTCGGCCGGCATGGACCTGTACATCGCCAAACCCTACGTCAAGGACTACCTGATCCAGTCCATAATATCCAAAGCTTTGCGTCCCTCCGCTGCCCAGTTTTAAGTGTACAGATAATTTTTTAAGTGTACAAACAACGAGTGTATTTTTCCGGCTTGCGCGGATTCGCGATTCCGGTCAACAAAGTTCCACCCTCTGTTCCGCTGGTCGTTTGCATGAGCGATCGGGCCTATATTTTTGTTTAGGATCCTCCGCCGGCTTCTTTTCTATGTCCTGAAACAAACTCTTTCGCTTTGACCAAAAAGGGAGCGGGGTTGGGTTGGGGGGTCGCCCTGCATCGATCTACTGATAGTCCAGCGATTTATCCTATCCCTTTTTATTTTCGCCCGGATCTGTTCAGTTGTTTCTGCCGTTGTTTCTGTGGCGACATGGCGACCCGGTTGCACACTCACTTTTTTTTTCGGGGTGGTTCTTTCTTTTTCTTCTTTCCTTCCCAGGGTGACTGTCGCCCGTTCGTCTGTTTGCGCTACTCACCCGGGAGGGAAATCCCACACCCCCAATGGGAACCAGGGAGGGAGGGGGGCGGGATCCACTGATTGTTTTACACACCCAAAAGAAAAGCTTTGCTAATGGTTCCGACCGCTCAGACTTTTCTTTTCTTTTTCCCGTTGGAACAGCAAAATGCAGCCCGTTCCCCACCAGCCGCACCCTGATGGCCGAGCGTCTGCTGCGCCGCCCGCTCGTCCGCAGACCCAGGACCAGCAGCAGCAGCCACGGCAGTTCCGCCTACCCCCCATAGCAACCCTTTTATTTCCTCCAATAGACACAGGAGATTGGAACGACCAGTACCGCGGCGCTAATGGTAACTCCGGTGGGACGCTTCTGGTGGGCATGCCCACGGCCACAGCAGCAGCAGCATCGTCCTTCGCCTCCTCCTCCTCCTCCTCCTCCTCGGCAGCAGCAGCAGCAGCACCACCGGCCACCACCGGCCACCCTCCCTCCCTCCTTTCGTCACCGTCATTATTCTTTCCGTCGAGTGGACCTTTTTCGTCCGGGTCGGTCGACCTGGCTGTGCCGCCCTCGTCGCTGTCCAGACTGTTGGCAACAGGACCGCCGCCCTCGTCAGCAGCCCAACCGAGCTACTATCTCGGCATCGACCCTCAGCAGCAACAGCAGCAGCAGCTCTTTCTCCTACCCTCCTCCTCCAACCTTACTGCGAATGCACCCTCTGCGCTGTCCTCGCCGTTAGAGGCCCTCACCGCTGCCGCCTCGCTCGTGGCCAACAGCAACCAGC
>Ga0302233_10001268_pt1 | contig 17880 bp, 12 predicted proteins | sample II_Palsa_N3_1_FD_193516 | JGI IMG/M metagenome (GOLD analysis project Ga0302233, IMG submission 193516) | Peat permafrost microbial communities from Stordalen Mire near Abisko, Sweden - II_Palsa_N3_1 | ecosystem: Environmental > Terrestrial > Soil > Palsa > Peat permafrost | place: Sweden... | reverse complement strand
CGACCGGCACGGCAAACGAAGCGAATTTGATTCCATGGGCAAGGTCGAAGTGCCTGCCGACCGCTACTGGGGTGCGCAGACCCAGCGTTCGTTGCAGCACTTCGCCATCGGTCACGACCGCATGCCCAAGCCCGTTTATCACGCGTATGGCATGGTCAAAAAGGCATGTGCCGTGGTCAATCAGCGCGCCGACCGATTGCCGAAGTGGAAGGCGGACGCAATCATCGCCGCCGCCGACGAGGCGATCGCGGGCAAGCTCGACGAACACTTTCCCCTGTATGTCTGGCAGACCGGCTCGGGCACTCAATCGAACATGAACGTCAACGAGGTGCTGTCCAACCGTGCCATCCAACTGCTTGGTGGAGAACTGGGCAGCCAGGAACCGGTTGGCCCAAATGACGATGTCAACATGGGTCAATCCTCCAACGACAGCTTTCCGACCGCAATGCACGTCGCAACTGTAGCGATGGTCGACGACCGCCTGTTGCCCGAACTCGACAAGCTGGCGACGCTGATCGAAACCAAAGCGGCTGGCTGGACAGAAGTGATCAAGATCGGCCGTACACATCTCGAGGATGCCGTGCCTCTTTCTGTCGGCCAAGAATGGTCGGGTTGGGCGGCGCAGATCCGTGACGCCATCGCAGCGGTAGAGGTCGCTCGTGATGGCCTCTATCAGCTCGCCATCGGCGGCACTGCGGTTGGTACCGGGCTGAACGCCCCCCAAGGCTTCGGTAAAGACGTCGCTGCACAGATCGCCCAGTTAAGCGGCAAACCATTCGTTAGCGCACCCAACAAGTTTGCAGCGCAGGGCTCGCTCGATCCCATGGTGCGGTTGTCGGCGTCATTACGCGGTGTGGCCGTATCCCTAATGAAGATCGCCAATGACATGCGCTGGCTTGCGTCAGGACCGCGCTGTGGCTTCGCGGAGTTGAAACTACCCGCTAACGAGCCCGGCAGCTCAATTATGCCCGGCAAGGTCAACCCCACCCAATGCGAGGCAATGGTAATGATCGCCATTCAGGTGATCGGTGACGATACCGCGGTTGCCTTCGCGGGTAGTCAGGGCAACTTCGAACTCAATGCCATGCGCCCAATTATTATCAACAACGTGCTGCACGGCATCGAAATATTGGCAGATGGTTGCGAGAAATTTCGTATCTTCTCGGTCGAAGGCACGGAGTTGAACCGCGAAAAAATCGACGGCTACGTGAACCAATCGCTGATGCTTGTGACCGCGCTCTCTCCCGTTATCGGTTATCAAAACGCTGCGCATATTGCTGAGGACGCTGCCGCTAGTGGCGCAACGCTAAAAGAAGCAGCGATCAAGTCAGGCAAGGTGACCCAGGAACAGTTCGAAAAGATCGTTGACCCTTCATCGATGATTGGAAAAGGTTTCGGCGGCGCATGAGTCAGTTGCAAAATCGAATAAAGCGCGCTGGTAATGTTCACGAGGCCTTGCTTCGATCAAAGTAGATAGTCGGCAGCCATCAAAAGCCGGCCCGAAGCAGCATCTCGCACATTTTCATTTCAAGAATCGGTGTTTATCTCAATGCTGACCGGGCCAAGGTGATGCCTTCCCAAGAATTTCTTAAGCGGAAGACTGCCTATTGGATGAAACTCCACGGTCGCCAGGCGCCTGAATGTTTTCTTAAGAGATGTCTGATCCAGGATAACGCGAGGGAGCATCAATGACTGATTGCGTGTTAATTACTCGACGGGCGTGAAATCGGCCGTAAAAAAGTCGCCACCTCTTGCCTCCACCTTCAACACACAAATAGCTGGTTTGCCTTTGCATAGAACTCATGCCTTGGCCATTCTCTGGGCAAAATCGAGCGCATCTTTGCGCGAAATGAATGTATTTTTCCCCTCTTTCGTAATCAATACGTTCAGCCGTACGGAGGCCTGGATCGAATGCGACTTAGAACATTCTCAGCGATAAATTCCCAGGTCATTTACGCCTGAAAAACTATCTACGCATTGGTGAAAAATGTGTGCAAATTGTTAGCGCAAGCAGGTGCAAGTCTCAGCAACCCGCCGATTGGAATCGCAGACGCTTTTTCCAGAGATTGCCGCTTCCTCAGCCGCTTGTGCCTCTCAAAGAGTAAACATTTAATGGCCGCATGGTGGTTCCCTGTTTCGCCATGCCGAAAACGACAACTTGTTGCGTTCGAAAAGGAGGATAGGCCGTTCTTACTCCGAGAGGAACGTACATAAGGTGTCGATTAAAACTCTCTTTGGCAGCTTTACTGCTCTGCATCTCCGGCGTTGCGTGCGCCCAGGGCACACCGACCCATATGCTCGCCTTTGAAGACAGTTCGTGCAGTGCGTGGAAGGCTTCGGCGACAGACATCGATTTGCGCGCGGCCTATCTCTTCTGGATTAGAGGCTACGTCTCCGGCTATAACGCCCAGCAACCCAAGCAGCAGATTTATGGCGCTCACTTTCCAAATCTGGATGCGCTTGCGCTGTATGTAGACAAATATTGCCACGATCATCCGTTCGACCCTTTCGTAGGCGCGGCACCCGCACTCATCGATGATCTCAACGGCCGCCCATAGATGCTGCGGGTGCTGGTAAAAACTGAACACGTTGCCGATCAGAGCTAGACGCAGCGCTTGTGATGTTCATTCGAAACCATACGGCCGATATCGGCCAACAACTGACATTCGCTTTGTCAAGTTGATGGCAGCAAAGCAGACAGTCGCGGATGTCGACTACGGGTGGACGCGGGAGTTAACAAAGCTATGTCTTGCCTAGGCAGGCAATCATCAATCGAGAGTAGGAGCGTGCCGGAGCGCCTTCGACGAGGCTTATTGGAAAACCTTCTTGGTTATTGCACTCCGGCACGATAACCGAGTTCTCGCCCGCCGACCCGCTGACAACCGTCGCTCCCCTCGTCAACAAGCACATCCAGAACAGCATGAGTGCCGTCGGTCTTTATTCCGACAACGCAGCAACAGCGGAGGGCTTTTCTGCACGATCAATCTCGACCACTTCTTTAACCAACAATATTTAGATATCTCCTTTGACGGAGTTTGTGCAGGCCTTTAAACACCGCCCCCCTGCACCTAGCTTTTAAATACCACGATCCGTTGCCCCCAATATCTTTGCTATGAGTCGAGAGAATTCCCCCCGGCCAACCCCAGCCAGATCGCCAAGGAGGTCCAGACAGCGCCCCTTCACCAAACGCCCCATGCTGGCCTTCGGTCTAGCGGAAAAGTCCGGCATCGCGGTCCATGTTGAGGAGCAACTTGAGGACATGCAGCGCTTGTTTAAACGTCAAGGCCTATTCGCAAAGTGTCGGATAACAGTCCTTGCAGGACGCTCTATACAGGCGTAACAGATGCTGGAAAGCCCAAGAGCTATGAGCCCGGACAGTAGGATTCCGAGCACGGGATACGTTGGCAAGAGCGGCTGAATGTTTTTCAGAATTGCTAGGTGCAACAAATAAAATGAGAAAGAAATATTTCCTAAGTAGATCATCAAGCGATTCGTTAGCAACCAAGGCTTTGCAATGATGGAAGTGACGAATAACCCCGTGGTAGTGATTAAATAAAACGGGAATGACCACGGATCAGGCCACGGATCGCCCGTAAGCCGCGTCGGAACGTCTGCTATCAAACGAACTAATTGGGGCATGCTGATGAAGAAGATGGCCGCACAGCACCAGAACGCCGTCTTGACCCATGCTTTTGTAGACAGTTCGTTGGCGATTAGCGAATCGGATTGCATGCCAAGTACGCAGCCTACCAAGAAGTACGGAAGCTTTTCATGGAGCGCAAACAAGGAGTTCGTGGGAGCAACCGTCAGTGGAACCCAGGCGAAAGCAGTCATTGCGATTACCGCCATGAAAAATGACACTCTGTTGATGTGCTGAAGTTTCCATAAAACAAGAAATATCCCGTAGAAAATGACTTCAGGACCAATTGTCCAGAGGACCTCATAACCTCGTATAAAGGTCAGGTTGAACAGCACGTCCTTGAATGACACGATCTGATACACCAAAAGCGGAATACCTAAGACCTTGACAAGGTAACAAGCCAAAACCACGAAGGTGAACATGGGATAGATTCGCGCGATTCGATTTATTGCAAATTGCACCTGTGCTGAGGCTGCGGCGTCACGCGAGAAATAAAGATGAGCCATGAGGAAACCGCTAAGCATGAAGAAAAGCATCACGCCAAGCTGTCCCCCGCCAAAACCAGTGACTGCGCCGTGGAAATAAACATTGGAAGCGTGCGAGCCGAAAACAATAAGCACCGCCAAGCCACGAAAGCCGTTGAGTGTAGGAATGTCTTTAGGTTCGCTGACCACGCATTGCCTGCTGCAGTAAATACTTTGAAAATCTTATGGTACCTGCAGTTCCCAAGTATTGACGATGACACAGTTGCAAATCGCGTTCATTTGTAAAAATGTAGTCGGGATGGGAAATACATCTATACCAATCCAAAAGAACTTTCTTCAAAAGAAATCGTGCGCTTTTCCCCTCATGTCGCTAGATATACTGTGCCAGGTACATTCTCAAGGCATTTTCCTAAATGGACCGGCATTTCGCCTTAGACAGCATGCTGCTCTGAAATTCGCGGTTTCTTATCGGTTTTTCTCGTTGTTCGATTCGCTTACGAGCCCGCTTCACCCCACTGAGCATTTTATTGGATCCTGCTCGTTGGACTGGGTCGGTACGCTTCCATAGCGACTTCGGCAGAGTTGTATTGGTGAACAGAGTCGCGGTCAGGCGAGGCTAATAGCCAGCGAAACATCCGGCGGATAGAACGCATGACGCAGCGTAGTCACGATGCGCTGCGCGGCGTGGCCATCACCGTAAGGTGAGGCAACAAGCGCCATTTTTCGATAGGCGATGTCGTTGTCCAGCAAATGGGAAACCTCAGCCACAATACGCGTTTGGCTAGTTCCAACTAGGCGCACCACACCTTCCTCGACTGCTTCGGGGCGTTCGGTTTCGGTTCGTAGCACGAGCACAGGCGTACCTAGTGCCGGCGCCTCTTCCTGCACACCACCGGAATCGGTAAGTATCAGAAAAGCGCGTTTCTGTACCTGTACGAACGACGCGTAATCCAACGGTTCGCATAGGTGTATGCAGGTTTGATTTCCAAGCATCTCATGAACAATCGAACGCACTCTAGGATTGGGATGTACCGGATAAACCACTTCAAGATCCGTATAGCGATCGACCAGTTGAAGGATTGCAGCGCAAATAGCGCGCAGTGGCTTTCCGAAATTCTCACGGCGATGAGTTGTGACCAGTAATAGTCGCTTGCGGGCGTCCAGGGTAAGAGCTAAGGGCCAGTCGGTAGACGCCACTTCCAGCAATGCATCAATCACCGTATTCCCGGTAACGTGGATGGCGGCATCACTGATACCTTCCCGCAACAGATTCTGCCGTGCGCGTTGCGTAGGCACAAAGTGCCAACGTGCCAGACGTCCCGCCACCAGCCGGTTCATCTCTTCGGGAAAGGGACTGTCTAAATCGTGTGTGCGTAGACCTGCTTCGACATGGCCAAAAGGAATGCGCCGGTAGAAAGCCACCAGCGCGGCCGTCATTACAGTGGTGGTATCGCCCTGAGCAAGCACCAAGTCAGGCTTTAATGAATTAAAGGTCTCATCCAATGCCTTAATTAGCCGCGCGGTGAGTTCCGAGAGAGTTTGATCGGGCCGCATGATGTCCAAGTCCACATCCGGCTGGATATCGAACAGGGCCAGCACTTGATCCAGAAGGTTTCGATGCTGTGCCGTGGTCATTACCGTCACGCGCGCCCATGGCTCGCCCTTTAGCGCCTTTATTAATGGCGCCATCTTTACACCCTCGGGCCGAGTACCCACGATGCACAGCACGTGCTTACGAACGTTCATAATTTCCGAATATTCCCGTTGCGTGACCATCAATTAATCGAGCTGACTTTTAGTACTACGTTTCTCTGATGCGCGCTCTGAACATCACGTACTACGGTAGGTATGCGGCAACCATTTGCCCCATTTCTCTTCGTAAATCATCTTATTTTTCTCGAATAATGCCCGCCGCGTTTCTTGCTTGAGCTGATTGAACGAGGCGGAAAGTTCATGATGGACGAACACGTCGTCGGCACACGCTATGGTCCAACCCGCCTGTTCCACACGGCGGCAGTAATCGTCATCCTCGAAGAAGCCGATACCGAAAGCTTCGTCCAACGGTCCGACTTTTTCATACACTGCACGTCGGATTACCACGCAGAAAAAAGCGGCCGTGCGCAATTGCGTCAATTGTCCCGCGTGGCGCGCGGTGTAATCTCCTGCCACCTGAAGCATGGCATTCATGTCGTTGTAGTAAATATCAATGCGTGCTTCGTTACCAATATTGTTAGTAACGGGCCCGATCATTCCGATCGTCGAGGTTCTAGACAGGTGCGCAAGTAATGTGGCGATCCAACCTGGCGTCACGTGTGTGTCGTTATTCAATAGCACCAAATATTCTCCGCTCGCCACTGCAAGACCTTGGTTGTTGGCCGCCGCAAAACCTCTATTATTTGAATTCAAGATAGCGCGCCGATCGTTGCTCTGAGCAGCCCACTCCGTTAGATACGCCGGTGTGCCGTCGATGGAGGCGTTATCGACTACGATTACCTCTAGGTTGGTGTAGTCACTGTACTGCTCGATGCTTCGCAGACAATTCTGGCTAAGTGTCAGATTGTTGTACGTGACCACAATCAGGCTCACTTTCGGCTCGGGCAATGCCTTAACACCCTCCACGAGATCATGCACCCTGTGTGCCCAGGTTTGACCCGCAGCGAACTGCTGGCGCGCAGCGACGGCAACCGGATCTGATTCCGTTTCTAGTGCCTCACTAATGGCATCAAGAAAAGAGGCGTGGTCGCTGCCCGTGCGAACCAACTCACCAAATTGGCAGATCTCCGGCAATGCAATCGATACGACTTCTTTGCCCGCGCTCAGGTATTCGTAAATTTTGACGGGATTAGTGGCTAATGTCAGTGGGATTACCTGGAACGGCAACATGCATACATCGAAGCCGGCGAGATAGAAAGGTAGCTTCGTATAAGGTACCTCCCCAGTAAACTCGACATTGCCTAGATTCCGCAAACGCTGACGAGCACCGGCTGTATCGTCGCCCACCATCAGCATCAAACAGTCGGGAAATTTCTTAGCTACCTTCTCAAGAAGGTCTAGATCAATCCATTCGGCAATCGCACCGTAGTACCCGATCACCTTGCGCCTACGCTTGTCCTTGAAGATGAGTTTCGGTTCAACAGCGAAGTGCTCAAACTGGCAAGCATTACGAACCATCAGTCGGCGCGGGTTATGTTTTTCCGTTTTTGCATAAAGCCAATCTGATGTCACAACTAGTAAGTCAGCCGCTTGCATAAGTTCGAGCTCAGATGCGAGCACATCGACGCTGTTGCCGGCAAAGCCCGCGTGATGATCCATGCAATCGTAGATCAGCCGCTGATTGGGCATGATACGTGCGGTCTGCAGCCAGAACGGATGCTCCACGAGAGACAGACAGGAGTGACTATGTGTCCATGAGAGAAGTTGACCGACGCTGGCGCACAGCTGTTGCTTGGCTTCAGGGCTAGGCATCGCATAGTAGATCGCTGGACTACCTTTCAAATGCAGTTGGATCCTGAACAAGCGGCCTTCGCTGTCCAGCGGCTCAATACCAAAGCCAGGTACGCCTCGATCGATGAAGTTGTTCGATACATAGAACACGCGATGGCCACTGGCAGCAAGTTCACGTGCGAGGTGCTGCGGACGTTGAATACGGTAGGTCCAATCAATAACCGACCAGATAAATACATCACGCTTGCCTTCAGGGATGGCTAGCGAGACGTCGGATACCGCCACAGGATTTGGTGCCGCAAGTGTACGGATCTGCTGTCGTAACCGTCGCAGCTGCTGCCGTAGTTGCCCCGCGACAATATGATCCGCTTTGCCGACGAGTCCATGGCCTCGCAATACGTACGTCGCAGCACGCATCGGCCAAGTCCAGCGCCAGCTTCGGCTCGTAGTGATTCGATGAAATTGGCGCTCAAGCTCATCTATCAGCGAGTCTCGCTTCTGCAAGTCCCCAAATGATTGAAGAGACTCCGCAAGCAATTGCTCAATCTGGAGTTCGGCATCTTTTTTTGCCAAATGAAGCTCGGCTTCTGCAGCACGTGACTCTTCAAGTTCACGATCCGCCTGTTCCTGAACTAACTCATACGCAGCGCATGCCTCTTCAAGCTCACGAGCCGCCTCTTCCTGAGCTAACTCATACGCAGCGCGTACATTTTTAAGCTCACGAGTCGCCTCTTCCTGAGCTAACTCATGCGCTATGCATACCTTTTCAAACTCACGAGCCGCTTCTTTAGCTATAACTTTTTGCTGCACACGTTCGTGCGCCCAAAGCGGCGCCATAATATCGGAAACAGTGAATGCCGATGGCGCCACCCGGATGTCGTAGATCTCGCTATAAGGAATCGGTACATAGCCAACGACCTTGAGCGACCCACGATCGAGTACAGCGATTACTGCGGAATCGAATTCGCCCACATCACTGCCAGCGGCATTACGAGAACGACTTAGCCCGACGTAAAGTTGTTCGTTACCCACAGCCAGACCACGCGTGTAACCGGGTAGTGACAGAGTCTGTGTGAGCCGATAGTTCCCATCGTACACAAGTACCGATTGATCCTCCGAGTTGCACAACCACAGGTCTTCACCAATGGCAACGAGCGAATGCGGCTGAGAAAGCCCTTCAATGAGAGCTTCGCCCGTTCTCACATCAACTACCAGACCAGCTAACTTCGTAGCGCCTTTGTATCCTCGGTGCGCCTGAAAACGCCCGAACATGGAGACCACTAGCCGCCCGTTGTGGATTGCAAGGCAATTGACGTGTACTGAGTCCGGCTTATCACCAAAGCTCCAGCTCTCCACTACGCGATAACTGGCATCCAGATGAACCACCTCGTTAGTCTCGGTGAACACCGCATAGGTACCGTCCGTCGTCGTCAACACATCGTGCAGATCCGGAGGACTTTCAGCTACGCATATGGCGTCGAGCCGGCCATCGCTTACCTTCCGCAACCACCGGCTACCGCCTGTCTGTACGCACCACACCAAGCCATCTTGCGTGGATGAGATGCCGCTTGCGTCCTCACTAACCAAAGGCATCAGCAAGTGCTTGTGTAAAAAAAGTAGCCCTCCTCCGTTGGGCGAGGAAACGAACAAAGGATCGGAAACACTTAAAGTCGTGCGCACGTTCGTATCCTCATGGGCATCGCCCTGTCCACTTGCACCTCACCTTGGATAACGAGTCCTTCTTCGGGCGCTGTACCGAACTAGAAGGTCTGAACGTTGAACACGCCAGCCAAGTCGCTGCAGAGTGAATCAGTTTGGAATGATTGCGCTGAAACCTGGAATTAGAATATTGAAGGCCCGCTGCACCAACCAGCCAGAAGCGAGAGCGATGATCAACAGCGAACCCCAGCGCAAGAGAACTACTTGATAGAACCATGTCTTGCGCAGCATGTACGCTAGCGGCAAGAAGGCCAGCACGATGGCTTCTTGACCGATCTCTACGCCAACGCTGAAACCGCCCAGGGATGCTGCCATAGCGCCAGCCGGTAATTGCAGCCCGGCCAGCGCACTGGCAAAACCCAAGCCGTGGATGAAACCGAAGGCAAAGGCAATCAACCAGACGCGCTTGTGTACAACGGGATAGATGTTGTTCAGTGCCGCGACCATCACCGACAGGGCGATACCGGATTCCACCAGTCGATCGGGCAAGTGCACGATGCCAAGAACGGCCAGCGACAGCGTCACCGAATGCGACAGGCTGAAAGCGGATACGACTTTGATGACATCCAGACAGGCCGGCCAAAATTTTGGCGAGGCCTCCCAGCGATATTGCGGTGATTGCGTCGTAAGTACCATCAACGCACCGCTGGTTTCAGCTAGGGCAGCACTCGCGCGCCATCCATCACCCCGCGGCTGCAAGCGACGCCTGATAAGGACCGCGGGCAATAACAACGACAGCAGGAACAGTATGTGATCGATGCCGGTCCAGATGTGCCAGATACCGTCCGTGACAAAGCTCTTGAATTCCCCCCAGCGCTCAGGGTCGCGCAAGTTCAGGCTGGCAATGGGGTCGCTTGGCCCGAGTACGGCACCGGCGATCTTGTCGCCCGCGTGGATAGTGACAATGCCGCGGTGATAAGGGTCGAGGTCGTACATCAGACGATAGACGACGGTGAGCTTGCTAGGGATGTTTTTGTCACAGACGGCATCAAACAGGATTACTGCGTAGGCGCCATCGGTGTGCTCGTCGATTTTCTGTCCGGTCGGCTGCATCGCGCATGTCAGGCCGTCGCCCTTAACCTGCAGCCGCGACAGTGCATAGTCCTCAATGACCTTGCGCTGGGCCTTGACCTCGCCCCAGGTGATCGCGCCATCGTGCCTACTGTCTAGACCGATCGCATAATCGAGATCGCGCAAGGCGATATCCCACTGGCCATGCATCACGTGGTTGTTAACGGTGTCGGTGCGCAAGGTGAGATAGGCATCGCTTTCCTTGTGCGCCAAGGCGCTCAGCGGAATCATGGCGACTACCAAAGCAAACAGCATGATGAGCAACTTGCGCGCATTCATGGGCTGCTTCTCTTCGGTGCCGAAGTCACGCTGGGAGCCGCCGCCTGTAGCGCATGCAATTGCGCGACCAGTGGATTGATGCTTACATCGTTGAGATGCGTGCTATTGATGAAATCGAGCGCAGGCGTTGCTGCCGCAGGATCGTTCGTGGCGAGCGCAGCCTCCAAGTAGACACGCACATCCTTCGGCGCGCGCTGTACTTGCCAATTTTGCGTGGCCAAATCCAACGCGGCCTTGGGGCTGTGCTCGACATGTAATAAATAGCTTGCCTCCTCGCGCATGAAGACGTGATCCCCACGTTGGTCCATGGACCGAAACCGGGCGTCCATTTCCGCCATGTCGGTTTTGGCTTTCGGCAAATCGAGCGCCTTCTCCGCTGTCACGAGAACTAGAAACGACGTGTCGGATTGGCTATCCCCACCGACCAGGTCAATCGCCTCTTTGGCGCGGCCATGATCGATCAGAAATTCGCCGTAGTCGGCTAGCAGAAAGTTGTCACCTGGCGCCTGTTGCAAGGCTTTCTTGAAATGAGTATCGGCCTGATCGGCGAGACCCATGCGTGCCGCATTATCGGCCATCAAACCCTCGATCCACGCCGAGATGGCGGGCGGTGCCTTGGGGCCTGGATCCTCCACATACGAGAACAGTGCATTAGCCTGCGCGCCCTGCCCGCTGAGGCCGCGCAATGAGGCACTACAGATCATGCCCATGAAATTGCCGGCCTCGTTGGTGAGGTCTACACACAGCTTGTTTGCCAGAGCATGGTCGCCCTGAACCATCGCCACCGTGGCTAACGTCAAGAGTGCCTGGACGTTGCCGGGGTCACGTTTAAGAATCTGCATAAGCTCGTCACGAGATGCCTGGAAAAAATGACGGCTTTGCTGGATCGTTGCGTGCACGAGCATGATCGGAACAGGTGGTGCCGGTGATGCCATGAATGGCTGAATCACTGCCATGGCGCGACCCAAGTAGCGGGCATCACCCGTCGAACGTCCGTAATCCACATAGGCTATGGCAAGCAAAACAGCCTTTGCCGCATCTTGAGGGTGGGTACTGAGATCGCTGCGTAGTTGGTCGAATTGACGCACACGAGGATCAGTCCGCGGAGGTACGAGTTGCAAGACGACGCTGTCAGCGGCGGGAATATAGGGAGCTTCCCGAGGCGTTTGTGCGGCGAGAGTAATTGGCAGCATGAGCAGCAAAGGTAGGAAAAAACGAAGTACGACGCAGCATGAACTGCGGCGTACTTCATCCACATTGCCTCCGTGTGAGTCATTCATGGAGTCACGCTCGAAGGCAACTTATTTACGACAAGCCAATCGCAAAGTTGCAGGGCATTAGTGAATCGCGCTTGCACGGATTGCACTAGGCGACATTGCATTGACGGAACCTGGAACCGGCGTATTCAGATACGGGAACACAGGCAGATAGGTATCCGCTGCATTTTCCTGGCCCACCACATTTTCATTCGCAGCTGTCGGTCCGGGTGAATTCGCACCGTCGGTATAAGCCGCACCTTTGTTCGGATCGGTAGTCTCGCTGCCACAGGCGCCATACGTCGTACTGCAGATAGCACCCTCCACCACACGAAGCGCGATGGTCACGACATCATCGTAAGGACGACGTCCGTTCGGGAAACCCGCCAGATCGCCCCCCAATACACCGAGGTAATTCTGTGATGCCGGTGCCGTGGGCGCGATAGTAGTGTTCAGTCGCAACTCTTCTGAGGGAACAACGTTTGCCGGCTTGTTGAGACCCGGCAGGCCAGTAAGGAAAGCACTTACCAGATCGTTGCGTGGCGTCTGTGGCACCACCGCTGCTGTGCCGAACAATGCATTCAATAGAACAGGCAGCGTTGGATTGGTCACATAGCTCGCAAACTGCGCATCGCCGCTTGGTGCGCTGCCATTGAAATTGTCCTTGTCCTTGAGACCAATGACCAGTTCATTGACCAGCGGTGAACCCAATCGGGATACTTGGGTGTAATTTTCACTGTAGAAGTTGTTCGGTGCGTAGTAATCCGATTGCGTGCCAGTTTGGCTCAAGACCCAGTTGTTCTGAACGAATGAAGTTGTCCAGCCACCTATGACTGGATCGCCAGCGGTATCGCGCAAGCAAGCGACAGGAACTTCGAGTGCCAGCGTGTCAACATTCTTGTCGGTAAGCGCATTAGGGGTCGACCCTACGCCCCCGAGCGGGTTGAGATTTACCAGATCGAAAATCGCGCCCAGGTCGGCGACGAAGCCATCCTTGCGCTGACCTACAAACATGCGACCAGCCGACGCGCATCCGGGGATGTTGACGCTATAAACGTAGTTGCCGGCATATGTCGCATAGTCAGCGATTGATTTGTTGCCGATGTTGTCTGCCGGCTTGGTAAACGTGTCCGATCCTCCCGTAAAATTGGTAACCGGTTCGCCGGGCGCTTGGCCGTTTCTGAAAAGCTGCACCTTATAGGTCTGGGTAACGTTGAGATTGCTCAGGTTGCTGGCGGTAATCGAACCCGTGTTGATCAATGGCACCGTGGTTGGCGTGCTGGCACCGGTAGGAACGGCGAGCTTGTTATACGTGTTGGTGAACGTGAACCGGAAGGTGAGGTTCGCTTTCGCACCGCCGGTGTTGTCGATGCGAATATCGTACTCAGCCCGGTCGCTCATCGTGTGGAAATTCGGGCCGCTGTATGCATCCTGCAGCGGATTGTAATTGGCCAACAGAGTCACATACGCGGCGCGCCCTGTTTCGTAACTCATAAACATGTAGAAGTCGCTGGCATCAAGCTGTGGCATCGTGCTGATGAATGGCGCCTCGCGATGGCTTGACGCCATGGCAACTGCGGGCAGCAAGCTTAAGAGCAGAACTATGGGTTTCAATTTCATGGTGTTACCTCAGTCGCACTGAATCATTTAATTCCGCGGAGTTCTCTCGGGCTTAAGGCTAAAGCGACACTACACGGCTCCGATTGCGTGCTGCTCCCTTAACCTGTTCGGCGTGATTCGGAAACGATGGCCTTTCCAACGCGTATGTAAGAAGCGTTGGCGAGCACATCGAATGACTAACCTTCACGGTCGACCCCCCGGCCATCTCACTTCCTTGGGAGACGATAGGAACTACGCTCGGTTAGGAGGTAGGGATGCAGAAAGCTGAGAAGGAAATGAACGAAGTTTGATTTCATTTATGTCTTGTTCATATTGGACGTTAGCGCACGCGGTGCTCGCTCGCTTACGCATCACGTTCACTGATAGCGGCTCAGTCCAAGCGGATTTGGCGTTATAGAGAATGCGCGATCGGCAAACGTGACGCGCTGATCCAGCTGGGGGGAGCCTGACTTGCTTCGGTTTGAAGCATACCGATACCGCGCTGATCAGGTTGTTTTGCGACCCCGTAACCCCTCACCGGGATCTATCGTGGGCCTTGGAAGTTGATCGATGCAGCTTTCGAAAGCACACCTTGTGGCCATCCTTGTCCAAGGATCTTGAAAACGCCGATTTGCCTGGGAGGACAGCGAGGTTGTGTGCGCAGGCCAAGTGATTTCAATCGTATGCCAGAGGGCATTCCGGCTTTTTCGCATGGACCGTCATCGATGCACTCGGGGATGCCCTCGGGGATGCCTCCTTGCATGCAATGGCCGGTAGATCGACTTACCGGCGGCTCTGATAGACGCACTTCTATTCTGACCGCCGCCAACTAAGGACACTCATTCTCGGCGTAACAAGCGAGTGATTGGATGGCTGAATTTTTTAGGAAATAGCTGATAGCACCCACGGTTTGCTCTACTGCTACGCTACCCAAAGAAAATTCCTGGCGGCCTAACGCCGTCATATAAGGATTAATCTGGCTGCGCGAGCGGCATAAGATGACATCCAGACTCCAAAGCCAACTTCTGCTCAAAGCTGTTGACGTAGAATGACTGAAGTCTCATGACCATAATTTCCTTACATCTCCCTAAAACGGCAGGAACAAGTTTCAGGGCATCATTGAAAGCGCATTTTGGCGCTCTCTATCGTGACGATTACAGCGATGGTGGCATCAGCGCTCCTGCACCAGAGCGATGCAGATCAGCTATTTCGGCCGGCGTGGTCATCGCTAAAGAAGGACTGGACGGCATTGCTTGTTTACACGGCCATTTTTTGCCGGTGAAATACCTACCACTTGCTACGCGACGTGACTTGACCTTCGTCACCTGGATGAGGGAGCCGGTGGCGCGATTGCTTTCCCATTACCACTACTGGCAGGAAAGCTACGATGAGAAAACTGCTGAGTCGCATCACCGGCAGGTCATCGAAGAAAAATGGACGCTTGAACAATTCTGCTTGAGCGAGCAATTCAGAAATATCTACGCGCAGTATCTGTGGGGTTTTCCCGTGGAGGGTTTCGCATTCATTGGCGTCAGCGAGCATTACCAGGAAGACATGCTCGAATTCTCCGAACGCTTCCTGTCCACCAGCCTTTCCCCCCAATACCTTAACCCAACGACATACATCAGTCCGCGCCGTAGGCTGGATGAGACCTTTCTGCAAAAGGTGCGTGACTTCCATGCGGCCGACGTGCGGTTATATCAACGCGCGCTCCAGTGGCGACAAGCGCGGCATCGTGGCGAGCGTCTTCATCAGCCACGGAATGCTATTTCTCCAACGGCATTCAACGAGGCGTGATTTATGTCAGCTTGTTTTCTTCGCACTTACGCAGATGTAATGCACGACCATGTAGCTTCTTGGTTATCTTCATGCTGTGGCGAAGGCGTGCTCGCGTTGATCGATGGAAGTGCAGCGATGCCATTTCGTTCTGACGGGGAAACATCGAAGGTGAGCGCGTGACTTCATTGATGTTCAGACATGGCACCTCGCCGCAATCATTGCTACGAAGTACTTGGGCGCATCGCGAGCTGATAGTTCAATTGGCGCGCAAGGATGTTATTGGCCGATACAAGGGATCACTACTTGGGCTTGCCTGGTCGTTCTTGAGCCCCTTGTTTGTGCTCGGGGTCTATACGCTGTTTTTTACCGAAGTCTTCCATGTTCGCTGGGCGACGATGGAAGGTGGTAACAGGGGGCAGTATGCGACCGCGCTGTTCGCCGGCCTGATCATTTATACGGTCTTCGCCGATTGCATCACACGGGGTACGCAATTGGTGACGGGGAATGCCAACTACGTTACCAAAGTGATTTTTCCGTTGGACATATTGCCATGGATATCCAGCCTGACGGCGATCTATCACGCCCTGGCGAGTCTGGTCGTGCTGGCTGCCTTTTCCTTGATCTTTACAGGGCATATTGCCTCGACGTTTCTGTTGTTCCCGGTAGTTTTCGTTCCACTCATGCTTCTCTCGACAGCAGTGGGGTGGTTATTTGCATCGCTCGGCGTGTATGCGCGAGACGTGGGCCAGATGACCACGCTGATCACCCTCGCGCTGCTTTACACGTCGCCGGTTTTCTTTCCGCTGGATCACGTATCGGCTGGCATGCGTTCGGTCATGCTGCTCAACCCACTGACCTTTCTGATTGAACAGGCACGTAAGGTGCTGCTCTGGAATCAGCTTCCCGATGTGTTGGGGTTGGCGATATACACCGCCTGGTGTCTGTTGGCCTGCTGGCTGGCGTATGTCTGGTTTCAACGCACGCGCGGAGGGTTTATCGATGTCCTCTGAGTCCATGACCCCGGAACGATTCGGGCCGTTGATTCTGGCAAGAGGCGTTGGCAAGCGCTACCTGAGCTATGAGAAGCAGCATCATCGCCTTGCGCGGATGTTCGGGAAGAAAAACTACGCCAAGGAATTCTGGGCTCTGCGCGATTTCGATCTGGAGGTATGGCCAGGCGAGACAATCGGAATCATCGGCCGAAACGGTTCGGGCAAATCGACGCTGCTACAGATGATCTGCGGTTTGATCCCGCCAACTACAGGCGATATCGAAGTGAACGGACGAGTGGCCGGGCTGCTCGAACTGAGTGCGGGTTTCAATCCGGAGTTCACCGGCTTGGAGAACGTCTATTTGAAGGCGGGGCTGCTCGGGGTGCGGCGTGCACAGGTGGATGCTGTGCTGGACTCGATCTTAGCCTTCGCCGAGATTGGCGATTTCGTGACGCAGCCGGTGAAGACGTATTCCAGTGGCATGTTCGTGCGACTGGCCTTTGCTGTAGCGGTGGCGGTGAAACCCGATGTACTTGTGGTGGACGAGGCGCTGGCTGTCGGGGACGCGTATTTCCAGCGCAAGTGTCATCGACGGATTGAGGAATTGCAGGAAGATGGCTGCACGCTCTTGCTCGTTACGCATTCCACGGATGCGGTGGAGCGCATGTGCAGCCGGGGGGTCGTGATTAATGCAGGGCGTAAGGCCTATGACGGGCCGGTGCGCGGCGCCGTCTCGGATTATCTGAAACTCATGTTCGGCTCGCACATCGTCAATCAAGGAGGCAGCAAAGTGGTGGCGGTCAATTGCGCGGAGACATCAGCGCAGGCCGTTGCCAGCATGCTCTCTACAGGGTTCGACGACGTGCTCTCAACCCGCAGCGGTTACAACCGGGACGAAATCCGTGTAGGCAACGGTAAGGCTCTGGTGGCCGATGTTCACGTCCTCGGACAGTCCAGCGTACCCATGCTGTCGCCGGGACAGCCGGTCGAAATCTTGGTCAAGTATCTCTTTGTGGAGGCGATAAGCCGAGCCATCTTTGGACTGAAGGTTCGCACGCCGGAAGGCGAATTGGTCTACAGCACCAATTCTTTCATCGAAGGCGGTGAGCTTATCCACGGCAACGAAGGAAGCGTGGTCATGGCGCGCTGGAAGTTCAATGCCCATCTTTTGCCTAAGCAATATCTCTTGACGTTCGGCATATCGCAGTTCGACGAGAACGGCCAAGCCATTGTGGCCATTGATCGACGCACTGACGCGATGCTTTTGATCGTGCTTGGTGATACGGGAGCGGCCCAGGGCGTGGCCGACCTTCAGGCGAAAATTGATATTGAAACGATGGTAGTCGTTGTGGATGATTACTGATCTAGTACGCCGCTAAGCTTCGCCATCTCGGATAGAACTACCCGATGGCCGCAGTCACTGAATAATTCTAGAGATACGGACCATAGAGTCAACGGCCACACGAGATGTTCTTATCATCAAGCAAGCATGTGGCCGAAACGCGCCAGCTAGAGTTTGATGTCTAGTGTAAGACGCAACTCCCGCGGCTCTCCAGGGTGCACAGTAACCCCACTCGGTACGGATGCACTCGCCAATGATGCGCGATAATCCTGCT
>Ga0302233_10001264_pt1 | contig 17912 bp, 7 predicted proteins | sample II_Palsa_N3_1_FD_193516 | JGI IMG/M metagenome (GOLD analysis project Ga0302233, IMG submission 193516) | Peat permafrost microbial communities from Stordalen Mire near Abisko, Sweden - II_Palsa_N3_1 | ecosystem: Environmental > Terrestrial > Soil > Palsa > Peat permafrost | place: Sweden... | reverse complement strand
CGCCTCCGAGAGGGGCAGTCTGTTGATGCGTTTGAACTCCGAGCGCACAAGCGTGCGCACGGGCTGCAGCGCGTCAAAAAGCCCGATGATATCCGCACATTCCATTGCAAAGTAGCTCACGGGCACGCTGAAGCGCGTTCCTTCCGATATCTTTGCGCCCTTAGGCATTTCCGATGAGTAGTGCTCATGATGAAAGTGCTTTTCGCGATAGCACGGCGCCATTACCGAGATACGGTGATCATCCTCTCGGCTTACACAAGTAAAGCCGGACATATCCAAAGCGGTTGAAGGTTCGGTGAGAACCATCAAGGTCTTACCCGTACCTCTTTCGAAGAAGGCCGCAATCGGAATAGAAAGGGTAAAGATCGGTGTGTCGACCTGGAAGTTCTGCACCGGGGCGAGTTGCGGGATCGCATGCCCTAGCAGTGGCTCTGTGAGCCGATTGCCGTCGTATAAAAGTCCCGGCATGAGAACATAAGTCTTCTCGCCGTCCGCTGGCATATCCGGCGTAAGTGAGTGTTCAAAGAAAGCATCCTGCGTTGCTCCGCTCAAGAGGTGATAGTCAAAACTGCACTTGAATCCACCGTCCTCCAGAGGCTGTGCGATGAATCTAACCTCCCACCGATTGGATCGCTTATCGCTGAACTCGGCACTCGCTCGAATCCCGCGTGCCGTCTTGACGGCATGTTCAAATGCCACCTGAACAAGGCTTTCGGGTGTACGCGTTCCGTGGAACATCCTCACGGGGTAGGCGGTGTATGCAACTCGCTCCATCTTGCCCTGGATGGAGGTGAAGAGTGCGAACCCGTATCCGTCAGGACCGGGAAGGAGATCGAGCCGGCCGCCACCGCTTCTGAGTGACACTACCGGCGCACGGGCCGATGCGTCGTCCTGTGCGGCAAGATTGCTATCGGAGGCGCCCTGTGATGCCACTGCGCTCCCCAGTGCCACAAGAAACTGTCTACGATTCATATGCCGCCAATCTCTTTATCGATCGTGATGTGGTGCGTTCAACCATCGTTGGTTCCATCTTTCTCAAGTGTGGACGGCTCACTGAGTTGCGTAGATTCAGAAACAAGCTGTTGGCCGATCAGATCGTGTGGCTTCGTGTGGCTGCCGTCCTCTTTTGCGTAACCGCGATCGATCGCCCCTCACCCTTCCGGCACCTCGCAGACTCATTCAGTCGCGAGATAGAAGCCAGAGCGATGATACAAGGATCATCGCTCTGGCAGGCTACATGACCAAGAACAGCACAGCGCATGCCATTCCCGATTTGACGGACTGACTGGACAACATCTGAAGGAACTGAAACACGACACACGCCTACGCTTGCTTAGAGTCGATCGCCGGCTTGTACCTTTGTGCAGGCTGTATGTTCCGTAAATGACATGGAGGACGGTCAACGACATTGACCTCCTCCCTGCTGCCTGTATGTCTTTTGCTATTTCGGCAGAGTCAGTTCACCCGCCACAACCAAGGTCGCGGAGGTTTTGTCGCCGTTGAAACCTGGCTGGCCGCCGCCCACAAACAAACGGTATGTGCCGGGCGAGATCGTGCGCTCCCCACGTGCATTGACCCGACTGAGCTGCGCCGGTTGGATTGGGATCGAGATGGTCTTGCGTGCGCCCGCCATGAGATGAACACGTCGATATCCGGCGAGAAATGGGTGAGTTCCGGGTCTACCAGCAGGAGCTTCGACATAGACCTGAACAACCTCGTCGCCTTCGATTCCGCTGATGTTGTGTAGCGTTGTCTTTATCTCTACCGGATCTCCCGCCTTGATCTCCGCCCTCGATAGGCTGGGCTGATCGTACGCGAATGTGGAATAGCTCAAACCAAACCCGAAGGGATACAGCGGCTGCCCCTTGAAGTAACGGTACGTTCGGTTAGCCATCGAGTAGTCGTCAAAGGGTGGGAGATCCGAGGCGCTGCGAAAGAAGGTGACGGGCAACCTTCCGGACGGATTGTTCGATCCGGCGATGGTCTCGGCGATTGCGGTACCGGCTTCTTCTCCTCCGTACCACGCTTCCAGGATCGCGTCAGCATGGGCCTGAGCCCAATTGACCGCGACTGCGCTACCCGAGGTGAGGATGACGATCAATGGTTTGCCGGTGGCTTTCATTTCTTCCAGCAACTGCTCCTGGGATTTGGGGAGATCGATATCGGTTCGATCGCCGCCATTGAAACCGGGGACATGGACGCTCATCTCCTCCCCTTCCAGGTCTGGAGAAAGGCCGACAAAAGCTACGACAACATCAGCGGACTTCGCGGACCGTACCGCGTCCTGCAGAAGCGCTCCGGTTGGCGGAGTCCACTCCAGACTTATGTACCGGTCGTTGCTGATGCGGTTGTACTCCACCCGGATGCTGTGCGGTCCCGCTGCCTCAGCCGTGATGTCGAAGCCGCTCTTTCCGTTGCTGCTATCGAGCATGAGCTGGTCATCGAGAAAGATACGGACCGCCGGGATCGGACTGGTGATGCCCTGCTGTCCTTCTCCTGTAACGTCCTTGACGGCCTTGCTTCTTGGAATCCCCCGGAAGAAGAACGTGTATTTACCGGACGCCGGGAGATTGAGGAACCCTGTCCAGCTGACGGAGAAGTTACGGCCAGGCACCGCGGGCGCAGGGGAAACGTTGTCCCAGTTGAAGTTGATGGTCTCATCGACGCGGGTCAGTATAGGTTGGCCGGAGCGACCCACATCGACAAAGTATTCAGCCTTCAGACCTGAGAGAGAGCCCTCTCTCGACTGCCTGAAACAAGTGGACGGAATCGGGGTCGCCATGCCATCGGCCAAAGGAGCACCGGGGCTATACACGATATTTTCGGCGCCGAACTGATCTCGCATGCCTCGCAAGGGCAACACAGGCTGACGTGCGGTCCCCATGTAGTTCCCTTCCACAGCCTGCAACAGATCGGCGGTCGGCCCGACGACAGCGATATGCTTTCCGGACGGCAATGGCAGCGCGTGCTCGTCGTTCTTGAGTAGGACAATAGACTCGCGCGCGACCTGGAGAGCGAGATTCCGGTTTGCCGGTGTGTCGACATCGGCTCCAGACAACGTATTGAAAGGGACACGATCCGCCGGGTCAAACATGCCAAGACGAATGCGCGCAGTAAACAGGCGAATCAGGGCGGCATCAAGGGTGTTTTCCGTCAACAGGCCCGTCTTGAGCGCCACTCCGAGAGAGTTGTAGGCCGAGCCGCAATCGAGATCGGTGCCGGCTTCGAGAGAGACCGCGGCGGCGTGTGCGGCGTCAGCCACGTAATGATGACCACGCTGCACATCATCGACCGCGTCACAGTCCGAAACAACGAAGCCTTTGAAGTGCCATGCATCCCGTAGATAGGTCTGCAACAACATGGTGTTTGCGCATGCGGGGACGTGATCGACCGCGTTGTAGGCACACATGATCGAGTCAGCATGGCCCTGCGTAATGGCGGCCCGAAACGCCGGAAGATAAGTGTCCTCCAGATCGAAGGGCGAAGGATCCACATCGAAGCCATGTCGAGAAGGTTCGGGTCCGCTATGGACTGCAAAATGTTTCGGCGTGGCAACAACTTTGAAATAATTCGGGTCGTTGCCTTGAAGTCCCTGAATGAAGGCGACCCCTGTACTTGCCGTCAGAAAAGGGTCCTCTCCATACGTCTCCTGCCCACGTCCCCAGCGAGGATCGCGGAAAATGTTGATGTTCGGAGACCAGTATGTAAGCCCGCTATAACGGCTGTATCGATGGTTTTTGACCGCATCATTGTGCTTCCCGCGTGCCTCTGTTGAGACCACATCGCCGACCTGCTTCACCAGATCGACATCCCACGTCGACGCCATTGCGACCGCCTGAGGAAACACGGTGGCAAATCCATTTCGGGCGACTCCATGCAGCCCTTCATTCCACCAGTTGTATTCGGCGATGCCGAATCTTGGAATGGCTTTCGCGTGGTCCAACGTCTGCGAGACCTTTTCTTCCGTTGTCATCCTTGAGACCAAGTCTGTCGCGCGGACCTCGGGCGAAAGTGCGACGTTTTGAAACCTGCACCCTCCGTTAACGCACGGGCTGTCCTGTGAGTGCGCGTAGAGCGAAGTAACAGACAGAGTGATGATCGAAAGTCGAAGAATAAGGTACTTCATGGATTTACTCACGATGTTGTGCTCTTGTTTCGCTCTACGGCAACTCAAAGGGTACGACGTTCATAATATGGCATCGTTGCCAACCCTGACAAACCCCCTTGGCCACCAGAAGTACCGGCTGGCTGTCAAAAAGCAAAAGATGGCTACGGGCTGAGGCGCAGGTCATCACCTTGCCCGCGAGCTCATCTGCCGCCGACCCTGCGGCTGTGATTGATCGTCGCTAAAGACGGTCGCATATTGATCCTTCCCTGGCTAGGATGATGCATTTCGCTTATGGAAGCCACCACCTGTCTTGCGACAGCAAACGTCATCCTTCCTCGTTCTTGGTGGAACTCCTAAGCATGCAGAATTGCGTCGGGAAAAAGGCGAGGACTATCAGAATTTGGTGTATATTTTGACAACGTGGCCACTCTGAGTGGAGGAGAAATGTCACAGCCAGCGTTGCCAGTCCAAAATGAGCCCAGAACGCAAGCACGACGCCGAACGCCGAAGTGGGTTCCTCAGCCTCTGGAAGGCGCGCCCAACGAGAGCCAGTATCGGCTACGTTCTATCGCGCGCGCTGTAGATGTTCTCAACTGCTTCGATGGGCACAACCAGCTATCATTGAGCGACGTCGCCTCTCTCATCCCTCTTCCTAGAGCAACGCTTTATAGAGTGCTCCTTACCCTTGAGGAATCCGCCTGCTTGCTGCGAAACCTGGACGGCACCTATAGGCTGACAAGTAAGTTGGCCTTTGGTTGGCTGGCAAACTCCGGAAACGAAATGCGGGATATCGCTCGACCTGAACTCGAGCATTTGACATCCCAATTCAGCGAAACTGCCAATTTGGCTTACTTGTTCGAGGATCGGATTCATGTCCTCGATTCGATAGAGAGTTTTCATGAAATCCGTATCTCCCACCGAATCGGGCGGCTTCTTCCACCCCACTGTACTGCGCTGGGAAAAGTCATCGCAGCCTTTCAAGACCGACCGCTTGTTGATCGCATTCTCGAAACGTATGGACTCTCTCCGCGTACCGACAACACCATAGTCGAACGCCTCGAGCTTTTGAAAGAATTCCAGAAAATTCGCGAAACCGGTATTGCCTGCGATCTTGAGGAGTTCGTTAGCGGGGTCGTTTGTTTTGCGGCCGCGGTTCATACGGAGGGCAGCCCAGTCCTCGCCGCCATCAGTGTCTCCGTGCCGACAATGCGACTGACTGCGAAGCGGGAAGGTGAAATTCAAGCCGCAATACACGCGGCCGCCTCTCGCATAGCTAACCTCTCGAAATCACTCGCGCCCATAATTAGCAACGTTGCAAAAATGTAGTCCGAACTGCGTTTGGGGCAATCTCTTTCGGATAAGAGACGCTTAGCATCGATAGACCGGCACAGATGAGCGGATACCCGCTACATCCGTGCCGGTCTCGAGCAATCTTGCAATTCCAGCTAGTGTCTTACGTTATTGGACCATGACCGTCACAGTTGTGGTCTGGGTGACTCCCGCGCCTGTGGCCGTGAACGTAAGGTTCTGTGAAGTTGCTGGGATCGTTGCGCCTGGGGTTGACTGAGAACATCCCACAAGCCCGATGGCTAACACGGCAGTACAGATGCCGAACAGAATCATCATCGAGATGCGGTTCAATCCTCGTGAGCGCTTTCGCAGGCCCAGAGCCAAAGCTAGCAGCCCGAAGGGAGCGAATACTGCTGAGAACACGGTCTTGTCAGAAGTCCTGAGCGAACTCGTGGTTGAAGCGACCGTGAGCGTTGCTGCTACGGTGGTGGGGTTTGAGGTGACAGCCACAGACGCCTGCGCCACGGCACACGTCACGTACGTGACAGGACTGGTGCAGGTAAGCGCGACCGTTCCATCGAACCCACCTTGGGGAGTAAGGGTTATGGTAGCGGGAACGGTGCCCCCTACTGCAACGGAGACTGCGGTTGGCGACACAGCGAAAGTAAAGGCGCTGCTCGATACGGTCAGCGTCTGAGCTGCGCTTGTAGATGCGGCATAGACCTTTCCGTCCGATGGGAAGCTGGCAGTTACGTTATAAGTTCCACCAGACGTCGGAGTAAAGACATAAGTCGCTACTCCCAACGAGTTGATCGTCCCTGTGCCCAATACAGTTGTTCCATTGAGGAACGAAATAGTCTCGCCCGTCGCTGCGGGTGTTAGGGTTGCCGTGAAGGTCACGGGCGATCCTGGGTAAGCAACGACCGAGCTAAGCGCAAGTGAGACAGAAGTAGGCGTCAGCGCGATGATCACAGTTTGCGTCGCACTGGAGGACGCTCTAAGTGTCGAACTGCCGGAGAAGCTGGCACTAAAGTTATAGATAGCACCGAGAGCCCCCGTCGTAAACGAGTAGGTAGCAACGCCCGACGCGTTTGTTGTCCCGGTTCCGAGAAGCTTAGCGCCGTTCAGGAAGTTCACGCTCTGTCCCGCTACAGAAACGGACGAAGCAAGCATTGCCGTCAAGGTGAGCGTGGCGTTAGGCAGCGCGGTAGGAGCCAACGTAGCTAGACTCGTCGTCGAAATCACGGCTGTATTCAAGACATTGTTCAGCGTGCCGCTGAGTGTCATGCTTCCAACTGTACTTGCTGCCGGAAGATAACTGACTGTGCCGCTGACGTTGCCAGAGCCTAGCCCAACGAAGTTGGCGGTAAAGCCACAGGCGTTCCCCGCTGCCTGCGGGCCAAGAGCTCCACTCGTAAAGGTGCATCCATCGGTGCCGTTCCCAGCTAAGGTCAGATTCGTTGAGTCTGCGATTGCCGCCGCCCCGGTGGCTGCTTGGTTACCGACATTTGTCAGTGATCCATTCAGAGTCGATGCGAAAGCCGAGCCAACACCGAAATTGAAGGAGAACGTGCTTCGGTCAAGAAAGTTCAGAGTTCCGGCACCACTGTCAGCCGAATAGAGATTGCCGTTGCCCGCGACAGCGAGACCGCTAGGGTTGGTGAGAGAACTCAATACTGTCACTGACGTTCCACCCGCGACGCCACTGGTAATGGATGTATACGGAATTTCAATAACTGTCTGCGTAATATTGTTCTGGTAGTAGACATCCCCAGCAGTATCGGCAGCGATCGAGGCAAGATTGGCGCCGGAAACAAGCGTAGTCATGGCGCCGCTCTTCGCGTCCACACGGAAGATTGAACCTGACCCGCTATCGCCGATGTAGACGTTACCGTCGCCGTCGATCGCGAGACTTGTCGGAGAGCTGAGCCCCGAGGCAATTGCCATGATCGGCATATCGTTAGGCAACGCACCGTTGAGGTCCGGAAGCGCCGCGCCGTTCGCCGTTGCAGCCGAAACCTTGTACACCGACGCAGTCGTCTTATCGGCAACATACAGATTGCCAAAATGATCGACCGCTACTGCCTGAGGAGCAGCCACACCGGCAACTGAGACCGTGCCAGCGCTGTACACACCGCCCTTGAGCGTGAGCTTCGTAAGCGTTGTGCCACCCGCACCCGCAGCGTACAGGTTGCCCGATAGATCCAGCGCTAGTTGTGTCGGATCTGCAGGGAGTGTCCCTGGCAGCTGAGTGCTCGTACCGCCGGAGATCTCGGTGAACTTGCCGGCAGCTGTATCCATGGTGAAAACATCACCATTGGAGTCCACGGCCACGCCCACGGGAACCACGCTGGCGCCGACAAGATTCGTCGTCAATGGAGTTGCAGGTAAGCTCGGATCGGTAACCATCGCACTGCCTGTCGCCGTCCCGAAGAGCGGAACATTTGTGGAAAGAGTTCCGGCAGACAAAGAAAGGCTGGCATCTCGAAGGCCCGGGGCCTGCGGAGCAAAGGTGACGGTAGCCAGGCAATCTACTGTTTCATCGGCGTTGGCAGTCGTCGCACAGGTAGGCGTCGTCACGCTGATCTCGGAAGAAGCCACATTGAGCGCACTCGCGGCAACGGCCGTAGCGCTCGCAGTAGTCCCGACGGGTGCGTGAATCAACAACGTCTGTGTAACCGGCGTACCAATCGTTGTTGGGTACAACTGGCTGGCAAGCATCTCGCGAATACGCGTGCGCCCATATCCAGCTGTGTCTATCTCTTCATCGCCGAGATAGAGATTATTGTTCGCATCGGCGGCTATAGTCGTCTGGCTGCTTCCCGTTCCATAGTTGTTGAAGCAAACATTGGACGTAAGCCCTGCAGCGGCAAAATTGCTGGTCGTGGCGAATGCCGGCAGTCCATCTCCAAGACCCGGCGTGGAACAAACATAGGTTGCGGTCCCCGTGGTCGCAGGCACTACATTGATGGTGGCAGCAACTGGAAGAATAGATTGTGCGACAAGCCGGATATAGCCCGTACTGAGGTCGTAGAGCGCAGCGCCTGCGCCGGAAGTCGCTGGGCCACTTGCGCTGTTGGGGACACCATATTCGGCCAGATAAAGATTCCCATTCGGAGCGGCGGCCACACGCGTGAACAGGGTAACGGAGGTTCCGGCGCCGAGCGACGGTTTCGCCGTCATCACGCCCGTTCCGTTGCCCGCCAGCAGATACACGTGCCCGTTAGTGATCGTGGTGAGAGTCGGGTTATTCGCCAGGATTGCCTTCGCCATCGGGTAGGTGGAGGCGGTGACGCTGCCTGCGGAGACAGTAGGCCCCATATACAGCACATGGAGAAGATTTGAAATTCCATCTAGCAGAATCAGATTGGACGAATCGGTGCCGCCTTCAATGGTTTCATCGATCGTGAGTCCGACGGGGGGCGCAGCGGACTGTGCCTGCGACGTATTGAACCAGGGGCAGTTGTCGCCAAAAGTGTCGGCCGCTGTTGCGGACGCACAGGCAGATCCGGTTGTCGTTGCAGGAAAGCCACCGAAGATCGGGTAGATTCGTCCGAACATCTGCGCCGGAGTTACCGCGCTGTAAGCCGAGTAAAGCGAGATTATGGCAGGCAGTGGATTGGTAAGTACTATGCCGCTGGGCATCGTATACGTGGCGGGTCCGACAATCACGCGAACGCGGAAGTTCGAACCATCTGCGATAAAGACGTTCCCATACTTGTCTCCGACAACCGAGCGACCGCCGTTGAGCTCGCCCGCGGCCGTGGCGCTGCAAGTGCCGGTTGTGCCCGTAATGGTTGCGGTCGAGAGGAAGCCAAGATTCGACGTGCCCCAAGCGGTAACATCCCCAGGAAGGTTCTCGAACGCTGAAGCGAAGTAGCCGTCGCCAGCTCCCGGTGCCGTGATCGAGGTTCCTGATGTCGCACTCGAGCCTGAGGCGACACAGCCCGCCAGCCGATACACATAGCCCACCTGCTTGCGCGCAACGCTGTAGGTCTGTGTCACACCTGCGGCAATCGGACAAAGCGGCGAAACCGTATTGCAAAAAAGATGGACTTCGCCCGACGTATAGCTTCCCGTCAGCAGATTGCCGTACGGGTCCATCCCCCAGCCACGCTCCTTCTGAGTGATCGAGCTGCTGAAGGGGCAACCATCTCCGGTGCTGTCCATCGCACCCGCGACGGTAGCCGTCGCCGCCTTGCAAGCTGAATTGAGGCTGCTTGAAACGAGCGAGATGATGCCGGAATTGGCATCCACTCTGCGCACCATATTGACCGCCGCGCCCGACCAATTGTTGTTGAGGTCCGCGATCCAGATGTTGCCCTGACCATCCACGCGCAGTCCGTCTTGCAGATCGGTGCCGAAGACTGCTTGCGTCGCCAGACAGCCATCCCCATAAATATCGGTAGCCGTATATGGGCTCCCCGCCGAGCAAGGAGAGCCTGCGGTAAATCCGCTCTTTCCTGCGGAACCGTTAGACGATCCCGCGACGGTGCTAAAGGTGTTTGGCAACACAATCGGGGCAGAGGTCTGAGCCAAAGCCACAGCTCCGTACAGTACGAGCCCAGCTATGAGCCCCGCTAACCGCAAAAAGCGGCGGCCGGCGTTCACTTTGGGGGCGCACAAGCATGAGTAGAAATGCGTCGGACGGACTGTCGATAGGAAGCTGGGAAGCATACGATAAACCTCTCTCCTGTTTCTGATGTAACTCAAACGCACGTTCGATGACTGCTGAATCGTCGCTGCTCGATATTGGTAAGTAAGTCACTTCTTCCTCGGATACACGGGAGGAGGCAGCTTGATGACGGCTGAGGTCGGCACCTCTACCACGCCGAACCGGTTCGCTGGAACCTCATGGATGCCGATCCGCAGGAACGAATCACCCCTGGCTGGCGCGCTCACTTCCAGGTGAAACCCGACCTTCGATGTCTTGAAGTTTTCGTATTGCTCCTTCGTCAAGTCCAGCGACACCGTCTTGCCCATCAGGTTAAGCAGCTTGCCATCGTTGTCGAAGACAAAGGTCGTGAACTCAATCTTGTCCGTGTGTTTTCCATTCACCTCCTCAACAGGCTCAAACCCGCCCGGCTCCGCGGAGATATCCACGTCATATCGCCGGTACGGTCCTTTGAACGTAGACTTCGGATCAGGTTTGTTATCCGGAGCAAGGTCTGCTTCGACCGAGGTCGATGCCGGCAGCACACGCACGCGGAACAGGATGTCTGACGGCATCGGCGCTCCGCGGCTCATTGCGGCCGTGGAGTAGGTTGCAGCCGCCCGGTTCTCCGATGGTACGGAGTCCGTCACCGATGCGGTCTCGCTCTTCCTCGATGTCGGATCATCGGCAAAGTAACCTTGCCGGTAAGAAAGCTTGATGCCTTTCGACATGGCCGTCTTCGTCAACTCCACCTTGATGTTTCTGTACTCGCCATCCGCGCTATGGTGCGAGGGTGAATAGGTGAGCGTATAAAAGTTCGAGCCCGAGTTGATGGCTTTCGAGACCGCGGTAGCCAGATCGTTCGTATTGAAAAACGCCTCGCCTCCTGTATCCGACGCAATGGCCAGCATCGTCTGGTGCGACTGGGTCTGATTGTTGCTGAACGCGCTGGCGTCGGCGACAAACGCTTGTGGTTTCTTCGAGTAGCCCGCACCCGACTTTGCTGCATCCAGACTCGGATCGGCCATGATTCCCCGCGCATCCACCGGATAGACCGCGATCTGCGCCCGCGTCAACAGGTTCAAGGTCTCCCGATACTCCGTCTCCATATCTCCTCCCATCACCGCAAAGGGATTGGCCAGCGTCAGATCGGGCATGATGGTGAGCGGAAACGATCCTGAAAACCAGACCAGATTTTTGCGTCCGGGAAATGCAGAAAGATAGTGACCCAGTACATCGAAGGCGTCCAGCGTGTACTCCATGCGCAGCCGGGTCTTGAACGCTTCATGCTCCGCGTCGAAGCCTTGCAGATTGCCCAGAATCTGGCTCGGTCCCATGCCAGCATTCACTGCATCCGCTGCCATGCTTGTGCTGTCGCTGTTGCTACCGGTGGCGTCCGTCAACAGCGACGACGGATTTTGCATCAGCTTATGCGTCACAGCATCCTTCAGTACCATCGGATCGGACGTGAATCCCTGCAAGAAAAACAAGCGCGTCGATAAACCCAGAATTGCGATGCGCGTGCCGGGAACGGCCTTCTTCACATAGTCCTGCAATTGCAGCCGAACATAGGCCTGATCGTTCGTCGGTGTATTCAACGAATCCAGCAGCAGCACATTCAGCACTCCGTTCGGGGGCACCGGCGTATAGTCCGTGAAGACGCCCGCCGGCTGGGGCGGTATCTTCGGAGCCGCGACCGGCGCGTCACTGGAGGAGTGCTCGTCGAAATTGCGGATCGTCTGGACGTCCTTGTTCTCGGTCAAGACGAAGTCTTCGCGTTTCAGCCCATGGATAGGATGTCCGTCTTTATCTTGGGCCACCACATCCACGATGACTAGGTTCGTCCCGACATGTAGCACAGGTACAGCCTGCGAGCTCCCATCGGGAGCAGCCTGAGCCAGAATCGGCATGCTCACCAACAGCATTGCGGCAAGAGAGATGAGGGGTCTGAACAAGGGAAGCTCCGTAGGTTCTTTCAATCACGCAGTTCGTTATCAAACAGGCCAGTACGGAGGACTTGATCGCCCTCCGCACCGCGGGCCTGGGCTAGAAGGTTAAGTGAATGCCGCCTTGCAGCTGGCGACCAGAATTGAGTTGGCTCGTAATGACTCCGAACGCCGACGACGTAGGCGTCACGTTGGCCGAGCCGAACTGCGGCCGGTTGAATGCATTGAACGCATCCACCCGGGGCTGCAAAATTATCCGGTCATACAGCGTGAAGTTCTTCAAGATGGAGAAGTCGAAGTTCTTCGTCGGATCCGACCGCAGCAGGTACTCCGGGAACGTCCGGTAGTTGTACGTACCGGGCGCATCGTACGAATAGTTGGCGTTATCGGTTACCGGCGTGTCGAAACCCGCCGGGCTGAACGATGGCGTCTGCTGTCCGTTGTGCGGGTGATTGTCGAAGTTTCTAAAGTTTCCCGTATATACCGGGTTAGTCGACCATTGCAGCGGCGTTCCCGAGAGAGTCTGATAGATCGTCGTCAGGCTCCATCCTCCTACCGTCTCATCCCACACCTTCGAGTGGTTCAGGAAGCGGCGTCCCCGTCCGAACGGCAGCTGGTAGATCGCCGTCAACGATGCGTGATCGGCGAAGTCAGAGGTCGTTTCGCCATACCAGAGTGGTCCTCCAGCGTTGAGCTGTGTGGTTGATCCCAGGTTGCGTGAGTGTTCATAGTTGAAGGTGAATTGAAGTCCCTGAGCCATGCGGTGCGTCAGCTTCACAAGCAACGCATTGAAGTTTCCGGACGCACCCGGCGACAGCTCCTGGGTCACGCTGCTGTAATCGGGATACGCCTGCAGAAGCTGTCCGAGACCGATGGACGTAGAGGTGTTCAACGAAGTGGTTGCCGCCGGCCCTGCTACATTCATGGTTCCGTAGAACGGGTTTGTCACGGATGTGCTCAGCAGAGTCTGCGCCGCGCTCGTCGTCGCTCCTAAACCATTTGGAGCGGAAGCGCCATATTGCGAATGGCTCAGGTACTGCACGGTCGGCGACGAGCTGATCTGGTTGTTGAAGTTGTTATGAACCTGGTGGACTCCGATGTATCCAACCTCGAACATCCAGCTCTTATAGAATTGCTTCTCCACGTCCAACGTCCACTTGATCGCGTACGGCACCTTGACCGGCCCAATGAAGCTGAGCCCTTGGCCGAGCTCGGTATTGTAGCCATATCCCGGACCGACAGGCTGCACGATCGGGTTCGTTGCGGGATCGAACGGATCGGACAGCGTACCAGCCGGCGTGAGGAAGTTATTCTGCGTGGTGATAAGCGAAGTGGTTTGCGTGTATCCATTGGAATTGCCCGCGGTGTAGTCACCGAATGGGTTCACATAGACACCCGAGCCACCGCGAATGGCGAGAGTACCGTGGCTAAAGGCCGGCGAATAGGCGAAGCCAAGCCGGGGACTCACATAGAGCGGAGCCGTGTTGTAAGCGCCCCGCCGAGAGGGCGACGCATAGATGTACTGTCCTGTTGGGACGAACGAACTGACCGGCAGATAGGTACTAGGAGCAGCCGTGTAGTTAGCAAGCGCGGCTGCTGTCGCGGAGTTTGGGGCAGTCGGGTTCCATCCCACCTGCATCTGATTGTGGCTCTCGTCCACCGGTGTCTCCGCCTCCAACCGCAGGCCTATGCTGATCGTCAGTGTGGGCAGTGCCTTCCAGTCATCCTGCGCGAAACCGCCGTAGTAGAAGTTGTTGTATTGGAACTTCGTATTGATCGCAAAGGAGCCGCTGGTCGGCAGGCCCAGTTCAAACATGGCGAACGAACCTCCGAACGCCTGAGCCGCGCTTGGCGGGTTCGTGCCGCTGGATGCGCCCGTCACAAAATCGCCCGTGCCGGCGCTGAATGCAAATTGTCCATTCGCCGCGCCAGGCGAGAGGGCAGAGTCTTTATTAGCCCGGATATCGGGGCCAATCTTGATCGTGTGGTGTGCCCACACCTTGTTCAGGCTGGCATAGAACTGGATATTGTCGAAGTGCTCTACATTCCCAGGATTACCGCTCAGGCTGGGGATAGAGATGCCGTTATCTGAAAAAGTCAGATACGGCAGGGCCAGAAATTTCGAATTCGCTGCGAGATAGCTCGGAAACCCAATTGAGGTCGGGCTTTGACCAAGGCTCTTGGGACCGGAGTAGGCATCGTTACGGCTGAAGCCGAGCCGGACTTCCAATGCCGTCGTCGGGTTGATGGTATGGACGTCATCGATCTGGCCGCCCGCAAGAATCGTAGTGGCGTTGGTTCCACTCAGCGCATTGTGAAAGATGTCGGCGGAAATCTGCACCAGCTTGCTGCGATGGCCTTCCACGAAAAGCTTGTTTCTCGGGCCGAAGTTATAGTCGACCCGGGCCTGATTGGACTCGTAATTATTGAGCGACGGATCGCTGGCGAAATAGTTGTTCTCCCCATCCGCCTTGGTAGCGGTGCTGTTGTAGTTCGGCAAAGGGATCAGCTTCTCGTATGCCGCCGCGATTGGGCTGATCGTAAGGCCGGCATTTGAGAACACATTGCCCGGAATCGGCGAGCGGACCGTCTCGTTGGTCGTGGACGTTACCGGAACCGTGACTCCGGAATAGGGGTTGTAAAGCTGATCTTGCGTATTGTAGGCAAGCAGCGCGGAGAAGTCGCCCGTACGCTCTGCCGCGGTCGGCACGCTGGTGATCGTCGTTGCCGGAACCGATCCGTGATACCCCTCAAAGGCATAGAAGAAGAACGCCTTGTTGTGACCGTTGTAGAGAAACGGGAGCATGATCGGGCCACCAATGGTGAGGCCATACTGGTTGTCGTGCGTCGACTGGATAAACGTACTGGCATTGTCGTAATAGGGCTTCGCCTGAAACGGCCGCGATCCCTCGTAGTACTCGGATGCCGATCCGTGTATCTGATTCGTGCCCGCTTTGGTCGTAATGTTGACAATGCCGCCCGCCGTATCGCCATACGCCGCATTAGCCGAAAACTCATCCACTCGCACCGCGTCAACCGCTTCCAGAACGGGACTGAAACCAGCCGTCCGGCTGCCGTCCGTCATGTTCGGAACGCCGTTCAACAGAATCTCGTTCGAAGCCGAGTTGCCACCGCCCAACGAGAAGTCATCCGCTGTCGACTGCTGGAATGGCAGCGTCTGAGACTCCGAGTGCTTGCCCTTCGCCACCGCCCCATACTCCAGGTGTGCAAAGCCTAGCGCGTTGCGTCCATTGCTCGGCAGGTCCTCCATCTCTTCCGAGGTAAGCGTTTGGCCAGTGTTCGCGTCGGCGATGTCCACCAGCGGAGTATTACCGCTAACCGTGATCGTCATGCTGTCCGAACCCAACTTGAGCGACACATTGATCTCCAGCGTCTGCTCTGTCTCCAGCACCAGTCCCTGGCGCACGAACTCACTAAACCCAGGCGAAGACACCGTTACGCTATACGTTCCCGGCTGCAGAAACGGAGCCGTGTATTCGGCGTCCTTGTTGGCCACGAGATTGGTCTTGACTCCTGTGTCGGTGTCCGTCACAACGACCTTTGCTCCCGGAATAATCGCCCCCGTCGGATCCGTGACCCGCCCTGTAATAGTTCCGCGGCTTATCTGCGCGAATGCGGATGCACTGAGGAGAGAAAAAACGAACAGCACGAAATACTTCATCTATGAAACTCCGGCGGAAAGAATTGTTCGATGTATCGAGCGTGGCCAAGCTAGATTGGAGCGGCAACGATGTCAATGCAGTTTTCACGGAAATTATGTCTTTATTTCGAAACAAAACGTTTAGAAATGGCAACGATATCTCAAAAGGATCTCCGACGTTCCATCCTAGGCACACCTCGAACCCATCGAAACACTTACAAATCAATGGCTTGCATCACATTTTTCCCATCGGGATTCCTGCTGAGTCTCAACGGTCTGACTAGATATTCGGGACGACCGTCTTGTCTCGAATTCGACTGTTTCTAGATTCCGCTTTGCGGTCTCCCTATTGGCAACGCTGCCTTTTAGGATGGAAAGCTAATCGCGGAAGTGGCCGATCCGCGACGCCACAGCATAAGCGCCGGCCTGATTGCAATCGACAATGACACCAATCTGGCTGGAAAGGCAGTATTACCTTCGCCAACATCGTTGCTGACATAGGCTCCCCCGCCCAAACGTCTTTCAATTTCACTCGGCACATTTAGAATCAATAGTCCGGATTGGAATGGCCGACGATAAAGCTCTTGCCTAATCCCACAACGTCGGCAATAAATGCGCCGCGATTCTTGCGAATCATCGCCGTTGCCTGCCGTACCGCGTCCTGCTGAAAGTCGGTTAGTTGGCGGAAGATGTCGTCATCCCACAGCAGATTGCCGGGGGCCGCTTCATCTACCCACGTATCCGGGTTCGACAGACAACGGCTAACGATCTTTGCGATTGCCTTTCTGTCATTTTCCGTTGATGGAGGTATGGGCACATCTTTCATGAACTCCATCTTTAGCAGAAGACGGCCACCGTCGTCCGCAGCACCCAACACAGCGCAGACACGCTTCAGATATTCCCACACGACACTGCTGGATAGGACGCCGAGAAGAAATAAGTCGTCACATGGGATGATGAAGGCATTCATGTTCGCATGGATGCCTTCCCGATCTAATGTGAAGCGACTCTCTGAACATATGTAGGGATATACGATCTTGGGTCTATCCCATACACCGTTCCGGTATTGACTTTGCTGTAGCTGCCACCATTCTTGACTTACTGCACGCTCTTCAAGCTGAGCCCTAAAAGGGCTCAAATGCTTCTTGATTGCGGGGTAGGATCGCAGATCAATCTCTTGGTGGGTGTAAATGATAGGGTTTGCTTTTCGCTATGGTGGGCCATCAAATACTGCGATTTGACCTTCAGGAACTCGTCGATTAGCGGCTGTTGAACGCCGATCTGCAAAGCTCCGGGACTTGGCGAACAGATGCTATCGCCAACTTCAATCTTGTAGTCCAGATTGGGTAGCGGCTGTGGCTCGGGGCCGTCGTAATCCACTGCAAGCGATAGCCAGAGCCGAAGTCGAGCAATGTTGACAGCAAATTCTGCCACATCAACGCCGTAGATATTCGTTTGAATGATGTCCAGTTTTCTCTGGTACATGGTCTTGTTGTCGACCTGCCTCGTTTGGAAGAGGCATTGTCGGAGGTCAAGCAATTCGTGCATCATGCCCAGGAGATATGCTCCAGAGCCGCAAGCGGGATCGCAGACTGTGACTCGACGGAGCGCATTCAGCACCGCCTCGGCGTTGCGAACTTCGTCAGGTTCATGTTTGTCAATGAATCTGCAATGCGAACTTTAGGGTCTTTGTCTTCGTCGGTTTCCTCGAAGAGACCACCGTTCAGGTATTTCACCTTGCCGATTGTCGCCTCGACCGTACCGCCTCCGCCCTGGAGAACAATTCCAGCGCGCTCATTGTTCAGCGCGGCAAAGAGTAAACGCAGTCTGTCGGTATAGAAGTTCTTCCCATCCTGCTTCAGCTTGCCGTGCGATGCCCAGAGTGCGGCAAGATAGTCCGTGCTGCCATCAATGGTCAACCATTCCTTCTTCTGAATGAAGCGAAGGAACATGAGGCGATTGAAGAGGCGTTGAGTAAAGAGGTGGCGGCGGTCTTGCTCCTCATCGCTGGTGCCAAAGCCCTTGACGGCATCGCGCATGATCTCGAAGACGCGCTTGTATTCGTCATAGAACTCTTTGCTGACCCTCGACACGTCGAAGGCTTCTTCATGCTGATCTTGAATCTGCTGTGCTGTGACACCGAAGAGACCTGCGTCCAGGGTTTGCGGGTCCAACTTGCTTATGCGCTCAACCGCTGTCCGCAACCGCTCCTGCGGACCAACCGTAATGCGGCGATAGAGGCGCTTGTTCTGC
>Ga0302233_10001263_pt1 | contig 17925 bp, 21 predicted proteins | sample II_Palsa_N3_1_FD_193516 | JGI IMG/M metagenome (GOLD analysis project Ga0302233, IMG submission 193516) | Peat permafrost microbial communities from Stordalen Mire near Abisko, Sweden - II_Palsa_N3_1 | ecosystem: Environmental > Terrestrial > Soil > Palsa > Peat permafrost | place: Sweden... | reverse complement strand
CCACACGAACGTGTTTGGTGGAGTGAACATGTTTTGGTTTGTGTGTGTCTTGGATGTGCTTGTGGTCGTGCTCGTCCAGATACCTCTCCTGCATGTCATCCTCAAAGTCATGCCCATGGTCGTCGACCGCTGCTCGTACGATGTCCAGGCTATGTCGCTCTTCCTCCTGCCCAAGTACCGTTTCTGCCTCCCGTTTGTCAATCAGACTCAGGATCAAACCAGCAATACCCCTGGGTCCATCATTATCCAAGAGATGACCAATTTGAAAAAGGACGTGAAGAAGGCCTTTGACGAGGTCGCGCGAATCGAACTTGGCAAGTCGAAAAAGCTTATTGAGAGAATGAAACAGCACCAAGAAGCCCACAAAGACCTCCTCACCGCATGCACCGACAAAAAGAAGAACGAAAATAGCAAGACGGGCCGCACTGCAAGCGAAGGCGTACACGATGATGACCTTAAACTCGATCGCGACGGTATGCCCCTGGCCCCCGAGACGACAGCCAGCGAGGCGATCGCAATGTACAACGACACGCGCAAGTTCCTCGTGGCCTGGATGCACGCTCGCCGCTTCCATTTCCGCAACGTCGTCAACACGCACCTGCAGACGATCGCGGGCATTTTCGTCTTTCTCGCGGTCGTGTCGATTGTTTGCATGGCCACGTTTATCATCCTACTCCTCGTGTCCAAGGTCGACGACTTCTTTGACGTGCTCTTCCAGCCAGACCTTGCCTTGCTCCTCTTCATCGGCGTGTACGCTGGCATCGCCGTCGGCATGGTCTCCTTGCGCCTCCTGCAAGTCCTCGACACGACCAAGCAACAGATCGCGCAGCTTAACCGCATCATCTACCGCTCGCACGCGCGCTACTTCCCGTTCAATTGGAGCGAGGACATCATGATGAACAAGACCGTGGTCGCAGAGGGCGAGCGCTTTGAGGAGTTCCTCAAGTACCAGTGCCACGTGCTCGAGTCGCTCGAGGAGCGCCCCAAGATCTTTGGTCTCGAGTTGCGTGCGAGTTACTACAACATCCTCGTGGGCTACGCCATCACAAACGTTCTTACGGCCGTCATTGCTATCATCACCTTGGCCATGACTAACGTTGAAGATCACTATTTCCCTGAATAAGTACGTAGCATCAGGAAAATATTGTTACCCATGGAGCAAGGTTGACGTGCGTTTGTTTCCTGACTGAAATAATTCGTTTCACATTCGATCAATACGCGAGGAGGTTTAAAAAAGTGAGCAAGCAGGGCGTCAAGTGTGGGAGTGAGGTGGTGAATGCACCCAACGACCAAGAGCGCCGTAATAGTCATTTCATTTCTGTGGTCGGGTCATTGACTTCATCTCGTGAACAAGGAGCAAACAAAAAGAGGAACGGTGCCTACGTCAATGGTCACAGGTCGGCAGGTGCACAACGAGACGGATCGGCTGGCATGAGCCGTGCGCAGAGCCTCCATCCCGCCATGGAGCAGGGACACGTGGTTAAAGTTCTTGTAGATGAGCTTTCTTGCAAACTACATAGGCGATCATGACGTCTCGTGAGCATTCGTTTTTTAATAATCCGAATATAAAGTACCGCTGGACCAGAACGACCCTTGTTCGCGATCACAACAATGTAAGGCCACGGCTGCTCTCGCAGTCGGTTCTCGATATCGTCTAGCTCTTCCACATGGACATTCCAGGCATTGGGCACATGGGCCTTTGCAAAGTCGTCTTCGTCACGCATGTCCACCGTCATGATCATCGGACGCAGCTGGAGGAACTCGCGCAGCACGATCCTCGGCGCTAGCTCTGCCTTTTTCTCGTCCAACGAAATCTGGATGTTCATGTGTGCACGATGAGCACGAAAAAAATAGTTTCTCTCCTTTACCGGCTTTTCCCACCAGTACTCGTCGGCAGTGGCGGTGGCGGTGGCAGGAGCAGACGGCGATAAGGCAAAAGAAGAGGCTGAGGCTGCTGTTGATGAGGACGTCGAGGAAAAGGAGGACGATGAGGACGACGCTTCCGCAGACAGACGGTCGTGTACTCTCCGCACAATCGAGGGTGGTGTTTGTCGCATCATCGCCAGCGCTTGGAAGAGGCATTGCTCAATGTCGACGTCCTTTTTGTGGTTTTGTGAGTGGCTTCCAACAACAAAAAAACAAGGGGGAGAGCAGAGGAAGAAAAAGCAAAAAGCAAAAACAACGTACGGGCGTCTCGGAAAACAGCATGATCGACTCGTTAAAGGACGCGGCGAGGAGGGTCGAGCGCAGCTGTCGCAGGATCGAGATGCCAATGTAGAGCGACAGAGCAGGCGGACACACGAGGATCCGGTCAAACAGGTGCAAGAGCTTGTCCATCGGGAACACGTCTATGCTCCAAGGGTAATATAATGAAAACATAAAAATTAAAATAAAAATACGGGTGTAGAGCGTGAGGAACCACGGGATGGCAAAGAGGTCGGGCAGGAAGCCGATCTCGTCCATGTGCGCGGCCAGTTCAGCGTCGTTGAATGAGAGCAGGTGGCGGAACACGGCCAGTGAGTCTTGCAGGACGTGCGAGTTGTCGTACGCGAAAAAGTCGTTGAGGTACCGCGGGATAAAGGACTGGATGCATGCAAACGCCATTTGCTCGTTCTCAAAGTTGAGGGCCAAGAACGGAGCGCAAACCGAGTCGAGTCCTATTTGTTGAACAATGCAGGTCCCACTTTTGCGGCGTTCGCTTACCTTGCCAGTAGACAAGCTTGTCGTTCGCCTTGACCCAGCTCTTGAGCAGTCGCCGCAACTGCTGGTGGCCCCTTTCGGACGCCATCAGCACATGGTACTGGTGGCAACGAGGAATGTCCACGTCAATCTACATAGAACGCTTTTTTTAACAACATACGTCTATCAAAAAAGAAAAAAAACATACCTGGCGGTCAAAGGCACCCTCGGCAAACTTGTCGATGGCCTCGTACTGTCCCTCGGTGTCGCCCTCGACGCCCAGCAAGGCAGCCCAGACCCTCCCTCTCAGCAACGGCGGTATGTCCTGTCGAGCAGCGGCCTGGATCTCTGGAGCAGTTGCTGGGTAGCCCTTGAGCAGGTCCTCAAACAACGCGATCCGCCTCTTCTGGTAGTCGAAATCGCGCTCGCGGATGACGAGCGGAGGGACGCCTGCCATTGTTTTTTAAATATATTTTAAACGTATATATATTACCCTGGCGAGAAATATCGTGTTCAGGACCGAGAAAGTTGATCTTGTTGATGTCGTAGGTCTCGGTTGGTTTCCTGGTCAGCGACTTTGGAGGAGCCACGTCGTCCTCTGCGCCCAGTTCGGATGGTCGCAACCTTGCGCGCATGGTCTTGTCCAGCACAATCGGGACAATTTCGCCTGCGTACGGGGCCTTTCCGCTGTCTGCTGCACCGGCACCGGTGCCAGCTCCCGCTCCCCCACTGGACGCCGACTCGTCCGAAAAGGCGGCGGTGAGGGCGGCAGAGGTCGACGGGGACATGGTCTCGTCGTTGCCCGACTGGAAGCCAAGCCGCGGGATCGAGAGGATGGCCGGGGCAAAGTGCGAGGCTGACGAGGTGGCGCCCAACGTGGAACTCTGCTCTGCCAAGGCGGCCTCCAACGGACCGACGGCGAGCCGCCACATGTAATAGGTGGAGGCGAGATCGCTGTGAAGCTTGTCGGCATCGTCGTCGCCGTCGTCGTCGTCGTCGTCGTCGTCAAGGCAGTGGACGATCGGCCACACGTACCACGCCTTCTTGCCCGGCGGCGGGCGGAGGCCCTTGAGGAACGGGTGCGTCATGAGTTCGGCCGAGGAGGGTCGTGAGGCGGGATTTGGGTCGAGCGCCGCCTGGACAAACTCCATGAGCGCGTGGTCGATCGACCCGAGCACGTTGAGCCAGCTGGTGGACGACGCTGCGTCCATCGACGCGAGGGCAGGCGAGGCCACGGGTGACGGCGAGTCAATGTCAATCAGGATCCCCGTGGTGCTGCCGCTCGTGCTGTTCTTTTGCTGCTCGCCCCAGACACGCCCGACTCCTCGTTCACGTGGAGCAGGAGGCGTTGGCACGGCCCTCTGAGTCGTGGCTTGCAGCACAGCCGATGGGTCGCCACTGCACAGCTGCGCAAGGCCGCTGCTGATGGCCACCTGCGGCGACAGCAGCTCAGCGGCGAGGCTCGCGACCACGATCCCCAGGGCCCACACATCCGACTTGAAGCTCGTCGCCCGGTCAATGTCGCTGGGGAACGCATTGATGATCTCGGGGCTTGCTGTCTCTGGGTACCTGCGCACGAACTATTAAATTCAATTGCACTCGTGTGTTACCCAAAGGGAAAATCGACATCTGCGCCCTGTGCTGTCGCAAAGTACAGCCCATAGTTGGCCAGCTTGACGTGCATCTGGTGGTCGTGGGCATCGGTGGTCACACAGACGCTCTTGAGCGACAGGTTTCTGTGCGCAATCCCGTGGTGATGGTGCAGAAACACAAGGGCACGCAGCATTTCGTACGCCCACAGCCGTACCCTCTGCGTCGTAATCCTCATTGGTTGCTGTTGCCGCTCGAGGATCAATGACGCCAGCGTCGTCTCATAGTGCTCGGACACGATCCACAGCCGTTCTAATGGCAATGGCACACTCTCGTCATGCCTGATCATGACCGAAGAATACAAGAGTACCGCGATGGCCATGACAAATATCCAGGTACTGGCACAGATGCGGGTGCCGCAGCCGCTTGAGCCGCTGGAACCGCCCGATGACGTTGGTCGCGGCCGGCGTCACCGGCAGCCCGTTCTGCCCGACCACGTTGTCCTTCTGAACCGTGCGAAAGGCCAGGGCGCCAAACATCGCGGCTACGTGATAAATATGGTTTACGGCAAGAATTACATCATGAGCACCACGATCGTCGTGCCGCGTTCGTTCAACCCGAGGTAACTGGCCTTCGATTGCCGCTTGCTTAGCCAACGCTGTTTTGTAGTGAGGCGGTGCTGTTTGGGTGTGCGTTTGCGCTGTCCATCCTGCTGCCCCTCAAGGGCGACGGTGCGCTGAACGGCGCGAGCTGGTGGGCCGTGTTTGCGCCGCTGTGGGTGCTGGACGCGCTCGTGTTTGTCGGCTGCGCCGTGGGGTGCTCCAGATGGAGGCAGTACCGGGGCGACGCGGCCGATCGGTACGACATTGCGGGCATGGTCATGTGCACGATCCTCGTCGCACTGCTGTTTGTGACAGAGGTGCTGATATGCGTGCGCGCAGAGGGCGTGCTGGAGATCGACTGGAGGGTCGTGTTCACGCCCACGTACATCGCAACCGTGTTTGCGCTTGTTCCTGCCTTTGCACAGAGGCTGTTTGTGCGGAAGCATCCCTCCGTCATCGTATAATCCTACCGAACTAGTGTATATGAATAATTAACCAGGCTTCGCAGTTTGAGGACATTGTCGCCTTCTCGTTCTTTCTCGTCATCTTTGTCTCGGTCAAGCTCGCGGGCGTGCTTCAGTGCTCGTGGCAGGTGGTGTTCTGGTCGCTCTGGGTCCTGTATTTCTTCCTGTTATTTTGGACGCTGTCGACGGTTTTGCGCGCCGCATCGTACGCCTGTGTTCAAATGATAGACCTTCACGAACGGGTCGAGCTCGTCATGACTGCGATCAGTGTCTCTATAAGGGTTGTGCCTACCTTTGCCTTTCTGGTACCATTTGTTTGTTTGTTTGTTTCGTCCGTTCATTAAACTGTATTTTTCGAAAAAGGTCATGCTCACGATGAAGCTCGAGGGAGCGACGTCAGCCTCGTGGACAACGGTGTTTATTCCTCTCCAGTTAGTTTTGGCGATCCTCCTCTGGATCGCTGTATTACACGAAGGCGGCAATCCTCGTAAACACTGCTCAGTGCCTTAATTTAAATGTATTAAATATTTATCATAGATTGGTTTGGCTACGATTCATGGAGGGATGCGCTCTTCAAGAGGTTACCAAACGTGGGTGTCGTTTCGTTCCTATCGATAACATCGGCCGTGGTGAACACAGACGGACCCCTCGATCCGAGTTCCAACGAAGTGGACCACGAGGATGACGACAACATTGGCGACGACGACGACAGCGACGATCGGCTCGTGGCCTTCAACTCCGCTGCCGCTAAATATACGTCGATTGAAATGCCAGACTAGGCGACCATAAAATTGTGCACAGTTTAAAAATATGCAGCGATAATATTTCATCCAAAAAAGAAAGGAAAAAAAAAAAAGATAGTCTGGTCCTATAGCTACGAGGTCGACTCTAGGGTGGCCACGATCTTGCGGTATCGGGCCTTGAGGCTTGCAAAATCCCGGTCAAAGGAAGACGCGTGGCTTGTGAACGACGTCTGGCTGCTCACGCTCCCCTCGCGCGAGGGGCTCCGTCTGTACAGCCCAAGATCGACGCTCCCCTCGTCATAGTCATCTTCGTCGTCATGAAATCGGTGAGTCTGTTGCGGTGCCGTCGCCGCCGCCGCCGCCCGGGCCAATGTAGAGATGGTGGCGGCATTAGTGGCAGCAGCTGCTGCAGCACCTGCGCCCTTGATTGTGCTCGTGGACGACGCAAAGGACGATCGAAAGACGTCGCCGCTCGAGCTCCCGCCGCCGCCGATGGTGAGGTTCTCGAGGTTGGTCGCTTGGGATCCTGTGGCAGATCGCTGGAGGTAGCGCCTCAGATCGTCCCCGTGCACATTTGCCGCCGACGAGGAGGCGTATGTCGAGCCTTCTGAGAGACGGATGACCGAGTCGTGGTCGTCAATGAGCGGACGTTGTTGCTGCTGCTGCTGCTGCTGCTTCTGCTGCGACTGGTGGAACTGCTGCGACTGCCTGTTGGTCGAGGTACTGCCATAGGCGTCGATGGTGTCTTCCATGTCGTCGTCGCCATCGACGTCGTTGTTGCCCTGTCGAGGCCGAGAGGGTGGCAGCAGATCGTCGGCGGCCAGGCTGCTCATGTCATCCCCCGTCATGCCGGTCATGCCGGTCATGCCGGACATGAGCGACGACCATTCGGGAGGGCTGCTGGGTCGAGCCAGCGACATGAATGGCCTCCTCTGCTGCTGCTGCTGCTGTTGTTGTTGTTGTTGTTGCTGCTGCTGCTGTTGTTGTTGCTGCTGCTGCTGCTGCTGCTGTTGTCTTTGGACTGCTGCAGTTGCTGTTGCGGCCGGCACGCGGTTGACAAGCACCGCACGACGTTGGAACTCGGGGCTAAAGGTGCTGCTGCTTGCCGGCGCAGGGTTCCTTTGAACGGTTGACGTCTCTGGCAGGCGCGACATCTGCGACGTGTCGATGCTCACGGGCGAGAGCCACGTCGACGACGTCAGCAGCGACGAGTTGATGGACAGCGGTGAGTCGTCGTCCAAATAGTTTCTGCTGGCGTTGCGCTGCTGGGGCATCGGTGTCTTAAAGGCGTTTTCCTCGTCCTCGGCGTGAAAGTCGTCGTCGTCCGTGTCGTTCAGCTGTTGCTGCTGCTGCTTTGGTGGCTGCTGCTGCTTTGGTGGTGGCTGCTGCTTTGGTGGTGGCTGCTGCTTTGGTGGCGGCTGCTGCTTTGGTGGCGGCTGCTGCTTTGGTGGCGGCCGCTGTTGTGACACCTGGGCTTGCTGGGGGAGAGGGAGATCGCCGTCTTGCCACTTGATACGCTCACGGAACACGGCCGGCCGCTTCTTGGGGTCGGTCCGCAGCGCCTGGTTGACCACGCGCACCAGCGCCAGCTTGGCCACGTACTTGCACCCACTCGTGTGGTCCGTCGCGGCCTCGGCCTTGAGCATGGCTGCAAACTTGTCGGCCAGCGGGCCCTCCACCTTTTCGTCGCGCAGCTTGTCGACGTAGCGCGTACGCTCGCGCTCAAAGTGTGCGCGGTACTTGTCCACGCGCGACTCCATGGGGTCCCAGGCAAAAGGGCACGGTTTTTTGGCGCGCAAATTCTAAAATGGCGACGACGGGCGTGTGCGCCACCCAACACCAACTGACTGGCCTCGTTCTGCACTCGCTGTACGAGGACATTGAGCAGCAGCACCGCCGTAAGTGCATCGTGTCTGCTCTCTTGTTGCTAAACTGCGCAACTTTGCAGTGACGGATGCAACGATGGCAAGGTACACACACCTCCACATCTCGCCATATAATTCAACATTTTACCGAAAGCTTGCATGCGATGCTGGGGCTGCACGTGCTGACAGACGCCCTGGCTGCGATCGATGAGCAGAGGATAACGAGAGCGTTTGCGCCATCGGGCAAGTCGGTGTTTCTGGTAAAATCAACCTAAATTGTTGACATAATAATTCGCGTGGCACTGGCAGGTGGAGGGCAGCGAGCAGTACGTGTGCCTGCCAGAGAGTGGCAAGTGTTTGTGCATGGCGTTCCAGTTCTCAGGTGCTTTTGATCCAATGTTAGATATAGATTTTTTAAAAAAGAAGAAAAAATTCTTTCTGCTGCAGTGGTTGCGCGAGGAGACGCCCTGGCGGTATACCGCAAGACCAGCTTTGTTTCCGCTTAATTGACGAGTACTCATTTAGTGCAAGCATGCGATCGCTGCCAGGATCGCAATGGCCTTGGATCAGTACAAACGGCAAGACATTTCCGAAGAACAGCTTGTTCATTTCCTCCTGAAATAGACAGCCTTGACATTTTAAACTGTGAATTTACTAAAAATAAACTTTGTTGCTGTTTGAGAGTACCGCAATGTCTGCTGTCAAAGCGGCATCTTTAAAGGTTTTATTAAATCTGTGCATTTTTTTTTTATTCTGTACATTTGTGCTGATCATATCGGTACATGACGAGCAGGGCCTAGTGACGGAGATCTTCGAGGCGCTGGACGAGCAGGTTGGTGGTGTCGAGGAATCGGTCGACGCAGTTTGCCTACATTCATTGTTCAGATGGACCGTTTTTCATGGAGCGTGCGACGCGTTCTCTTACCAAGCACGCCTCCTCCGACTTTTCGAGCTTGTTGCCTGGTTTCACTGCATGCGAGTTTCCGAGGGACGGTTAGTGAGGGCAACAGTTGGTCAGGCCGCACGTACAGACACACTTAGGAAAGCAGAGCTCTGTGAACTGGTGGACGGCCGCCTGGAGAACCGAGCCTGTTTAGCACACGCACACGCGCAGAGGGACACAAGCAACACGACGTACCTGGAACCGTGCCTTTTGCTGCTCGACCTCGAGGAACTGTGCAGCAAGGCAAACACGCCCACACGGGATGGGATGGTCAAATCGAGCCAGGACAACAGAAAAAAACACACAAAAACCAACGCAGGGTCAGACCGTGACCACAACAGCCACACACGACAGCCGCAAACGTACCTGGGTCAGCTCACGCTGGGTCTGCGCGTCCATTTGCGACATTTCGCTGGCTTCTGGGCACCTACTTTCCGTAAATATGGCGTCGTTCAAGAAAATTCTCGTCAGTCAGCCCGTCGTCGAGCTCGACGGCGACGAGATGACTCGTGTTCTGTGGCGATGGATCAAGGAGTACGTGCGCATGGGTCGGTGGAACAAACAGACTACGGACTTTAAATTTTTAAAAAAAAAAGCTACCTGATCCTGCCGTACCTCGACGTCAAGATCGAGTACTATGACCTGGGTATGGAGAACCGCGACAAGGTAATGAACAGACAAAGCACAACACACGCTGACGGGCACGATCCCGTGCGCGCTAGACAAACGACCAGGTCACGCTCGATGCCGCCAAGGCAATCCAAAAGTACAATGTAAATGAACGACCTCGCTCCAAACCCTGTTTTTGCGATTGCTGACTGGTCCAGCACGCACACGCAAACAGGTCGGCATCAAGTGCGCCACCATCACCCCCGATGAGGCCCGTGTCAAGGAGTTTAACCTCAAGAAGATGTGGAAGTCGCCCAACGGCACCATCCGCAACATCCTCAACGGCACCGTCTTCCGCGAGCCCATCCTGTGCAAGAACGTACCGCTCAGCGTCCCCGGCTGGAAGGAGCCCATTGCTATCGGCCGCCACGCCTACGGTGGTACGCTAGCGATGCCGTGGTTGTTGTTTTCAATAAAAAAAGGGCATTAGATATCTATGCCTCCAGCGAGATCAAGGTCCCTGGACCTGGTCAGCTCAAACTCGTGTTTACGCCCGAGAATGGCACCGCGCCGATCGAGGTGCCCGTTTTCAAGTTTACCGGCCCTGGAGTGACGCTCTCTCAGTAACGTTGTTCATTTTATTTTAATTTTATTCAAAGGACGACAAAATAAAGGTACAACACGGACGAGTCGATCAAGGCGTTTGCGCATGCCTCGTTCCAGTTTGCGCTGCAGAACAAGAAGCCGCTGTTCCTCTCGACCAAGAACACCATCCTCAAGGGCTATGACGGCCGCTTCAAGGATATCTTCCAGGAGATCTACGAATCGTAAGTTTTCAATGCAAGTTTTTTTTTTTTTTTTTTTTTTACATTTTTTTTTTATTTTACTTGCAGGACCTATAAGAAGCAGTTTGAGGCCAACAAAATCTACTACGAGCACCGTCTGATCGACGACCTGGTGGCGTACGCGATCAAGAGCTCCGGTGGATTCGTGTGGGCGGCCAAGAACTATGACGGCGACGTCATGTCCGACATGATTGCCCAGGGCTTTGGCTCGCTCGGCCTCATGACGAGCGTGCTCGTGTGCCCCGACGGCAAGACGATCGAGGCCGAGGCTGCCCACGGCACCGTCACGCGCCACTACCGCCTGCACCAGCAGGGCAAGGAGACCTCGACCAACTCGATCGCGTCGATCTTTGCGTGGACCCGCGGCCTTGCGCACCGTGCCAAGCTCGACAACAACGCGGCCCTGGCCAAGTTCACCTCGGCCCTCGAGGCCGCCTGCATCGAGACTGTCGAGAAGGGCATCATGACCAAGGACCTCGCCCTGTGCATCGCCGGCTCGGAAAGCAAGCTCAAGCGCAGCGATTACGTCTCCACCGAGGAGTTTATCAAGAAGGGTACGCATAAAAGCAAAAACACAACTTGTTCTCAAACGAAATCGCACAGTTCGCGATACACTCAACACCAAGCTGGCTATTTCGTCCAAGCTATAAAAAGCAACGCATCGCGACTATTTTTTTTTCTTTCGCGATTTTTGATTCGTCGCTTCAGTCTATTTTTAAACACAACCACGAGAGGTGGTTCAAACGTTGACACGCTCAGCCGCGGTGTTTTTGAGCGCTGCTTTCCGGTCGTGCGCGTGCGTCGATTGGGGCTGCCTGTTGTCTCGGTTGTGTGTGTGTCTCTGTGTGTGTGTGTCTCTGTGTGTGTGCTTAACCAGTTTCGTTGGAACACAAGCCTGGCTTCCTTTTTCATGCTCGAAAGCCCGTTTTGTTTGTTTTTTGTCAGTGTCTGTGTCACACACCACACCACACACCACACCACAGTCGCTCTTTGCTGGTGGTGGCCCGCTTCTGCTGATGTCGGGGGCCTTCTTCCCGTCGCCGTTACTGATTGACCTAAACCCCTCTGTCCCTTTTACCTTTTCAGGACTAGAGGCATCGACAATGACCGCTGAGATTCGACGAAAGCTCGTGATCACCGGAGACGGTGCGTGCGGCAAGACGTGCCTGCTCATTGTCTTTTCCCGAGACGAGTTCCCCGACGTACGTGTGCCCTTTTTTAAATTCAGTCGCGGTGCTTTTTTTTGACATCATCCGTTACTTTTTCCCCCCGTTAGCAATACGTGCCCACTGTGTTTGAAAACTACGTCGCCGACATCGAGGTCGACGGCAAGAAGGTCGAGCTCGCCCTGTGGGATACTGCTGGCCAGGTGCATACTTTTTTTAAATTATTTTTTTTTTTATTGCTGATCAAACCTCGTCGTGCACTCACACAGGAGGACTATGACCGTCTGCGACCGCTCTCGTACCCCGACACCAACGTCGTGCTCATGTGCTTCTCGATCGACCAGCCCGATTCGCTTGAGAACATCGCTGAAAAAGTAATCGCTTTTTTCTTTGGATATTTTTGGGCCGTTGTGACTGACTGACATCCTTGCATTTCATAGTGGAACCCTGAGGTCCAGCACTTCTGCCCTGGTGTGCCCAAGGTGCTCGTCGGCCTCAAGCTCGACTTGCGAGATGACGAGAAGACCATCACCGAGCTCAAGAAGGTCAACCAGAAGCCCGTCACGTTCGAAGAGGGACAGGCCATGTCAACACAAATCAACGCATACAAGTACCTCGAGTGCTCTGCAAAGAGCCGAAACGGTGTCAAAGAGGTACAAAACCGCAGGCATGGCCTACGATGCAAGACTAATATTTTCTTTTTTGCGACAATCAGGTCTTTGAGGCAGCAACGCGAGCAGCATTGACAGCAAAGAAGGGAAGGGGGGGCCTGAAGTGCATCCTTCTCTAAATATTTCAAAAATTTTTTTCAAAAAAAAAAAAAACATTCTCTTTCATATATGTTCTGTCTGTCCTATTTTCTCTGGTTTATTCACCCCTTTTTTTCTCTTGATTTCTCTGCAAGCAAAGGAAAAGCACACAGTATTTTTTTTATTTTAATTTGAAGACAATCTCGTGGGGTTTTTTTTTCCCCCTGCTATCCCCAAAATCCATATTTTTTCGATGGTTTAATTTGAACTTTTTTTATATTCATGTGAGTGTGAAGGGCGTACAGAGCGAGACAAATCATTTAACGGTTGGACTTGGCAACACGCTCGAGCTCGTCCTTCTTCTTGATGGCGTACGAGGTCGACGACTGCTTGGCAGCGTTGATAAGCTCATCAGCGAGGCACTCAGCAACGGTCTTCATGTTGCGGAAGGTGGCCTCACGGGTACCGGTGGTGAGGAGCCAGATGGCCTGCGACGAAAATTCTTGTCAGAAAAACAAGCAATAAAAAACAAGCGTCTCTTTTACCTGGTTGACGCGGCGGAGGGGCGACACATCAACAGCCTGGCGACGGACAGTGCCGGCGGAACCAATGCGGGTCGAGTCTTCGCGGGGACCAGCGTTGATGATAGCATCGACGAGAACCTGAACGGGGTTCTGCATAACGGGTGCGCGTTTCAGTAAAATCGCCCCCTCGCTTGTCCCACACGGCGTTCGTTCCGTACCTTGTCGGTGGTGAGGTGGATGATCTCAAAGGCGTGCTTGACAATGCGGACAGCGAGAACCTTCTTGCCGTTGTTGCGGCCCTTCTTCATGAGCGCGACGGTGAGGCGCTCGACGATGGGGCACTGGGCCTTCTTGAAGCGCTTGCCTGCGTAGCGGCCAGCGGTGTGGGGGAGGTAAACGGCACCCTTGCCCTTGACGGCAACGTAATCCTCAAGGGAGATGTCCTTGACCTCGACGTCGTCAAAGGTCCAGCGGCCAAAGAGCTTGACCTGCAAGAGTGAATTTGCAAGTGGGGGGGAAGGAGAAAAAGCGTCGCTCGGTTTAATTGTCCATCCAGCACGACTTAAAAAGAACAAACCTCGCTGCCAGAGATGGTCTCGGCGACCTGGGTCTCGTCCGCCATTGTTGGTAGCTTCTGCATAAAACGAACAAAGGCGTTAGTGCACGGACCAAACGAAAATTACGAGCGCTCGACCAGCAGTCCTCCATCGCGTCTCAATCCTTCAATCCCTCACCCAATCCAGCCCTCAATCCACTCCATTCGCCTCCCCCCTCGCCTCCTCTCCCTCTTCCGCGGCCCCGCCGCTCCCCTCCCACGCCCTCCCTCCCTCCCTGCTTCGGGTGAGCCAGCTGCCGCGTCGTTCACGTACCAAGATAAAAGAGACCGGTCAACCATGATTTCGTGATGTCATCAGTCCCATCCCTGTACACATTATTTTCTGATCGATTACTTTGGGAGAAGGGCAGCGATTTCGCGTGCCGTCTGGTAGTTGGCCCATCGTGCGTCAAAGTCCATGTCCCACCAAAAGCTAATAGGACAATAAAAAGTCAAATTAAACAAACAACAAAAAAAAACATTTCTTTTTTTTCGTGCGCATACTTGACTGCGATGCACCGTCCCTCAGAGTCGTTCGACTGCTTGACGTGGTGATAGTACAGCGCCGGGATGTACAGCTTTTTTCGCAGAACTCGTTAGAATATTTTATATTGTTTATTTTTTACCATTTCGCCGGCAGAGACCGTCACCTGGATCGGATGGGCGTGGGCAAAGCGGGGGAAAGCGTGGAAGTCGGGGGTCTCGGGATCGACTGCGATCCAGGGCACCTCTGCGGGCGGACTGTCGGGAACCTTGTGAAAGGACCCGTCGTTGGCGTCGCGTTGCCAACGCCCTGTCGGAAACGATCGCTCGTAGAGGAACGGAAAGTCGGTCGGTGGGTACAGTGTAAAGTGCTTCTTGCCGGTGACGACGACATACAGGTTCTCGTAGTGGTCCTTGTGCAGCGACGTCGTTGACAGGTGCGTCCCGATCCAGATGTTGACGGCCTCGGGCTTGCGTCCGAGCGCCTCCGAGGCAAAGCTCACGTCCGCGTCCACGTCCGCCAGCAGCGACGAAAACTCCTCCTCTTGCGTCAAGTTGCTGTTTTGCAGCTGGACATACAGAACGGCGCCGACATCGCTTGCTAGGCTCTGTCGCCGCAGGTCGACAAACTTGTCATAGGACAGCCTCACATCCAGCGGCTGCATAAACGTCCCGTCCCTCACAGCTGTACAGGTCCTTTTAGCTTTGCAGTGGGGCCAGGGGGCCATCAACTGAACGTACCGTCGGCAAGGCCATCGGGCGTCATGGACACGGTAATGGGCCGCTCGCCCAGGACGCCGGCGATGTACGCGTCCGTCTTCCACTTTTCCAGCGCAGGCCAGTGGTCCACCGCCCCCTCGATCACCACGGGCGCGTGCCTGCCGATGATCCGGGCAAAGGCGAGTGCGGTCGGCGGCGCATGCAGCACCTCGACGTGCTCGCCCTGCACCTCTGTGCAACAGTAACGGTGAACGAACGCTTTTTGGTCATCATGGCCAACCAACCCTGCAGTTCGTTAGCGCCGTTCAGCAGGGCCTCGATGAGCGACTCGGCCTTGACGTCGGGTGCATCGGCCTCCACAAGCGGCGCAGAAGCGGCAGACATGAGGGAACGGCGAAAGAAAGAAAAAAAAAAACAGCAGAATTAATTTCAACCTTCCGAGTCAATAATGAGGCCGTCGATCCCTGTTGCAGTCGCGGTCTTGCTCGCCATCGCATCGGCGGCCTGGTCGGCCAGGTCGGCCTCGCTGTATCCACCACACGTGATCCCACTGACCAGCGCCAACTGGACCGAGACTCTGAGCACGGGCGACTGGTTCCTGGCAATGTAATCAAGCACCGTGTTACTTGGCGACACTCAACGCTTGCACAAAACAGAACGGCGTCGTGGTGCGTGTTTAGCAAACGGATAGGCCCCCAACTGGACGAGCTAGCGGACAAGCTTCACAGGAATCGCAGTGTTGTAAACGTCGCATCGATAGACGGATCGGTCGAAACAGGTGGGACGAGCATGATTGATGTACGGATTTGTGCTAACACACAGTCAGGCATCGCGGGGGGCTTCAGTGTCACGTCCTTTCCTGCCCTCTTCCTGTAACACCAATTGATCCCAATAAGCGTGAATGATTCTTATGCGTCTGATAGGATCCACGATGGAAAGGTGTTGCTGTACAAGGGCGAGCACACGGCCGCATCGATGTTTGAGGTGATCAGCTACAATGCCGATCCAAGCAAGCGCAAGCTCGGCTGGGAGCTGCCCGTTGCCAAGGCGTCGTACGTACGGCAACTGCAGTTTGACCTGTACAACTGGATCCAGCAGACGGTGCGTGCATTCCTTGTACAGGGTTGAAATTAATGTCTTTGTTTTCCTAATAGCTGAGCAATCCACGTCTGTTTATCGAGTCTGCGCTCGACCTGCCCGTGCGTGGTGCCTTCATCCTCCTTGTGCTCTGTGCCCCGATGTGGCTTCTGGTCAAGTGAAAAAAAAAGTCTAAAATGTAAATAGGCCCTCTAATCTAATGGAAAAAAAAAAAAATGTCAACTGGACAGCTCATTCCAGTACATAAAACCAACCGCGCATTACAAATACAAAGGCTCTCGGCGAAAAAGACAAAAAATAAAAAAAAGGGGGGGAAATCAGACTGTCGGGGAGATCAAAGGGAGTATTTGGAGAAAAACTGCCAGATCTGACGGGACGTGTCGATATCGGCATTGGAGGTAAGCGGGCTGCTTGGCCAGTAGAGATGTCTAATAAAATTATTTACTCAGTATTATTTTATTACAAAAAAAAAAAAAAAATCAAATATAGCGTACCCCTCGCCCGCGGACGAGCACAGGGTGATGTTGGTGAGGGCACCGTTAGGATAGGCGTCGCACTGGGCCGTGAAAGACTCGCACGTGGTAACGCCGTTGCGGAACGTGACCGTCGTGGGCTGGAGGGCGCAGTTGTTGAAATCGAGCCAGTAGCCGATGGTCTCGGTGGCGAGCTCGTACGAGACGAGGGCGTCATCGGTGCCGTGGAAGGCGAGGATGCTCAAGGGCGTGCGCGAGGGCAGGCAGTTGCGACCAAAGGCGTTGATGGGCCACGGGCTCGAACCGGCCACGGGGGCGATGGCCGCAAAGAGCTCGGTGGCGTCGCACGACAGGCGGTAGCTCATGTAGCCGCCATTGGACTGGCCCGTCGAGTAGATCCGCTTGGTGTTGACGTTGCGCAGCACGGCCACCTCGGCCAGGACCTTGCGCAGAAAGGCGACGTCGTCGCGAGTGTCGTTGCCGCAGCAGATCGGGCCGGCGTTGAACGAGCGGTCCGTGCCGCGCGGGTACACGACCAAAAACTGGTTCTCCTCCGCGACCTCGTTCATGTACGTGAACTGGGACATGAGCTCGGGCGCGCCGCCCAAGAAGTGGATCGTCAGCACGAGCGGGGCCGGCTCATTCGGATTTAGCGTCGACGGCGTGTAGACGACAAAGCTGCGGTTCTGGCCCTCGTGTTCCAGGTAGTACTCGGTGCTGTCGCCGGGATCCGGGCGCTGGGCATTCGTGCCCGTGGTCGCGGCCAGCAGCAGAGTGGCGGCCACCAGCAGCATGAATGGCGTGATGTTTTTACCCCACATTTTTTCCCGGACGTCACTTGATCGCGGCCTTGATGTAAATATGAGATCGGATGTTGTCCCTAATTCCTTTATCAGGGCCTAAATGTATGTTGTGGGCTTGTTCAACTGCTGAGGATTCTGTGAGCTATTTGTTTATTTATATAAACGGCGCGGCGTCTAAAAAGAAACGTACAAGTAAAACGTTTAAAAATTAAACGTTGAGATTTAACAGTCTCTTCGTCCACCTTCTTCCACCCTTTCTTTATCACCTTCTCGTGATTGTCGTCTTAGTTGCATCGCAGGCTATCTGTGTGTGCGTGTGCGCGTGCGTGTGCGTGTGTGTGGGGAAGCCTGTCCAGTGGCCTGTTTGAGTTCATGACAAGACCTTTCTTCACAAAAGCTCCCGATTGTGACACACTTCACGTTTTTTCACAGAAATGGACAGCGTGCGCGCGACGTGGGCGCAGGTCTTTCCCCAGCTGGTAGATCCGCCGACGGTACGCAACCGCCACCCCGGCTGGCACACACACCGAGGTTAAACGGACATGGAATAACAAACCAAAAAACAAGAAACAGCCCGCCAAGGTCCCCTCGCGGTCAGTCAAGTTCAACGAGACCGAATGGAAGGACGCGGCCGCGCTCGAGTTCAAGGGCAACAAGATCTTCACCGCCAAGTACAACGTGTTTTCGTTCCTGCCAAAGTTCCTGTTTGAGCAGTTCATGCGCCTGGCCAACTTTTACTTTTTGGTCGTTTCGGTGATCCAGGTACGGCCGGGTCACTTTGTGTTTTTTTGGAGGGGGGTAGTGACGGGGAGGCGCTTCTGTGCTAGATGTCGAGCGTCAACCTGGCGCCCACGGGCCAGTACTACACGTTCATTCCCTTGGTGATCATCCTTGCCCTGACGGCACTCAAGGAGCTGTTTGAGGACTATGTATGCATGGTTACTGGCTACCAACCAATCCAACCTCAACCTCCT
>Ga0302233_10001262_pt1 | contig 17958 bp, 26 predicted proteins | sample II_Palsa_N3_1_FD_193516 | JGI IMG/M metagenome (GOLD analysis project Ga0302233, IMG submission 193516) | Peat permafrost microbial communities from Stordalen Mire near Abisko, Sweden - II_Palsa_N3_1 | ecosystem: Environmental > Terrestrial > Soil > Palsa > Peat permafrost | place: Sweden... | reverse complement strand
GCAGCGCGGGCGATTTCATGGCCCAAATCTTGGGAGCAGCCGGCAAGAAGAAGGGCGGCAAGACCAGCCGCAAGCAGCAAAAAGAGCTGGAGTTTGAGCAAGCTCTCGTGTGTTTTTTTGGGGGGGGGCAATGCACGGGGGGTTGGGATCCTTACATGTGTCCTGTTGTAGACTGGTGGCGGCAATGACAATGAGGATGGTGCTTCTGCTGCCGCCGAAGAGGCCCCGTCCAAGAAAAAGGACAAGAAAAAGGTAAGCAGCCAGGACGACTGACGGCTGTTGCATTAACGCTTTTTGCCAGGGCAAGAAGGGAGGCAACAAGAATGGCGATGACGACGACGAAGAACCCGTTGCGATCCCGGCTACCGCCAGCGACGAGCAGCCCGAGCCTGTTGCAGCCAAGCCGGCCGGTAAAAAGTTGTCCAAGAAGGAACTACGCGAGCGCGAGTTCGAGGCTGCCCTGGACGGCGTCGCCAACCCAGAGGATGAGAAGCCCGCAGAGGCTGAGACTGCCAAGGCAGCCCCACCCAAGGGCAAAAAGGTATTCAAAAAAATTAGAAACGGAAGGCAAGCATGTTTTTTTAATTATTTTTATTAAACACTTGCGAAAACAGGGAAAGAAAAAGTCGGACGCCGACGACGAAATCGACAAGCTAGCAGAGCAGATTCAGAATCTTGGCAAGGGTGGAGCGGCAAAGAAGCCCGCTGCCGCGACTGCTGCTCAAGCGGCTGCACCTGCTGCACCTCCAGCAAAGCCGGTGACTGCTGTGGCTGCGTCTGTGTCAACCGTGAGCAAGCAAGACGATGCCGACAATGACGACGAGGAAGACGATGATGCGGACGAGGCCACCTCTGCAGACAAGAAAAAGGACAAGAAGAAGCAGCAGCAGAAAAAGAAGAAGGCCAACGAGAAGCCCGCTCCGGCAGCCGCTGCGCCCAAGAAGCCCACTGCAATGGGCGCCGCCCTCAAGGCCATGCTCGAGAAGCAAAAGCAAGAGGAAGAGGAGCTCAAGCGTAAACAAGAAGAGTTGGTACGAACGACGAAAAAAAAGAAAGCAACACTGTTGCATGAAATAATCGCTGCCCACTACAGGAGCGGAAACAAGCAGAGGAGGAGGCGCGACTGGCCGAGGAGGAGCGCAAAAAGGAAGAGGCCAAGTTGCGCAAGAAGGAAAAGGAAAAGGCAAAGCGCGATGACTTGCGAGCACAGGGCAAGCTCTTGTCCGCAGCGGAGAAGCAGCGCCAGCAACGCAACCAGCAAGTGGTTGAAATGCTCAAGGCGCAGACGGGCCACGGCATTGTGATTGACGGACTTGCCGGTGATCACTCGACGACCCCCGAGGGAGCCGTCCCAGCTGCTGCACCCGCTGAAGCCGAGAAGAAGAAGAAGCCAATCTACAGCAACAAGAAAAAGACCCCTGCCAAGAAGGATGAGATTGCTGTTCCCGCAGCCCCTGCTAGCACGTCGGCTGCCTCGTCCGGAAACTGGGACGATGACGACGACGAGGAGGATGTCACGGCCGTCGCCGCCGCTGCACCTGTAGCTGTCCCTGCGCCTGCGCCCGTGGCGGGTGACGATGACTGGGAGAGCAAGGACATGGATGACTGGGAGGTCTTGGAGACCAAAGGTATGGCCTAATTTTTGGTTTTTTATTTTTCTCTGATGCTATTTTCTTTTGCGCAGAAATCCCTGCGGCGGCGTCCGCTCCTTCCCTTGCCTCTGTCTCTGTCGCAACTAAACCTGCTTCCACCGCTGCCGCCGCCACGACCCCAGCCGCAGCCGTCAAGCCCGTCGTTGCAAAGCCCACTCCTGCAGCCAGCAAGGGCGGCAAAAGTGCACCCTCGGCGCCCTCCAAGCCCGGACAAAAGCCATCATCTGCTCCAAAGGGACATGCCCATGCTCCAAAAGGAAAGGCAGCCGTACCCGCAGGTAAGCCTGTTCCCGGCATTGGGACCGCAGCAGCTGCGCACGCCAAGCTGCACAACACCCCACATATCGACAATCCCCGCGACAACACTGCCCAGGCGGACGACGTGGACGATGACGAGAATGAGGATGACGAGGACGACGAGGATGGACAGGACGGCAGTGGTGACGAGAGCGAGGCGGAGACCGAAGAGGTATGCTCGAGTTTTTTGTTTTGTTTCCCTTTTCTCCTGTTTTCTGATACTGAGAATTTTTGTTCCTACAGGAGTCGGACGAGAGCGAGTCTGATTCGGACTCGGATGAGGATGACAGTGAGGATGACAGTGACGACGAGACTGCCCGTGAGCGCGCCGCACGAGAGGCCGTTGAGGAGCGCAAGCGGCTGGCAAAGGAACGCCGCGAGAAGCGCTTGCAAGAAGCCCTTCAACGAAGGAGCAAGGACGACCTGCGTTCTCCGATTTGCTGCGTGCTCGGCCACGTCGATACCGGCAAGACCAAGATCCTGGACAAGGTGGGAGAAAACGTCGACGAAAGAAAGCAATTATTTTTTGACCCCTCCCCCCCCCAAAAAAAAATATTTTTTCTTTTTCCGACAGATTCGCCAAACCAACGTCCAAGAGGGCGAGGCGGGCGGTATCACCCAGCAGATCGGTGCCACGTACATCCCCCACGAGACCATCCTCGAGAAGATCAGCGTGCTCCCCAAGACGATCGAGGTCAAGGTGCCTGGCTTGCTTGTGATTGACACACCCGGTCACGAGTCGTTTTCCAATCTGCGTTCGCGCGGCTCGTCGCTCTGCAACATTGCCATCCTCGTTGTCGATCTCATGCACGGCCTCGAGCCCCAAACAATCGAGTCCATCAATATCCTCAAGCAGCGCAAAACTCCCTTTATCGTTGCCCTCAACAAGATTGATCGTCTCTTTGGCTGGCAGAGTTTCCCCAACAATGGCGTCGTCGACTCGCTCGAGAAGCAGAAGCCCCACGTCAAGCAGGAGTTTGAGACGCGTCTGCGCGACACCATGACGGCGTTTGCCGAACAGGGCCTCAATGCCGAGGTAGCTTTTTTTATTTTTCATTTTTTTTAAAAGAAAAGAAAAATTTTTTTTTTGTGCATGCAGGTCTACTTCCGCAATTCCGATTTCCGCCGTGTCGTCTCTCTCGTGCCCACGTCAGCCATTACAGGAGAGGGTATTCCTGACATGATCTCGCTCATCGTCGATCTGACGCAGCGCATGATGTCCGAGTCTCTCATGTACATTACCGAGGTCGAGGCGACCGTGCTCGAGGTCAAGGTCATCGAGGGCCACGGTACCACGATCGACGTCATCCTCTCGAACGGCGTCCTGCGCGAGGGTGACCGGATCTGCGTGTGCGGCTTGGAAGGTATTTTGATAAAAAAACGAGCGCGTACAATTGAAAAAAAAAAAATTTTTTTTTTTTTTTTGCCAGGACCAATTGTGACAAATATCCGTGCACTCCTCACTCCGCAGCCTCTTCGCGAGCTCCGTGTCAAGGGCCAGTATGTGCACCACAAGGAGGTCAAGGCCTCGATCGGTCTCAAGATCTCTGCCCCTGGTCTCGAGAAGGCGATCGCCGGCAGTCGTTTGATGGTCGTCGGTCCTGACGACTACGAAGACGACGTCAAGGTAACCCCACTGATACGTCTCTCGAAGAATAAGCTAATTTTTTTCTCGGACGTGTAGGAAGAAGTCATGGGCGACCTTGCGACGCTGTACTCTGCGATCGACAAGTCTGGCACCGGTGTGTGGGTGCAGGCCTCGACGCTTGGTTCGCTGGAGGCCTTGCTTGAGTTTTTGCGAACTTCCAAGATCCCCGTGTTTGGTGTAAGCATTGGCCCTGTGCACAAGAAGGACGTGCTGCGTGCCTCGATCATGGTCGAGCGCAAGAAGGAGTATGCGCTCATGCTTTGCTTTGACATTGAGGTCGACCGCGACGCCGAGAAGCTTGCCGCAGACCTAGGCGTCAAGATCTTCCGTGCTGCCATCATCTACCACTTGTTTGACCAGTTCACCAAGCACATGGCCGAAATCAAGGAGAAGCGCAAGAGCGAGCTCGCCGCAACCGCCGTCTTCCCCTCTATCATTCACATCATCCCCAACAACGTCTTCAACAACCGATCGCCCATTGTCGTTGGTGTCGACGTCGTCGAGGGCACTCTTCGACTGGGCACACCGCTCTGCGTCCCGTCCCGTTCGGTATGCAACCGCAATCAAGTTTTGGTTTATTTTTGAGTATGAATGCGGGATGCAGAACCTTCACATTGGACGAGTCACGGGGATCGAGAAGGACCACAAGGCACAGGAGGTGGCCAAGAAGGGCCAGTCAGTGGCCATTAAGATTGAGCTCGCCGAGAACGAGCCGGCGAGGATGGTTGGTCGTCATTTCGAGGAGCGCGACGAAATTGTCTCGCACATCTCTCGCGAGTCCATTGACGTTCTCAAGGAGGCCTTCCGCGACAGCATGTCCAAGGAGGACTGGGTTCTTGTTGTCAAGCTGAAGAAGCTCCTCAACATACCGTAGAGCCTAGCACTGGAAAAATGTGAACGAAAAAAAAAAAAAAAGGCAGGCAAAGTGGTAACAGCGACGTATTTTTAAAAAAAACAACAACAACAAAAAAAACGATTCACGCTGTTGCTTCTTCTAATCGGCATTGAGCTCGTTGTCAGTGTGGCGGAGTGTTTGCTTCTGGAAAGCGATCTGGAAAAACCACAGGTTTGTCCTGGTTGGGTGGTTGGGGGGTACATTGGTCAGGAAAATCAAAACAAATAAAACAAGAACTCGCACCTGTCGTGGATAATTTGAAAATTGTTGCTGTCGATCCGTCGTGGCACCTCGGAGATCTTGGAGTCGACGTTGACATGGTAGCCGCGCTCGTAAAGAATGTCGAGCAACATCTCCACAAAAATAGGGTCGAGGCACTTTTGGTTGTCGACACGGCAGAGAACACGGCCGCCGATGGCCTGGCGCTTGATGGCCGGAACGAAATACGACGAGATGAACTGGACTGCCTCCTTGAACAGCTCCGAGTGGTTCATCTGGTAGTTGTCGAGACGACGGACGAGGTCCTGCCGCGAGTGTGTTCCGATCTCGCTTGCGAGAGGGATGTGCTGAATGAGATCGTGCGTATTTTGGTCTGTACGTAGGAAACGAACAAAACGTAAACAAAATTGAAAAAGAAAAAAAAAAAGGTACCCAGCTCCAGGGACGACTGATACTCAAATTCGCGCATAATCGTGTTGCGGACGGCCTCGAGAGAGTTGGAAGCATCGATGAGGTGGAACTGGAAGCGTTCCTTGAGGCCGAGCATGGCATGGTAGTGCTGCTTGAAGATGGAGTAGCGCTTGCGGATGAGCGCCTCGTCAAAGTCGGTCGCGCGCTCCTCCACCAGCTTGCCCTCGCCAGAGATGCGCACGCGCTGGTTGTGCTCCACGGCGGCCGTTCCGCGTCGCAGCTGCCGACGAACCGACTCATTCTCGTCCACAAAGAGGACGGCGATGCGAAAAATGGGGCGGCTTTAAATTTTTTTCCCCCAAGGTCACACATTACGAAAAAAAACACAGCGATAATGCAGTACCGGAACTGGTCGCGAAGATCCGTGTTAAAGTACTTGCGGCGACGCTCCATCATCTTGTCGTACAGCAGCTTTGTGCACTCCACCTGAACCTGCGTGCGCGGGAAGCCGTCGACGATGGCCCCATAGGTCCACTTGCGCGCGCTCACCAGTTCCTCGAGAAGGATCTCGAGCACCTGCGCGTCGCTAATCATGTTGCCACTGTTGATGCTTGCGCGCATCTCGGGCTTGCTCAGGAGACTACTGATGATGATGGGAGGACTCGTAATGTCGAGGGCCTGAACAAGGACAACAACAAAAAAGGAACGATTTATGAATGACACATCCTGAACCAAAGAACGCACCCTCTGGATAAAGGGCGTGTTGGTGCCCTTGCCCGATCCAGGCGCACCCATGAGCCAGATAATCTCGTTGGGTAGCTGCAGCGCGCTGTCACCATACTTGGTCTCGAGCTTTTTCCAGACCTTTTCAAAGATGACGCGCGGATCCTTGATCTCGAGCTCTGACAGTCTGTGGTCGCAACAACATTAGGTATACACCGATGGAGCGCTCGGCGGCTTCTTACCGTCCCGTCAGCTTGGTTCCCACGGGGACGGCAACTACGGGGATGGCCTGTGGGCTGGATGGCGGATTTGTTGTCGTCGTTCCCATTGTTGATGTTGCGCCTGGGGACGCGATATCGGCGTCCTGAATGGGCTCAGCAGTCACCGTCGCAAGCTGAGACAGGCCTGCGCCAAGCAACCAGAAAGTCAAACAAAAACAACAACAACGACCAGGGCCGCTTTATTTACATACCGCGTGTCACACGTGTATGCTCGACGACGCTGGACGACAGGAACCGACGGGACGACGGCGCTGACAGGCGTGATGCCGTTGCTGCAGCAGCGGCTGACGTCACCCTCGCACTGGCCAGGGCTGAAGCAGCCCGTGCCGCCGTTGCCAAACTTCTTGCAGCCATTTTGATGGGGCAGTCAGTTTCGAAAAATGTCGGTGCCAAACAAACCCGCAGCGTCGGCGCCGATTGCGGTGCCCAACGCGTCCGCAGCGCCCGCAGCGACCTCGACTGGTGAGTTTTTGCCGGGCCCCCCTTCGCTCCTTCAGCGTTAAAGGGGTCGAAAGAAACTAAATAGCGAACCCCAAAACCAGGGACGCCACCGACGCCGTCGTCTTTACAGTCGTCTTTGTCGTCCATGTCAGTCTCCCCTTCGACTTCATTGACAGGCCAGTCAGGTGTGATGTCTCCTGCGCCCGTGCCGATCTCGCGGCCGTCTATGTTTTCCGAGATGTGGGGCCATTCCCCTGCTCCTGGGAGCGCTGCGCCTGTGGAGGGTAACTTTTTTTTTTTTCACCTGGTTTTCTGCAATAACAAACTCGGAATAGACAACTACGTCCCGCCTTATCCGCTTCGCGAGCTGCTGCCTCCTGGGACAAGGCCTGCGAAGAGCAGTGTCCGTAGTCGTGTGCAGTCGCTGCCGACGCAGAATGTGCGCTTTGACTTGCCCGAAGGAACGAAAGGTGTGCCTTTTTTTTTCTCTCTCTGTTTTCTTCTTTCTTTTCGTTCTCTCACATCACCTCCCCACCCACCCACCCCGACACTAGCCGCATCCGACGCCGTGAGCAACAACGAGGGCCTCGTTGTTCCAGCGGGCACTGGATTCCCGACGTACAGCTACGCCGCGCTCGAACTGTACCAGTACTACCAAGCGCAGTGCAAGCGAAAGGGCATCCAGCCTTGGGAGAAACTGCTGAACCAGATCAAGGCGGCCAGCAACAGCGGGCAACGGCTCATTAGCCTCGATTTGAAAGGCGTCGTGTTTTCAAAGAGGTCTGCCGAGATCGTTGGTGACATCCTCATCAACGCAACGCGAATTAAAAACATCAATCTCGAAAGCTCGCAGCTTGAAGACGACGTAACGTGGAGGGAGGGAGGGAGGGGGAAACACAGATTCTGCACACTGACACCGGTGCAACATTTGCAGATGCTCAAATCCGTCCTCGAGGGAGCCCTCTTCCATAACAGGATCGAATGGATGTCGCTTGCAAACAACCGGAGGTTAAAGCTGACGGGCATTCGGTACATTGCCGATTATGTTGGCAAGGTTTGTGCTTTGTGCTTTGTGCTTTGTGTGTGTGTGTGTCTAATTTAGTAAAATGAATGGTAGAACCCCTGCCTCAGCTTTTTGGATCTTTCAGGGCTGCTATTGGACAAGAAGACCGCCCAAATCCTTACACAGGGCCTTGCCACGGCCAGCCCGACTCTCACGACCGTTTTTATGCACCACTGCGACCTCAAGCCTCCAGTTTTTGAAGCCTTGGGTAAAAACGTGAAAAGACCTTCAGCGTCCTCCTTAAAAAAATCATTTTTTTGCCTTTGCCCTTTGCGCAGCCAAGGGCCTCAAGTCTGTCAAGGTCCCGTTCCTGTCGCTTAAATACAACGGACTGCAGGTTGCCTCGTCGCCGTCCCTGTACGACCTGCTCGTGTACAATACCCACCTGAAGAAGCTCGACCTCGGCAACAATGACATCCGTGACGTCGGCGCTGTCAACATTGGCCAAGCACTCGGGCGCAATACTGCACTCGAGACTCTCTTGCTATGGTACACCCTCGACGGCTAAATTGGAAACAAAGCAATAAGCTCACTGTTTTTTTTTGATTCTTCAAAAAGTGAAAACAACATTGGCCCTACCGGTCTCGAGTCCATCGCCAACGGCATCAGGCAAAACCATGCACTTACTCATTTGGACCTGAGTTACAATCCCCTCGGCGATGCCCAAGCCCTTGGATCACTCAAGAGTGGGCTCGCTGTCAACCGCAAGCTCGAAAACCTGGTGCTTTCAAACTCAAACATCAACAACGAGGGCGCGATCGTCATTGCCGAGGTTTTGCCCGAGACAAGCACTCTGCGCACGATAAACATCGAGCACAACAAAATTGACATTGCAGGCCTGATGGCCCTGTGGGCGTCAATGAAGCTCAACAAGTCGGTCTGCCTATTGGCTGTGACCTTGACGGTAAAGACATGCCCTTGGTCACGAACAAAAATTAATTTTTTTTTTTCTCCCCTAGGGACAACCAACAGACGAAGAAACCAAGTACATGGACGAGATCAATTTCATCTGCACGACAAATGCGGCGCAGGTGGGCGCGCAGTTTAGTGCACCGGCCTCGTCCGAGATAGTGACGGAGGATGGCACCAATCATGGCTCGCCGGCCCAGGCGCCGCTGTCCCCTGCCCCCCCAGCCAATCTCGCCTTGTCTCCAGCACGCAAGCCAACGACGGTGTCGAGGACAATGTCGCCGCCGGTTGCTGTCTCGTCGTCCTTGCTGGACCGACTACGCGAGGCAAACGACCGCGCCGCCCTGCTCGAAGATGTCATGAGTGGGCTCCCCGAGAACCACTGGGAGACGACCCAAGGCGAGCTCGACCTTCTCAAGGTATCTGGAAAGAAAAATAATTTTTTGTTTTGCTTTGTTTTGTTGAAAAGAAAAAAAAAAAAAATTAGGAAATGTACCAGCAGTGTCGGTCGTGCCTGCGCGAGTTTAGCAACTGGACATTTTCGATCGGTGATCCCGTTGTCAAACAGCAGGTTAACAAGACGATCATTTACTTGACCCAAGTGACCGTTTCATACGACGCAACGATGCCTGCGCGGATCGAGTCTGGTATGCAGAAAAATAAAACAAGCAAAAATAATAATAAGAAAATGAAACAGTCAAGAACAGCGTCGTTGTCGACGGGCATCATGTCGAGGGCGAAGCGGCCGAGTCATCCGAAGATAACCATCTCGAAACGGGTTCGATTGACGAGACGATCGCGCCACTGTCGGCGCCCCTACCGACTTTGAACTCGGCCAAGCACAACGTGACCATGGATGCGGAGGACACTCTCACCGTGCCCCTGTCGCCTAGTCTCACGACGTCGTCATCCTTGGGTCTGCACGCTGGGACCTCTCCACCCCGTGAGATTGAGCTCAAGGACAACGAGCTGCAAAAAGTTATTTTACAGTCGGCCGTGGAGCATCCGCATCGCGGGAGCCCACCACCTGACGAGTCTGCAATCCACGCCGTTACTAATGAGCTCGAGGCCGGCGACGAGCAATTGTCCTCTCAAAAAGGAAACCAACAAGAATTATTTCAGTGAAAAAAAAAAAAGAGCGCGATTGATTACGATTTCCAAAAAAAAACAAAACAAAAAAAAAAAAAAAAAACACCCGGAGAACAAAAACAAAAGTGCGGATGTGTCATGATGCAGCTACTTGACTAGGGGAACGCTCTCCAGTTTCTGGAGTTGGGTTTTGCGCCCAGCGTCGATATCGGCCAGCGATGCTTGACGCTGATTCTTGAAATCCTTGCGGAGACCCTCGAGCTCGGTCCGATGCGTCTTGGTGAGTCCTTCTGTCTGCCGACGGAAGTCTTCCTCTTTTCCCTTGCGCTCCTCGATTTGTCGCTTCTTCATCGAGTCCACGGCCGCGGTATTGCTCGTCTTGACGGGGTTGGTCTGATCCTTGATGTGGCCTTTGACCGACTTGACCTGGTCCTCATGCGCTTTCTTTTGCTGGCCATTCTCGACACCATGGCGATGGTACACTGCCGCGAGTTCGTCCTTGTGCTTCTTCTCGAGGGCCACGCGCTCATTGTTCTAATGAGACGAGTGTTGGTCAATTAAATGGAAATAAAAAAGATGACCACGCACGTGTCGTTTCTTGGTGTCCTCGAGCTCCTTGGCGGCGGATTTGTAGGCATTGGCAAAGCGCTCCTTGTTCTCGGCCTCGAGACGCTTCATCGCTGCCACATGGTCTTTGTCGAGATCCTTGAGCGCCTGTTTGCGCTGCTTCTCCACATCCTGCAGTTGGGTCTTCTGCAGGTGCTTTTTGGCGTCGAGCTCGTCCTTTTCCTTGCGCTCAAGGTCCTTGATGGCTTCCTTCTCCTTTGACTTTGTCTCCTTTTTCAAGTCGTTGCGATGCTGCTCCAGTTCTTTCTTTGTAAAGGTCGCTGTTTGTGTCCACGTTTAGTTTTTTTTTTCTATTTCTTTTTCTTTTCAAAGCCAACGCGAGCTTGCTCGCTTGCTTTTTGCTTTTACCAGGAAGTTCGCCGGGTGCAAGAGGGGCAGCAGCGGCCGCAACCGAGGCCGCTGAACCAGCAGTCGACGTCCTGCTCGCGGCCGGCAGCGAGGTTGTAGACCGCGATGGAGCCGCAGAACGAGACGGTCCGGGCGCTGGGGCCGGTGCTGGCGGTGGCGGCGGCGGCGGCGGCGATCGTGCACTCGTCCCGCGGGGCATCGTTTCGCCCGGCATCGGGTCCCATCCCAAGGAGGCCATATCGGCGAGGAGGCGGCGAAGAGAAGGCGAGGAGGAGAAAACGAACAAAAAAAACAGACACGCCACATTTGTTTTCTCTTTTCACAGTGTTGGTCCCACGGGCATCGCCTAAAACCTCTGCTGTAGAATGAAGTGGTCGGTCGTTGCTCTGTTGGTGGTCGCCCTCTTGGCGACGTCGTCGGTGTTTGCGGACGAAGGTACAGCGCAACACACATATTTGTTTTCGTTTGGGGAGGAGACGTGTATTGACTAAATTCCCAATTCTTGAAAAATCACCCACAACAACAACAAAATAACACCCCCTTCCCCCCTTCCCTGTCCCTTCTTGCCCTGCGCACACAGCCCCCGCGCACAAAAAGTTCCATGGTGGCAAGCGTGGCGGCTATCACGCCGGCGGCCACGGCGGCCACGGCGGCCGCAACGCCGATTATGCTGCCCATTTCGCAAAGAAGACCCAGAACACGGACGGTTCTGTTGAGCCGCACGGTCGCCACACAGAGGTCGACAAGACCGCTGTCGTCGTCGCAGAGTCCAGCTCCCCCAAGGCTGTGGACGAGTTTTACGTCAAGGTCGTCCACATTGAGGATGACGTCGATGACGAAACCGGCCAGGTCGACGCCGAGCGTGTGACGGTGGTTGCTCTCAAGGTATGCCGTGATAGGCTTGTCTCGGTGTTTGACAAGGCAAACGGAAAAAAAAATACATCAAAGTTTGACGTCATGCCCGACCTCACTGTCACGGTCAACGGCGAGCCTGTCCAGGTCGGCTACTCCAAGCTCGATATCAAGGCTGCCGTTATCAGCGCTGGTCTCGTTGAGAAGCTGCACGACCTCAAGATGCTCGCTGTCCAAGTCTTTGTTGCCATCGACGAGCAGATCGATTCGCAGGGTCTGGTAAGTGAAGGATGGATTTTGTTGCATTAATAATTTCAAAAAAAAAAAAAAAGAAATTCTACTCTGTCCTCATTCAGGAGCGCGTCATCGAAGTCGAGGACGACAAGGTCTGGCAGGCCGTCGTTCGTCAGCAGGTCATCGACGTCTACCAGGACGGCAAGCTTATTGAAAAGGGCGAGGTTGTCGAGGTGACGGATGACTTTTTTTTTTTTACCTAGATGAAAGAAAGCAAACCTTTTTTTTTTTTTTCCAATGCAGATCCAAGAGGTCATGTCCAAGCTTCCCACTGCCGACATCAGCAGTGCCAATGCCGAGAGCGACAGTGACGAGGACGACTCGGAGAACGTGCATCCGCATGCGCACCACGACCACGACCATGACGACGACGACAACGAGGGTGAAGCGAAGAGTGAACTGAAGAAGGCCTGCAAGAAGCTGCGTGCCAAGATTCACAAGTGGCTCGTACGTCTGTCTTTTTTTTTTTTTTTCCTTCTTCTAACAAAAAAAAAAAATTTTTTTTTTCAGCACGCCGTCAAGGAATGGTACCACGGCCTGCCTTTTGTCGTTCGCATCATCGTTGCGTTTGCCGTTGGCATGGTTGCCGGTTTCATTGCGCTGTCGTTCTTCTCGTGCATCGCCCGCTGCTTTGGCTTCAAGTGCTGCAACAAGAAGTGCAGCAAGCAGGCGACGTCCACCTACGAGGACAACCTCCGCATGTACGCCGCCGACTACACTGCCGTCCCCGTCGACGAGAAGGCTGCCGAGAAGAAGGAGAAACAGGCTGTCGCCGCCGAGACCGAGTCTGGCTCGATTGAGATGGTTTAAACCGCTGTCTTCAGTCAGTCTACGCAATCCTTGTGTGTTTGTCTTGTTCACGTGAGTTTGAAAAAAAAGACGGCGGGAAAAATGCACCCGCTCACCGTCGGGGGCGTCCCGGTCGACTTTCCGTACGAACCGTACGATGTGCAGCGCACGTACATGGAGCGTGTGGTGGAGGCCCTTCGCTCGGTAACAAGTGAATGACTGGAGGCCGGTGCTCACACGGTACAACGCTTTGCAGAAGACCAATGCGCTGCTCGAGTCGCCAACGGGTACCGGCAAGACGTTGTGCCTGCTTGCGTCGACGCTGGCGTGGCGACAGCAGTGGGCCGCCGCCGCCGAGTCCATGCGGCTGCGCAGCTATTGCGCGGACGAGATCCAGCGTGGAGCGAGCGCGCAGCCGGGCGCAGAAGACTGGTCGCAGCCACCGCCAAGGATCATTTACACGTCGCGCACACACGCGCAGCTGTCCCAGGTCGTCCAGGAGCTCAAACGGCTGTCGATCAAGCCGCGCATGTGCATCCTCGGCTCGCGCGACCAGATGTGCATAAAATACGAGGTGGCATCGCTCGAGACGACCGCGCAAAAGACGCAGGCATGCCGGCAAAAGGTGGCCCAACGCTCGTGCGAGTTTCACCAGCACGTCGACAGTACGCACGTCGCTCTAACAAACCGCGACTGAAAACACGAGCAGACTTTTTCAACGCCCAGCCCGATTTTAAGGAAAAGGTCGCCGACATCGAGGAGATTGTGCAGTTGGGGCGACAGTACCAGTACGTGCAGACGCCTTTTTTTTTTTTTTTAATTTCCCTGATGTCACGCACGATAGAGCCTGCCCGTACTACATCTCGCGCGACATGCTGGCACAGGCCGAGGTTATCTTTGCCCCATACAACTATATCATCGACCCCGTCACACGGAAAGCGCAGAACCTCAATCTGACCAACTCGATCATCATTGTTGACGAGGCCCACAACTTGGAGTCTAGCTGCACCGAGGCCGTCTCGTTCGAACTCACGACGACCGATCTCCTTATTGCGCTGGACGAGCTCCGGAGTCTCAACCGGGCCATGGAGGGCGGGACGTTTTTCGACTCGGAAATCACCTTTTCCCCAGACCAGGTGCTTTCGCTCGTCCGTACGTGCCAAGCTTTTCATACATGTTTTTGGCCCCTAACAGTTTGCCTCCTGTGTGCCCAGGCAACATTGACAACCTGTGCAGCTACATCTCGAATTTCGCTTTCAACCCAAATCGGAGCAGAACGGGCGAGCTCGGTAAAGAGTCGTCCTTGCCTGGCGACGTCAAACCAGGGTCGTTTCTCCTGACGTTCCTGGCCAAGTTGAACATTGAGCCGGCCAATGTTGAAGAATACAGCAATTTTATGGGCCAGTGCATCACCCTGCTCTCCTCTAGCCAGCTCGCGGGCACGATCGTGCGAAAGACGCCCGCGCTGGAGATGGTCAAGTCGTTTGTGGACGGCATTTTTGGAGCCTACCCCACTGTGAACGCAGAGGTCTTTGATGGCAACTACCGCGTCTACATTGCCCCCGTGGAAGAGTCTGTTGCTCGTAGCACTGGTATCTGCATGTTTTTATTTTTCTTTCTAAAAAAAACAACAACAACAAATTAATTAGTCAGAGCGACCAAAATCCACATCTGGTGCTTTAACAGTGGTGTCGCCATCCGTGAGCTGCTCAAGAGCGACAACAAGATCCGTTCACTCATCCTGACGAGCGGGACCCTGGCGCCCCTCGCTCCCCTTGAGATCGAGCTGGGAACGTAAGGCGGCGCTTTTTTTTTATCCTTCGTTTTTTTTTTTAAACACTTTCTTCATGTTTTAGGCCATTCAAAGTCCAGCTGCAAAACGGGCATGTCATCAAGCCGCACCAAGTCTGGGTTGGCGTGAGCCCCGTCGGACCCTCGGACATCAAGCTTAATTCGTCCTTTCGCACACGAAACAGCCTCGACTACCAAGTCGAACTTGGCAATACCATCATCAACTTTCTGCGCGTCATCCCCGACGGCGTTCTCGTTTTCTTCCCCTCGTACACGGTGATGGACGACTGCATTCGCGTTTGGCGGGAATCTGTAGGAAACGCATGACAACGTGGTCCCAGCTGAACCCAACGTTTTAGAAGTCAACCCTGGAAAAGAGCATTTGGGAACGCATTCGAGCGATCAAGGAGCCCATGGTCGAGCCCAAACGCAAGACCGACTTTGTCAGCGTGCTCAGCAGCTACTATTCGCACTTTGACGGTGAAAACGTGAGTAGTAGCGGCGGCGGCGCCGTCCTGTTTGCTGTGTGCCGTGGCAAGATCAGCGAGGGCATTGACTTTGCCGACGCCAGGGCGCGCGCAGTCATCATCACCGGCCTGCCGTTTCCTCCGTTTGCCGATCCCAAGGTGGTCCTCAAGCGTGGCTTCCTTGATCACATTGCGGCACAAGCTGGCAAGCAAGCGGCGACGCTCAGTTCGGACGACTGGTACCGCCAACAGGCCGCGCGCGCCGTCAACCAGGCCATTGGCCGTGTCATCCGCCATCGGCACGACTTTGGAGCCGTCATCCTTTGCGACGAGCGCTTTGCCAACAAGTCCAACCGAGAGATGCTGCCCATGTGGGTGAACCCGCATCTGCGCGTGCACGGAAAATTCGCACCAGCACTCTCGAGCATCCGCCAGTTTTTCAACGAGATCGACAAGGACCCGTCTCTCAAAGTGCGCCAAGGGAAGCGCCGACCGCACATTTCCCTCGAGTTTGACGGGTCGATAGACATCGGCGGCCTCTCCTCGGGTCCTGCCACGCTGGCTCCTGCCGTCGTGTCCATGAGCGTCAAGCCCACAATAACTGCCCAGCCACTTCCTGGTACCCTTTAAAAGTTTGTTTATGTATGCATAACTTGTGGATGACAACAGATTACTTGGGGACTACGGCCAAGCCCCTCCCAGGTACGTACGTACTGTTTGTTGAACCACTTAAAAAAAAAACTTTTCTTTCCTTTTCTTTTCCTTTCAGTGGCATCATCCTCTGAAATTGCAAAAACCGTTGTACGGCGGCAGATCGGCCTTTTCGACCAGCAGCAGCAGCAGCAGCAGCAAGAACCCCGCTCGAAAACGCCAGAGCCGCCAACTAGCAAGACGAAAAGCAAGGAGTTTTTGGAAAAGGCCAAGGCCCTGTTGGCGACGCCCGAACTCTGCAAGCAGCTCTTTGGCGTGATGATGGGTACCAAGGCGGGCGGTAGTATCGTGGACGTGCTCTCGTTTCTGTGGACCAACATTGCCGAGCACAGCCGGGTGTCGATCCTTCAAGATTTCAGCGTGTTTGTGACGCCCCAGACCCTTGACCTGTACGACGCCTTTTGCCGCGAGCACGAGTTTCACAATCCACTCAAGGGCAAGGCCGCGCGTAGCATTCTCTCGACTGCCGCCGATGTCGAACCCATTCTGAAGAAGCCGCGAGGTGCTCAGGGTGCGATCGAGCCAACAACCGTCACGGCTACTTGCCGCCCGACAGAGGTCAAGCCGCCTGCCTCTGAGATCCTGGGCGCGCCGACGTCGGCTCTTTTTACTCCTCCCACTGGCAGCACCAGCGGCGGCTCGTCGTCGTCGGCGGCGGCAACTCTGTGCATGGTCTGTCGCGATCGTGTGAAAGCGCCTTTTGCCGCGCCCTGCAAGCATGTGGCCTGCAACGAGTGCTGGAACAATGTGCTCGCGCGGTCTCCCGAGTGTCCCACCTGTGGCACCAAAACTAGGTTAAAGCAGTTGCGGCGCATGTATTTTTATTGAGCATTCACTTCAACAATCAAGGAGGAACATGACTAGAGGAAACTGGAGAGAAATAATTCAAACCACCGGGACGAGTTGAAAAGGAAGAGAAAAAAAAAGGGGGGCCTAGAACATGCCAAAGGCAACGACGACGATCGAGAGGACGACGGCAAACAGACCCGAGGCGCGGGCGAGGGCGCCGTTGGCAAGGCCGGCAGCGCTGGCAAGGGGCTCGAAACCGCTGGTGGGATCGTAGTTGATGGTGCCGGCGTTGGCAGCAAAGTCGACAGTGACGATGGCAAAGTTCTTGCTTCCAGTGGCGACAGCGCCGACGAGGGCGTTGATGTTGAGACTGCCCTGTTCGGCGGTCAAGGAGGTCTGGCTCACGATGTTGACGGTGGCAGAGGTGAGCGAGCCGTCGACCTGGGCCTGGGTGCTAGTGGAGATGAAGGCCGAGTTGGGCGCCGAACCAGTGTTGATCTGGTCGATCTGGATGGTGCCGCTGCTCTCGTAGTTGAACACGCCATAGCCGAGCGAGTAAGTCAAGCGGAGGTTGTTGGCGGCGTCGTTGTAGTTGTAGCCCGCAATGGAGACAATGGTGTCGGTCGACTTGGGCGTCAGCGTAGCACCAAGGGTCAGCTCACCGAGGACCTGCGAATGGATAAACGTGAAGTTGACAACGAGGTTGGACTGCCCGGCGAAGCCAGAGTAGGCGGCCCAGTTGTACTTTAGGTTGCCCGTCGAGTCCACATACGAGCCGGTAACGCTGGTGTCGAACGACAAGATGCCGGCGTTGAGGTTGATGGTGGCCTGGAGCGTGCCGCTCGGGGCGTCAGGTAGGTCAGGCCCACAACGCCACCAGAGCCCGAGGAGGCGGACACAAGGTCAGCGAGGAAGCTGACGGTGCCTTCGGGTCGCGTCCAGCTCGATTGGTCCTCAAAGTAGTAGGCAAAGCTGGTGGGGAACGAGAGGGGGAACGAGAGGAAACCAGCGACGATGAGCTGCAGTTTGCAGAAAGAAAAATAATTTTCAGAGTGCACAAGTCGCGACGGCTGAACGTACGTCAAAGGTGGCATTGCCAGACGTAACGACCAGCGAGGAAGCTTCCGTCAGGAGAACTGAGAAGCACCGTGGGTAAACAAAACGGACAAAAAGAAATCAAACGTACTGCCAAAGGCAACGCTGGTGATGCTAACGTACTCGACCTTGCGGAAGCTCAGGGTGCCGCTCTGCGTCGAGTTGTGGACGGTGACATTGCTGGTGGGCGGGGGGCGCAACAAAGTCAGCACTGCAGGAAAAAAACAAAAACTAAAAAACAAACACACCCTGAAAAAGAGACCTGTTCCCGTATCCAAAAAAAATTCATTAGAAAATTCCTGCGCATTTGCAATGATAAACGAGAGACGTACGTCAACCGAAGTGGTGGTAGCATGGACGGAGGCGGCCGCCAGCAGGAGAGTGGCCGCGGCCACGAAGACTGCAGTGCGCTGCATTGTTTTTTTTTGGAGACGGGCGAGCTGAATCACGCGATTGAACTCTTGCTATTTTTGGATGTGGATGCGTTAGGGAGCAAGCGCTAATAAACATGGCGGCGCCGTACAAGCGTGTGGGCGCGGGTGTACTCGGGGAGGGAGCGGCGGGGGC